>Ga0210398_10001347_pt1 | contig 25597 bp, 17 predicted proteins | sample IncBWC4OmetaG_FD_161047 | JGI IMG/M metagenome (GOLD analysis project Ga0210398, IMG submission 161047) | Forest soil microbial communities from Barre Woods Harvard Forest LTER site, Petersham, Massachusetts, United States - Inc-BW-C-4-O | ecosystem: Environmental > Terrestrial > Soil >... | reverse complement strand
CCGGAATCTCTTCCCGACTTGACGTGGGCATCGATCATGCGATAGACAACGGCGTCGATCCGCTTGCGTGCCCGCACAAATGCGGCCAGTCCCGGTGGACGAAGATGCACCAGCCATTCCGCCGCCGGAAGCATGACCAAGAAATTGTATAGCCCCATGATGCGATTGATGGCCGCCGCAAGCTCGCAAACCTCGAATCGCAAATCAGTCGCGAACAAAGTACGCGCCACAATCTGCAGCGTGAGGTGCATCATGTCAATGGCAACATCGCGCTGTTCGCCCGCATGCCATGAGTCGCGCATGCGCGAGGCTTCCTCGACAATAACCTCCGCATATTGCACGATGCGCTGGCGATGGAACGCCGGCTGCGCCGCGACCCGCTGCGCACGGTGCGTCACCCCTTCGCTGGTGATCATTCCTTCACCCAGCAACATCTTTGAGCGTTGAACCGTACGTTCCTTGATGAAATTATCGTTCTGCACCACCAGCACTTCGCGGATGTAATCGGGATGGTTCAGAAAAACAATATGGTTATGCCCCAGCTTGTAATGCGCAATGTCGCCGTAGGTCTCGGCGAGGTGCTGGAAGAGAAAAATCGGATTGGCCGGCCGGAACTTGCGGAAGGCGTACCACAGAAGGTTGCGCTGAAAGCCCGGAGGAAAACGGTAACTGCCGCGTTCACTGGCGCGCGCTTCCACGCCAGATTCCTCAACTGCTATTCCCATTTTTCCAGTTTACGCTGGCAGCTCCGGCGCTGTTTCCTCTCGTCGCCACGCCGAGAGCGACGACGCACCGACCGCTAAAGCGCCCAACGAGGCACCATAGGCCTCGGATTGAAAGACTGGCACTGTGATCGGCAAGCGTGAGGCCACATCCGTACCTGAAGTCTTTCCCGCAGCGATCGGCGTATCCGCGGTAGTTTCGTAGGCGTAACCGGTTAGCTTTGCGGTCATGGTTTTTCCCACCACGCTGAACCGCGCCCATCCGTAGTGCGTTTGGCCATCGATCTGGAATTCCAGGCCGAGATAGCGGTCTTTGACATTGACCCATTGGCCTCTGAAGGTAAATTCGGTGCCAATAAATGTATGAAGCGAGGCCATCATCGAACCCTTGAACTTACGTTGCGCATCGATGTGCTGGCCAGCCGTCAACGCCGCGGCATTTCCGCCGTAACCCACGACCGCATTGCTGCGAGCGGCCGCCCGCGCGATTATTCTCGAAGTACCCCCAGACGTGTCGACGCTCTCTTTCGATATCGCGCTCAGGAAAAAGTCCGTTGTTCCGCTTCCACTCAGATCGAGAGCGTAGGTGCTGACGCCCCGCGTCAAGATCGTGACGTTGGCGGGCGTGTAGACGATCTCCGCATTCGCTGGCTGCGCCAGGGCCAATAGCCCAACTCCAGCTGCGCCTGCCGCAACCGAATACATGTGAAGCCGGTGATCGAACTGCTCGGAAGGTTGGTGCCGAGATATGGAAGGGCTGGAAGGAAGTTCCATAAATCACCTCTTTTGCGAGGGATTTTGCTATGGAATCCAGCCCCTGTCAATCTGATTCCGCAGGATTTCCGATCTTTTTACATTCGAGCAAAGCCGGGATTTCGATTCGGCCGCAAATGGTTCGTTCGTTTCTCATCGCGAACCCTTACGGCTTCCGAAGTTGGTCGAGAGCAGCCAAAACATCCTCGCTGTGCCGAGCCGGGTCGACACTCGAATAGGCTCGGGCAATTCTGCCCTGTGGATCAATGAGAAAGGTATGACGCGCCGCGAATTTTACCATGCCAAGGTTCGTCAGCGAGCCATACATCTTGCTCACCTTGCCGCCTGTATCCGCTAGAAGTTTGAAGTTCAGTCCTTCTTTCGCGCAGAACTTCTTGTGCGAATCGATATCGTCCACGCTGACGCCCAAGATGACCGCGTGACGCTCGGCATACCTTCGTTCGTCTGCCTGGAAATTGTGAGCTTCGCGCGTGCAGCCCGGAGTCTGATCCCTGGGATAGAAATACAGCACCACCCAACTGCCGCGATAATCTTTCAAGTTGACTGGATCGCCGTTCTGCGACCTCAACGAAAACTCAGGAGCATCGCTGCCAACGCCCGGCATCCGCGACCTTGAGAAGAGCTTCGAAATGAGAAAAGCCATAAGAAGAATCAGCAGTGCGAGAAGAATGAATCGCATTATTAGTTTTCCTTAACTCGCGTTCCCTCTTGGATTAAGGGCGCAAGGTCGCAATTTGGGCATTGTAAATCGTTCCGCCAGTTACTTCCGTTCAGCAAAATTCTTGGCAATTGAATATCATGGATGTTCCGCACTTATTCAAGAGGGATGGTCCGACGTGGCTCAGACGGAAACTGACGGTCTAGAGGTACTGGAAACCCGCGAGTGGGTCGACTCGCTCGATTACGTTCTCTCGCAAGGTGGCCCGGTTCGCGCAGGGCGCCTGTTGCAGCAACTGGCGCTGCATGCGCGCCGGGCAGCCGGAGTGAACATTCCCTTCTCGGCGACAACGCCTTATCAGAACACGATTCCGGCTCCGCAACAGCCTCCATTCCCCGGCAGTCAGGAGATGGAACGCCGCATCAAGAGCCTGGTTCGCTGGAACGCTTTGGCCATGGTGGTGCGCGCCAACAAAATTCAGGAAGGCATCGGCGGCCACATCTCGACCTTCGCTTCCGCAGCGACTTTGTACGAAGTCGCCTTCAATCATTTTTTTCAGGCGAAGACCGAGAGCGGAGACCGCGACTTCGTTTATTTTCAGGGACACGCCGCCCCCGGAATCTACGCGCGCGCGTTTCTCGAAGGCCGCATCCCGCGCCAGAAGCTGGAAAACTTCCGCCGTGAGCTAAAGCCGGGCGGAGGGTTAAGTTCGTATCCTCATCCCTGGCTGATGCCCGACTTTTGGGAGTTTCCCACAGTTTCCATGGGCCTCGGCCCGATCCAGGCGATCTATCACGCGCGCTTCATTCGTTACCTCGAAAATCGCGGTCTGAAGGAATCTCGCGGCGGCAAAGTCTGGGCTTTCATGGGCGATGGAGAAATGGACGAGCCGGAAGCTCTCGGCTCGATCACTCTCGCCTCGCGCGAAAATCTCGACAACCTGATTTTCGTCGTGAACTGCAACCTGCAGCGCCTCGATGGCCCGGTTCGCGGCAACGGAAAGATTATTCAGGAACTCGAGGCCATTTTCCGTGGTGCCGGCTGGAACGTCATCAAAGTCATCTGGGGCTCCGACTGGGACAGCCTGATTCGCAAAGATCGCGACGGCCTGCTTGTTCGCCGGCTCGGTGAAATCAGCGACGGCCAATATCAGAAGTATTTTGTCGAGAGCGGAGCTTACTTCCGTCAGAATCTTTTCGGCAGCGATCCCCGCCTGCTGAAGATGGTCGAGCATCTTTCTGATGAGCAACTCGCCCGCATGCGGCTGGGCGGGCACGACCCCATCAAGGTGCACGCGGCGTATCGTGCCGCGGTCGACCACGAAGGCTCGCCCACTATCATTCTCGCGAAGACGATCAAAGGCTACGGCCTCGGCGAGGCCGGTGAAGGCAAAAACATCACGCACCAGCAGAAGAAGCTGAATGAAGATGAGTTGCAGCTCTTCCGCTCACGTTTCGGAATACCGATTCCTGACGACGAGCTGCACAACGCTCCTTTCTACCGGCCGCTAGACGAGAGCGCGGAAATCAAGTATATGCAGGCGCGCCGCCAGCAACTGGGCGGCTACATGCCACAGCGCAAGGTCCTGGCCGAGCCGCTGAAAGCCGTGCCAGAGACTCACTTCGAAGAATTCTACAAAGGCACAGAGGGCCGCGAAGCTTCTACGACGATGGTTTTCGTTCGCCTGCTCGGAAAGCTTCTGCGCGACCCGGAACTCGGAAAGCTGATCGTCCCCATCATTCCCGACGAAGCCCGTACCTTCGGCATGGAAGCTCTTTTCCGCCAGGTCGGTATTTACTCCAGCGTCGGCCAGCTCTACGAGCCGGTGGATATGGATACGCTCCTCTATTACAAAGAAGCGAAGGACGGACAAATTCTCGAAGAGGGCATCACGGAAGCGGGCTCGGTCTGTTCATTCATCGCAGCCGGAACGGCGTACGCCAACCACGGCATCAACACGATTCCCTTCTTTATTTATTACTCGATGTTCGGCCTGCAGCGAATCGGCGATCTCATTTGGGCCGCCGCAGATATGCGCTGCCGCGGTTTTCTCGTCGGTGGCACCGCCGGCCGCACCACGCTTGCGGGCGAGGGCCTGCAACATCAGGATGGTCACAGCCACGTGCTCGCCCTTCCAGTTCCCAATCTCATGGCGTACGATCCGGCATTCGCCTACGAGATCGCGATCATCATTCAGGACGGCATCAAGCGCATGTACGTCGACGGCGAGTCGATCTTCTATTACCTCACCGTCACCAATGAACCGCTTCCCATGCCGGAAATGCCGAAAGAAGAAAACGTCCGCGAAGGCGTGCTACGCGGCCTGTATCGTTTCAAGGCCTCGGAGAATAAGGACGCCAAACTCCGCGCGCAGCTCCTCGGCAGTGGAACCATCATGTTTGAAGTGCTCAAGGCACAGACAATTCTGCAGGAAAAATACGGGGTCGCCGCCGATGTGTGGAGTGTTACCAGCTACAAAGAACTCTATCGTGACGCCAATGAGTGCGAACGCTGGAACATGCTGCATCCCGGCGAAGCGCCCAAGACTCCCTACGTAACACAGGTCCTGAAAGATACGAATGGAAATGCCGCGCCCGGGCCGTTCATCGCCGCATCTGATTATATGAAGGTGCTTCCCGAGTCTCTGGCGAAGTGGGTGCCGGGACAATTGGTTTCTCTAGGGACCGATGGCTTTGGCCGCAGCGAGAACCGGGCGGCTTTGCGCGACTTCTTCGAAGTGGATGCCAAACACATCGTGCTGGCCACGCTAAGCGCACTGGCGCGAGAAAAGAAAATCAATTCGGATTGTGTAAAGAAGGCCGTCGCCGATCTTCAAATCGACGCCAACAAGCCAAATCCGGCGATTAGCTGAACGTAGAAGATCCGACAGACATAAGCCGAGAAAGATAAAAATAAGGAATGGATTCAGTGATCGAATTTAAGCTTCCCGCACTCGGAGAGAACATTGAACAAGGCGATCTGGTCCGCCTGATGGTCGCTCCCGGCGCGAATGTCAGCGAAGGTCAGGCCGTGATGGAGTTAGAAACGGACAAAGCGGTGGTGGAAGTTCCCTCGTCGGTGACAGGAAAGATCACGGAGATTTTGGTCAAGGAAGGCGACAAAGTTAAGGTAGGCCAAACGATTTTCACTGCGGACGGCAACGGCGCAGTCGCGACGTCACCAACAGTTGAACCTCCTGCGAAGACCTCCGCTGCCGCTGCGCAAGCTTCATCGAGTACGAAGACTGTGGCCGCTGCTATAAAACCAAAGGCAGTTAAGGCACCGGCGCCGCAACCTGAGCCTTCCTCTTCACAAGCAACGACAGAAACCCGGCCGGACACCCGGCGAACCAGATCTACCGACACCGCAGCTCCCAGCGAATTCCGCCTGCAGGAACTCGGCGAAAACATCTCCGAAGGGGACCTTGTGCGCCTGATGATCGCGCCCGGAGCAAAAGTCTCAGAAGGGCAGCCCGTCATGGAACTCGAAACCGACAAGGCAGTCGTCGAAGTTCCCTCCTCGGTGAGCGGCACCGTAAGAGAAGTTAAAGTTAAAGAGGGCGAGAAGATCAAAGTCGGGCAAGTGATTTTTACGCTCGAGAGCGCGACCAAATCGCAAAGCGCACCAGTCCGTCCCGCAAGCCAGCCCGTCGAGCACGTCTCCGGACAGCATGGTGCGCGTCTGGCGTTCCAAGCCGCGATTCGCGCCGAGGGCAAAACCGAAGAAGAGGCGCTGCCGCCCGATCAGCCGCAACAACGCCCCGCTTCGTTTTCCATGCCCGTGCAGCTCGGAAAGGTCGCCGGAACCGAGCATCGTGAAGCAATTCCTGCCGCACCGCACACCCGGCGCTTAGCGCGCGAAATCGGCGTGGATATTTACGAGGTCAAAGGCACCGGACCCGGCGGACGCATCAGCGAAGAAGACGTCAAAGCTCACGCCAAGGCTGCGCTGGCCGCGGCCGGATCGGCGGCGCAGGCTCCAGCTCGCGCCGGACATTTCGTCGCACCTCAGCTTCCCGATTTCTCGAAGTGGGGGCCAATCGAGCGCGTCTCCATGCGCGGCGTTCGCCGCAAGACGGCGGAGCACCTTGCCGAATCGTGGAATACGATTCCGCACGTCACCCAGCACGATCGCGCCGACATCACCGAACTCGAGCAGTTGCGGGCGCGCTTCGCTCCCAAGGCCGAACAGGCCGGCGGCAAAATGACGGTCACGGCAATCGCGTTAAAAGTCTGCGCCGCCGCGCTGAAAGTCTTCCCCCAGTTCAACGCCACCATCGATGTTGAGAAAGGGGAAATCATCTACAAGCAGTACATCAATATCGGCGTGGCCGCCGATACGGATCGCGGCTTGCTCGTGCCCGTGATTCGCGATGTAGACAAGAAAAATATTGTTGAACTGGCAGTCGAGCTTTCGCAACTATCGCAAAAAGCGCGCGACAAAAAAATCACGCTCGCCGATATGGAAGGCGGCACATTCACCATCACGAACCTGGGCGGCATCGGCGGAACAGCATTCACTCCGATTGTGAATCATCCCGAAGTGGCGATTCTCGGCCTCTCGCGCTCTCGCATGGAGCCGGAGTGGATCGGATCGAAGGATAACGGTAAATTCGAGCCGAGGCTGATCCTGCCGTTATCGCTGTCTTACGATCACCGCCTGATCGACGGCGCCGACGCCGCGCGTTTCCTGCGCTGGGTCGCCGAGGCGTTCGAGCAGCCGTTCCTGCTTTCGGTCCAGGGGTGAGGCAGTGTATATAGAATTGTCATCCTGAATGGGGATTTTGCCTCGCGATCAGCGAAGTAAAACCGCAGTCGAAGGATCTCTATAGCAATAACGCAGCCGATAGTTTCGTTATGTATTGGAGACTCTGAAGTATCGAAGCCTCTCCGCACATGTCCGACACGTCATCCCTAAAGCTCGCAGTCATCGGCGCCGGCCCGGGCGGCTACGCCGCCGCTTTTCTCGCCGCCGATCTCGGCATGCAAGTCACGCTGATCGATCCTGAACTCAATCCCGGAGGCGTCTGCCTCTATCGCGGCTGCATTCCGTCGAAAGCTCTTCTGCATGTCGCCAAGCTGATCGAGGAATCCGAGCAGGCCAAAAACTGGGGCATCGATTTTCCGGCGCCGAAGATCGATCTCACGCGCCTGCGCACCTGGAAAGAAAATGTCGTTAAGAAACTCACCGGCGGCCTCGGAATTCTCTCGAAACAGCGCAAAGTCGAATACATCCAGGGCCGCGCGGCATTCGAAAGTTCCAATACACTGCGCGTAACCAAACTCGGCCAAACAGAGACGACTCTCACTTTTGATCGCATCATCATCGCCACGGGCTCGCGTCCCGCCATAATCCCAACGTTCAAGCTGGACTCACCGCGTCTCATGGATTCTACCGGCGCTCTCAATCTCGAAGACATTCCGGGCAGCCTCTTGGTGGTCGGCGGCGGCTACATCGGACTCGAACTCGGTTCCGTCTATGCCGCTCTCGGCACGCGCGTGACCGTAGTCGAAATGCTGCCCGGTCTGCTTCCTGGCGCAGACCGCGATCTCGTACTTCCGCTGCACAAGCGCCTCGAAAAGATGTTAGAAACAATTCTCATCAATACTATGGTTGCGTCGTTGCAGGAAGACGCAAAAGGGATCCGAGCGAAGTTCGAGGGCCCCACAATCGACGACGCCAACCGCGAAAAAGTTTTCGATCGGGTGCTCGTGTCCGTCGGCCGCAAACCGAATTCCGAAATTCCTGGCCTTGAGAACACGCAAGTAAAAATCGGCGCGCGCGGCTTTCTCGAAGTGAACAAGCAATTGCAGACCGCCGATCCCTCGATCTATGCCATCGGAGACGTAGTTGGCGAGCCCATGCTCGCACACAAGGCGTCGCATGAAGGGCGGGTCGCCGTCGAGGCGATCGCCGGTCACAAAGTCGCTTTCGAGCCCAACGCAATCCCGGCGGTAGTTTTCACCGATCCGGAAGTCGCCTGGGCCGGCCTGACCGAAACTCAGGCTGAAAGAGAAAATCGCGAAATCAAAGTTGCAAAATTTCCCTGGGCAGCATCCGGTCGCGCCGTCACGATCGACCGGCCCGATGGCTTGACGAAGCTGCTCATCGATCCGCAAACCGAGCGCGTACTGGGCGTCGGAATCGTAGGCGCGGGCGCTGGAGAACTCATCGCCGAAGGCGTGCTGGCGATTGAAATGGCCGCTCTCGCGAGCGATATCGCGATGACGATCCATCCCCATCCCACGCTCTCGGAGACCGTCATGGAATCGGCCGAAGTCTTCTTCGGAACCAGCACACACATCTTTCGTCCCAAGCACCGCTGACTTCATCTCCTTGCAACCGCTTTCGATACAATGAACTCTCACTTGTATTTAGTGGAGCTTCTTCTTCACTAGGCTTCGCGCGGCGTTGCGTCGCCGAATAAGATCATGCTCAACTGTCTCAAGAAAACAGCTTTCATCGCAATCGTAATCGCCGGCTGCGCTCTTTCGTTTGCGCAGAGCCCGCTGAGCCAAATCCTCGAACCTTCCAGCTCGACAAGTCCCTCCAAAACCTCCACCGATCGCCTCGGACGCGATACTCCCTACGGAACGGTCTTTGGCTTTCTCCAGGCCGCCGAAGCCGGAGACTACAGCTTTGCCGCTCAATATCTGCAGATGAGCAACGCGCGCCGCATGGCTCAGGGCGACGATCTGGCGATGAAGCTCAAGCTCGTGATGGACCGTTCGTTCTCGGGCAACCTGAAGCCGAGCCGCCAACCTGAAGGCGGTCCTCAGGAGGACGTTCCCCTGGATCGACAGAGATTGGGCATGATGTCGTCCGGCGACGTCGAAGTCTCGCTCGAGTTGGTGCGCGTCTCCGATCCAACTGCGGGAAAGATCTGGCTGGTTTCTTCCGAAACTCTCGAGAAAGTGCCGGAACTTTACGACCAGGTCGAAGCGCGGCAGGTGGAGACACGCCTTCCCCATTGGATAGTGAAACACCGATTCGCGGGAATGCCTTTATGGCAGTGGTTTGCGCTGATCGTGATGATTCCGGTCGCCGCCGCGGCGGGCTGGCTGCTGCTGTTTGCATTGCAAATCCCCGTTCGCTGGTGGGTGCGCAGGCGCGGGCAGGCGCAGGCTGTGAACTGGCGGTCGGTCTCAGGCCCGGCGTGGCTGCTGGCGTCGACATTGGTTCACCGCATTCTCGCTGGCTATCTCGGTATGCCGCTGCTGCAGCGCCACTATTACGTGCAGGCCACGGCGGTCGCCGTCATCATCGGGGCGAACTGGATTTTCTGGCGGATTCTTCGCTGGTCTCTGCACCGCGTCCGCACTCGCGCCCTTGCCACCGGACGCGCCGGAACTGCCTCGCTCATCCTGCTGGGCGAGCGCATCGTCAAGGTGCTGGTAGTAATAATGGCCGGGTTCTCGATTCTCGGAATCCTCGGCTTCAACATGAGCACCGCCCTCGCCGGACTGGGCATCGGCGGCATTGCCATCGGCTTCGGCGCGCAGCAGACCATCGCAAATTTGTTTGGCGGCGTTTCAGTACTGGGCGATGAAGTCATTCGTGTGGGCGATGTCTGCAAGTTCGGCGACCGCACCGGAGTCGTCGAAGATATCGGCCTGCGCTCCACCCGGGTGCGCACCGAAGAGCGCACTCTGCTTGCGATTCCCAACGGCACGGTCGCAACCATCAATGTTGAAAATCTCAGCCGCCGGGATAAAATTCTCTTCAAAACGGTCCTCGGATTTCATCTCGACACCACCGCCGATCAGCTTCGCGAGCTGCTCGCAGAAATTCGCCGCGTCTTGACCGGCAGTCCGAAGGTGGAAGAATCCAGCGTGCGGGTTCGGCTGGTGGAACTGAGTTCGTCGGCTCTTAATGTGGAGCTACTCTGCTACGTTCTCACGCGGGATTTCAACGAATTCACCGAAGTACGCGAAACCCTGCTGCTTGAGATCATGCGCTTTGTCGAGGAATCGGAAGCCAGCCTCGCCTCCTCCTCTCAGACGCTCTATCTAAGCCAGGATGGCGCGCCGGTCAAAGACAGAATCATTGCCGCATCTCAAAAGTCGCTCGCACCAAACGACCGCACATCAAAAACATCCGGTGCGCAATCTTAATTTCTCTCCGGCCATCGCCGCGTGAGCCACAAGAGCAATCGATGCGTCGGAAAGTAAATCAAAACAGGAACCGCGACCAGGTAAATCAGCAAATATAGAAATCCCGGCATGACGCGCTGCTCGTGAAAAAAGAGTCCGCGAGCCCAGTTCACGTCGTACTGCGGCCGCCAGAAATAATTCACCGGCACTACCATCCAGGCAGTCAGCGTCGCTAATTTCCAACCTCGGACGTCGTAACCCAGTCGCCAGATCGCCCATAAGAGCAATGCCGGCGTGACAACATGAAACAAACTCAAAAGCCGAATCCATGAGGGTATGTGCGGATCGAACATGTATTCCGTTCCGCCGATCAAGTGCCGTCCCGTGACGATCGCGAGGACCAGATCTATCGTGAACAAAATCTGAAAAATCAGTAGTGAGCACGTCTGCCACGAAAAGATCAGCGAACTTTCCTTCCACAAAGCAATCGCGACGAGCACATTTCCCAGGTCGCAGAAATACAGAAAGTTCTGCGCCCCATATTGCCGCCAGTAGACCGGCGCCCACACCAGAACCCATGCCGTCCAAAAGATTTTCAGCCAGAGCGGGATGCGCATGAGCGGCATTGTATCCGCAAACGGCGCGCACAATCGCGAAGCTGCAAAATCCCTTTCAGACAAGGAAAAGCACCCATTTCCGAATTACCACCGTAACTTGATGCGACTTACGGGTGTACCTACGATGACACTAATATGAGTTACCAAGCCCTTCTCTTCTGTCCTGACGAAAAAACTGCCCGCACGGTAACGCAGGTTCTCGGCGAGCTGGATTTCAGCGTCATTCCCTGCACCGAACCCTTCGCCGCCGTTAAACGATTGATGGGAGAGCGTTTCGACGCGGTAGTGGTGGATTGCGACAACGAGCAGAATGCGACGTTGTTATTCAAAAGCGCGCGCAACGCGCCGAATAACTCGTCCGCTCTGGCTGTGGCGGTTGTCGAGGGGCAAGCTGGAGTGGCCAAGGCATTCCGCATCGGTGCAAACCTGGTTTTGACCAAGCCGATTAATGTCGAGCAGGCCAAGGGGACTCTGCGTGTCGCCCGCGGATTGTTGCGTAAGAATGAAGGGGCAAAACCTGCGGTTTCCGCCGCAACACCGGCGGCGAAGCCTTCGGCGCCTGCTACTGCGAGGCCCGCAACCCCGGCGAATGTAACCGAAATGCGTCCCACGCCTCCGCCGAAAATGGTTGAGCCTGTAATTCCGATTCAGAGGCCAATTCCTGCCCCAATTCAGAGGCCGATGTCGCAACCGGCCGCAGTTGCATCGTCTGCTTCAGCCGAGTTCGAAGATGACGCGCCCGCCGCCATCACGATGGGAGCCACTGAACCAGCCAGCGGCAATTTTTCTGAACACACAAATTCTGCGCCGTCGGTTCCGGCAAAGATCATCGCCGCGTCCTCTCCCGCGCTTACTCAGCGCCAGAGTTCGGGGGCAGCGGCCAGCGCTCCCGCCCCTGCGCGCGAAGTGAAGTCGGCGCCTCCGGTCGAAGAAAAAATCGTAGCGCCTGCCCCTGAAGCTGCGCACGAAGTAGTAAAAGCGGAGATTTCCGCGCCCGATGCACCCGCCGCAACAGCCAGCCAAGCATTCACCTTCGGTGGCACAGTTGACCCTGCCAAGCCCGCGAGCGGCAGAAGCCAGACCAAGCTCATAGTTGTAGCGGCTGTGGTTGTGCTGGCTGCTGCAGGCTACGCAACCTGGATGAAGTTCGGCGTCTCCAAAAATGTTTCGACTGTTTCTGTGCAACCCGCCGCAACGCAACCTGTCCCTGCTGCGCCGCGACCGGGCGCACCGGCCCCAGCGGCGAACACTTCACCGGCAGCTGCCACCGGCATACCTGATGCCGTGGTCACTGACACTCCCTTGCCTGCAAGTCCCGCAAAAACGCTAGCTCATACCAGCAAGCTAGCTCCCGCCCCAGAGTCTCCAAAAGCGGTGGCCGATCCGGTCGACAGCGAAAACAAAAGTTCTGCAGACACACCCGCCACTCACCCTATGGTGATTAAGAACGACCACAGCAAACCGGCCAGCAAGACCATCGACATGGCCGACGCGCCAGACTTGAGCATGACGGCAACGTCGAACTCCACCACCGCGCTTCCCAATCTCATGGGCTCGTCCAATGCGCCCACACCCGTCCTGCAGAAAATGACGGTCTCGCAGGGCGTATCTCGCGGATTGCTCATGAAGCAAGTCCCTCCGTCATATCCGCGAAATGCGATTCAGATGCACGTTGAAGGCGCTGTGCAGCTGCTGGCGACGGTCAGCAAGAACGGCGACATCTCCGACGTCAAAGTTCTCAGCGGAGACAAAGAACTTGGCCGCGCCGCCGTGGACGCCGTGAAGCAGTGGAAGTACAAACCCTATCTGCTCAACGGAGAGCCCGTCGACATCCAGACGCAGATCACGGTCAACTTCAAGCTGCCGCGATAACCTTCCCGCTACCTGGGATGCTGAGCGCAGTAGCATCGTCCGCAGTACGATGCTGCGGAGTCGAAGCATCCCGTCAGTTCCACCGAAGCCCGCTTTGTGGGGCTCAGTGCTTTACCGCCGCAGACACGAGCGGGAACCACAAACGATGGATGGCAGAGGAGATAGATTGATTCAGCGATCAGCTCAATCTTCGCTTCCCGAAGGCCAACCCTGCATATCCCAACAAGAGGCCGAGTGAGCCGTACACGCCCGCGTTCAGAGGGCCGAGCAGGAAGAATGTGGCCGCCAGCGAGGGATCGAATGACATCCTCACGAAATAAAACGGGCACAGCGCAAACATCAGCTGAGGATCGAGATCCCAGCTATGGGGAGCAAGATATGCAACCAGCGCGACGAGATATGCAGTTGCTGCGAAGCCACCTAGCCATTTGAGCGGCGCCAAAAACAATTGTTCGTCATCCCGATCTCTCCTGCACGCTCTCGCGATCCACGAGCGCGGCAACACCGCAACCGCCACATTAAATAGTCCCACCAGCGCCAGGGCAGCCGCAAATACGACCCATTCGCTCTGCGCTGGCAGCCCGGCGCCGCGCAGCATCACAAAAGGAACAGCGGAAAAAAGTGAAATCGCTCCACAGAGGAAAAATGCGATGCGGGATGTAACCCTGATAGCGCGTGCGGACATCACGCGGATTCTAACAGGGAGCGCGGCTAGGTCTCGGCGGCGCAAGCACCGAATCGTGGCCGCCTGTCGTTGAGCGCAGTAGCATCATCCGCTGGACGACAAAAACCTTGACATATTTTGCTGCATGCACGATAAACATCTGCGTTCTTGCCCGGCTTCCCGCCCCAGACGCAGTAAGCGAGGTGTTTCTATGTCCTCCCGGCAGTTCAAGAGTTTTTCAAAAGCGCCCGGCCGGTCCGCCACAAGACTGGCACGTCATCTTGAAAAAAATTTGCTCGCCTACGCAGCGGCGGCCAGCGCGGGATTAATATCGCTTTCCCTGCCCGCCGAAGCGGAGGTTATTTACACGCCCTGCAACACATCCATGACCTTGCCGATTTTCGGCGCAATCCCTGCGCCGACCCCGCTCGACCTTAACAACGATGGCACGGCGGACTTCAGCTTCGGAATGTTTTCCAACGCGAGAGGAAGCTTTGGTTCCACGACCTACATTAAGTTTTTTCTGAATATTGTCCCTCTTCGCGCCGGCAACGGAGTAGTGCAAGGACAACAAGCGCAGGCCGCCGCCGCCGTACCGAATGGCAAGAAAATAGGGCCAGGTCAGCAATTCGCCGCCGGCGCCCGTTATATGTCGCTGTTCTCGTTCTTCGGCAGCACCGTCCGAAACTCCGGAAGCTGGTCCAAAGTCGAATTCGCCTACATCGGTCTGAAGTTCATGATCGATGGACAATTGCACTACGGTTGGGCGCGCGTCAAGTTTCCTGATCCGGGAGATACGCACTATCCGAGCATTTACGGATACGCTTATGAGAGCACCCCGAATCAGCCTATTCTCACCGGGCAGACGGATGACCGCGCGGTTGAGGCCACCGCAGAAGACAGCGCCAGCGAAAGCGCGCCCGCCTCTTTGGGCATGCTTGCCGGTGGAGTGGCAACCCGGAGACCGCGCTTGCCGGAAAATCCGGGAATGAATACCCACTAGTAACGCTCAGAGGGAGATCAGAACATGAAGCGCAGATGGTTCGGTGCAATGTTAAGACAAGTCTTGTCGCTTGTTCTGGGGCTCGCGTTTAACGCCGCAACCGCTCAGGCGGGCGAGAATGTAATTCTGCGCTTCGACCAGACCCGCGGCGCCAATCCTTCTTCCGCTCTGGTGGAGGATGCCGCCGGTAATCTCTATGGCACGACCACCCTCGGCGGAGCGGCAAACTGCGGCATTGTGTTTGAGCTTTCCCCGGGCCCCGATGGCAAATGGACAGAGACCGTTCTTTTTTCTTTTCCAAGTTGCACATTCCCTCCAGGCTTGGCCGTCGGCGGCACCTTGGTTTTCGATAAGCAGGGAAATCTGTACGTTGTCGCCACCAACAGTGACTGTTGTCAGATCCCTGGCGGCTTCGTCCTTCGATTGAGTAAAGGGGCGGATGGTACGTGGTCCGGGGCCGTGATTTACAGATTCACTGCCGATGATGGATATCCCTACAGCGACTTGACCACTGACAGCGCTGGCAACCTCTATGGGACGACTTATCTGAGTTCGTCCACTTCTAACGGCAAAGTTTTCAAACTCAGTCCGCAGCCAGGCGGCAAATGGCAGGAAACCATCCTTTTCGCATTCTCTTCTGCCAATGGCATCGGATCCCCGACGACCGGGGTCACGTTCGACCGGAGCGGAAATCTCTATGGCCCAACCTACAGCGCAGTCTACGAATTATCCCCCCAAGCCAACGGTCCCTGGACGTTGAGCGTCCTCTACACCTTTACGGGAGACCAAGCCCAACCTAATTCCCCTTTGGTCTTCGATTCGAGAGGGAGCCTTTACGGCACCGCGACTCAACCTGACCCCGGCTTGGTGTTCAAATTGAGCCCCCAATCCGGAGGTCCATGGAAAGAAAAGGTAATTCATTTCTTCGCAAACGGATCCGACGGCGAATTTCCCGCAGGCAACTTGGTGTTAGACAGCAGCGGCAACGTCTATGGCACCGCAATGTGGGGTGGTCTCGGCTGCAATCGGTTCTACTGTGGCGTCGCCTATGAGCTTTCGCCGCAGAGCGGAGGCCCTTGGAAGGAGACCATCCTGCACCCCTTTGAAAGTGCCGAAGACGGATCGCAACCAGGAGCGGGACTGCTGCTCGACGCCTCCGGCAACCTCTTCGGCACCACATACCACGGCGGCGGCCGCTATGGCTATGGCACAGTTTTCGAGATCACTCCTTAAGCCGGCCCAGGGCCGCGCAAGAAATCCCGGAGAGCAAGTCCACGTTACAACTATTCCCGCTGAAGAACCTCATCAATCACAGCCTTACCGCCTTTATCCACGGTGATGACTTTGTGAATCGGCGCATAGCCGGTGAGCGTAATGTCGATGATGTAATTGCCGGGGTCGAGCGCGAAGTCGACGGGTGAATCTTTATCCAGCATGTGCTCGTTTACGGCGACCTGAGCGCCTTTGGGTTGAGTCTTCACGCTGACCGTGCCCATGCCTTGAGTCTCTTTGCCCCCGAAGAGCTTCTTCATCTTGCCGACGGTTCGAATATCGTCAGTGTTGCCCAGAGCGCGCAGCGTCGGCGAGAACGTTGCCGTCTCACCCAACGCAGATTGCACGGTCATGGATTCGTCGATGAATCCCGTCTTGCGTACGATGATGACGTGCTGCCCTTTATCGACCGGGATTTGCGCAGGCGTCACCTTGCTGGTGTTCTTGCCATCGACAAAGACGCTGGCTCCGGCGGGATTGCTTGAAACGGCAAGTGTCGCCATCTGTTGCGAAAGGCGAATCTGCACCGATGCCCTGTTTCCGGCAGTGATGTCGATACTGCGCGAGTCGGAAGAGAAACCTGCCTTGCTGACGGTAATCGAGTGCTGCCCTGGAGCGAGGCCAGTCATAGTAAAAGGAGTTACCCACGAAGGATCGGTTCTTCCATCCACCTGAACTTGCGCTCCGGCGGGAGTCGATTCCACCATCATCTGCCCCGGAATACCGACAGTCACCGCTGCAACACTGGCTTTCTTCTTGGAATTTCGGCCTCGTGGCGCGGCAGCAATTGCGCGCGCTGGAGCACGCACCGGCTCTTCGACGGGAGCGGCTGGCTCGATCTGAGTTGGCTCAGGAGCCGCCGCGACGGGCTGCACCGGTTGAACCGGTTCTGACTGAACCGGCTGCACCGGCGCGGGCGCTTGCTTCGGCGCTGGCGCTGGAGCCGGCGCGACTGCGACTGGACGCGAAGTATCGCCGTCACTATTCAGACTGTTGATGTGCCATACCAAGCCGATCGCAATGATGAGGATCAAAACCGCCGCTGCGGCAATCGAGTAGATCATCAATTGCGGCGGCACATTCTTGATTTCCTTGATGGCCTTTTGCGCGACTTCGCGCGGCTGCACCTTCGGCTGCTCCTCCGGCTCACCGGCGAACTCAGTCACGGTTGGCTGATGTGAAGCAGGCTGCTCATGCGAGGCCGGCGGTGGCGTTGGCGCGATGTAGACTTCTTTCAGCGGGGGCAACTCGGTCATCTCCGAGAAACTGACGCCGCCGCCGGAGCGGCCAGCGCCATCTCCCGCCATCATCGGATCGACAGCGATTTTTGGGGCTTCGGTTTCTTCAACGGCAGCAGACATCGACTCCGAAGGCGTATTCGAGCGACCTGCCGGTCCACCGGCGAACGGACTTGCAGCTGCGGCTTTCGGCAGGTTCGGCCTTGAATTGGCTTGTGCTCCGGCAGAAGCAGCAACGGTTGCCGCTTTGCCCGGAGCCGGGCTGGGCTTCGCCGGAGTAGCAGCGGCAGGAGTGGCGGGTTTCGGCGCAGCCGCTCCCACAAATTTTGCCTGGTTCGCGGCCTTCACCGCGTCCGGCACAACCGTAGATTTTGCCGGCGCCGCTTTTGCCGCCTGAGGTTTGGACTCTTTACACTTCTCCAGATCGTCGAGCAGTTCCCTTCCGCTTTGGTAACGCTGCCCGGGATCTTTCGCCAGCGCCTTCATGATCAGATCGCTCAGCCCAGGGTGAACCTTCGGATTTACCAGCTTTGGAGCCGGCAGCACGCAATCGAGAATCGCTTGCCGAAGCGCGTCGGCATCGGCGCCATTGAAGGCCTTGCTGTCGGTTACCATCTCGTAGAAAATCGCGCCGAGACTGAACAGATTGGAGCGCCCATCCGGCTCCTCACCGCTCACCTGCTCGGGAGACATGTAGTGCAGAATCAGGGGCACGTCGGGCATCTGATGAGTAAACTTTCCCACCCCCGAAACGCCGTAACTCAGGATTCTGACCGTGCCATCCCAGCCGCACATGATCTTGGCCGGCTCGAGACTGTAATGGATCACTTTCTGCGATTGTGCATGATCGAGCCCGCTGCACACCTGCCGGCCGATATCGAGCAGGTCCCAAATCGAAAAGCCTTCCTTGCGCGACAACATGGTCGCGATGCTATTGCCCTGAATATATTCCATGGCGCCGCAGAATTGGCCGTCGATGTTGCTTGCGCCATGAACCGGAGCCAGATTGGCGTGAGTCAGCGCCTTCGTGGTCTCGGCCTCAGCCAAAAGGCACTTTTCCAATTCGGCGGCATAGTCGCCAAACGCGGAGAGCTGAATCGCCTTCAACGCAACCGTCTGGTTGGTCTGCGAATCGGTTGCTTTATACACCGTGCCGGTTGCGGACTTCGACAGCTCGCTTGAAATTTCGAAGTGGCCAATCTTCGTAGACATGGTTCCCTTGCCTCGTCGCCTCGTCACATTAAGAAACCTGCGCGCGCTCCGAAGCGGAGTTTTTGCAGGCTAAAACGAAGTGCGGATACGGCTTAGGATAGCGCTGGAGAAGTGCAGGATCGAGTTACCAAAGTACTGAAAAATTTCGGGGTTAGAGCGAAATGGAAAAGATTGGGACGCGTGATTTATGCCGCTCTCGAAGCCGAAAACGAATCGTGCCGGCGTCCGACAAACGTTTGCAGGGGTGCGCTGCTCAGGCGGCGGCCTAGTTCGCCGCGATCGAAGATTCCAAATGAGATTTGGTTTCGGATTCCGTGTCGGCAACCCACTTCCAGGCGCGGCGGCCATTCTCCAGGACTACAGGTGTTGCTTCTCCGTATGCAACCAGTCGGTTCAGGACCGTAGTGACTGAAGCCATAGGGTCTTTGTGCCGGGAAAGCATACTGGAGACTCTCTCCTGAATACCATCGCATACATCGCGCGCAGTCAGGGCGCGATTGGCCTCCATCAGAACCATACGGCAGGCTTTGGTAAAACCCGGTTGCCTCCCGCCGCTCTTGCGGTCGACCAATTCGAGCAATTCATCGCTGAGAACCTCATCGCCAAAAAGATTGGCGAGACCGGCGATGGTTTGCTTAATGGTACCGATGCGGCGCATCACATCGGCACGCTGCAGCAATAACTGGCGCAATTCCTGGTGCGCTTGCCGCACTACCTGTTCCACATGGCCGGTACCGTTGTTGGGAATCGTTCTTGCATCCACGGTGCTCTGCTCCGACTGCATACTTCCTCCGTTGATGCCGCGCCCCGGCGGCACAATTTCTCTATGACCATCGATACGCAGGAACCTTTGCAGGTGTTCCCTCAAACTGCAAACCGGGTTCAATTCGTTATCGCCCGGAAATTGCAGGTTAGACGTATGAGTTGGCAATTGGTTAACAACTCAGAGGGAAAATGACGGGGATCTTTAATTCTTCCTCCCGAATCAGGAACTTGCGAAGGCGAATCCCTCCCAAAGCGAAACTCTTTTCAAGATGGGATTCTTTTTCGAAGTCATTGGTTGCATGGCGCTTCACAAAACAGTGCTCCAATCAAAACCTTCCGATAGGAACTTAAGCACCATAATCCCCCGTGTCCACTGCCGCCAAACTTGGAACTTCGCTGTTACGCGTATTGCTGGTGGGAAGCCAGCAGGAGGATTTTTTTCTCATTCGCGAGATTCTTGAGCGCAACCGCGATTCCCTGGCCGCGGACCTCGATCATGCAGATTCGATTGAAGAAGCGAAGGCCATGTTACAGGAAGGCGACTATAGCCTGGTCCTGTTTCAACACGAGATGGGCGATGCGCCTGCAGTCAAGCTGCTCTCCGAATTTCTGCACACCCGAGGCGTCACTCCCTTCATCATGCTGACCGAACATGCAGATGAGAAGGCGCTTGCGGAGATCATTCAGGCCGGGGCTTACGACTGCATGGATAGATCGCAGTTGAACGGTGCGAATCTGGTCCGAACCATCCGCTGCGCTCTCAGCCTGCACTCGACGCAACAGCAACAGCAGGCGGCCGAACAATCGCTGCGCAAGCTTTCCTGCGCGGTGGAAAACTCCGCGGACACGATTCTGGTTACAAACAGCGAAGGCACCATCGAATATGTGAATCCTGCGTTCGAAGCGGTGACCGGCTACTCGCTGGCGGAAATCATCGGTAAGGATCAGAACCTCTTGAGATCGGAACTGAATCCTCCGGTACTCTACCGCGAACTGTGGGAGACCATTCGAGGCGCGGATGGCGGCCGCGCCATTGCCGTAAAGCGCAAGAAGAACGGCGAGGTCTACTACGCCGACGAAAGCGTAAGCCCGATACGAAATGCCGAGGGCAAGCTGACACATTATGTGTCCAACGGACGCGACCTGACCGAGCGCCTGCGCATTGAAGCCGAACTCGTGCAGTCGCAGAAAATGGATGCGATTGGCAGGCTCGCGGGTGGCGTCGCCCATGACTTCAACAATCTTCTGACGATCATCACCAGCTACTCCGAGCTGGCCCTGGATTCTGTGACCTCCGAAAGCCCGGCACAGGCGCGCATTCAAGAGATTCTTTCGGCCGCACACCGCGCTGCGGACCTTACCCGGCAATTGCTGGCATTCGGCCGCAGGCAGCCGCAGGCATTGCGTGTCGCCGAACTCAATCCGGTCGTGAGCACGATCGTGAAAACGCTGAACCGGCTCATTGGAGAAGATATCGAGTTGGTTTTTGCGCCCGGTGAAGGTCTGGGCAGGATACGCCTCGATCCAGTGCAAATCGAACAGATTCTCATGAATCTCGCGGCGAACTCGCGCGACGCCATGCTGGAGGGCGGGCGCTGCAGCATCGAAACTTCGAATGTGCAACTCGACCAGGAGTACGTTGACCGCAAGCGGGCGATCATTCCGGTGGGCCGCTACGCGGTGTTGACCGTAACCGATACCGGCAGCGGCATTCCTCCCGAGCATTTGGCGCACGTTTTTGAACCTTTTTATACGACCAAACCCTCCGGCAAAGGCACCGGGCTGGGTTTAGCAACGGTCTACGGCATTGTCAAACAGAACCACGGATTCGTGTGGGCTTACAGCGAGCCGGGCATCGGAACGACCTTTAAGATCTACTTCCCCTGCGTAGCGGAGCGTCCAATCAACATCGAAGTCTCCGACAGCAATCCGGAAATCACGGTCTGCGGGTCGGAAACGGTTCTACTGGTCGAGGATGAAGATCCGCTGCGCCGGGCAGCAGCCGAATTCCTCAACTTGCGTGGATACACAGTGCTCGAAGCCAGGAACGGTCGCGAAGCATTGTCGGTCGCCAAGAGTCGTGAGCCGATGATTCAGTTGCTCGTGACCGATGTTGTAATGCCGCACATGAGCGGTGGCGAGTTAGCGCGGGAAATGGAACAGCTCTTCCCGAAAACCAAAGTGCTTTTTGTTTCCGGTTACCCCGGGCAAACTGTCATGGATCACAAAGTAGCGGACATCGACAGCAACTTTCTGCAAAAACCTTTCACCTTGAAACAGCTCGCCAAAAAAGTGCGCACGGTGCTCGATCAGGAGCGCGATTTGAATCCCGCATTAACTCAAGCGGGTAGCGGGCCATACGCCTCTACGGCAGTATCCGAGTAAGTTTGCCGTCTCGCAAATTGAATCGCGAGCCGCGCCAGGTGACTGCCCGCCCAACAAAACTGGCGAGCCAGACTCCAACTGCGATCAGATCGCGCAGCGGGATCAACCATATATTTTGGGAGGTTTGACGGTCGCCCAAAATTGTTCCTCCCACCAGAAGGGCCACAGCGAATCTGAGCAAGAGCACGACTGCAGCGGCAAACCAAACCCAACCCTCGCCCCGGCTGGCAAATAGTGCGAGCAACGCCCAAAGAAAACCGAAGGTGAAAATCAGGCCAATATAGCCGCGTCCGCGCACGCCGCGAACCCCTCGCGCCCAACGCAATTGATGAGCCAGAAAATCGCTCATGCCGTAGGCAGGAAGAAACGTTTCAACCACGACATCGGAAAGCTCCACCTTCAAACCGAGATTCGCGATCCGTTTTCCCAGTTCGTAATCATCGGCAAGATCATCGACAATCGAGATGAACCCGCCGGTCTTTTCCAGTTCCGCTCGCCGAAAAGCCAGCGTGGAGCCCAATCCAAAACGAATGCCGCCTTCGAGTTGACGAGCCGCCAATACGCTCGGACAAAAATCTGTGCTAATGCCCACGGATTCCAGGCGTGAACCCAGCGTATTGCCGGCGACACCACGATAAAGGCAGGTAACCATGCCGATGCGAGAATCGGCGAGCGGAGACATGATTCTCCGCAGGTAGTCAGGCTCGACGCGAATGTCGCTGTCGTTGACGATCAGGTGTTCGTAGCGGGCTTCCGGCAACATCTGCGCGAGATTACTCACCTTCACATTCGTTCCCAAGAGTTCCGGACAAACCATGAGCCGTATGGGATATCCCGAAAATTCGCCCTGCAATCGTTTCACGATTTCGATCGCGGGATCTTCGGGATCGCTCACGCCAAAAATAATTTCGTATTGCGGGTAGTTCTGCAGGCAATGACTGCGGAAGCTCTCGTACATGTCAGGGTCAGCACCTTTGAGTGGCTTAAGTATAGAGACGGGCGGCCCCGCCGCTGCGCTCGAAGCATTTGTTTGTGTTGAATCACGCCGAAAGATGGCTGCGGCTCGCAGGCAGAGCAGGTAATAGAGTGAGCTGGAAACCACGCCGAGGAGTGCAACCCCCTCAACCATTCTGACGATGGCATGCATCATGCGCGAGTGCGAGTCGGGCTATTCATAGCGCAATGCCTCAATCGGATCGAGGTTCGCGGCCTTCCATGCAGGATATATTCCGAAGATCAATCCAACGGATGCGGCGGAGGTAAATCCAAAAATTACCCAGAACATCGACATGCGCGCGGGCAGTGAAGGCCACAGCGCAGGAATTACCCATACGATCACCGCGCCGAGCAAAATCCCGATGATGCCTCCGACGGCGGTAAGAATAATCGCTTCCAGGGTGAATTGCAGAAGAATATCCCGCTTGCGGGCGCCTATGGCTTTGCGCACACCGATCTCACGGGTGCGCTCGGTGACGCTCACCAGCATGATGTTCATCACCCCAACACCGCCAACAATTAATCCGACGCTCGAGATCGCGAACACGCCGATGAAAAGCATGCCGGTGAGCTGGTTCCATACGTCCGTAATGGAATCGGAAGTGAAGACGGCAAAATTGTCCGGCTTGTCGGGCGCGACCTTGCGTCGGCGGCGCAACAGTTCGCGAATCTCATCGATCGCCTTGGGCACATCGTCGTGAGACGTGGCTTTTGCCATAAGCCAATGATCTTTCAATTCCGGATGAAGCGTCCTGAAGGTCGTCAAGGGAAAAAGAACTTTGTTGTCGTTCGGATCCTTTCCTCCGGAAAACACCGACTTCACTTTGGCCACCACGCCAATCACTTCGAACAAGCGCCCGTCGATGTTGATTTCTTTTCCGAGCGGGTTCTCCGACACGAACAGTTCTTCGGCCGTATCGTGACCGAGGACAATCACTGACGCGCGCCTCTCATCATCGGATTCGTCAAAAAATCTTCCCGAGGCCATCTGCAAGTCGACAACATCTTTTACCGAAGCCGTGTCTCCCTCGAGAATTGTGTTTTTGGCTTTGCGATCCCCATATTTGACCGCGAACGTGCCGACGCCCAACTCGCGGCGAACGAACTGCAAAATCGTTGCTGCAGCTTTCACGTGGGGTAACTGGGCGACCGCTTCACCATCCTCGAAAGTCAGCTTTTTGCGAACACGCATTTCCTCCGTTGGCCGGCCGAAGGTAAACGGCTCGAGGTGATACGCAAAAACCACGTCGGAGCCGATGCTGGAGACCACATCGCGAACGTTCTCGTCGAGCCCCCGCCCAATCGCGGAAACCCCGATCACCATCGCCACGCCAATCACAATGCCCAGCACGGTGAGAGACGAGCGCAGCTTATTGCTGCGCAGCGTGTCCGTAGCCATGTGCACGATCTCGCCGAGTTCATCCTTTTGAATCATGAGAAGAAATTGAGTAATTGGAAATTGTGTAATTGAGTATTCTAACTGCTGAAACGAGCCTGTCTTTAAGTCACTCAGTTACCGAATTACAAAATCATTCACTCGTTCTAGGTTTCAAATCTCAAGGCCGCGATGGGATCCAGCTTCGCTGCCTTGCGCGCGGGATACACTCCGAAAAACACTCCCACGCTTGCCGAGACGATCAACCCCGCTGCAACTGCCCAAAGCTTGATCGCCGAAGGCATTCCGATCAGCAAGGTAAATGTCAAAGCTACACTTATGCCTAACAGCACTCCCAACGCGCCTCCAGATAGCGCCAGCGTGACGGACTCGATCAGAAATTGCAGCAGCACATCTTCGCGGCGCGCGCCCAGAGCTTTGCGAATTCCAATTTCACGAGTACGCTCGGTTACCGCAACCAGCATGATGTTCATGATCACAATGCCGCCAACCACGAGAGAGATGCAGGCGATGCCGATCGTCGCGATGAAGAAAGTCTGGCTGAAACTGGTCCAGATGCCGAGCAGGCTGGCGTTGGTTTCAATATCGAAACTGTCATCGCCGCCCGGCTGATCATGCCGATGCGCCCGCAGCGCGGCACGGGATTCGCCGATTGCTTCTTCCAGCGGGACGCCTCCGCTGGCGGCTTTCGCGGCGATTCGCAGAGTGCTGTCGTGCGATCCATACTGCTTCAGGCAGGCAGTGATGGGCATCATCACAAAGTTATCCGCGCTCTGGCCCAGAGTGGTTCCTTTCTTCTTCGCCACTCCAATAACCTGGTAGCTCCAGTCGTCGATGCGAATCTCTCTGCCCAGCGGATCGATACCGGGCATCAGATGTTCGACGATGTCGTTGCCGATGACGACAACCGGAGACCGGTTGCTCACGTCGGTATCGTTGAGCATGCGTCCGGAACTCAGGTCGATATCGAGAATGGTAGCCATGCCGGGAGTGATGCCACGCACAGTTGTGTCGCTGATCGATTGCTCCGCGTACTTGACGCGGCCGGTCTCATTCCGCGTGGAAACAGCAATCAACTGGCAATGGTGGCAGGCATCGGCGACCGTCTGGTAGTCCTCCATGGTCAGGTCTTTGCGCTTCTCGCCCTCCAGATACTTATCTACATTCGTCACGGCAGGGGAGACTTTAAAAATCAGGAACACGTCCGCGCCGAGATTGAAGATTTTTTGCGCTACGTAGTCGTTGATGCCCGAGACGAATGTAACCACCGCAATCACCGCCGCTACGCCGATCACCACGCCCAGCAGCGTGAGCACGGAGCGCAGCTTGTTTACCCACAACGACTGAAAGGCGATTCGAATGGCTTCGATGACATGCATAGTTCGGTCCCGAGATTCAGTCGGGCTGCGACGAAAGAAAATGATAGACTGCCGCGTCAGTAAAGGGAAATAAGATCATGATGGCGAAAAACGGTAAGTCTCGCAGAGTCGCGCAGCCGCCGGCCGCGAAGAAAAAAGTGGCGAAGATACAGGCTGGCGGCGATACGGCTGAAACTTTGCGCGCGGCGGACGCAGCATGGCTGAAGGCCTATCAAGAGAAAGATGCGATCAAGGCAGCGGGCTTCTACGCCGGCCAGGGCGCAATGCTTGCGCCAAACCGTCCGCTTTTGACGGGCAAGGAAGCCCTCGCCAAATTCATCGCGAAATCATTCGAGATGAGGGATTACCACATCACGTGGCATCCGAATAAGGTTGAAGTTGCCCAGTCTGGCGATCTGGGATACACCAGCGGATCTTACGAAATGAGCTTTCGTGAGCCCTCTGGGAAACTCTTCCTCGACAAAGGAAAGTACCTGATGGTATGGAAGAAACAAATGGACGGCGCATGGAAGGTATTGTTCGATGTCTCGAATTCCGATTTGCCGCCAGCA
>Ga0210398_10001346_pt1 | contig 25599 bp, 24 predicted proteins | sample IncBWC4OmetaG_FD_161047 | JGI IMG/M metagenome (GOLD analysis project Ga0210398, IMG submission 161047) | Forest soil microbial communities from Barre Woods Harvard Forest LTER site, Petersham, Massachusetts, United States - Inc-BW-C-4-O | ecosystem: Environmental > Terrestrial > Soil >... | reverse complement strand
ATGCCATCCTCCAGGCGAAGTCCGGTATCGCCGATCTCTCGGTGCGCAAGACCTATAACCTTCTGGGCGACCCGGCGATGCAGATCAAGCTACCGGCCGCGAATCCTGCGCACTAACCCTCATTCTGAGCGCGCGCTTCCTGCGCGGCGAGGAATCTCGGGTCGAGCCGCGCGACGCGTCGCGTTCCCTACGACCTGATAATCGCGGGTTTGGGTCACATCATCAGACAGCCGCTTTTCGCAGTGGCTCTGCGATGGCCTTCATCACGTTCTCGAATCCCGCGAAATCTAGGGATTGCGCTCCATCCGAGAGCGCCCGTTCCGGACACGGATGCACTTCAATGATCAACCCGTCCGCTCCCACTGCAACTGCCGCCCGCGAGACCGCCGCAATCAGGCTCTGCTTGCCGGTGCCGTGCGAAGGATCGGCGATCACCGGCAAATGAGAAAGGTCCCGCGCCAGCGCCACCGCGGCAAGATCAAACGTATTGCGCATTTCCGTTTCGAATGTCCTGATGCCGCGCTCGCAAAGTACCACCTGACTGTTCCCGCCCGAAAGCAAGTACTCTGCCGCCAGCAGCCACTCCTTTACGGTCGACGACGGTCCCCGCTTCAACAGCACTGGCTTGTCCAGGGTGGCCAGTCGCCGCAGCAGCGCGAAGTTCTGCATATTGCGCGCTCCCACCTGCAGCATGTCGACATGCTCGCAGATGACCTCTACATCTTCCGTGCTCATCACTTCTGTGACCACCGGCAGCCCAGTCTGCTCGCGGGCTTCCCGCAGAATTTTAAGTGCCTCTAACCCCAGCCCCTGAAAATCATAGGGAGAGGTTCGCGGTTTGTACGCCCCACCCCGCAACATCGTTGCCCCTGCGCGTTTTACTGCATGCGCTGTGTCCAGCAACTGTTGGCGCGATTCCACCGAGCAAGGTCCGGCAATGATCACAACTCCGGGTCCACCAATGCCGACTTCGCCCACCTTGACCAGCGATCGTTCCGGCTTCACCTGCCGGCTCACTAGCTTGAAAGGCTGCGCAATCGCGACCACATTCTCCACCCCCGGCGCCACTTGCAGGGCTTCGATCTCATGCCGCCGTCCATTACCCACTGCCGCCACGATGGTCCGCTCCACTCCGCGCGTAAGATGAGGCTGGTACCCCGCCTCGCGAATGCGCTCGATGATGTGTGCAATCTGTTGTTCGGTTGCCTTCTCTGACATGTTTACGATCATTGTCGCGCCTCCTGGATTTCTCGCCGCAAAAGCAAAAGCCGCGATCCTGGATCGCGGCTTCTGGCGGACCTTGCTGGAATCTAATCAATCATGGCTGATTCGATCTCCTCGCAAGTCTCCGCAGCCGCTACTCCGGAAAACCAGTAGCGAAACTGCACGCTAAACGAGGTAAATCGTGCCATGAATATCCTTTGCTTATTCCTATTCTGGTAAACTTCTCTGCCCCGTACGATTCGTCCTCAACTATTGAATCGAGCTGGCTGCATTCGAAAAAACATTATTCGCGTTCGACCCGATCAGGCGTATCGTTCCCACGACCAGAACCAGAATCACCGCCAGCATGACGGCATATTCGGCGATGTCTTGCCCCGAATCTTCCGATAGCATCCTGCATATGAACTCGGACATGCACACCTCCAATCCGGCAAATCTATTCGATCGGCGGAGAAATAGAAAACGGTGCAGACATAATGCCGCAGCGACGGGCGCTTGTCAAATCTAATGAACCGCTTCTTAAACTTTTCCTTAAAAAGGATAGTGGAGCGCTGAAACCGGTGTGTCACCCCGAGGCTGCCCCACCATCTGTCGCGCGGAATTCTGCGCGTACTGCAGCACTCGGTCAGGAAACACACCAAGAAAGACAGTCGCGGCAACGCAGGATATCAGTGCCAGACCCAGCGCTACCGGAACCCGGCTCACGGGAACTTCCTTTCTCGATTCCCGCATGTACATCACGACAATGACGCGCAAATAGTAATAGGCGCCAACCCCGCTGTTAAGCACGCCGATAATCGTAAGCCAAATCAAATTGTCCTTCACCGCCGCGCTGAAGACGTAGAACTTCGCAAAGAACCCGCCCGTCATCGGAATGCCGATCAGCGATAGCAGAAAAATGGTGAGCGTCGCCGCCAGCAGGGGGGAACTGCGTCCCAGCCCCTCATAGTCTTCCAGCGAAACATAACGTTCGCCGGCGTTGGCGAAATGGCTCACCACGGCAAACGCGCCCAGGTTCATGGCGGCGTACGCAGCGGCATAAAACATGGCTGCCGAGATCCCCAGCACAGGCGCGGCCGCGAATGCCACCAGCGTATAGCCGGCGTGCGCGATCGAAGAATATGCCAGTAACCGCTTCACGTTGTTTTGCACCAGCGCTCCCAGGTTGCCTAAGGTCATGGAAAGCGCCGCCGCCAGCCAAATCAACCAGATTGTTCCTGGCACGTTGATCAGGAAAACGATGCGCAACAAGACCGCAAATGCCGCTGCCTTCGGAGCGGTCGACATCAACCCCACAATCGGCGCCGGCGCTCCTTCATATACGTCCGGCGTCCAAACGTGGAATGGCGCCGCAGCCACCTTGAACCCCAGACCGACAAACATGAAAGCCACCGCTACGAACGCCAGTAACGGAATCCGAGTTGTCTGCAACGCCCTGCCGATCTGATCGATATTCGTCGAGCCCGTGGCGCCAAACATCATCGCCACGCCATACAGAAAAAACGCAGTGGCGAATGACCCCAAAAGAAAATATTTCAGCGAACCTTCCGCGCTGGCCGCCTCGTGGCGCCGGAATCCCGTCAGCACATAAGAAGAAATAGACGAAATCTCGAGGGCAATGAAAATCAGAACCAGTTCCACAGCAGAGGTCATCAGCGCCATTCCGACCGCGCCGAAAAGAAGCAACGCGTAGTATTCTCCCGCGCGGATCCGCTGCACCGCCATGTACTCGTAAGAACTGAGGATGACGATGCCGGTAATCGCAATAATTAAGATATGAAAAAAGACGCTGAATTCGTTCACTTGCACCATGTTCCAGAACGCCAGCCCAGGAGCGTGCGCCATGAACCACGTCGCCCCAACCCCCGCCAGCGTGCCCACCAGCGCAATCAGGCCAAGAATCTTCCGTCCGGCTTTTTCGTCGAGCAATGGTTCCAGCAACATCACGATCATGCCGAAAATCGACAAAACAATTTCCGGCAGGATGCGGACATAATCCGCGCTCTGCGGTAGCGTCTGCGAATAAGCCGGGACGAGGCTCGCGATCACGGTCTCGACGATCATGGCCCCACCATCCTGCTCGCGACCCGCGTCAAAGGGGTAAGAGCGGTCTGCACCGCGGGATCAATCGCGGCCAACCACAAGATCGGCGCCACTCCCATCATTAGCGCCGCCACCGCGCACGGCCACACTGCCCATTTTTCGAATTCCGACAGATCGGCCAAAGAATTGTTCACCGCGTGCGTAACCTTGCCATAGAAGACGCGCTGGTACATCCACAGCAAATAAATCGAACTCCAGATCACACCCGTGGCCGCGAGGATTCCAAAAATTGGCCGGGCCTGAAACGCTCCGCTCAACACCAGAAATTCCCCAATGAATCCGTTGAGCAACGGCAGCCCTGCCGACGCCAGCACCATCACCAGATACGACGCCGCATATAGCGGCATCGGCGAAGCGAGCCCGCCGAACTCGCTGATCTCGTACGTATGACGCCGTTCATGCATAATCCCCGCCAGCATGAACAAGCCGCCGGTCGAAATTCCGTGCGCCAGCATCACGAACATCGCGCCGTTCAGTCCCGCCTGCGTAAAGCTGAAAATTCCCAGCACAACAAAGCCAAGATGGCTCACCGACGAATACGCAATCAACTTCTTCATGTTCGGCTGAACCATCGCTACCAGAGCGCCATAAATAATCCCGATCAAAGCCAGCGTCATCACCCAGGGGGCATTATGCCGCGACTGTTCAGGGAAAAGTCCAAGGTTGAAGCGCAACAACCCGTAAGTCCCCATCTTCAGCAGCACGCCCGCCAGCAGCACCGACCCGGCCGTTGGCGCCTCCACGTGGGCATCCGGCAGCCATGTATGAAAAGGAAACAGCGGAACCTTGACTGCGAAGGCCAAAAAGAATCCCAGGAACAGCCACTGTGCGGCCGCCGGGAAATTCGGCACCGCGCCGCTCATGATCTGTTCGCGAATCACCAAGAAGTCAAAGCTGCCGGTATGCGCGTACAGCCATAAGATCGCCGCCAGCATGAACACCGACCCGATCATGGTGTACATGAAGAACTTCACCGCGGCATAGACCTTGCGCTCGTGGCCGAAGATCCCGATCAGCAGCGCCATGGGGATCAGCGTAGCTTCCCAGAAAAAATAAAACAGGAATAAGTCCAGCGAAGTGAACACGCCGGTCAATGCCGTTTCCAGTATCAATAGCAGGATGAAGAACTCCTTCACCCGGTCGTGAACCGACTTCCAGGAAATCAGCACGCACAGCGGCGTCAGAAATGTGGTAAGCACTACCAGCCACAGCGAGATCCCGTCCACGCCCATGTGGTAGTGAATGTTCGGAGTGTTTACCCACTGCCGGTCGATCTCAAACTGAAAGCCCGCTTGGGCACGATGAAAGTGAACCGGCAGATGTAACGACAGAACAAATGTGAGCAGGGAGATGACCAGCGCAAATACTCGAATGTCCCGGTCTCGCCGCGGAAAAAGCAACAGCAGCAAGGCGCCCGCCAGCGGAGTCAAAATCACCAGCGTCAAGATGATGGAACTGAGATTGTCGGTGCTCATCGCACTCCCATCCAGATCATGAAAGCGATCACCACTGCGGAACCGGCCGCGATCCAGCCCGCATACGAGCGAATATTGCCGGACTGCATATGGCGCACTTCGTCGGAAACGTGGCGCGCTCCGTCGCCCGCATCATTCACCGCCGCATCAATGATCTTGCGGTCCACTCCTTGCCACAAAATTCGAGTCGATCCATCGATCAGCGGCCTGACAAAAACTGCTGCATACAATTCGTCGATGTAGTATTTGTGTACGACCGCCTCGTAGAACCCATCGAGCGAATCCGCGATCTGCTGCGGCAGTTCAGGCCGCAGGCAGTAAAGCCAGTAGGCCAGCACAGACCCCAAAACGGCCACCACCACGGAGATACCCATGAGGAGCAATTCCGTGCGGCGGCTGGCGGCTTCGATGGTCTGGCCGGCCCCAAACACCGGAGCCAGGAAATGCTCAAAGTGATTGTCGATCCCAACCAGCCCGCCCACCAGCGAAAGCAGCGCCAGGATCATCAGCGGTGCCAGCATCACCATCGGGCTTTCGTGCGGCTCCCCGTGTCCATGCTCGTCGTGTCCGTGTGATCCGTGTCCGTGCTCATCCACCTTGGCTCCGCGGTAATCGCCAAAGAACGTCATGAACAACAGTCGAAACATGTAGAAGGACGTGATGAAGGCGGTAATCAGGCCAATCAGCCAATACACCCAGCTGACCTGGTAAGCCTTCCATAGAATTTCGTCCTTGCTCCAAAAGCCCGCCAGTGGCGGGATTCCGGAGATGGCCAGCGTCGCGATTCCCATCGTCAGGAAGGTCCATGGGATAAACGACCTGAGCCCACCCATCTGGCGCATGTCCTGCTCGCCGCCCACCGCATGAATCACCGAACCCGCCGCCAGGAACAGCAGCCCTTTGAAGAACGCGTGCGTCATCAAGTGAAAGATTCCGGCCGAGAATGCTCCCACGCCGCACGCCATGAACATGTAGCCCAGTTGCGAGATCGTCGAGTAGGCCAGAACTTTCTTGATGTCGGTTTGCGCGATACCGATGGTTGCCGCGAAAAATGCGGTAAGAGTTCCGAGGATTGCCACCACCGTCAGCGCGATCGGGGCCCGCTCAAAAATTACATGGGAGCGCGCAACCATATACACGCCCGCCGTCACCATGGTCGCAGCATGAATCAAGGCGGAAACCGGCGTCGGACCTTCCATTGCATCCGGCAGCCAGATATAGAGCGGAATCTGCGCCGACTTCCCGCAAGCCCCCACCATTAGCAGAATCCCAATCGTCGTGAGGAGTCCCGCGCCAGCCGTCTCTGCGCCAAGCGGCGTAATGCTCTGAAACAACTGATCAAAATTCAGCGACCCAAAATGCTTGATCAGCAAAAACAGTGCGATTAGAAATCCGAAGTCGCCGATTCGATTTACGATGAACGCCTTTTTGCCCGCCGACGCCGCCGAATCCTTCGTGAACCAGAACCCGACCAGCAGGTACGAAGCCAGGCCCACGCCCTCCCACCCGATAAACATCACCAGGTAGTTGCCGGCCAATACCAGCGTCAGCATGAAAAACATGAACAGATTTAGATAGCTGAAAAAGCGGTAGTAGCTGGGATCCTCCCACATGTAGCCGACGGAGTAAATATGGATAAGAAATCCAACTCCGGTGACCACCAGCAACATCACCAGCGAGAGTTGATCGAGATAGAAAGCGAAGTCGACACTGAAGTTCCCAGAGCGAATCCAGTGCACCAGATACTCGTGGTAGGGAAGGGTCAGCGATGGAAAGCGCAGCCCCACCCACAAAGCCACCGCAAAAGCTGCCCCGCTGAAAAATAGCGCAACTGTCGTCACCGCCGGTCTCGACGACTTCTTGCCGAGAAAGCCGTTGATCGCTGCCCCCGCCAGCGGCAACATCGGGATTAACCAGAGATTGAGCATCGGGTTCATAGCTTGAGCAGGTTCACCTGATCTACATTCAGAGTTTCACGCGTGCGATATACCGCGATAATGATCGCCAGTCCCACCGCTGTTTCCGCTGCCGCCACCACCATCACAAAGAAGACGAATACCTGACCAGCCAGCGCGTGCCAGTGCGTCGCGAAGGCCACGAACGAAAGATTCACGCCGTTCAACATCAGTTCAATCGACATGAAAATGGTGATCAGGTTGCGCTTGATGAGAAATCCGACCACGCCGCACGCAAACAGAAATCCGCTCAGCACCAGATAGTAAGAGAGCGGCACCATCAGTCCACCTTCCTTGCCGGCGCTTCCGGTTTGCTGGCCAGCACCACGGCGCCCATGATCGCGATCAGAATCAACACCGAAGTAACTTCAAACGGCAAAAGAAAATCGTGAAATAAAAGCTGCGCAATATCGGTGGGATAGCCCGGCAATGCGCCGACGGCCACAGCTTCCGTCCCCGAGTGCCGCACCATCACCCACGCCGTCAGCACGCTTCCGCTGAGCACTCCGGGCACGCCCAGCAGTAAAGCGACGCGGCTGCCCCTGGTCTCTTCTTCTTCGCCAGCGTTGAGCAACATGATGACAAACACGAACAGCACCATCACCGCGCCTGCGTAGACAATTACCTGTACTGCGGCCACGAACTCGGCACCTAGCAGCAAATATTCGCCCGCCAGCGCTGCCATCACGGCAATCAGCGATAGCGCGCTGTTGATCGGATGTCGTTGCGCCAGCAGGTTCACCGCCCCGCCCACGCAAACCGCCCCGAACACGAGAAATAAAATGAGATGAAGGCTCATGAGCCGGTTCTCGGTTCTCCGTTCTCCGGTTTCAGAAAACTGCTCATCAGCCGGCGTGTTAGGCCGTTCCTGAGAACTGAGCACCGGGAACTGAGAACTTGTTGTTTCCCTACCAGGCCACGGCAATCGCCGTTGCCACCAGATTGGCAATCGCCAGCGGCAGCAAAAACTTCCAGCCAAACGACATCAGTTGGTCATAGCGGAAGCGTGGCAACGTGCCGCGCACCCATATATAAAGAAAGAGAAACGCGAAAATCTTTGCGCCAAACCAGAACACCGGCAGCACCGCCTGCAATAGCGGAGGCCCAACGAGCGGCCCATTCCATCCCCCGAAAAACAACAGCGTGGCCACGCATGCCACCGTAATCATGTTCGAGTATTCCGCCATGAAGAACATGGCAAACTTCATGGCACTGTACTCAGTGTGGTATCCCGCCACCAGTTCGGTTTCGGCCTCCGGCAGGTCGAAAGGAATGCGGTTGGTTTCCGCATACGCCGCCATCAAGTAAATGAAAAATCCAACGAACTGTCCGTGAATGATGTTCCACCGCGGAATGAATCCCCAGAAATGTCCGCCCTGCGCCGCGACAATCGTCCGCAGGCTGAAACTCCCGGACTGGATCAGCACTCCCACCAGCGACAGTCCCAGCGCAATTTCGTAGCTGACCATCTGTGCGCTGGCGCGCAGTCCGCCGAGCAGCGAATATTTGTTATTTGACGACCAACCCGCGAGCGCGACGCCGTATACCCCGAGCGAGGTTACGCCTAGAATCAGCAGCAGCCCGATGTTCACGTCCGTGATTTCGAGCGGGATATTCGTGCCGCCAATCGTGATCGAATTGCCGAACGGAATCACCGAAATTGAAGTTAGCGCGAAGATCAGCGCCATCATCGGCGCCGCCAGGAACAGCGGCTTATATACGTGCGGCGGTGTCAGATCCTCTTTAAATAGAAACTTCAAACCGTCGGCCGCCGGCTGCAGCAATCCAAATGGCCCCACCCGCGTGGGTCCCCAGCGATTCTGCATATGGCCAACCACCTTGCGTTCCAGCCACACCGTGTAGGCCACCGCGGTGAGCAGCACGACCAGCACGACCAGCGACTTGATCACCGACACGAGTATGAAAACGCCAACCGACAAGGCCTTGCTTCCTCTCCTATACTGCGAATCGCTGCCAATCTTTGCTGCCCGAATCAGTCTGCCGCAACTTCGGCGGGCTTCACCTGGTGGCTCTCGATCACCGACTGCAAGGCGCGCGAATAGCGTCCCAGAGTTCCGGAACTAAAAAGATTTTCGTTCGCCGGCTCTATGGATTCCGGCCGATGCGCAACTCCCGTTCCTGAGTTGGCTAACGACGTATGCTGACTATTTCCCGCCAGCAGGTTGATGCGGGAGAGGTCATAGCCTGGAACCAGCCGCTGAATCTCATCCAGAATCGCCGTGGGATCGAACGGACTCATCTTCGGTTCCAGACCGTGCGCCTCCAGCCATACCGCGTGCCGGTCGGCCTCGCCCGATTGCGCTCCCCTTGACTGTCCCATGTCGGCGTGCGTTCCCCCGCCGAAAGGCACCAGCTTGCGAACCTCAAAACCCATCGCGTCTGCGACCCGCACAATCATTTCAAAATCCGATTTTGTTCCCGTGACCTCGCCAGCCTTTTTCACCAACTGCACGTCGCCACAAGTGTTGGTGAACGTTCCAGATTTTTCGTAAGCGTTCGCGGCGGGCAAAACCACATCCGCCATCACCGCAGTCTCCGTCAAAAACATATCCTGCACCACAACGAAACTCTTCGAGAGCGCGAATGGATCGATGTTCAACCGCCCCACCGGATTCGCCCCCACGACATAAAGCGCTTTCAGCTTGCCGGCTCTTCCGGCGTCGATCATTCCGTGCAAATCCAGCCCACCCACCTGCGGAATGTCACCCCATTCCCGATGAAACTCGCTGTTTCCGCTGCTGGGGTGATATCCCGGCAACAGATCGGGATATAATCCCATGTCGGCCGCCCCGCGAGAATTGGCATAATCGGCTAGACCGACAAACTTGGCTCCCGAGATTCCCGATGCGAACTTCACCAGATTGGAAAGATCTTCGCCGCGGAGTTCGGAACCAAAAACCACGACCAGATTCAGTTCGCCACGCAGCTTTTCGCGCAGCGCGACCCAGGTTTCTGTGTTCATCGACGAACCGGCGAAAGCCTCCGCAGCGGCGTCAGCGCCACTCAAGAATGCTGCGACTTTCCCTTCTGCTCCAGCCGGAATCTGCGCAAAGCTGGTCGCCTGCCGGCGCAATTTGATCGAATTCGAATTGATCGCGTACAGCCGCGCGCGATGCAGTCGCACGTTGTTGCGAATCTGCCACGCCAGCAGCGGATGCTGCTCCGTCGGATCGTTCCCAATCAGCAGAATGGCCGGAGCAGTAAAGACGTCCGCCATGCTCGCCGTCCGATCGTCTTTCCCGCGAACCGCGGCCGCCAGAGCAGGGAAGTCCGCGGTCCGGTGGTGATCGACATTATTTGTATTCAAAACCATCCGGGCAAACTTGGAGAGAAGATAATCCTCTTCATTGGTAGTGCGCGTCGAGCCCACAACTCCGATCTGGTGCCCGCCTTCCAGGTCACGAATTCCCGCAAACGTCTTGCCGATCAGCTCAAACGCCTCTTCCCAGGTTGCAGCCGTCAGCTTGCCGTTCTTGCGAATCAGCGGCTTCGTGAGCCGCTCTTCATGATTCGCGAAATCAAAACCATATCGCCCCTTGATACAGAGAAAATCTCCATTCGTCCCGCTCTTGTCGCGATTGTCCCCGCGGACAATTTCCATCCCCGTATCAGCGCGCCGCACGCCCAAAGTCGTCTTGCATCCATCTCCACAATGGGTACAGATCGTGCCCACATGTTTCATCTCCCACGGCCGCGTCTTGTAACGGTACGCCCCGGATGTCAGCGCCCCCACCGGGCAGATGTCGATGCACATCCCGCACTCTTCGCACTCCAGATGATCTTCTTGATTCGGCGCAATGATCGAACTCACGCCACGGTTCTGCACGCCGAGGGCCCAAACATCCATGCCCTCGCCGCACACCCTCACGCAGCGGTAACAAAGAATGCAACGTGGACGATCGAAGAACACCACCGGCGACCACTGCTGCTCATCCTTATGATTCTTGGCCTCCATGAACTTCGATTCCGCCGCGCCGTAGGAAAATGTCATGTCCTGCAGTTCGCATTCGCCACCCGCATCGCATACCGGGCAATCGAGGGGATGGTTTCCCAGCAGCAACTCGACCATCCCCTTCCGCGCCTGCTTGACCTCTTCACTTTCCGTGGTGACGATCATGCCTTCGCTCACCACCGTAGTACACGCGGTCTGCAGCTTCGGCATCTTCTCGATCTTGACCAGGCACATCCGGCAAGCGCCCTGCAGCGAGAGATTGGGGTAATAGCAAAACGAAGGCACCTCAATGCCCACCGTTTTGCAGGCCTCCAGCAGCAGCGTCCCCGCCGGGGCCGTCACCTTCTTGCCGTCTACCGTAAGGGTTACGTCAGCCATAAAAAGTCAGCTATTTTGTAACTTGGTAATTTTCTAACAACGTCGTTATCGCGTCCTAGGTTTTCAAATTACAAATGATCCGATTACAAAATCGGTCTCAGTGAGTTAGCACCGGCAGTTCCTCGGCCGCACCCTCTTTTTCATAGGGACACGGCCTGCCTTCCAGATGATCTTCAAATTCTTTGCGGAATTTCTTCACGAACGCGATGGTCGGCATCGCCGCCGCATCGCCCAGCGGACAAAACGTTCGTCCCAGCATGTTCTCGGCCAGGTACTGCATGTTGTCGATGTCCTTTTTCAGACCGCCCCCGCGATGGAAGCGAGTCAGCGTCTTTTCCAGCCAATCCGTTCCCTCCCGGCACGGTATGCACCAGCCGCAGCTCTCGTGCTTATAAAACTTCATGGTCCGCAGGGCGAACTTGACGATGCACTGCGCATCGTCGACCACCACCACTCCGCCGGATCCCAGCATCGATCCCGCCTTCGCCACCGAATCGAAATCCATCGCGACATCGATTTCATCGGCCGTGAGCGCCGGACAAGACGATCCTCCCGGCACCACTGCCTTAAGCCCGCGCCCATTCGGAATCCCGCCGCCCACTTCATAAATCATTTTCTTCAGGTTGTAGCCCATCGGCAGTTCGTACACCCCGGGCTTGGCGATATTTCCGCTCAGGCAAAACAGCCGCGTCCCGCCATTTTTGGGCGTGCCTAGCTTCGCATACCAGTCCCCGCCGCCAAGAATAATGTGCGGCACATTCGCCAGTGTCTCCGCGTTATTAATGACCGTCGGTCCGCCCCACAGCCCCACCACGGCCGGAAACGGAGGCCGAATCCGCGGAATCCCGCGCTTGCCTTCGAGCGATTCCATCAGCGCCGACTCTTCGCCCACTTCGTACGCTCCCGCGCCGCCGTGCCAGTAAATATCGAGATCGCGTCCGCTGCCAAAAATGTTCTTGCCGGCGAAGCCCTTCGCGTAGGCGTCCCGGATCGCATTCTGCATGATGATCGATAGGTAGCGATATTCTCCGCGAATGTAGATATATCCACTCGCCGCGCCCACGGCCAGCGCCGCGATCATCACGCCCTCGATCACGGAGTGCGGATCGTGCTCAAAAATCAGCCGGTCCTTGCAAGTCCCCGGCTCGCTCTCATCGCCATTGCAAAGCACATATTTCGGCTTGGCCGATTGCTTCGGCACGAACGACCATTTCATCCCGGTCGAAAATCCCGCCCCGCCGCGCCCGCGCAGCCCGGAGTTCTTGACTTCATTAATAATGGCGTCCGGCTCCATGCCAAGGGCCTTCTGCACGGCCTTATAGCCGTCCAGTTCGAGATAACGGTCAAGATTGGTCGCGCCCTTCCCAAACCGTTGCGCGACGACCTTTACCTCATCGGGATGAGAAACCAAATCAGCCATATCAATTCAGAAGCTAGAGCTGAGAATCCAGAAGTGACGAACCCTTTGCTTCTGCATTCTGACTTCTACCTTCTGACTTCGCTACTCGGTACCCTTCTTCCTATACTCGTCCAGAACTTTGTCGATCTTTTCCGTCGTCAGGTTCTCGTGAAAATCGTAATTCACCTGTGCCGCCGGAGCCCAGCTGCACGCCCCAATGCATTCCACTTCTTCCAAAGTAAACAATCCGTCCGGTGTAGTGCCTTTGTTCCCGACGCCCAGCTGCTTCGCGCAATGGCGCAGGATTTCTTCCCCGCCGCGCACCATGCAACTGATATTCGTACAAACCTGCACATTAAACTTCCCGCGCGGCTTGGTGGTCAGCATCGAGTAATAGCTGATCACGTTCCGCACTTCGAGCTCTGTCAACTCCAGCCGTCCCGCGAGTTCCGCAATCACTTCGGGGGAAAGAAATCCAACCTCATCCTGGGCGTACAGCAGCGTAGGTACAAGCGCCGACCGCTTGGTCGGGTAATGCGGCACCATCTCCCGAAACCGCGCCTCGAATTCGTCAGAAAACTTCATCGGTCGATTTCCCCGAGCACAATATCGATGCTCCCAATCGCCGCCACCACATCCGCAATCAGTCCGCCCTCGCACATCTTCGGCAATGTCTGCAGGTTCGCCAGGCACGCCGCCCGCATGTGCACGCGGTAAGGTTTCGCCGTTCCGTCACTGACAACGTAATATCCCATTTCGCCGCGCGGCGATTCCACTGCTTGATACGCCTCGCCGGCCGGCACAGCAAAGCCTTCCGTAATAATCTTGAAGTGATAGATGAGCGCTTCCATCTGCGTCTTCATCTTCTCCCGATCAGGAAGCACAATGCCGGGCGCATTGGCTTTGACCGGTCCTTCCGGCATCCCGTGCAATGCCTGTTGCACGATCTTGTTCGATTCCCGCAGCTCCGCCACTCGGCACATGTATCGCGAAAAAACGTCGCCCTCCTGGGCTATCGGAACCTTGAACTTAAAGTTCTCGTAGCCTGAGTAAGGCATATCGCGCCGCAAATCGATATCCACGCCGCTTCCGCGCAGGGTCGGCCCGCTCGCTCCCAGCGCAATGGCATCCTCCCCGGTCAGCCGTGCCACGCCCTTGGTTCGCATCATCCAAATCGGATTTCCGGTCAGCAGGTTCTCGTACTCATCCACTTTGCTCGAAAAATATCCTGCGAACTCCCGCACACGGTCAAAAAAATCCAGCGGCGGCTCCAGCGCCAGTCCCCCGATTCGAAAATAGGAGGTCATCATCCGCTGACCGGCGATCGCCTCGAAGAGGTTCAGAACTACTTCGCGCTCGCGGAAGCAATACAGAAACACCGTCATCGCGCCGATATCGAGCGCATGTGTGCCGAGCCACACCAGATGGGAATTGATGCGGGTCAACTCGTTCATCAGGACCCGCATCCACTGTGCTTTTGGAGGAATCTCCAGTCCCAGCAGCTTTTCCACCGCCAGCACATAGCAAAGGTTGTTGGTCATGGGACACAGGTAGTCGATGCGGTCGGTTAGCGGCACCACCTGCTGGTAGAACTTTGCCTCGCAGGTTTTTTCGATTCCCGTATGCAGATAGCCGATGTCCGGCATGATCCGCACCACGGTCTCGCCATCAATCTCCAGCAGCACGCGCAGCACGCCATGCGTGGAAGGATGCTGCGGCCCCATGTTCAGGATCATCGTTCGATCCTGCCCGGGTTCCAACACTGGCGTCGGTGTCAGGTGCGCCATGGCTAGCGGTATCCCTCCACCGGATAATCCTTCCGCAATGGATGACCTTCCCAATCCTCCGGCATCAACAGCCGTAACAAATAAGGATGCCCCGTGAACCGTACCCCGAACAGATCAAAAACTTCGCGCTCAAAATAGTTCGCCCCCGGCCACACCGAAGTCAGCGATTCCACCACCGGATTCGCGCTGTCCAGTCGAACCTTCAGCCGCACTCGCTCCTTCTTAGGAATCGAAAGCAGGTGATAGATCACCTCAAACCGCGGCTCGGCCGGATACCAATCCACGCAGGTAATGTCGGAAAGGAAGTTGAATGCGCACCCCGGGTCCTCGCGCAGCAGGACGCAGGCCTCGCGGATGTTCGCCCGATCCACATAAATCGTCATCTCCTCGCGGTCGAACTTCACTCCGATTACCGCCGCCGCATTCCAGGCCAGCAGTTTGTCCACCGCGGGATGACCCTTCAGTTGCTCAAGATCAGTGATCGCCGGCGCCAGAGCCATCAGCGTGCTCCCCGCCGCGCCGCATCCGGACCCCAATCCAGCACACCCTTCTTCCACACATAAAAAAATCCCACCAGAACAATGCCGATGTATACAAACATCTCCCACAGCCCAAAATGCTTGAGATCCCGCAGAATCACCGCCCAGGGATACAGGAAGACTGCCTCAACGTCGAACAGAATGAACAGCATGGCCACCATATAAAACTGGACAGAAAATCGCCCCCTGGAGTCGCCCACCGGCGTCATGCCGCATTCATAAGCCGCCATTTTGGCTCGGGTCGGTTTTCGCTGCCCGATTAGCCAGGAAAGCGTGATAATGGCAGTTGCGATCCCTCCCGCCAGCAAGATGTGGATCAGGAAGGGCAGGTAGCGAACGAAGTAATTGTCTGGCATAGGACAGCGTATATATAATTCGCGCGATGCGTCGTTAAACATTCTAGATTAGGTGTTGGTGCGCGCGAGTGTCAAGGGAACCACCAACAATTTGATGGTTGTGCGATCGAATCATCGGGGAATTGAAATACAAACTCCTGATACCGGCAAAAAAGTTGTAAGCTCAGGGTGTTTCACCTTTTCAATTGCGCAATTGCCAAATTACTCAATTACAAATTTCCCATGATCTTCGGCTTTAATACCGACGTCAAACACGGCGACACCATCTACCACGTGCAAAGCGAAGCGCGCGAGGGCGAAAAACTGCTGCAGACCCAGGTCTTCGTGCGCGGCCGGTGCGTGGGCAAGAAAGCCATCTCCTACGCCAACTCGGCGACGGAAGTCGGTTTTGGCGACGCTCAAAAAGAGCAGCAACTGCGCGACCAGCACCGCCTCGTGCTCGAAGCCATTCGGGAAGGGAAGTTGGACGCCGTCCTCGATCACTCCGAGAGCGAAGCCTTGGCCGGCATCAAGCAACTGGACGTGGAATGGCTCAACGCCAGTTCGATTCACGCGAACCGGAATCTGACCATGCGCCTGCGCGTCACCGAAGGCGGAGCCGCAGTCCCGGCCGCCCGTCTCACGTTCCGCTTTGCCCGCCCCCAGGTCGCGCCCTTTTATACCCAGGCTGTCACCGATTCCACCGGCAGCACCGAGATCTCCGTCGAGGTCGAGGAATCCGCCTTGCCCGACTCCTCCATCATGGTCCAAGCCAACCACGAAGGCCGCACCGTCACCCGCAAATTCGCCTTGCGCAAGAGCGACTAAGCTTCGAAGATGGCAGAGGTTTTCTTATTGCTCCTCGGAACCACTCGCTCTAAGGCATCTGAAGTCGACTGAAGCTGCCCGCTATGAATTTCACATCCGCGGCTGGCGATTCAGAATGAAGAACAGCATGAAGTGGTCCATCCTGGTTTCGATTGCGATGGCCTTGCTCTCTGTTTCAGTGTGCGGTGGCGGAAACGGCCCTCGTTCGTCTCCACCAATCCCGCTCCCAACCAATGGACTTGGGTGGGTGGTTCAAACCTCGCCAACGCCTGCTGATCGCTGGAGACGGCTGCAGCAGCAATTCTCCCGGGACACGTATGGTCGTCCGCAGGTTGGATTGACGCTGCCGGAAATCCCTGGCTCTTCGGTGGCAACGGTTACCGAGCGACCGGAGTTGACGACTTCCTCAATGACCTCTGCCGGTACACGGCAGGCGAATGGACATGGGTGAGCGGTTCGAATCCGTCTGACCAGCCCAGTGTTTATGGAACTGAGGGACTGACTTCCTCCAGCAATGTTGCTGGAGGGTGGTTTTCCGGGCGGCAGTCTGGTAGGTATGGCACTCAGAGCAAAGCTTCCCCCAAGCAGCATTCCCGGCGCTCGAGTGGTTGCCGTCGCCTTGACCGACTCCTCTGGAAATTTCTGGCCCTTCGCTGGCGGAGGCGTCGATTCCGCAGGCACTTCGGGCTACCGCAACGACCTGTGGAAGTACGAGCCTTAGATACGGGGATGTTGGAATCGTTCCCAGCCCCGCTGCTAAACTAGACACCGGTCGGCTTTCGCCACGAGATTGGTCCCGCCATGAAGCTTCACATCAACGGAGACGCCCGCACCTTCGCAGAACCCGCTTCCCCGGCCGAGTTCACCCTCGCGTTTCTCGTCGAATCCCTCGACATGAAGTCCGACCGCGTCGCCGTCGAACTCAATCGCGAAATCGCCCCCCGCGACCGTTGGCCCCAGACCATCCTCAAAGACGGAGACCACCTCGAAATCGTCCACTTCGTCGGCGGCGGCGCTTGCTGCCAGGCTTTCGACGATCGTCGGGTCAGCGACGCCATTGATTAGCCGCGCCCGTCAGTGCGGGGTAGTCCAGCAAGAGAGAACAGAGAGTCGCACCCGCGACGCCACAGTTTCTCACGCGTTCCGCTACGTCGAATCTGCCCCGCGCACTCTTCTAGTTACCCCTCGTCCTGCGAATCTTTGTTGACTACCGCCCACTGCTGTCTAGAATGTTTCAAACATTCACTTGGTAAATTGTTTCAAACATAATCGGGGACTAATGCAAGATCGCTTTCCATCGCAAGAAGTCATTGCCCTCACCGGCATCACCGCGCGCCAGCTCCAGTGGTGGGACGAGCGAGGCGTCGTCAAGCCCCAGCGGCAAGGTCATCGCCGTCTGTATTCCCTACAGAACCTCACCGAAGTTGCGGTCATCTGCGAGCTGCGCCGCAAAGGCTTCTCGTTGCAGGGGGTACGAAAGGTCATGCGCTTCCTGGAACGCGAGGTCGGCAAAGGCCTTGCCGACCTCGTCAGCCGCACCTCCGATGTTCACCTGCTCACCGATGGCACGCACCTCTATATCGAGACATCGGCGCGGCAAATCGTCGATATCCTGAAGAATTCTGAGCAGCCGATTCTGGGCGTCTGCCTCAGCGACGCCGTGCGCCACGTCCGCGCCGAGGTCGCCGCTCGAAAATCGAGTACTTCGGTAATACCGCTGGTGGAGCGTCGGCGTGCTAAAAAGGCATCTTAGCTTCACGAAGCTGGGTCTCACAAGGCTAGGTTCAAAAGGGGGAAACATGGTCGGCGAACTGGACATCCTGAATGAATGGATCCCGGAACAAATGCAGCCCGGAACCGTCTTTGTGCTCGAAAACGCCGGCGAAGTCGGCGAGAAGGAAGATCCCTACTGGGCCGTCCTGGCCTGCCCATCCTGCGGCATGCTCGGCCTGATCACCCGCCGCCAGATCAACGGCCTGGTCCCCGTCATCTGCGGCTCCGAACAATGTTCCGCGCAGTTTTTCATTCGTGACGCCGAAGTCGTCGTGCGCAAACCCTTCTGATACCGATGGCCTTTCCTGCGAGGCCGTTCGCTTCATGATTACGTTCCCAGCTGTTGCACTTTTTACCGGCTCTGACCTATTTGATCTCCCCCGAAATTCAAGGCTCTGCTTCCTAATATTTATGGGGTCTTTGTTTCTCGGAGTAGAGATGATTGTTGTTTCGCTCTGGGGTTTGTGGCTCGGCAAACCGTAATCATAGCCTGCGGAGGTGGCCAGGAATCCACGAAAGCGAAGGCCACCATGGAAAGAGCGGCGCTTCAGCGCCGAGTATATGGATCTAGAAAACAGCGGGCTTCAGCCCCAGAGGCAGCTTTAATTGTTCCCCACTGGCAGGAGCATTTATGGCCTCGGCATCAGGGTTTTTCGCTTCCAACTCCGCTCAACTCCACCGGAACCTGTTCCACAATCTCAATCCCGAAACCTTCTAACGCCGCCACTTTCTTAGGCCGGTTCGTTAGCAGCCGGATCCGCCGCAAATTCAAATCCGAAAGAATCTGCGCTCCAATCCCGATCTCGCGCTGCGTCTGGCGCTCATTATCCAGCAGCGCGGGCAACTTCCGGCCGCGATGAAATGTCAGCGCCGTCCGCTCGCCAATTTTCTCCTTGGAAAATCCCTGCGAAGTCTGATGCAAATACACCAAAACCCCTCGTCCCTCCCGCGCAATCCGCCGCAGTGCCCCTTGCAGCGTGGCATGACATTCGCATCCCGTCGATCCAAACACGTCCCCCATCAGGCAGTGCGCGTGCATCCGTACCAGCACCGGAGTGTCGCTACCCTCCACCTCTCCGCGGATCAATGCCACATGCGACTCTCCGCCATCCACCTCACTTTCATAGGCGATCAGGCGAAACTCGCCAAAGTGCGTATCCACCAGGGCTTCGCCCACGCGATGCACATATCGCTCATGCGCCATGCGGTACCGGATCAGTTCCGCTACCGTCAGCATCTTCATGCCATGCTCGCGGCAGAACTCAATCAGGTCCGGAACCCGCGCCATGGTTCCATCATCCTTCATGATCTCGCAAATAATGCCCGCCGGAACCATCCCCGCCAGCCGCGCCAAATCAACGGAAGCCTCCGTCTGTCCCGCCCGTACCAGCACCCCGCCTTTTCGCGCCCGCAGCGGAAACACATGTCCCGGCCTCGCCAGGTCAGACGCCTTCGTCGCCGGATCGATGGCCACCTGAATCGTCCGCGCCCGGTCGTACGCAGAAATTCCCGTGGTTACGCCCAGGCGCGCATCAATCGCCTCGCAGAACGCGGTTCCATATTGCGAAGTATTCTCCGCCGTCATCGGCCCCAGCCGCAGGTGATCGAGCCGCTCCTCCGTCATTGCCAGGCAGACCAGCCCGCGCCCGTACTTGGCCATGAAGTTGATGGCCTCCGGCGTAACTTTCTCCGCCGCCAGAGTGAGATCGCCTTCGTTCTCGCGATCCTCGTCGTCCACCACCACGATCATGCGGCCCGCGCGAATCTCCTCGATCGCCGCCGGAACATCAATAAATGAAGTTTGTGGGCTCATTGCTGTAGGGATTGTAACAAAGCAAATGCGAGCTCGCCCCAGGTTGAGTTGTTCTACATTCTCGAAATTCATAGCGGGACAAAAAAAGGCGGTCGGGATTGAACCAGACCGCCCGCCTCGAGTCCACTTCAGCCTTCGCTAGAAAATAACTTGCGCTTTAATCTGCAGCGCGCGCGGCGAGGCATCCGCCCCCTCTGAACCCGGGAAATTATTCGCTGTCGGTGTCTGCACCGGGATTTCAACCTGCTGAACAGAACGTGATGGTGAGTGTAGGACAGGCCAGCACGGTGAACCTTAAGCTCAACATCGCCAACGCCAATACAGCGCGAATCGGTAAGCCCCTGTAGTGTTTGTGTTCTGCATTTGTTTTGCTCCGTTATCAAGGTTGGTGAGTGTCACTGGGATATTGGGAAGCGCTGCTCCGCTCGGATCGAGCACCGTGCCCGCGATGTCCCCGGTAGTCAGCGATTGCCCCCACGCCGGAATAGTCAAAAGTGCGCATAGAATTCCTGACAACAGAAGAGAGATTTTCTTCAGCTGCATACAAATCACTCCTTAACAAATAGTCTGTCTGGTTGGCATTTTGGGCGAGCGGGCCCTTATTGCGATTGCGTTCTCAGCTGGCTTCAACCAGCCACGCGAAGGGGTAGTCTTCAACCTACCCTGGGGCGAAACTAGCCTGGCAGAATGCGTTCTTCTATTTCCGGTTCGGTCGGATTTGCACCGCGAACATTTGTTAAGACCCGTCAGTTTCTGTTATGTGTCTAGAGAAGCACGCCGCGGAGGAGGGGTTTCCTCGGTTTGTTGTAGGCGCAATTGAATTTCGGAGATAAAAATTCGCAGGAGACGATCGAATTCCTCGCGCCTAGGCCGCCGGTGGGCACTTTCCAGCCTCAGTCGCGTTTGCAGCTCATAACACTTTTCGTGAACCGGTCTTCCGCACTCGTCCGACTTGGCGCTTTCGAGCGGCACAGAATGGTTTCAGATCGAGCACATTACCGATCCCATTGCGAACCAGGAGCCATCTCCCTCGAACGCGGATTGCGGCCATTAGGATTCTTCACAGGAACCCCACTATGATGGCCGGGCTAATCGTACCGACTAGCCCCCGCTTGTCGGCTAGCGCACATAGGGGTGCTTCTGTTGTCCCTCGCACTCTCGTGTTCCCCGGTGCTACAGCTTATTACTGCGGATTCGCCGGCTGAGCTCCCCCTTGCTCGCCGCCCGCTCCCGTCTGATTTCCAATCACATCGCCCGAGACAATCATCTCCACCCTTCGGTTCAACTGCCGGCCTTGGGCGGAGCTGTTGTCCGCCACCGGATCAGCCTTGCCCATCCCGCGCGCCGCCACGTTATTCATCGAGACGCCGTTACTCACCAAAAAGTCCCGCACCGCCTCCGCCCGCTTGTCGGAAAGCGTTTGATTGTACTCATCGCTGCCCACCGAATCCGTATACCCGTCGATCTCCAGCTTCAGATCCGGGTACGCCAGCACGATTCCGGAAATCTTTGCCAGTCGCTCCCGCGCCTCAGGCTTCAGCGTGTACTTATTAAAATCAAACAACACGTCCGGCATGCTGACTATCAACCCGCGCGCCGTATCGCGCGTTTGCAACACCTGATTCAACTGCGCCAGCAAACGCGCCCGCATCGCTTCTCTCTGCTGGACGGCCTGTTGCCGCTGCTGCTCGGCCAGGTTCGCCGCCTGCTGCGCTGCCTCAGTTGCGGCTTGCGCCGCCGCCTGTTGTTGTTGAGCCTGAGCCTGCGCCGCCTCTGCCTCCGCTCGCCGCCGCGCATCTTCCTCGGCCTGCGCTTGCGACTGCGCGGCTTGCTGCTGCGCCGCGGCGGCCTTCGCCTCCGCCGCCGCCTGCGCTTCCTCGTGCGCCCGCCGATCAGCTTCGATCTTCGCCTGCTCTTTGCGCCGTAACGTCAGCACGCGCGCATCTTCGGCTGTCTGCGTCGCCCCGCGCGCCGCCGTCCCAATCGGCGTCCGCCCTTGCTTGCGCTGGTAGTAATCCTCCGCCCGTTGCAGCATGTCTTCCGCTTTCGTCAGAGTGTCCGGGGCATACTGCTGCGCGCCTGCCGCCTTCGCGATCACCACTGCATTGCGCGCTTCAAGCAGGTCTAGCGGAACCTTGATGCTCGCCCGGCTGGACGGCAATTGATCCGCCGGCACGTCGATCGTGTACTGCTCACCCTCCAGCACGTCGAACTTCGCATCAATCGGCTCTTCAAACCCCTTCGTCCCGGGGCGAATGATATTCTCCGCCACCACCTTGTTGCTGGGGTGCGTCACCGCATAATAGGGTTCCGCTGTGATGATCATTCCGAAGGCCTGCAGATCTGTGGTGACGGCGATCTTGTCCTTGCCGTTGTCCCCCGGGAGAATTTCGCCCAGGTTCACTGCCCGCCCTTCGGGCGTGATTGCCCACAGCACATAAGTGAGGTATTGCCCTCCGAACCGGTTTGCCGGCGACAAATTTTTCAGTTCCACATCGATGGCCAGCCGCCCATCTTTGCCTTCCACCTTCGCGTGACCCTCCACGTCCGGCATCAGATCTGTGCCCTTAAAATTAACCTCAGTCGACCCGCCGCGGTTCCGGTAATTTACCGCCTTCGTCGTCCGCGCACTCACCTGCACGCGAAACACCGGCATCTGATCGTTCTGCCCCGTGTTCTGATTCATGCCGTCTGGAGCGCGGTCCTGCTCCGGGTTCGGCGTCTGAGCCGGATGAGGATCCGTGGGATAGATCGGCGCTGGGTTACTCTGCGCAATCATTGCCCCCGATAACACCGCCTGCGCCAGCAGAAGAAATAGAATATTTTTGGTAACCATCTTCACCCAACCAATCCCTCGGGAATTTCAAAAACAACCTGCCGAGACATCCACCGTAGCGGGGGCTTACAAGCACATCAATACAGCACATAAGGTAGAAACCCTTGTTCCAGGCCGCAAAATAAATCGGGCCGCCCGCAGGCGGCCCATTGGTTCGAGTTAAAAGCCAGTAGCTTGGCTAGCAGCTCACTTCAGTCTCCCGCCACCGGCTCGGCAACTTTCGGCTTCGCAGCATGCGCTCCATTGCCATTGCCGTTTGGCTTACCCAGCGCTCCCAGCGGAATGAATCCGTTCTCCGCCACCGCCGGCTTCTCTTTCAGCACCACTTCGCGATAAAGCGCCGCCATGCGCGCATTGTAAGCCTCGTCATTCTTCTGCGGCCCACGATGCCCCGGAACCGGCGTTGCCGAATGATCTGTTCCCGCATTCGCCACTTCAGATCCGGCAGCCGCTGTTGCCGCCTTCGCGTCTCTCGCCCGCTTCTTCTCTTCGCGCGCGTTCTTCGCGATACCCAGCTTGTCTAGATCGTGCTGCAGTTCGTTGGTGACGATCTCTTCGCGCAGCAGCAGGGAATGCACTTCATCATCCATCTTCACTTTCTTGCCGCCGGCAAAAATCTCATGCCGTCCATGCTCCTCGTACCACTTGGTCAGCGTGGCCGTCATGTGCATCTTCTCGATGATGTTCCTCCAACCCACGCCGGTGTTATACGCGCAGAAGCTGATCTCGCCTTCCTGCGTGGCGTAGGGAATAATGCACTGCTCGGTCCTCCGGAAGTCGTAGTTGAACAGGTCCTGGAACCACATCCCCGCGATGAACAGGAAATTCCACCGGTCCTGCCGCCGCTTCATCACATCTTCAATGCTGCGGTCCGGTCCCACTTTGCCGTAGTTGCGTCCCGTGACGTTGTAGTTTTTGTCGAACTTGCTCAACAGATCCATCATCTTGAAATGCGTCGGCGCCTGGTACGGATCGTAGTTCTTCATCAGGCACAACGCCATACCAAACGCCGTCAGGAATTTTCCCCGCGAGGCATCGTTCACCTTCGCGATGTCCTTCGCCAGTTGATCCCCCGCCAGGAACGCCGTCACCGGAACCGCTTCCTTCGTTTCCTTGTCAATCATCACCGCCATCCCCGTCCCGCAGTTCGGGTGACAGCCGCAACTTAGTTGGCCCCAGTCGTTTTTGACGTCGTTGGCGTGCATCAGGTCGGCCCAGTCGCTGAAGGTGCCCATGAAGCTGATCGGGAACCAGTCGCGGCTGGGCTCGCCCAGTCCAGTCTGATTTTTTACGTCGTGCGCCAAGTGAGAGAGCGTGTAGCGCTGGGCCTGGCGGCGGTCGTCGGTGACGGCTTCATCGCGGCCAGTAAAGCTTACGGGCTGGAAGCTCAGGAAGCTGATCGTCCTCGGATTGTCGAGCGCGAACTTGATGATGCGTCCGACTTGTTCGTTGTTGATGCCGTTCACGATCGTGACGACGGGGACGATCTCGACTCCAGCCTTGTGCAGATTTTCGATCGCTTTTAATTTCACGTCGAACAGGTTGCCGACCATGCGGTGCGCGTTGGCGGCGTTGCCGATACCATCGAATTGCAAATAGGCGTAGCGCATGCCGGCTTCGACGGCCTGCTGGCAGAACTCAAAACTTTTTGCGAACTCGATTCCATTCGTTGCGGCCTGAACGGAGTTGTATCCGACTTTGCGCGCGTAACGGACGGCATCGAGAAAGTACGGCGACAAGGTTGGCTCACCGCCGGAGAACTGCACGCTCATCTGACGACGCGGTTTGATGGTGATCGCGTTGTCGAGCATGGTCTTGATTTCTTCCCACGTCAATTCGTGGACGAAGCCCACCTGGTTCGCGTCCATGAAGCAGGGGTCGCACATCATATTGCAGCGGTTCGTAAGATCGATGGTCAGGACGGAGCCGCGTCCATACTTCACGGTGGAAGAGCCGTGGTGATGCAGTTTCTCGTCATTGTGAGCAGCGATGTCGCGGCCGGGGAAGACATCCTCGAGGTGCTTCGAGAAATCGGTGTCGATCGACATCACATCTTCGAAGTGGCCGTGCTTGGGGCAATCTTTCACCATCAGAATCTTACCGTCGCGCTCGACGATGGTGGCTTTGATCTCGCCGATTTTCTCGTTCATCAGCACTTCATGCGGCAGTTTGCCGTCGAGAATCTGCTGGCGGATTTCGGGTACGCACTTGGGGCAGAGCGAATCGGTGGAGCGGGGCCAGCCGAGGGGTGGCTTGGATTTTTCATAGGACTTGAGCAGAGGCTTGTCGGACCATTTGGGGGTGGGCGACGGGTTGGGCTTGATGCGGTTCAAGCGGTCGAAGACAACCCAAGCGCCTTTGGCGGCGACGGTAACTGCTTTCTCTACGTACTTGATCGGCTTGCGCATGTTAGCTTCTAGCTCCTAGCTCGTTCAGTTTTTCGGTTCTGGGTGTTCGGTTCCAGGAAAAAAACTCCGGCGGATACTTGCCTTGGCTTCACCTGAGATCCTATTCCACAAAACCAGTCCAAGAAACCCAGCAACCTGTGGCTTCCTCCCCGGGAATTGAACCGGGTTTTTGTACACTCTTCCCTGGGAGTTGTCTGAGGCCATCCTATTGGAAGCGAAGGGGATGGCGCATCTTTAAGACAACGAACGGGAGAAAAACGGGGTTTAGCGGTCAAATGGGGGATTGAGCGGTGGTAAGTTGTTGAAAGGAAAAGAGCCTATGTGGGACGCCGATCTGCAGACGGGGTGTGAAATGAGGGATTCCGGTGGCAAAGAACCGCTGGCTTGCGTAGTTGAAGCTGGAGAGGATTACTCGCATGTCGACGCAAGATATGGATTGAGGGAGGCGACGGCGAACCCGGAGATGTTGCAGCCCAGTCAGTGGAGTTTACTGGGGCGCCATCCTCCTCGCCCTGCGCTTGTGACAGGGGTGATAACCCGCCTTCGTTTTACACCCCACCATGTGGCATCCAACCTTGCCCGCGCAATTTCAACCTCCGAATCATAAGCGCCCTACCCGGAATTTATTTCGAGGCTAAAAGCGGATCGGTCCGACTGCGTTGGTTGACGACCCCCCCAGATCGTCCACAACAGCAGTCGGACACCCATCCACGCCCGGCTCTACGCCATGACTCGGGAACGCAGCCGGGCTGCCCCAAACTCGTGCACCATAA
>Ga0210398_10001345_pt1 | contig 25607 bp, 25 predicted proteins | sample IncBWC4OmetaG_FD_161047 | JGI IMG/M metagenome (GOLD analysis project Ga0210398, IMG submission 161047) | Forest soil microbial communities from Barre Woods Harvard Forest LTER site, Petersham, Massachusetts, United States - Inc-BW-C-4-O | ecosystem: Environmental > Terrestrial > Soil >... | reverse complement strand
CGAGAATTGGCCAGTCTTCCGGATCGCGTGTCCCGAGCCTTTTCCGCGCTTCGGTTTCGAAATCGCCATAGAGGTCCAGTCCGACCAGAGTCCCTAGTCCAGCTATGGATCTCAGAAACGACAATGCTTTCGCGGGATCGCCGCCGTGCTTGGCCACCAACCTGGCCAAGTGCTCTTCCGCTTCCGCATATGCGGTCTCGGGAATGAAGAAAGAGACGTTGTCTGCATGAGCCTCGATGATTCGCCGGACCCGCTGACCGAGGACCGCTCGAATCAAAATGTTGGCATCGAGAACCAGGGAACGACGTTCCATGCCAATTACTTGGGCTTCCGCTTGGTCTCGCGGCTAGTTCGACGGATCTCCTTGTACTCCTGCATCAGTTCGTCCTCAGACGCGCCCCACTGCGCGATCATCGCGTCAAGCTCCTTGGCGGCGGCGCGCATCGCTTCCACTTCAGCCTTGCGGCTGCGTTTCTGCGCAGGAATGAAAAAGCCCAGCGTCTCGCCATGACGAGTGATAGCCAGCGGACGCCCGCCTTCGAGGTAGCCAGTTAAATTTTCGCGGAACTCACGCACGCCGATCTTTTCAGTTTCCATATTGTGTACCCTGCGTACACAATAGCATCTTCGCATCCCTAACGCCAAAGCGAACTAACTGACCGCCTGGTCCCGCATCTTCGGCTCTGCCAGTCCTCCTCGGACGGAGAGCTTGATCGCCTGCGTGTGAAGCAGGCCATGTTCCCTAACTCCTTGAATATACACACAATATTTTTGCAAGAAAATTCACTTTAGGTACCACAAATACGCTTGTGGTCGGGCGATTTGGTTGGGCCGTCTTGCAACCCCACTGGACACGGCGAGTTTGATCTGCCCTCGTTCCGTGCGTCGCTTGGAATTCTCGCGGTTGTCTGGCCAAGAAGCCGTATGGTCAGAAAATGTGCTAGCGCGCCATGGATAGCCGTATTGGTGTCAAAGACGGCCGGTTCCTCGATTCCCAACCTGCAGTCATAGACTAACGACAACTAATTAATCGTGGAAATATCAAGCGAGGTGCTCGCCGATGCACATCGACTACCCGGCTAATAACTGGTGCTTTAGGGCACCACCGATCGGCTTCGGACCCAACCACACCGAAAGCAGCGCATCTGCAAAGTCTTTACCTCGAATCGTTAGCTCGCGGCCTTGGCCGCGCATCACAGTGCCGACGCCGGGTAGATACGTGAAGCTGAGCACATTTCCTTTTCTGGGTGCTGGAAGCGCATCCTCCAAGAGATCGAGTCGCGAGCGCAAGATTGGCATCTCAGAGCTGGAGTTGCGGATGATGGCCGCCTCCACGGCTTGAACAAACTGCTCGCGACTGAGGTCGCGCAGCATGCTAATTACAATGCGCTTTTCCTCGTCGGTCATAATCGCTGCCCGCGCGTTCGTCGTCGGTCGTTCGAGGTACAGAGCTATGACGTAGACTTTGAAGAAAGCCTTCTCCTTGCGCAGGCCTATGCCGTTCAGCCGGAGTTCCTTGTTGTCGTCGCCTCTGACCACTTCGGGCATGTTTACGCCCGACACCTCACGCAAAGGAACTGCCGCTACACTCAGTGCCGCCGCGCAGCAGAAAACTGCTGTGGAAATTAGATCGCGTACTTGCATCCCAACAACCCTCAGCACATCCTGAGGAGCGATTAGCCTCCACAAGTCATTGTCCGACCGGCAGAATCTCCCGCATCCCAAAAGTTCGACCGCACGATGCCGGACAGACAGTTATCCCGCCTCCCTTAATCTTATTCGGAACGGCCAAATACCATCTGCGTTTGGAATAGGTCCTTTTAAATAGCAGTAGCCGAACTTGACCGGTTGTTTCCTCTGGGTTGATGAACCATCTGGTCCCTTGAAGTGAGTGGGGGGAACCTAATTGGCGGGCATGTAGCCTTTCAGCGAATGATCGTGTGCGGCGTAGTAGTCGCCCGCTGCGTTCAGGTCTGGTTTGCCGGATGTCACATGGCAGTAGGCGCAAGCCTTTCCCTCTGTTTTCGCGTATTCCGGCTTGGCGTAGGACGGGGTCACGCTGACACACCACACGCCGGCGGTCAGGACTGCTGGGGCAATCGCACTCTTTAAGATTTTGGCATCGCTGATTGTATCCTTAGTCAACCTAAGTGCAATTGCTTCGCCAGCGCTTCATCTATACCCAGGTTTGCGGACTGTTGCTGCTTTCTGCTCTAGCTAGATGAGGGCCCTGTGGTGACCATGCCTGGTCGCGTGACGATATCTCGTTGTCAGTTTTCGCTCAGCATGGATCTCGCCCGGGCCCCAGCGATGGGATCCGCTCCCTCGGTTCCTGGCCCGCCGAGATAATATTCTCGGGTTTATCGTCGAGCGATTGTCTTGACAGCGCCACGTTCGAGGTATTCGTTGATGCTCTGTTCCATTTGGGCTGGAAACTGCGGCGCAGGCCCTACCAGCTTTTCGGCGTAGACTCTGAGCGCGACTTCTCTGAACACGGGAACGGCAACCCGGCCACCAGTCTCTCCTGCTCCGAGGGAGCGATTGTCGTCAAATCCGATGCGCACAGCGATTGTGATCCCGGTAGAACCGTAAGTGGATCCTACGAAGAGCGCATCCCGGAATTCATTTGTCGTTCCCGTCTTGCCCATCACAGCCATCGGGAAACCGCTGGAGTCTAGTGCGTGAGCCGTGCCGGTGGGCAAGCGCACGACACCGCGCATGCCTTCCTGAATGAGCAAGAGGGCGAAGCCCTCGACATGAACCAGAGACGATGCGTGTTCGCTTTCTCCCATCACCTGACCCGAATCGTACACGATCCTCCGGATTACATATGGCTGGGCGAGGGTGCCTGATGCCATCGTACGGTAGGCGTTAGCCAACTCCATCAGGGTCACTTCGGATATGCGAGAAGAAGTTCTTGTCCTCGGCGGCAAGGATGGCGCCAGAAATCACGCGCGGGATTTCCTCGTACCTGCTGATCCACCGGTACTCGGTGGCCATCTCCATGAGCGGCTGGCCGTTCGTATCGTAGATGTGACCGATGGTAGGGAAATCGAAGCGGACGAATGGTTCCAAGTCAGGCAGATTGGTTCGGTCAAGATAGATGCGATAGAAACCTATTCCCGCGAGAATGGCCGCTATGAGGGCTGTACTGAGGAGTAGCCCGCCGGCGGGCCTCCTCCATCGCAGCGCTGCGTCGCGGCCACGACGGATTCCGCGAGCCGCCATCACCCGAGTGCAAGCCAGCACGCCCCTGAACTCGTGGAGACAACACCGACCCAATCCCATCGCAAAGGTGTGTTCTGCACGGTCAAGCTCATTCCATATCCGCTAGCTCACGACGCGTTGAGCGCGCCCAGGACCGAGCGCGGACCCTGCATCTCGATCATTAAATCGTTCACACCACCCTGCGGACGAGCCAAACGACCAGACAAATCACAATAATAGTTCCAAGCAATCCTAAGCCGAGCATTTCATTTCTCCTTTTGATACCGACATCCGTCAATCTCTTCTAAGGCATGAGGAGGACCGAACCTCGCTTGGGGAAATATTCTAAGGTTGCCTATAGCCAAACGCCCGAACGAGCGGGCACTGTAATGTAAAGGACCTTAGGCCGGTAACGATATATGGCCATGTGACCAAGTGTGGTTACGGCAGGAGCCTGCTCCGAAGGAAGAGTGAGCGAATTCTTAGGCGCGTCGGGCTTCTCCATCAACGTCCCCACCACCCGCGGACTCTTTTGGATCTACACCTGCAGTGCAGAGCCTAGAAGTCTCACGGCTTCCAAAATGTGTTGCAACTGGAGGAAATGCACATGAATTTAACCAACTTCAATCCGGTCATGCTGATCCTCATCGTGTGCCTTGTTCTGGCGATTGCCATAGCGCTGTGGATGGACATGCAGAAAAGGCAGACGCAGAAGCTCCGTTCCAAATTTGGCCCCGAATACGACAAAGCCATCGGCGAACATCGGGATCGCGGACACGCGGAATCGGAACTTCAGAAGCGAGAGAAGCGCGTCGCCAAGTTTCACATTCAGCCTCTCAAAGCCGAGGACCGCTCCAGGTATATCGAAGACTGGCGCCGGGAGCAGTCTCTATTTGTAGACGATCCTCGGGGCGCCGTGAATCATGCCGATACTTTGGTCCAGGATGTAATGAAACGCCGCAGCTTTAAGCTCAGGCGCGGAAATGACCCCTTGACTCATTTACAGGTGCGCAAACATGAAAACACAAATTGAGACACTCATTCCGGAACTGAACCAGACGCAATCCAACTCCTTGAACCATGAGGAGCTAACCACAAAGATAAACATCCTTACGGCGGAAGTGCTCCACAAGATGAACGCATATTGGCGTGCAGCCAATTATCTGTCAGTCGGACAGATTTACCTCTACGACAACCCCTTGCTGAAGGAGCCGCTCAAGCTGTCACACGTGAAGCCGCTGGTGGTTGGGCACTGGGGGACCACGCCCGGTCAGAACTTCATCTACGTTCACTTGAATCGGGTGATCAAAAAGTATGACCTGGATATGATCTATATCGCCGGTCCCGGACACGGCGGTCCAGCGCTGGTAGGTAACGTCTACCTCGAAGGCACCTGGAGCGAGATTTATCCGAATGTCACTCGGGATGAGGCCGGCCTAAAGAAGCTGTTCATGCAGTTCTCGTTTCCCGGCGGAATTTCGAGCCATGTTGCGCCAACCACGCCAGGATCGATACACGAAGGCGGCGAGCTGGGGTACTCACTCAGCCATGCCTTCGGAGCCGCGTTCGACAATCCCGGGCTAATTGTTGCATGCGTGATTGGAGACGGTGAAGCGGAAACAGGCCCGCTCGCGACCGCATGGCAGTCAAACAAATTTCTCAACCCGATCACTGACGGAGCTGTGCTGCCGATCTTGCACCTGAATGGCTACAAGATAAGCAATCCAACTGTCCTCGCTCGCATCGAGCATGACGAGTTGGAACAGTTCCTACGCGGGTGCGGCTGGACGCCTTACTTTGTGGAAGGTGACGACCCGGCGACGATGCATCAACTTATGGCCGCCACCATGGAAACCGCTATCGAAGACATCCGGCAAATCCAAAAAAACGCCCGGGATACTGATGACACCACGCGGGCGCGCTGGCCAATGATCGTTCTTCGATCACCGAAGGGCTGGACGGGCCCGAAAGTAGTGGATGGATTGCAAATCGAAGGCACCTTCCGGGCGCACCAGGTGCCGATCCTGGTGGACTCCGAGCATCCCGACCACGTGAAGCAGCTGGAAAGCTGGATGAAAAGCTACAAGGCCGAAGAGTTGTTCGACGAAAATGGCACGCTGATCCCGGAACTGGCGGAACTAGCACCAAAAGGCGACCGGCGCATGGGCGCCAATCCTCACGCCAACGGGGGCGTTCTATTACGCGACCTGCGAATGCCGGACTTCTGCGTCCACGCGGTGAATGTGCCTTCGCCCGGCGCCGTCGATGCCCAAGACACGCTGGTGCTGGGTAACTTTCTACGCGACGTGGCGAAGCTGAATCAGGATCAGCGGAATTTCCGTATCTTCGGCCCCGATGAGACGCTCTCGAATCTATTAGGTGCGGTTTTTGAAGTCACCAACCGTCAATGGGAAGCGCGCGAAGAAAAGAACGATGAATTTCTCGCACCCGCTGGACGCGTGTTGGATTCCATGCTCAGCGAGCACCAGTGCGAGGGTTGGTTGGAAGGATATCTTCTCACCGGGCGGCACGGGCTGTTCAACAGCTATGAAGCGTTCATTCGCATCGTCGATTCCATGTTCAGCCAGCATGCCAAGTGGCTAAAGGTGACGTTGGAGCTGCCCTGGCGTCGAAAGATCGCGTCGCTGAATTATCTGCTGGCGTCCCACGTTTGGCAGCAGGATCATAACGGATTCACGCATCAGGATCCAGGTTTCCTGGACCATGTGATCAACAAGAAGGCCGACATCGTGCGCGTCTACCTGCCGCCCGACGCCAATTGCCTGCTATCCGTTTTCGATCACTGCCTGCGCAGCCGGCATTACGTCAACGTGGTGGTGGCGGGCAAGCACGCGCTGCCGCAATGGCTGACCATGGACGCCGCAGTGGTCCATTGCACGGAAGGAATCGGCATCTGGCAATGGGCTAGCAACGATCAGGACGCCGACGAGCCGGACGTGGTGATGGCGTGCTGTGGAGACACGCCCACGCTCGAAATTCTGGCCGCCGTTTCCATCCTTCGCGAGCATCTGCCCGATTTGAAAATCCGGGTAATCAATGTTGTTGATCTGATGAAACTGCAGTCTGCGAGCGAGCACCCGCACGGACTGAGCGAGGCGGACTACGATTCACTTTTCACCAAGGACAAGCACATCGTGTTCGGCTTCCACGGATATCCATGGCTGGTCCACCGGCTCACCTATCGCCGGAGCAATCGCAATCTGCATGTGCGCGGCTACAAGGAAGAGGGCACCATCACGACGGCCTTCGACATGAGAGTGCAAAACGATCTGGACCGCTTCCACCTGGTGGAAGACGTGATCGATCGTGTGCCGAACTTAGGCTCCAAGGGCTCCTACCTGCAGCAGATGATGCAGGACAAGCTCATCCAGCACAAGCGTTACATCGACAAGCACGGCGAAGACCTGCCGGAGATCCGGAACTGGAAATGGAAGACATCTCAACAATGAGCGAAACGAACTACGGTCAGCATGGCAATGAAGGGCCGGAACATAGCCAGAAAACCCACATTGCTCCTGAGAATGCCCGGCAGGCAGACGAACAAGCTGCCCGGGAAGGGGTTTCGCCGGCTTACTGGAGGCGCATGCATCATGACTGGCGTATGTGGGTGGGCCTGGTACTCATGCTTGCGGCGATAACGATCTACATCCTCAGCGAGGACTTGGCGTGGCTGCCGCACATCACATAGAACATGTCAGATCATGAACCAGACGCCGCTATATCCGCTGCGATTCGAACCGATCTATCAGTATCGGTTGTGGGGCGGACGGCGTTTGGCCAGCGTGCTCACGGCGCCACTGCCGGGCGAAGGCCCGATCGGCGAAGCGTGGGTCCTCAGCGACCGCGAAGACCATCCGAGCCGCGTTGCCGACGGATCGCTCAAAGGTCAGACCATCGGTCAGGTGCTGGAGCAATTTCCAGAGCAGGTAATGGGAAAATTCGCCGGGCGTTTCCACCGATTCCCATTGCTGCTGAAGTTTCTTGATGTACGTGAAATGCTCTCGGTCCAGGTGCATCCAACGGACCCGGCCACCGCCAAGACTGAAGCATGGGTGGTTTTGGAAGCGGGCGCAAAAAGCCGCATCTACGCTGGCTTGAAATCAGGTACCACAGAAGCCGATCTGGAGCGGGCGCTTACGAACGGAACCGTAGCGGACCGCTTGGCATGCTTCCATCCAAGGCCCGGCGACGCCGTCTTCAACCCGGCTGGAATGGTTCACTCGCTGGGTGGCGGCCTGGTGGTGTTCGAGGTTCAGCAGAACAGCGACGTGACGTTTCGCTTGTTCGACTGGAACCATGTCGACCCAAAGACCGGCCAACCGCGAGCGCTCCAAATAGATCAGGCCTTGGCTTGCATCGATTTTGGCCATTGTACGGGCGGTTTGGTCGCGCCCGTGGTGGAGACGACATCGCTAGTTTGCCGCGAAAGGTTTTTCCACTGCGACTACTTCTGGTTGTCTCGCCTGCGTGGCGAATCGCCATTTACGGTGGGATCCGCGGATGTGCCGCGCGTGCTGGTGTGCATCGACGGCCAGGGGCAACTCCACCATGGCGGCACCACATGTGAAATCGGAAAGGGTGACGTTTTTCTTTTACCTGCGGTACTCGGAGCGTGTACCTCGCAGCCTCAAGGTTCAATGAACGTGTTGGAAATCGAGATACCGGAATGAAAAAACTGATTGTGTTCGATCTGGACGGCACCCTTGCCGAGAGCAAGTCGTCGCTGGACGCCGAAATGTCGCGGCTGCTGGACGACCTTCTCGGCATCCTCAAGGTGGCCGTTATCTCCGGAGGCGATTGGCCGCAGTTTGAAAAGCAGGTCCTTTCTCATCTTGCCCATGACGGCAGCCTGGCGAACTTGTCGATCCTCCCAACCTGTGGAACAAAATTCTTCCGCTACGCAGGCGATTGGAAAAAACTCTACTCCGAAGATTTCACGCCGGAAGAAAAAGAGAAGATCGTCAGCTCTCTCAACAAGGCGGTTGCGGAGGCGGGATTCAAGGTCGAAAGAGTCTGGGGCGAAGCGATTGAGGACCGGGGTAGCCAGATCACGTATTCCGCATTGGGCCAAGAGGCGCCCTTAGAACAAAAGACAAAATGGGATCCCGATTTTGCAAAGCGAAAGCAAATCAAAGCGATCGTTGATTCTTTGATTCCCGAATTTTCAGTCCGCATGGGCGGCGCAACATCTATCGATGTCACCAAACCCGGCATAGACAAAGCTTACGGAATCGGAAAACTGAGAGACGTTCTCGGCATTTCATTAAAGGAAATGATTTTCGTCGGCGATGCGTTGTTTCCAGGCGGAAACGACTATCCGGCTGAAGAAGCTGGCGTTGTTTCTATTCCCGTTCGCGGGCCTCACGAGACGAAGCGGGTTGTCGAAGCGATCATCGCTTGTTTATCGGATCACGGCCAGGAAGCGTTGACGTTGTGACGGAGCCGCGACCGTTAGGGAGCCGGTATGAGTGGATTTAAACTGCGCCGCCTGGGAACGATGATGGAGCCGGAGCCGGGCAATCCCCAGGAGGTCGAAGGGGTCCTGAACCCGGCGGCCGTTCGCGGCCCCGATGGAGACCTCTACCTGTTCCCTCGACTGGTTGCAAAAGGGAACTACTCGCGCATCGGCATTGTACGAGTGCGGTTCAATGCGGCCGGCGATCCAACCGGCGTCGAGCGGCTTGGGATCGCGCTGGAGCCCGAAGCGGACTATGAACTCCGTCCCAATGGCGGTGGTGGCTGCGAGGATCCCCGGATCACCTTCGTAGAGCCGTTGAAGCGCTATCTGATGACTTACGCGGCGTTTTCAGCCCAGGGTCCGCGGATCGCGCTGGCAATATCGGAAGATCTGTTCCATTGGAGACGCATAGGGCTCGCGTGCTTCGGCCCGTATCAGGGAATTGAATTCGCTGACGTGGACGACAAAGATGCCAGCCTGTTTCCGGCTGCCATTCCGAATCCATCCGGTCATCCGGAAATCGCCCTTCTGCACCGGCCGCTTTTCCCCGGTACTCGTCCAGAGGAGAAGGCCTGCCACCCGGCAGCCCGCGACTTGGATCTGGAGCGCGAAAGTATCTGGATTTCCTATTGTCCGATGATGCTCGAAGGCCGGGAGCCTCATTGTTTCGGCAAGTTCTCTTCCCATCACCGGCTGGCGTCTCCAGTATCGCGCTGGGAGCGGCTGAAAATCGGCGGCGGAACTCCGCCCGTCCTCACCCGTCACGGCTGGCTGATCGTCTACCACGGAGTGTGCGAGATGGTGCACGCGAACAAAGGTACTGACCCGCTTCGTTATTCCGCCGGCGTGATGGTGCTTTCGAAGCAGCATCCGCAGTTGATCCGCTATCGTTCCGCGGATCCGGTGCTGACGCCTTCGCTGCCCGAGGAACGCGATGGAACCGTGGCTAACGTGGTGTTTCCTACCGGCATCGACCGGCGCGACGATATCGGCTCGCCGGATCGCTTCGACGTCTATTACGGAATGGCCGACAGCCGCATTGGCGTGGCACGACTGGACGTGCCGGAATGCCTGCCGCCCGGAGGAGTCTCTGACCCGCCGGAAGGAAAAGTTTAACGATTCCAGGGATTCAGAACAGGAGACGTCATCATGACACCAACCGCAGCTAAGCCCGAAGCAAAGCCCGAGGTGAAGTCCGAATCGAAACCTGAGACAAAATCCGAAACGAGGCCTGCGGCGCCGGGAACGAAGTCCGACGCGCAGAAAAACTTGAAATCGATTCCAATGGAGGAACTCCAGAAAAAGCTGGGCTCCTCGCCGGACGGTCTGAGTGAAGCCGAGGCGAAAACGCGGCTGACGCATTACGGACCCAACGAGATTGCGGACAAGAAAGAAAATCCGTACCTGAAATTCCTCACCTATTTCTGGGGCCCCATTCCGTGGATGATCGAAGGCGCCGTGATTCTGTCCGCCGCGGTCCGTCACTGGCCGGATTTCTTCATCATCCTGCTTCTGCTGTTGTCTAACGCAGTGGTCGGATTCTGGGAAGAACACCAGGCGGGCAATGCGATCGCCGCTCTTAGGAAGCAGTTGGCCATCAAAGCGAAGGTCAAACGCGACGGGAAATGGACTGATCCTTCGGCGAAGGAACTGGTGCCGGGCGACGTCATCCGCCTGAAGCTGGGTGACATCGTTCCAGCCGACGCGCGTTTGCTGCCAGGCGATCCGCTAGAAGTGGACCAGTCCGCGTTGACAGGCGAATCTTTGCCCGCCACAAAAAAGCCGGGCGATGCGGTATTTTCTGGATCTATCATTCGCCAAGGTGAGAGCGAAGGAATGGTGTACGCAACGGGAACGGACACTTACTTCGGCAAGACCGCGCAGATGGTGCAGGGACCGGAATCCATCAGCCATTTCCAGAAGGCGGTGCTGAAGATCGGCGATTACCTGATTGTTCTCGCAGTAGTCCTGGTGGCCTTGATCATCACCGTGGCTCTCTTCCGTCACGATCCTGTCATGAGCACGCTGGAGTTTGCGCTGGTCCTTCTGGTGGCCGCGATCCCGGTGGCGATGCCCACCGTCTTATCGGTGACTATGGCAGTGGGTGCACGCCTGCTCGCAAAGAAGCAAGCTATTGTCACCAGACTCTCTGCTATAGAAGAACTGGCCGGTGTGGACATCTTGTGCTCGGATAAGACCGGCACACTGACCCAAAATAAACTGACGCTGGGCGATCCATTTACTCTGAATGGTATTCCCGCCAATCAAGTCATTCTCTGGGCGGCGCTCGCTTCGCGTGCCGAAGACACGGACACCATCGATCTTGCGGTGATCGGTGGAGTCAAGGATACGAAGACTCTGCAGGCTTGTCAGGTGCTCCATTTCCAGCCGTTCGATCCGGTCCACAAGCGCACCGAAGCTACCGTAAAAGGCGCGGATGGAAAGCAGTTCTATGTGGCCAAGGGAGCGCCCCAGGTGATTCTCCAGATGGCCACCAATGCCGGTGAGGTAAAAGCCGGTGTCGAGAAAGCGGTCGACGAATTTGCTGGACGCGGCTTCCGTTCCCTGGGCGTGGCGCGGGCAGAGGAAGAAGGCAAATGGCAGATGGTGGGCGTGTTGCCCATGTTTGATCCGCCCCGCCCCCAGGCCAAAGCAACGATCGCGAGCGCGCGCGACATGGGTGTCAGCGTCAAGATGGTTACCGGCGATCAGATGGCAATCGCCAAAGAGACGGCCAAGCAACTCGGGATGGGCACGAATATTCTGGATGCCAGCGGATTGGGCGATATCAAGCATCACGAGACAGCGCAGGCCGCGGAATCAATCGAAAAGGCGGACGGCTTCGCGCAGGTCTTCCCGGAACATAAATACCATATCGTGGATGTCCTGCAGCAACGTGGCCACATCGTCGGCATGACCGGCGACCGCGTAAACGACGCTCCCGCGCTGAAGAAAGCTGATTGCGGCATCGGCGTTTCCGGCGCGACTGACACGGCGCGCGCGGCCGCTTCCATCGTGCTGCTGGCGTCCGGCCTGTCGGTAATCATCGACGCAATCAAGGAGAGCCGGCGCATTTTCCAGCGCATGAATTGCTACGCCATCTACCGCATCGCAGAAACCCTGCGCGTACTGTTTTTCATGACGCTGGCCATCCTGGTGTTTAACTTTTACCCGCTCACAGCGGTGATGATCGTGATGCTGGCGCTGCTGAACGACGGAGCCATCCTGTCCATCGCATACGACAACGTTCATTACAAAGACAAGCCCGAGGCCTGGAACATGCGCCTGGTTCTGGGGATTTCCACGGTGCTCGGTGTTCTCGGAGTAGTGGCTGCATTTGGCCTGTTTTATCTCGCTGAGCGAGTCTTCCATCTGGATCGCGATCACATCCAGACGCTGATGTATTTGAAGCTATCCGTGGCCGGACATCTGACGATTTTCCTGACTCGCACACGCGGGCCGTTTTGGTCTATACGCCCCGCGAAGATTCTATGGATGGCGGTACTCGGTACGCAAACGATAGCGACGCTCATCGCCGTCTATGGGCTGTTCATGACGCCCCTTGGTTGGGGCTGGGCAGCGCTGCTTTGGGGCTACGCGCTGGCGTGGGCTCTGGTGAACGACCGCGTGAAACTGCTCGCCTATAGGATTCTTGATCCTACGAAAGCTCCCTTGTTGTCCAAGATTCAGGCTAAGAAAACAGTAGATCTGACACCTGACATCGCCACACGGGCTTACGAAATTTACGAAGAGCGCGGGCGCCACGATGGCCAGGCGGATCAAGACTGGATAGAGGCTGAAACCGAGATCCGAAAAAGCGCGCAAGCGCATGCCAAAGCCGGCTCCCGATGAAGATCGACTCGAAGGATTTTCGTGTGACCCGGAAAAAGGTGAAACTCAGTAAATGGCCGACCATTGTGAAGCCCGTTTATAAGTCGAAGGAGCAGTATCAAGAACTCCTGGAAGAACATGTTGCAAAATTAAGCGCGTTGCAACAGCTTCACTACGCATCCAACCGCTACGCGTTGCTGCTGATTTTTCAAGGGATGGACGCCGGCGGCAAGGACGGCGCCATCCGGCACGTCATGTCCGGTGTGAATCCACAAGGCTGCCAGGTTTTCAGTTTCAAACAGCCGAGCGCCAACGAACTGGAACACGATTTCCTGTGGCGTACCACATGCGTGCTTCCGGAACGCGGGCGGATCGGGATATTCAACCGTTCCTATTATGAGGAAGTGCTGGTCGTCCGGGTGCATCCGGAGATTCTCCGCAACCAGGGGCTCTCGGAAGAATTGCGCGACGAGAAAACCATCTGGGCGGAGCGGTATCGCTCCATCGTGGACCAGGAGGAGCATCTCCACCGAAATGGCACTCAGATCGTCAAATTCTTTCTCCATCTTTCGAAAGAGGAACAAAGAAAGCGATTTCTTGCGCGCATTGATGAGCCGGATAAGAATTGGAAGTTCAGCCTTGCAGATATTCACGAGAGAAAATATCGGAAGGACTACGTTCACGCTTATGAGGAGTGCCTGACCGCCACCAGCACTCATCACTCGCCCTGGTACGTCGTTCCCGCCGACGACAAGGAGAATGCCCGTTTGATCGTTTCCCAAATTGTCCTGGATACGCTCAACGACCTTAAAATGGCTTATCCCAAGACCACTCCAAAACGACGGCTGGAATTGAAATCGATCCGCAAGCTGCTAACGAAATAATGGTGGCAACCCAATGACTATAGAGAAACCCCCTCCCCCCAAGAGTCTCCCCGTTCCCACTGGTTTCACCAGCGATGAAGCCCGAAGCCGGCTGGAGAAGTCCGGGCCAAACGCGATGCCCGACACGGCTCTGCATCCGCTGCGCAGAGCACTTGCCAAATTCTGGGCGCCAGTTCCGTGGATGCTCGAGGCTGCGATCGTGCTCGAAATTGTCCTGGGCAAGTATGTCGAGGCTGGGATTATCGCGGTCCTTCTGGCCTTCAACGCAGCTCTCGGATTCATTCAGGAAGGGCGCGCTCAGGCGACGCTGGCAGCGCTCAAGTCGCGGCTTGCGCTGAATGCCTCGGTCAAGCGCGATAATGCCTGGACTACTGTGCCGGCTACCCAATTGGTGGTTGGCGACATTGTGAAATTGTCGCTTGGCGCTGTAGTTGCCGCCGACGTGCGCTTGACTGACGGATCGGTGCTTCTTGACCAATCCATGCTCACCGGCGAATCCGTTCCTATCGAAGCTGAGGCTGGCTTTGAAACTTATGCCGGAGCGCTGGTGCGGCGCGGCGAAGCGGTGGCTGAAGTCACGGCCACGGGAGCGCACACCAAGTTTGGACGCACCGCGGAGTTGGTTCGCACCGCGCACGTCGAAAGCTCCCAGCAGAAGGCGGTTCTGCGCGTAGTGCGAAATCTAGCATTGGTTAATGGCGTCATCATCGCGACGCTGGTGGGGTATGCGTACATTCTCAAGATGCCGGGGAGCGAGATCATTCCCCTGGTTCTCACGGGGATTCTGGCATCGATCCCAGTCGCGTTGCCGGCGACCTTTACCCTTGCCGCCGCCCTCGGTGCAAAGGCTCTGGCAAAGTTGGGCGTTCTTCCAACCAGGCTTTCCGCCGTCGATGAAGCGGCCAGTATCGACGTGCTGTGCTCGGATAAGACCGGTACACTGACGCAGAACGCCCTGACCGTAACCGCCGTGCATGCCATGCCGGGTTTTGATGAATCGCACCTCTTGTGCGTCGCTGCCTTGGCCAGTTCGGACGGCGGCGAAGATCCCGTGGATGGGGCGATCCGTGCCGCAGCAGCGAAGAAACCCGCATCCGATCTGCCGACCCTGGTCAAGTTTATTCCGTTCGATCCTGCGACGAAAATGTCGGAGGCGACTGCAACCGATCTGGGCGGTGCCACGGTGCGTGCGGTAAAAGGCGCCTTCGCAGCGGTTGTTAGTCTCACGCAACCATCGAGTGACGCGGCAAAGACGGCGAATGACCTTGAGGCGCAGGGCTTCCGCGTTCTGGCTGTCGCACTCGGCCCTCCAACGGCGCTGAAGCTAGTTGGAATCATTGCTCTCAGCGATCCGCCCCGGCCGGATTCCGCCGCGTTGATCACGGAGCTGCACACGCTGGGAGTGCGCGCGGTGATGGTGACGGGCGATGCTGCGGCGACAGCAGCGATCGTCGCTCATGATGTGGGCCTGGACGGAAAGGTCTGTCCACCCGGACCGATCCCCGCCGATGTTCGCCCCGAGGAATTTGCGGTTTTCGCAGGCATTCTTCCAGAAGGAAAGTACGATCTCGTTAAGGCGTTCCAAAAGAGTGGCCATATCGTCGGCATGTGCGGCGATGGAGCCAACGACGCACCGGCACTCCGCCAAGCCCAGATGGGAATCGCCGTGTCAACTGCTACTGATGTGGCCAAGTCGGCGGCCGGCATCGTGCTGACTAAACCGGGACTCGGAGGTATTGTCTCTTCAATAAAAGAAGGACGCGTAACATTCCAGCGCATTCTGACTTACACGCTGAACTCAGTAACCAAGAAAGTTGTGCAGGTGTTGTTCCTGGCGGTTGGCCTGGTGATGACGGGACACGCCATCCTGACTCCGATGTTGATGGTCATTATCATGCTAACAGGCGATCTTCTTGGCATGTCCCTGACGACTGACAATGTGCGCCCGTCTCCAACTCCCAATGCTTGGCGAATCGGCGCGCTGACCATCGCAGGTGTCTTCATGGGGATCTGCGAGTTGGTCTTTTGCACCGGTGTCCTCACTATCGCCAAATTTCATCTGGGGCTTGGAATCGAAGCGTTGCAAACTGTGGCCTTCGTGGCGATCGTGTTTGGCAATCAAGCAACCACGTATACGAATCGTGAACGCGGGCGCCTGGGATCATCTCGTCCCAGCCTGTGGCTGGTTGCATCGTCCGTAGTCGATCTGCTGATCGCGTCAACGCTCGCTATTTCCGGAATAGCGATGACCCGGCTGCCCATACTCCTCGTCGGAGAAATGCTCGTGGCAGCCGTGGTCTTTGCGTTCATCGCGGATTTTTCCAAAGTCCCGGTTTTCAAGCGTCTGGGGATCGCGTAACGCTACGCTCTTCTCAGATCGATGTCCACTAGGACAGTGAGCAACCCGGATGCGCGCAGTCGCAGGAGATCTCCACCTCACCTTTCGCATCTTCGCAGCGCTGGCTGCAATATTTGTCGTTCTCGGTTACGGTGCACCGGCAGGCCGGATGCGCACATTTTTTCTGCTCAATATTAGCCATTAGAATTTACCTTTCCTATGCAAAATCTTCACGCGGCATTCAGGAGAGCCGCAGGGAGCGTTTCTTTTCCATTCTCGCGATCCTGCTCGGCAGCCTCCTGACATCGGATACAGCAAGCCGCCCAAGGCACCGCTGCGAGGCGCTTGGGGCTGATTGCCGATTCGCACTCCATGCACGTTCCGAAGCCGCCTTCGTGTATCCGGCGCAACGCGTCTTTCACCTCGCGCAACAGGTTGGACTCGCGGTCTACGTTTCGAATGGCCAGATCTCGCTCCGTCGCATACTGAATCTCATCCATTTGGTCCGCGCTCTTCTCAATTACGATTCCGTCCCGCTTTCGCAATATGTTTACCAGATCGGACTCTTTTCGTTCGAGGATCTCTTGGAACCCATTTATCTCGTTGTGTTCTGTCTTCATGTCATCCTTTTCACTGTACGGGCCGAGCATCGTCTAGACCAAGAATGATGCCGCAGCCGGTCATCTATTTGCGCTCGAAGCGGAGGCTGATCGGTTTCTGCTCCGGCCTTACGACGCTGACCAGCATGGTGCCATCCGCCGCAAGGGTGTAGGTTTCCAGCGTAACCGCGCCGGATTGCGTATTCGTATTCGTTACTTTCAGGACATCGTGATCCCACCTGGTCTTCGTCTTGAGCTCTTTGCCGGTGTGAATCGTGGCACTGTTCTCGCTGTCGGTGATGTCGCGGTAGAAGAATGTGTCGCTGGCGCCTTCATACTTGAAACTGCGGGAGACCGTGATGTCTCCATCCCGCTCGTTGATTGTCACGGTGCCGGTTTGAATGACGGGCTGGCCCGCAAAATCGCTCTGGGCGGGCACCAGGGTCCAGGTGCCGTTCAGGGCGGTGTGCTGGTGCGCGAATGCGGTGGCGGCGAACAACACAGTGGTTAAGACGCCTCTCGTAAGTTTAGTCTTCATGATTTCCTTCCGACAAATGACAGAGCACGCCCGCAACCGAACTGCTCTTCTAAGGAACTCGCGCAAAACGGAGAGCGGCGCGAGCAAGTTCTAAATCCGCTTGGTGGTCCGCGCCCCACCCTTTGTGCTCACGAGCATCGCCATTCCGCCGAATGTCCGTGGGTTTCGCCGAGACCTTCTAGATAATCGTCTGCCTGCGACACTGCGTAGGTTTTGGCGGAATCGAGCGTACTCAGCGCTTGCTGTTCATGCACGGCAGGGTGCGTTAGGCGAGGATCTTCGATGTATACGATAAAGCCGTTCTCCATAGAGGTGGCCTGAATTCGCAATTCCAGAGGCCCATATTCCGATCGACAGCCGTGTTCAAGGTCCATAAACTTTATCGCAGTTTGGCCGAGCGCCATACCCTCTCCGCACTTGCGGAGAGGATCAACGGCTTTGACGCATGCCGCGGGATGCCGCGCCGCGCCACACTCGCCTCGGTTAGCGTTTACCCTCAGCTACGTGGCCCCGTCCATCACGCATTTCATTTCCCTTAAAGTGCGCACTGCTGACGCGTTTTGTGGGCTCGGCCTTCTCGCCACGTTCTGGCAGTCGGCCCTTGTAACCGTGTTCCGGATGAAAGCGGTTATTTACGTGGCCCTGGAAATCGCTGGCGCCATGAAACCACGGGCCCGCGCCGATGAAGACGTCCCCGCTAAACCATTCTGGACCGTAGTAGCCTGCCGGGGCGCAATCATAAGGAGCGACGTCGTAATAACCATAGGGACATTCAGGGGCTACTCCGATGTCGACGCTGACTTGCGCCTCTGCCTTTGGGGGGGCGGTGGTGAAGCCGATTCCAGCGACAGCGGCGAACACCAAAAATGTAAATCCACGCATAAATTCACCTCGTAATCGTTAGAGCAGTTCCCAGGCCGACTCTGGAGCAGGCAACAGGCACGGCAAATATCGACTGTTTTACTGGAAAGTCTGGGGATCGCTTAAACGTCATATGGTCAGGTGACCACGTGTGGTCAATGCAAAGCCCTCCTTGAAGAACACGGAGCCTGGTCATTCAGTCGACATCCAATAGATAGAGCGTTGGCGCGGCACTTGCACTTGCTTTGATTGAGGTGCCATCAGCGATGCAGAAAATCTTGAAGGGTACGATTGCCGCAGTGGTCGTGGCTGTCGGTTTGTGGGTTGCCAGCGCAATCCCGTCTTACGCCAAGCCGGAGTATGCGAAAACAGAGGGGAAAGCTTGCGGTACTGCCACGTGACGTCGGGTAAGCCAGAGCTGAACGCAGCCGGCGACTATTACGCCGCACACGATCATTCGCTCAAGGGCTACGTGCCCGCCAATTAATAAACCCAACTTCTCCAGGTCCGGGACTGTCTGAATGTCCCGGAAATCGTTGGTTGTCTTGGCAGCCAAGGCGGCATCACTTTGCCTGGCGCGAGACCAGAGCCTTAAAGCCTGGCATTCAGTCGTGCGGAAGACCTAGTTGCACGTCATTCGGGATAGGCTTGGATTTCGTATCTAAGGCGTCCAAGCACGCGAGGCATATAGGTAGCTCTATATTGCTCGTTTGTGTTGGAGCGCCGCATTGGTAACAGGTTCCCATGATGGTCTCCTAATCGGTCACGCTGCTACGGCGCGGCACTTGGTTCGCATCGGTTTACGAATCGGAGTGGACCGTACCAGTACATCGAATTCAAAGACGTTGTAACGACGGTGTTCGAACACAACCTCGAAACCTTCAGGTAGGCAGGACGATCGTCCCATAATGTGAAGCACCGCGCCGAACGGTAGGAACACGATCCGGCCTTTTCCGGCTCCATCGAAATGAACAGCCACTACCGATGCTGATGTACGGTACGTTCGCTCGGCAGGGGCGTCCCTTTCATAGCTCGTCACGGCAGGAAGAAATGCCGTAGAAGACTCTGCGGGCGTTGTCATTTGAATTCCCTCCATTTCTAAAAGGTGCTAACACTTTACGCATTTTGCCCGCGGTCTGTCTGTTCAAGAGTGCTCATCAGGATGGTTTTCGCTCAGATCGCCCGCCGGCATTCCACCTTCAAAGGGCCACTGGAGTGCTGCTCCATAAGGGAAGGGCATGATATGGACCAAAGTTATTTAGACATGCTGTCGGAGTTGAGATACGCCATGGATGAAGCGTTCGGGAAATCCGACCGCGTAATAGCTGCGATTGTTGCCCTGCAACGCGCTGGGAAAGGCGTTAAGATCGCAATCGATACCGCGCTCGTAGACATTCCGGTTCCCGCCGTACACTTCCCCAGGACGGAGGGTCACTCGGTTTTTGGGGGACAGCTGATCCTAAATGCGACCGACTTGCTATTCCTGCGCGGTTTGAAAATCAGCGTCGAAAGCGGGAGCGCAGGAGTTTCTTCACGAGCGTAACGGACAAGAAGCCCACGGCTGGCACGCGTCAAAATTGCGTTCTGTTAAAATACTTTGACAGCGAAACCGAAAGGATCCGAGTTTCAGCTGCCTTTCATGCCCCGCGCCAAATTGAAGACGTCGCGAACGCCGCTGCCAAAAGCCCCGACAGGAATCGAAGGACTGGATGAAGTCACCGGCGGAGGGCTGCCGAAGGGCCGCACGACGCTGGTGTGTGGCAGCGCAGGTTGTGGCAAAACTTTACTAGCGATGGAATTTCTGGTGCACGGCGCTCTACAATACGGCGAGCCTGGGGTGTGCATGGAATTCGAAGAAGCCACCGACAAGCTGGCCACCAATGTCCGATCCCTGGGTCTGGATCTGGGTGATCTGGTGAAGCGCAAGAAGCTATTGCTGGACCATGTTCGGATTGAGCGAAACGAGATTGAAGAAACGGGAGAATACAATCTCGATGGCCTATTCATCCGCCTGGGCCACGCGGTGAACACGATCAAGGCGAAGCGTGTTGTATTGGACAGCATCGAGACACTTTTTGCGGGATTATCCGATGCAGGGGTATTGCGGGCAGAGCTCCGCCGGCTGTTCCGCTGGCTGGATGAACGTCACCTCACCGCTATCGTTACCGCCGAGCGGGGAACCAACGGCACGTTAACCCGGCACGGACTGGAAGAATACATCGCCGATTGCGCAATCGTGCTGGACCATCGGGTCAACGAACAGATCTCTACCCGGCGGCTGCGAGTGGTCAAGTACCGGGGCAGCGCTCATGGTACCGATGAATACCCGTACGCGATCGACGACGATGGCCTCTCCGTGCTGCCGATTACCTCTCTGGCACTGACCCATAAAGCACCCTCCACACGCGTTTCAACAGGAATTGCCGGTCTGGACGAGATCCTGGGAGGAAAGGGATTCTTCCGTGGAAGCAGCGTGCTGGTTTCCGGTACGGCTGGCACCGGGAAGTCCAGCGTCGCGGCGAAATTCGCGAGCGCCGCCTGCGCTCGTGGGGAAAACTGCCTCTATTTTTCCTTTGAAGAGTCTCCCGACCAGATCGCCCGCAACATGCGCTCGGTTGGCATCAACTTCGACCCGTGGATACAAAAGGGCCTGTTACATTTCCACGCCGTTCGCCCAACCAGCACGGGCCTGGAAGGCCACTTAGCCACTATGCAAAAACTGGTGAAGCTACAAAGGCCCAGAGTCGTCATCGTCGACCCCATCACCAGCGTCGTTTCGGTCTCAGGCATTTATGGCGTCAAATCGATGCTCACCCGTCTGGTCGATTTTCTCAAGGTTCAACAGATCACATCCATGTTCACGAATCTCACCTTCGGAGGGAAACGGGAGGAGAGAGCTGAGGAGGGGATCTCCTCTCTCATGGATACCTGGATTGTGTTATGGGACGGCGAACAAAGGGGACAGCGGGCCCGCGGACTTTGTGTTGTGAAATCTCGCGGCATGGCTCACTCGCGCGAAGGCCGGGAACTGGTAGTGAGTGACAAAGGCGTGGAGTTGGGCGGCGCAATGGCGGTTAATGGGATGGCCACGACCATCGCAGGCTGAGACAGTTGGCTAACCGGCTGAACACGGACATGAAGAAGAGCGTAACCAAGAAGCGTCGCACCACCCAGGGCGCCCGCGCCGAGTTCTGGGAATTGCGGCTCTACATCGCGGGCCTGACGCCCAATTCGATTGCAGCGATTGCCAATTTAAAGAAGATTTGTGAGGATCAGTTGAAGGGCAAGTACCGAATCGAAGTCATCGACTTGCTCGAGAAACCGCAACTGGCAAAGGGTGACCAGATCGTCGCCATTCCAACCCTGGTGCGAAGGCTGCCGCCCCCGGTCAAAAAAATCGTTGGGAACCTCTCCAAGACTGAGCGAACGCTGGTGGGGTTGGATCTCCTGCCGCGTGCTGAGCAAAAAGGCTGAGGTAGCAAGTGTCCAACAAGCGAGCGCTAAGAACACGCAAACGCTCTCCAAGGAAACCCGCACCGTCCATCCGGTCCTATGCCGAGGAAAAATTTCGCGACCGGCTGAAAGCAGCGGAGGAAACTCTGGCCGCCATACAGTCCGGCGAAGTGGATGCATTGATGGTTTCGGGCCGGCGGGGTGAGCAACTGGTAAAACTGAAAGGGGGAGAACCCGCGTATCGGATGCTGGTAGAGGCTATGAGCGAAGGCGCGGCGGCTCTATCGAGCGACGGCGCCGTGCTGTATTCGAACCGCAAGTTCGCGGAAATGATTCGCAGACCACCGGGAAAAGTAGTCGGGATGGTGGTTCATTCGCTGCTCGCGGGAAAAGAGCGGGACAGATTTGGAACATTCCTGGCAAAGGCTCAGAAAGGCGTGGCGAAAGGGGAGTTCAACCTGCGCCTGGGCGACGAAAGCGTGGTTCCGGTCCATGTGTCTCTGAACGGGTTTCGGGGCTACGAGGGCCACGCCCTGGGCATGGTTGTCACGGATCTCAGCGAACAAAAACGCAAACAGGCGGAAGAGCTCAAACAGACCGAAACCATGCACCGGCTCCTGCTAAAACGCGCGTTCTCGGCTCAAGAAGAGGAACGGCAGCGGATTGCGCGCGAATTGCATGACGAAGCCGGTCAGTTGCTGACGTCGCTCCTGGTGGGGCTGCGTACTCTCGAAGACTCGCGGAACATGGCATCCGCCAAGGCAATGGGCCATCGGCTGCGGGAAATCACCGCGCAAGCGATCGACGAGATCGGACGGCTGGCCCGCGGTCTTCACCCCGGGGTTCTCTACGACCATGGGCTGGGAGTCGCATTGAGCCGCTACGTTGCGGAGTATTCAAAGACGCACAAAATAGCGGTGGAACTCACCCTGGGTGGGTTGGACTCCTGCGAATTGCAGCCCGACGTCCAGGTCAGGTTGTACCGCATTCTCCAAGAAGCCCTGACCAACGTGGCAAAACATGCGAGAGCCAAGGCAGTCAGCATTGTATTCGAATGTTCGGCCACGGCATTGAAGGTGGCGGTAAACGACAACGGACGCGGGTTTAACGCCAAAGTTCTGTCCTCCCTCTCTTCGAACCGCTTGGGGATTCAGGGCATGCGAGAAAGAGCCGGCATGCTGGGTGGAAGCATCCGCTTTACATCGAACAGGACGGGGACCCGGATTCGGCTCGAAATCCCACTCGCTGACCAGCCGGACAATCGGCCTATCGCACGGCGAAGGACCACCTGAGTGCCCGCGCGAACATCCAAGATCAGAGTCATGATCGCGGACGATCACGCGATTCTGCGCTCGGGGCTGCGACTGCTGGTCAACGCCCAGGCTGATATGGAAGTTGTCTCGGAAGCTCCCGATGGAGAGCAGGCCATTCAAGCGGCGCGCGATGCAAAACCGGATGTGGCATTAATGGACCTGACCATGCCTGGGACGGGAGGGATGCGGGCGCTTCAGCAGATCTTGCGGGATTGCCCGAAAACCCGCGTGCTGGTGCTGACGATGCACGATGACCCCGCATACTTACGATCAGCGCTCTCTGCCGGCGCCTCGGGTTACGTGTTGAAAAGGAGCGTGGATGCGGAGCTGCTCACAGCCATACGCGCGGTGTATAGAAAAGGGACCTTCGTGGACCCCAGTCTGGCCAACATTCTTGTCCAGGACGTGCTTGCGAAAAGAGGCGCAAAGGCGCTTCCCAAACGGCCGATAAACATCCTCAGCGAGCGTGAGCTGGAGGTGCTCAAACTGGTGGCGCAGGGTTACAGCAGTCAGCAAATCGCCAAACGGATTCTGGTAGGCGTGAAGACTGTCGAGACTTATCGTTCGCGTCTGGCTCAGAAACTCGGCCTTCGGACGCGCAGCGATGTGGTTCGTTTTGCTGTACAGATGGGGCTGTTGACACCGGAAACGCTGGAGACCGAAGAGGGTCGTCCGGCTCACTAGCGCATTTTGGTCCATTGTCCCCACCTCACAATTAGGTCACTGTTGCGTCCTTGTCAGGGTTTTCCCTACAAAACCCTTCGGACTTTTGGCAGTATCCCTGATACTCCCGCAGCGTCGGTAGCCGCAGACTGGTCTTATAGCACTGGATTCAGCGTGGTACCACAGATCAAAATGGCAGAGCGGGCGCATACGTACAAAGATGCGCTCGGGGCAGAATCTCGTGGCGCGCCGAATGTCAATATGCCTCCGAAACTGAAAGCGTCGTTCGATCCGAAGAGCCTTCTAGCGAAGATCGGCAAATCGAAGACGCCCGCCGACTATAAGAAGAATCAGAAGGTTTTCACACAGGGCGATCCGGCCGGGGCCATCTATTATGTCCAGCAGGGCAGGATCAAGCTCACAGTTGTATCCAAAGAGGGCAAAGAAGCGGCGATTGCCATTTTGGGGCCCGGCGCCTTTTTTGGAGAAGGATGCATGGCCGGCCAGTTACTGCGGATGGCCACCGCCACTACCATGTCCGAGTGCTCGATCATCCGGCTGGAGAAGGCAGGCGTTGTCCGCGCCTTGCACAAGGATCCGGCATTTTCCGAACTGTTCCTCCACCACTTGCTAACACGCAACATTCGGATTGAGGAGGACCTGGTGGACCAGCTGTTCAACTCCAGCGAGAAGCGCCTGGCCCGCGTTCTGCTGCTGCTCGCCAACTTCGGGAAAGAAGGCACACCAGAACCGGTAATACCCAAGATCAGCCAGGAAACGCTGGCGGAGATTGTCGGCACCACTCGCTCCCGAGTCAGCTATTTCATGAACAAATTCCGCAAGCTGGGCTTCATCGAATACAACGGAAAACTGGAAGTTCACAGTTCGCTGTTAAATGTCGTCCTCCACGATTAACGCCACATCGCAGGGCGCCGGCCTAGCAAGGATCGACCAGCCGAAGGAGGGCCTGTTGGGCAAAGCCTCACAGTCTCAAGCCAGCCGTTGGCTCGAGGAGAACGGTCCGAGAGAACTCGAGCTGCTGTTCCGCGCGATCGTCTACCACCCGGCGGCACCCATCCTCGTCACAGACAACGATCGCAAGTACCGGGATGCCAGCGCGGGCGCCGGCAAGCTGCTGGGACTTCCGCGGAATAAACTAATTGGCTGCCGGATGGATGATTTTGCGGCGCCCAGCTTCAAGCCCAAGATTTCGCAGCTTTGGCGCACCTTTCTGGACCGCGGCGAGCAGGAGGGGACGCTCCAGCTAGTGAGTCCCGATGGAAACGTCCGGGACGTTGAGTACATGGCCAAAGGGAACGTGTTGCCCGTACGCCACGTCTTCGTGCTGCGCGACAAGACTGCACGCGCGGAAACCGGCCAGGCCGAAAAAGGCTCCAGTCCGCCCTGGGTCCGGGACTATGCGCTTTTCCTGCTGGACGCGGACGGCCGTGTGGCTGCCTGGTATTCGGGAGCAGCGCGCATCTACGGCTACAGCGAAGATGAGGTCCTTGGCAAGGATTTAACTTTTCTCTATCCCAGCGAAGATACTCTCAGTTTCCAGCTGAGGGAGGAATTGAAGAGGGCCGCTGCCGAGGGCCATTTTGGAAACGAAGCCTGGCATGCGAAAAAAGACGGGGCGCGATTCTGGGCCAATGTCATCACGATGGCACTGAAGGACGACCATGGGGAGTTGCAGGGCTTCGCGAGAGTGGTGCGTGACTTTAGCAAGCGTCACGAGCAGGACGAGCAGTTGCGCCGCAGCCGCTCGCGAATGCGGCCCATCCCGGCGGCCAGATCGGCCATCGCGGGCGTGGTTTCCGGTGAGTTTGAGCGTATTCCCGAGGTGAATGATGCGTTCCTCGATCTAGTCGGCTACAGCCACGAAGATTTGCAGGCTGGCCGGCTGAGTTGGTTGGACCTCACGCCCCCGGAATACTCTGCGCTGGACGAGCAGGCGCATGAAGAAGGCTTGCGGTTCGGAGCCTGCACGCCCTACGAAAAAGAGTTGCTTCGCAAGGATGGGACTCGAGTTGCGGTTCTGGTCAATACCGCAGTGTTGAAGCTCTCTCCCTTCCGCTGGATTACATTTGTGCAGGACCTCCGGGAGCGCGACCGCCTGGAGAACGTCGAGGATGAAGATGTCGAAGTCAAAGATGCGTTCGAGGAGATCGTAGGCACCAGCGCGGCGCTGCTACGGATTCAGCGGCAGGTTGAAGTGGTTGCTCCTACCGATGCGAACGTGTTGATCCTGGGGGAAACAGGCACCGGCAAGGAGTTGGTAGCACGCGCCATTCACAGATTGAGTCCTCGCAAAAACCTTCCTTTCATCACGTTGAACTGTGCCGCCATTCCGACCGGGCTTCTCGAAAGCGAGCTGTTTGGCTACGAGAGAGGAGCCTTCACCGGCGCCCTGGCGCAAACGATCGGCCGGTTTGAGCGCG
>Ga0210398_10001344_pt1 | contig 25618 bp, 27 predicted proteins | sample IncBWC4OmetaG_FD_161047 | JGI IMG/M metagenome (GOLD analysis project Ga0210398, IMG submission 161047) | Forest soil microbial communities from Barre Woods Harvard Forest LTER site, Petersham, Massachusetts, United States - Inc-BW-C-4-O | ecosystem: Environmental > Terrestrial > Soil >... | reverse complement strand
CGCTTTACATAGGCGTGGTGATTGGCTAACTTAGCCGCAGGCGAGACCGGGGTCATGAGAACGCTCAATTTCAGCGGAGATTTGCTGCTTACGCTGCTGCTGCACGTGGGAGCCGCGGCGTCGATCTGCGCCTGGCTGGCGCGCTCGGCCACCTTCCGCAAGGTATTGTTTACCGAACTTCGCGACTCCGACCAGAAATTGAAGCTGATGCTGTTCGTCACCCCACCGCTGGCTTTCGGCGTAGTTCTACGCCTGCTGGGGCAGCCCTATCGCGCCGCGGACTTGATGCTGGAAGGCTCCTTCCTGCTTGGCCTATTGGGCGGACGCGTGGTCGGGCCACTGGGCGGATCGATCATCAGCCTGCCGGCGTTTGTGCACCATGAGTGGCTGTCGATGCCGGTGGCTGCTACCGCGGGGCTGGTCGGCGGGTTGATTCGCCAGGCCGTCCCGAACACGGAAGAAATCTGGCGACTTGGGCCGTACACATTCCTGAGCACGCCGCGCTGGCTGGTGCGCGTGTTTCGCGGCAAGAAAGTCACCTGGGAGATGCTCCCGCTGGGTGCCTGCATCGTCCTGGAGTTGGCCCGCCAGGCGCTCGGCCACGCCACCAAGCCGCAATGGATCTTCTACCTGAATGGCGGAAAGAGCTTCTGGGGGATTGCGCTGATCCTGCTCTCCACGGTGATGGCCGTCGCCGTGCCCATAAAAATTTGGAGCAACACGCGCCTGGAAATGAACCTGGAGCAGCACCGGCAATTGCTGCTCAAGGCACGCATGGACGCGCTGACCGCACAGATCAATCCTCATTTTTTGTTCAACACGCTCAACACCGTGTCCTCGCTGATTCGCTACGACCCGGACACGGCGCGCGGCGTGGTTATCAAGCTCAGCAACATTTTGCGGCGGCTGTTGCGCAAGCATGAGACCTTTGTGCCGCTGCAAGAAGAGCTCGATTTCATCGACGACTATCTGGACATCGAAGTGGCGCGCTTCGGCCGCGACAATCTGGTCATCCACAAGCAGATTGACGAGAACACGCTGGACGCGTTCGTGCCCAGCATGCTGCTGCAGCCCATCGTTGAAAACGCCCTGAAGCACGGTCTCGCCGCGAAACTCGGCGGCGGCGAGCTGACCATCCGCACCGAATCGCAGGACGGCCGCCTGGTCATCGCCATCGAAGACAACGGCGTGGGCATCCCCAAGGAGCGCATGGCGCAAATCTTTGAGGACGGGATCGGCATCAGCAACGTGAACGAGCGCCTGCGCGTGCTGTATGGCGCCGATTTCCGCATGGATATCACCAGCAACGAAGGGGAGGGAACTCGCACGCGCATCGAAATCCCGGAACTGGTGACCGCGCAAAGCGAGCCGTCCGCGATTCTGCCCGCGTCCAAGGCGTGAATCCCGGCTCTCTGAGGCCGCTGTCGCACGCTCGGGAGCTTTCCACAGGGGTGAAAAACTCCCACTTGCTTTCCCTGTCTCTCGTGTTAGAATGCTTTTGCGGTACGAGTTTCAAACCGACCAAGGAGATATCGACCATGGAATGGACCACTCCGCAGCATGAAGAGATCTGCTTGAACTGCGAAATCAGCTCGTACGCCAACGCCGAACTCTAAATCCTGAGTTCGCATGCGCATTGTGGCCCTCGGCTCAGCGGCCGGGGGCGGTTTTCCCCAGTGGAATTGCGCCTGCCGTAATTGCTCCCGCTTCAGAGCGGGGCAGCTACATTCAAAGGCGCGCTCACAGGCACAGCTTGTAGTGTCTACGAGCGCGGCCGAATCCCTCCTTATCAACGCTTCTCCGGACCTGCGTGCACAGATTCTGTCTACGACTTTTCTCGCTCCTGCAAAACCACCGAGGCATACTCCTATCGTCGCCGTTGTATTGACCAGCGCCGACGTTGACTCCGTAGCGGGCTTGCTGCACTTGCGTGAGTTTCAGCCGCTGACGATCTACGCCACGCCCTCCGTCCGCAGAATCGTCCAGGAAGAGAACCGCATCTTTCGCGTCTTGAACCGCGCCAATCCGCCTGCGGTCTGGCGGGATTTGCAGCTCAATACGTGGTTTGAGTTCCCGTCGGCCGATTCGTCGCACGACGCGATTTCGCTGCGTTGCCGCGCGATTCCGCTCGGCAAGGCTTATCCGGACTACGTGAGCGACGACTTGCGGCGGTCTTTGCCGCCGGATGAAGCTGTCATCGGGCTGATATTTCAGCAGGGGGACAAGAGAGTCTTCTACGCGCCGGCTCTTCCCGGCGGCTCGGACGAGTGGAAGGACTGCGCGCGATCGAGCGATCTTTGCCTCCTGGACGGAACGTTCTGGAGGGATGACGAGCTTGTTTCCGCAGGCGTGGGAACGAAGACGGCGCGTGAAATCGGGCACATTCCGCTTTCAGGCCCGGAAGGCATGTTGGAAGAATTCGGCCCTTCCAAAGCCGGGCGCCGCGTGCTGATTCACATCAACAACACCAACCCGATCCTCGATGAAGACAGTCCTGAATGCCGGGAAGTGCGAGACGCGGGCTGGGAAATTGCGTATGATGGAATGCAGATTGATCTATAGCTTGGACGCGAAGAATTGCGGACATGACGGACACCCTTCTCCCGGAATCCGAATTTATCGCCGGCTTTCAGCGCATCGGCGAGGAGCGTTACCATCACAAGCATCCGTTTCATCTCCTGATGCATGAGGGCAAGCTCACCCGCGGACAGCTGCAATCCTGGGCTCTCAACCGCTACTACTATCAAAGCCGGATTCCGATCAAGGACGCGGCCCTGCTGGCGCGAACCGAGGATCCGGATTTTCGCCGCGCCTGGCGCAAACGCATCATCGACCACGACGGTGACGGCACTCGTCCCGGCGGCATCGAGAAGTGGCTGCGCCTAGTAGAGGCGACCGGCCTCTCACCCGAGGACGCCATTCACGGCGACGGCATCCTGCCGGCGACGCGCTTCGCGGTTCAGGCCTACGTCGATTTTGTTTCCACGCGCCCGTTTTTGGAAGCGGTAGCCTCCTCGCTTACGGAACTTTTCTCGGGCAAGCTGATCGCCCTGCGCATCGACGCGCTGCGCAAGCATTATCCCTGGCTCTCCGGTGGCCTCGACTATTTCACCGGCCGCCTGACTCAGGCGCCCGAAGACGCCAACTTCGCGCTGGACTGGGTGGTCAAGCACGCCCGCACGCGCGAAGAACAAGACAAGGCCCACGCCGCCCTGCGCGCCAAGTGCGACATCCTCTGGGCACAGCTGGACGCACTGTACTTCGCTTACGTCGAGCCGGGCTGGCCGCCGCCGGGCGCTTTCCGGCCAAACGGGGCCAATCAGGCGGGAGGTGCAGCGTGAGCGCGCCCGAGCTCAGCAGCCGGCCGCGCCTGGCCGTGGGGTGCCGCCTCAACGAAAAGAACCAGCCCATGCGCGTTTTACACATGCCGGAGAAGGCGCTACGGCTGAGCGGCCCGAGCCTGGAAATCGTCGAGCGCTGCGATGGCCGCCGCACGGTGCAGGAAATCATCTCCGAATTGCAGGAGATCTACGCGAAGGCCGAGCCGAAGAAAGTTGTCGACGATATTCTCGGCTATCTCGCGCGCCTGCACGACGAACGGGCCCTCGATTTCGTTTCCGACGAGGCCAACAGGAGCGCCGGCGCAAAATGACTTCCGCGGCACCCACGCCGCTCGCGCTCATCGCCGAACTCACCCATCGGTGCCCGCTGCACTGCGTCTATTGCTCGAATCCGCTGGAACTGAAGCACCGCGCCGACGAGCTTTCCACCGAGGTTTGGTCGCGCATCTTTCGCGAGGCCGCCGCGGCCGGGGTTCTGCAGATCGACTTCACCGGCGGTGAGCCGCTGGCGCGTCCCGACCTTGTGGATTTGGTGCGCGCCGCGCGCGACGCTGGACTGTACGTCAATCTAATCACTTCAGGACTGCCCCTGGACGAAGCAAGGCTGGACGAACTCATCGCTGCGGGCCTCGATCACATCCAGCTCAGCTTCCAAGGCGCCACAGAAGAATCCGGCAACGAGTTTGCCGGGACCAAAGCGCACGCCCAGAAACTCCGCGTCCTCGAATGGCTCAAATCGCGCCGTGTGGCTTTGACGCTGAATTTCGTGATTCATCGCCGCAACATCGATCAGCTCCCGGAAATGCTGGCCATCGGAGAAACCTCCTCTGCCGGTCGCATCGAATTTGCCAACGTGCAGTATTACGGCTGGGCCTTCTCCAACCGCGAGAATCTGCTTCCCACGCGCGCGCAGCTCGAGCGCTCCGTCGAGTTTCTGAAGCGTTCTGAAGAGCGCCTGCGCGGCAAGATTCACGTCGAATTCGTGGTGCCCGACTACTACGGCAAATATCCCAAGGCGTGCATGGGCGGGTGGGGCCGGAAGTTCATCCTGGTTGCGCCCAATGGTGACGCGCTGCCGTGCCACGCGGCCCAGATCATCCCGGGACTGCATTTCGACAATTTGAAGGATCGCAGCCTGCGGGAGATTTGGGAGAAATCGGAAGCCTTCCAGAAATTCCGCGGCGAAGACTGGCTGCCCGAGCCTTGCCAAAGCTGCGACCGCCGCTCGCGAGACTTCGGCGGCTGCCGGTGCCAGGCGTTTCTCTTGACCGGCGATGCCGCCGCCACCGATCCGGTCTGCTCGCTCGCGCCCCTGCGCCCGAAAGTGGATGCCGTGGTGGCCGCGGCGAACGGGCCGGCAGCGGAATCTCTCGTACAGCCCAGCTGGATCTATCGCCCCAATCCCGTCTGAGTTCCCACTGCGTCCTGCGTGCGTAAAAGCGGCAAGGCAACGCGGACGATGAATACCAGGCTCCCGAGCAGGCAGAGGGTTCCGAACGCCGAAAGCGCGTGCGGCGCGCCAACCCGCTTGGCCACGCCGCCCGCAAACAGGGCGCCGATTGGCTGCACGCCCATGAACAGCGTGGCATACACGGCCATAACCCGGCCCCGCAATTCGTCCGGCACGCGAATTTGCAGCAGAGTATTGGTGGCCGCCAGCTGCGAAGTGGCCGAGAATCCCGCCAACATCAGCGCGATCACCGACAGCCAGAAAAGCCGCGACCCCGAAAACGCAATAATTCCAATCGCGCACGTCAGGGAAGTCGCGGCGATCCACTCCAGCAGGCCCTTTTCGCCGGTCCGCGAGGCGAAGTGCAGTGCGCCGACGACCGCTCCTACGCCCGCGCTGGTCATCAGCAGCCCCAGCATGCTGGGCCCGCCGTGCAGAACATCTCGCGCAAAAATCGGCATGAACACGGCGTATTGCAGGCCGAACATGCTCATCAGGCTCATCAGCGACAGGGCGGAGCGGATCGGCCGGTCGTTCATGGCGAAATGGAAACCCTGGATGAACTGGCGCAGCGGGGAATCGCGGCTGGGGCGTCTCTCGAGCGGTTCGATGCGCATCAGGAAGAGCGCGACGATCACCGCCAGGAAGCTCACGCCGTTCAGGAAGAAGCACCAGCCTTCTCCGAGCCAGGCGATGGCAAAACCGGCAATCGCGGGGCCTACCACCCGCGCGCCGTTGAAGATCGATGAATTGAGGGCGATGGCGTTAGGCAGGTCTTCGCGGCCGACCATTTGCACCAGGAAGGCCTGCCGGATGGGCACGTCGAAGGCGTTGACCATGCCGGCAAGAAAACCGATGACCATGATCTCCCAGACGGTCACCACGTGGTACAGCGTCAGCCCGGCCAGCAGAAAAGCCAGGATCATGGCCGCCGTTTGGGTCCAGATCACGCCGCGATGGCGGTTGTAGCGGTCGCCGACGTATCCGCCGAGGGAAGCCAGAAAAAACACTGGAATCTGGCTGACAAATCCAAAGACGCCCAGCAGGGCCGCCGAATTCGTCAGGCGGTAGACCAGCCAGAGCTGCGCCGTCGTCTGCATCCAGGTGCCGATGAGCGAGGTGAGCTGGCCGCCAAAGAAGAGCTGAAAATTGCGATGGGCAAGCGCTCGGAAGCGGTGGGACACGGGCAAAATGTTCGCACACTTGGCGCGCCGCCACAATCGTCCAGCGCATTTCTTGACCGGCTCTTGACGTGCACGCCGCTGTCGAGGAAGTCCGGATTCTGGGGGTGCCGCACCCTTGCGATTTTCAAGGGTGCGGGTTTTGTCGTACTTCATAGAAACTCGCCCCCTTCGCACAATTCGCGAAGGGGGCGGCACCCGGCCGTCGTTCTATTCGGGCACGCTATTTCAGTCAGGACGCGATTTCGGTGAACAGGAGTGGCGGCGCTCAACGACGAAGGCTGGACCTTTGCGGGGGAGGGACTCTGCGGGGATTCAGGCGTGCGTGGCGGCCAGCGCGCCGATCACCTGCCGGTAATAAGCTTCGTAGATCGGGATCACATCGTTGGCGCAGTATTTTTTCTTGGCGTTGATGCGCGCGGTCTGTCCCATGGCGCGGCCGCGATCGGGTTGGGCGAGAATCTCCAGGGCGTAGCGCGCGCCGATTGGCACTTCGCGCGGCGTGAAGAGGTAGCCGTCCACGCCGTGCTCGACCACTTCGGGAACGCCGCCGACGTTGGTGGCCACCACGGGGACTTCGCAGGCCATGGCTTCCAGCGCCGCCAGACCGAACGATTCCAAGTCCGAAGGGAGGAGGAACACATCGGCTTGGCCGAGGTGCTCATACACGCGATCTTGCTTGCCCAGGAAGTGCACGTCGCGCCCTAGCTTCTTCTTGCGCACCAGGTATTCCGCGGAACCGCGGTCCGGGCCGTCGCCGATGAGCACCAGCTTGGCGCGCATTTTCTCGCGCACCAGCGCGAAAATTTCGATCACATCGGTGATGCGCTTGACAGGCCGAAAATTGGAGAGGTGCATCAGGATCGGCTCGCCGTCCGGAGCCCATTCGGCGCGCAGGGCGGCGTTCGGCTTGCGGCAATACAGATCGCAGTTCACGAAGTTGGGGATTACTTCGATGGGCCGCTTGATGTCGAACTCCTCGATGGTGCGCAGCTTCAGATAGTGCGAGATGGCGGTAATGCCGTCGGATTGCTCGATGGAAAATTTGGTAATGGGGAGAAAGCTGCGGTCATTGCCCACCAGGGTGATGTCCGTTCCGTGCAGCGTGGTGATAAACGGCAAGCGCCGGGGCGCGGCCATCATGCGCGCCAGCAACGCGCTGACGGAATGAGGAATGGCGTAGTGCACGTGCAGCAGATCGAGGCCCTCGACCTCGGCCACCTGCATCATTTTCACGGCCAGAGAAAGCGCGTAGGGCGCGTGATCGAACAGGGGATAACTCGAAACCTCGACCTCGTGGAATTGGATATGGTCGTTCGAGTCGGGAAGGCGGATCGGCGGCGCATAGCTGATGAAATGCACATCGTGACCGCGGGCTGCCAGCTCGATGCCCAGCTCTGTGGCCACTACTCCGGAGCCCCCGTAGGTGGGGTAGCAGGTGATCCCAATCTTCATCGGCGATCCGGACGAGACTGCCCGGCTGCTCCTTCCAGTTGCGCACGCACCCCTGGGATGCTAGATTCCCCGACCTTGGACCCTCACGGGTTCTTCATTGGACGCGGGCCAAGGGCCCCCGGTGACAAGACATTTTAACAGATTCACTCGGAAGGACTTAGACATGGGCAAGAGCAGCAGCGGCAAGGCCGCCAAAGCGCTAGGAAAACTGACCAAGGCCGACGTGGCGCGGCTGGCCGAGCGTCTGCGCTATAGCAATCCAATTAACCATTTCGGATTCCAGCTCGTTAAGGCCGAGCGCGGCAGGGCTGTCTTCCACATGCCGGTCCGCGAGCTGCACAAGCAGGTTCACCGCGTCGTCCACGGCGGCGTGGTAGCCATGCTGGCGGATACAGCCGGGGGCTTCGCTTCTTTCCTCGCGGCCCCGGCCGGCTCGCGCGTGGCAACCATCGAGATGAAGATCAACTTCCTGGAAGCGGTCGCGGACGGGGCAATCAGTGCCGACGCGCGGGTCTTGCGCCTGGGGAAGACCACCAGCGTGGTGGATTGCGACGTGACCGACCAGGACGGCCACCTGGTTGCGAAGGCCTTGATGACCTTCTCGGTACGTCGCCCGGAGCCGCCCAAAGGGCCGGCCGCAAGCCGCTAGGGGGAGCCCCGGCCGCAGCGCGGACACACCAACCCTTGCTATTTCCGTCATTTACAAAAGTATAGGGAGATTCCCGGTTATTGCCCGTTGGCCCCGCCCAGGGCCGCGTCCGGACCATCCTTGTAGATGTACTTTACGAATTGTTTATAAATCAGCAAATTAGGGCTGCCGGACCGCGTCAGCTTGATGCAATCGCGGTCGTACCACTCCACAATCCCGTGCAGGTTTTCGCCGTCGGTCATCACCACCACCACCGGCGTGCGGCTCTGCATCTGCTTAATCCAATAAAAATTCTCCGCGTGGGTTTGCTCGGGCGGCGCCGGCTTTTTGTGCGGCTGCGGCCCCGAGGTTGTGGAATGGGACCGGGTCGAATTGGTGTGCGGTTCTTTCATTTCCGTAAGAGTGGGACGAAACAGCTTGCGATTCACTTTGACAGCTCCTTCGGTTATGAGTTTCGCGGGCAAGCTAAGATTTCTCAACTGCTAGGATGCACAATAGACGAACCAGGGTACGCATTCGTTACCGGGAAATTGATTTTTTTGCGCCCGTCGCGGGGCGGGCCAGAGACATGGCTACGGCGTCCAGGCCCAGGGACCGGTTAATATTCCTACGTGTCCGAGCGTGAAGCGCGTCAAATCCCTCAACGGCTTTTCCGACCCACGTCGCATCGATCTTCTTGCTCAGTGTTTCGAGCTCCCGGCTTAATGCTGGATTTCGCAACCCCTTCTTCGTGGAAGCACTGGACAGATCAAGCAGGTCCGTGAGCAGACTATAGAACACTTCCAAAACATTTTCAAACGTGAATTCTGGGCTCTTGGCCAGCGCCGCCGTGGCCGCGAACAAATCGGAGAAGCCGCGCGACTCCACGGAGCGCTCGAGAATCGCCAGAGCATCGCGATGCAGCGCGGCAACGCTGTCGAGGTCGAGCCCGATCGCGGCGCCGGGACAGCCCTCCGCATACTGCGCCGCGCGTTTGCGGTCTTCCGCTTTCAAATCGGTGCGCGCTTTCAGAATTTCCTCGACTTCCGCCGTCGCTAGCGGCGTGAGCGCAAATTGCAGGCAGCGCGAGCGAATTGTGGGCAGGAGTTGGTAGGGATTGGGCGCCAGCAGGATCAGCGTGGCCGATTCCGGCGGCTCTTCCAGGATTTTCAGAAAAATATTGGCAAGGTCCCAGCGCATGGTTTCCGCGCCGTCGATCAGGAACACGCGGCGGCGGCCCTGCGGCTTGAAATACGCGGCGCGCTGCACGGCGCGCAGCTGCCCAACGTGCAGCACGGGGCGCGCCACGGGCTCTTTCAGCCGCACCGGATCGGGCACGATGGCCCAGACGTCCGGATGCGTTTCGAGCAGCAGGGGAATGCGCTCGACGGTGGCGGCGTCCGGCCGTTCGCCGCGCTGCGCCAGCCCCTGTTCGATGAGCGTTTGCAGATCGGCGAGCTTGGCGATTTTCCGGCAGGAGTCGCACTCGCCACAGAAGTCATCGCGCAAACGCTGGCAGTTCGCCGCCTGCGCGAACATCCGCGCCAGCGTGAATTTTCCGACGCCGCGCGGCCCGGAGAAGAGCAGCGCGTGCGGCACTCGCTCCGCGGCCAGCATGCCGCGAAGCGCCGTCACCACGCGCTGGTTACCGAGAAATTCTGAGAAACCCACAGAGATCCTTTGCGCTGCGTTTCGCCGCTTATTTTTTTCATCGCCCGGCCGAAGCCTGGGACAGAGCCCGCGTCTCCACTGCCTGCAGCACGGCTCGGTGAACTTCTTCAGGCGAAAGCAAGGCCCCGGTGGCCGTGTTGATACAGTCGATGCGCGCCCAATTCGGTTCGGTTGCCAGCCGGTCGTAAATTATGGCTGTTTCTTCCAGATGCTTTATATCGGCCTCTTGAATATCCCGTTTCAGATTGGTGTACGCGCGCGCCGATTTCAGCCCCACCAGTCGGTGCGCCTCGGTCACTGGTACGCGCAAAAAGATCACCAGGTCTTCGGCCGGAAGGGCGTACAGCCCGTATTCCAGCCGCTTCAACCAGACGAGGAATTCTTCGCGCCGCTCCGGCGCAACGCGAGCGCTCTGGTGCGCCAGATTCGACCCGATGTAGCGGTCCGCCAGCACAATTTTTCCTTCGCCCAGCGCCGCTTCCATGTCCGGGCGCGCTTCCAGGCGATCGCCGGCATAGAGTAGCGCGGACAGGTGCGGGTCCACCGCGTCGAGCGCGCCGAACTCGCCGTTGAGGTAGCGCCCCACCAGCTTTCCATAGAACGATTCGTAGCGCGGAAAGCTGATGCGAAACACTGCCTGCCCGCGCGCCTCGAGCGCCCGCGCCAGCAAGTCCAGCTGCGTCATCTTGCCCGAGCCGTCGATTCCTTCGAGAGCGATCAACTTTCCGCGGGTGGTCATACTGGATTCGCAAGTCTAGCGTGCGCGCTGCATCGCCGCAAGCAACCCGCGGTGAAACACCGGCCGAGCCGTCGAAACGGCTCCGGTCAACGCGCGTGCTAGAATCCGCGGGATGAGCGCCAAACCTGCAGCGCTGGTCGAAAACCTCGAGTGGGTGCGCGAGCGCATTTCCGTCGCTGCCGTGCGGGCCGGCCGACGCGCCGGAGAGATCACCCTGATCGCCGTGTCCAAGACGCACTCGGCGGGTAACATTCAGCAGCTGTACGAAGCCGGAGTGCGCCACTTCGGCGAAAACCGTGTCCAGGAGCGCGAGTCCAAGCTGTCTCAAACCACGGGTCTCCAGGCTGACTGGCACATGATCGGCCACCTGCAAAAGAACAAAGCCGCGCGAGCTGTTCAACTGTTCAGTTCCATCGACTCCGTGGACAGTTTGGCGGTCGCGGAGAGACTGGATCGCGCCCCAGCCGAATCTGCAAGCCGGCTGCGCGTCCTCATCGAGGTCAAACTCGATCCCGAACCGGCAAAATCCGGAGCGGTCGCCCAGGAACTGCCACCGCTCGTCGCTGCTATCAGCCGCCTGCCTCATCTGGAACTGCGCGGGCTCATGGGCATCCCTCCCTATTTCGACAATCCGGAAGAAGCGCGGCCGTTCTTCCGCCACTTGCGCGAATTGCGTGACGCGCTGCGCGCAGAAATGGGACCAGAAGCCCTGCCGGTGCTCTCCATGGGCATGTCCCACGATTTTGAGATCGCCATAGAAGAAGGAGCAACCGAGATTCGTGTTGGAACTGCCCTTTTCGGGGCGAGAGGCGAGCCCTAGTTACGCCATGCGCGTCACCGACAGAGATGGCGCCGTCAGTTTTACGGTTCGTGTGCAACCGCGAGCCAGCCGCGACGAAATCGTCGGCGAATACCAGGAAGGGTTGAAGGTTCGCCTGACCGCGCCGCCCGTGGATGATCGGGCCAACGAAGCGCTACGTAGATTCCTGGCCTCCAAATTGAAAGTGACGCTGGCCGCTGTTAGAATCGCTTCCGGTGAGCACAGCCGCACCAAGCGCGTGGAAATCCGCGGCGTTTCGTCCGTGCTAGTGCAAACCCTCTGCGAACACTCCTGATGCCAAACATCGAAGCCATTCAATCCGCCCTTCGCCAGCAGAAGCTCGACGCCTGGCTTTTCTACGACATTCTTCACCGCGACCCGATCGCCTACCGCGTCCTTGGTCTCGACCATGTTCTGGCCAAGCGCCGCTGGTTTTATCTGATCCCCGCCAAGGGCTCCCCGCGCAAGCTCGTCCACCGCATCGAGGCGGGCACCCTCGATTCCTTGCCCGGCGACAAAATGCTCTACGCTGCAGGGGAAGAGTTGGAAAAAAACCTGAAGAAGCTGATCGGACGCACGAAAAAAGTAGCCATGCAGTACTCGCCGAAGAACTCGATCCCGTACGTATCCCTCGTGGACGCCGGGACAGTCGAGCTGATTCGCGCTCAGGGCTGTAAAGTGGTCACCTCCGCGGACCTCATCCAGCAGTTTGAAGCCGTCTGGACGCCTGCCCAGCTCGATTCGCACCGCGCCGCCGGCCGCGCGATTGACGCCATCACGCAGGCAGCCTTTTCCGAAGCCGCCCGGCGCGTATCCGCGGGCGAATCGTTCACTGAGTTCGACCTGCAGCAATGGATCGTCGCGCAATTTCGTGCCCAGGGCGTGGTCTCCGACTCACCGCCGATCGTGGCCGTGGGGCCGCATTCGGGCAACCCGCACTACGAGCCGCTCGAGCAAGGTTCGTCCCAGGTACGCCGTGGCGACCTGCTGCTGCTGGATATCTGGGCGAAAACGCCCGCTCCGGACAGCGTCTACTACGACATCACCTGGACGGGATTCCTGGGTGCCAAACCTCCGGAAAAATGCGCGAAGGTGTTTTCCATCGTGCGTGACGCACGCGACGCCGCCGTTCAGTTTGTGCTGCAGAATGTGGCCGCCGGGCGCGCCATCGAAGGCTGGCAAGTCGATCGCGCCGCCCGCGAAGTGATCCGCAAAGCGGGCTTCGCCAAGTATTTCGTCCACCGCACCGGACACAACATCGGGCAGGAAGTGCACGGCACCGGCGCCAACATGGACAGCCTCGAAACGCGCGACACGCGGCGCATCATCCCGCACACTTGCTTTTCGGTCGAGCCGGGCATTTATTTGCCCGAATTCGGCGTCCGCAGCGAAGTGAATGTTTACATCTCGGATGGGAAAGCGGAAGTGACGGGCGCCGTGCAGGCGGAACTTCTAAAGTTGCTGGCGTAGATTGAGGTGCGGTCGGCATGGATGAAACGATGGACAGGGAAGTGATCAAAGGAAGCGCGCTGCTAGGCGTCGTCGCGGCCGTCGCCGGCTGGCTCGTGCCCGGCCTCGGACATTTGATTCTTCGCCGCTGGAGCAAAGCGGCGGTCTATTTTCTCTGCATCGGCGGCCTGGCCTTCGCGGGTTTGGCCATGCGCGGGGGCGTTTTCTCCTTTGGTGCGGAAGACTTGTTCGATCGCCTGGGATTTTTTGCGGATCTCGGCGCGGGCGCCTTCTACTTTCTCGCCCATCAGATTCAGTCGGCGGGGCCGGACGTCGCGCACGCCACGGGCGACTATGGCACGCGCCTGTTCGCTGCCGCGGGCATGCTTAATCTCCTCACGGTCCTCGAAGCGTTCGATATCGGCCAGGGGGGCCAGGAAAAATGACTTCGTTGTTTGGTCGGCTCAACCATTTCCAGGCCCTGTCGTTTTTTGCCTTGGTCGTCTCGCTGACCTTCGCCTATCTCTCCAAGCGCGGCCTCAAGGCCCGGGCCCAATACGCCCTGTGGGCCTTCCTGGCTTTTCTCCTCGTCGCCATCGGAATCGGCTGGCTGATGTACCCCTTCTCGCAATAGAGAACGCAGGACAGTCCGGGCAGGCAGCACTGATCAGAACGCTTCCACCTGTAACCTGCGACCGAATACCTTCCCCGAGGTAGTAATCAACCAAAGATCGCCGAGGTGCACTCAATTTGCCCGCCTCTCAGGACTTTGCTAAACTGACTTTCGATGTCGTCCATCATCACAGAAGCCGGGGAAACGCTCGTCACCTTGGTCAAGGGCTTCAGCGTGACATTCCGCAATATGCTGCGGAAGCCGGTCACTGAAAATTATCCCGAGGAGCCGGTCCACTTCCAACCGCGCTACCGCGGCATTCATGTTCTTCACCGGGATGAAAACGGGCTGGAAAAATGTGTGGGCTGTTTCCTGTGCGCGGCGGCCTGTCCTGCGCGGTGCATCTACATCGAAGCCGCCGAAAACACCGACGCGCAGCGCATCTCCGCGGGCGAGCGCTATGCCAGCGTCTACAACATCGACTACTCGCGCTGCATTTTCTGCGGCTATTGCGTCGAGGCCTGCCCCACGGACGCCATCACCCACGGTCACGGCTTCGAGCTCGCCACCTCCAACATCAACTCCATGATCTACCGCAAGGAGAAGCTGCTCGAGAAGGCTCCCTCCGCGTCCTAACGCTTTCTTTTGTTCTTGTTCGACCCGCTCAGAGCCTGCCGCACCGGCGGCGCGGGCGTGGTCATCCGCATAGGGTCAAGAATTTCTCGCAGCGTTTTTTCGTCGAGTAACCCTCGCTCTAGGGCAATTTCTGTCACGGTCCGCCCCGTCCTGACGCTTTCCTTGGCGATTTCCGCCGCAGCGGCATAGCCGATGTAGGGATTGAGCGCCGCGGCGATGGAGATGGTGGCGTTCGCGTAGTAGCGGCATCTCTCTTCCTTCGCCGAAATTCCATCGACGCACTTGGTTGTCAGCACGCGCACCGTGTTCTTCAGGATTTCTGCGGCGTGCAGTACGTTCCACGCCATGGCCGGCATCATCACGTTCAATTCCAGCTGCCCCGCTTGCACAGCCATCGCGGTGACCGTGTCCGCTCCCACCGTCTGGAACCCCACCATCGCCGTTAGCTCTGCCATCACCGGGTTGACTTTGCCCGGCATGATCGAAGACCCCGGCTGCAGCGCCGGCAACTCAATTTCCGCCAGCCCTGTGTTCGGCCCGCTCGCCAGCAAGCGAAGATCGTTGCTCATGCGAATCAGCTCCAGCGCCAGATTGCGCAGCGCGGAAGACGCCACGCTCATTGCCAGATTCGACTGCATCGCGTACCGCAGATCGTCAGTAGGCCGTAGCGCCTGCCCTGAAATCTCGCTCAAGTATTTCACCACGAGCTTCTGGAATTTCGGGTGCGTATTGACTCCCGTCCCTACAGCGGATCCGCCCAGCCCTATTTCTTTCAGCAGGCCCAAGGCGTACTCCACAACGCCCTCGCACCGGCGCATCGCCGTCGCATAAGCCGCAAATTCCTGCCCCAACCGAATCGGCACTGCGTCCATCATGTGCGTGCGCCCAGACTTCAAGATTCGGTCGAACTCGCTCGCTTTTCTGGAAAATGACTTCGCAAGCCCCGCCACCGCTCCGAGCAATTCATCCAACAAAAGAACGCTAGCAAGCCGCATCGCGGTAGGGTAGACGTCGTTTGTCGATTGCGAACAATTCACGTGATCATTCGGATCGCAGAGTTCATAGTCGCCCTTTTCCCCGCCCAGAAACTCGATCGCCCGGTTGGCGATCACCTCGTTCGCATTCATATGAAAGGAAACGCCCGCCCCCGCTTGGTACACATCGACGACAAATTCCGCATTCCATTTTCCGTCCATCACCTCCCGAGCAGCCCGCCGGATCGCCGCAGCACGTTTCCGGTCCAGCAGTTTCAACTCCGAGTTCGCTCGCGCCGCCGCCTCTTTAATCATGCCCATCGCCGAGATCAGTCTCGGATGGGCCCGCAATCCGCTTATCGGAAAATTCTCCGACGCTCGCAGCGTCTGAATTCCATAATACGCATCAATCGGCACTTCCCTCTCACCAAGCGAGTCCCGTTCCACTCGCATCCTCATCTCTCCACCCCTAGCCAAAGCCGTCCTACACCCTATTGCCCGACAACATATTCTAGCGCCCAAGCCACATTGCCCCAATGCTCCAGACAAGCCCAGCCGAACCCTCCAGCAACTTCACAGCTCACACTATCTTCGCCAGCCTCGATGTCCGCTTCGCAGGCAACATTTCGCCCCCTTCGCTCTGCTCTGTATTTATATTTCCTTACTATATATCTCTAGGAAGCTATAGAAAATAGGGCTGACATAGACGCGGCCTTGGCTCGCAGGAGAATTGCGTTACCGCAATCGGCGGTGAGTGATCTGGCGTGTTCAGAATGGCGCGGTGTTGGGCGTTGCTGTTCTTGACCTGCACTGCTTTGGGGATTTGCTGTTCGGGCCGCAGGAGCGAGGGAAGATGTTCGGCAGTTGCGGAAGGACGCGAGAAGTGGGCAGAGCGACGGCGCTGCGAGTTCTTCCATCGATGGATGCATTGCGAGCGGTTGGGACCCCACCGTCTGTGGACGGATCAGCGGACGGATCTGCGGGCGCATCGGCGGGCGGAGCGCGCTGGTCGTTTGGGAAGGTGACGAATTTTTGTGCGAAGCGAAAGGCTGATGGAGACTGCCAGACGTCGACGCGGGCGAGACCGCACATGTGGCGGGAGCGGCTTACCGCGCGGCGTGAGCCCGCATGCGAAGGACTGCGCGGCGCGGATGAATTCGGCGCGCCGTATGCGACCGGGCTTGCAATGATCCGGTGCGGCGGCGCCGGCTTGCAGCGGCGCTTGCGAAACAATTTAGCCTGCGGATTGTCTTTGCTTCTGGAACTTTCGGGGAAGCGCTCCTTTGATGGATGCGCGGGGCTCGGCGAAGCGCGGCGGCGCGGGAACGATTTGGGAAAGAGACGAGGGGGGCTCGGGAAACAGCGAGGCCGGGGGATCGGTGACAGTGCAAACGACATCGGAAGCCGACATAGGGGACGGTTGCAGGGATTGGTGATGGTCAAGCATCCAGCGCGCCAGGACGGCCTCGGACGTTTCCTGAACCCATCGATCGATCAGGGCGGCGATCTCCTGACGCAGGTTGGCGGCGTGATTCAAACGAGTGAGCTCAAAACTTTGCAGCGAAGCGCGTGACGCCGCCAGCAGGTAGTCGGCGGGCGGGGTAAACCGGGAAATGGTCATTGCCAAAGCTCCAATTCTAGGTTTGGGCCGAACGGGCCGGCCAGCGGAATTACTTGGATACTGTACTGAGTTGTCACGGATCGTGTCTAGCCCATCCCTGTGGATATGTTGTGGATAACAGGTGTGTTTCCAGCGGCTTTTGGGCGACCACGATTTAACCAAGCGGCGAAGAACAGGCCCGTCAGCACTCGCGGACTGTCCATTCTGCGCAGGTGATGCAGAAAAGGGGGAAACGCACGCAGATGAGACTCCTCTATTTTCGGAAGCAAGAAACGGCCTTCTTTGCGCTCAGGCCGGAATGAACTCGCGAATCAAATGGAGGGGGGCAGCGTGCGGGAGCAAGCAGGAACGGGCGGGGAGTGAAGGGGCGGTGGCCGCTAATTCGGAGACTCGAGCGATGCGATTTGGCCCATTTTGACGGGGCCAAGCGCAACAAAGGCGAAGGACTGATAACTTCACGGCCTTGGCCCGAACACGACCAGGCTGCACTGCCAAACAGCGGCGCCACTTTATAAGACGCTCCTTGCGGCAATGCACAGGGTTGGGTCCCGTGGCGACAGCACTTGGTGAACTGCGAGCGAGAACGGCAGGGACCGCGGCGACAGCTTGCCGAGTAAACAGAATCAGGACGAGGGGCGTTGTGCCCAATACAGGGGCAACGCGGGCGTGTCCAGGCTCGACGTTATCAGACTCCGTCCCGAGAGTAGCAGAGCGCGAAAAAACGCAGTGTTTTCGCGTGCGCGCTGGCGTTTTCGCCAGCGTGCATGGCCGGCCAGACGGCGTGCCCGGAAGAAATGCCGGCGCGCGCGCGAAAACGCTGCGAGGAGCATGGGGTGCGGTTGGCCGGCGGACGGCGCGGGACGGCTTCCGGTTGCACATTTGAGATTTGGGATTTGGGATTTGAAATTTCAAATTTGAAATTCGAGCTTTACGTTTGGGACAAGAGACAACGCGAGTTGCCGGCGCCATGACTATGGCAACCCCTGGAACGGAGGATGCGATGAATAGCGGCACAGCACGGCAGGATGGACGAAACGACAGCGCGGGAGCACCGATGGCGTTGGGCGGCGCGACAGCAGAGCCAGCCGACCTGGCCCGCATTTCTGCGGACCTGGCGCGCATGCCTGCGGGCGTGCGGGCCAGCGCGGCGCCGCGAGCGGGGGAGTACGACGCGCGGCGGCTTCGCTCGCAGCGGGAAACTATTCGCGATGTGATGCTGTCGGCGGCGGAGTGCGAGACTTGGCTGACGCTCGGGGAACTGCGGGCGCTCACGCGCTACGGCGAGGCTTCGATTTCGGCGCAGCTGCGGCATTTGCGCAAGGCGGAGAACGGCGGCTATGAGGTGGTGAAGCGGCACCGCGAAGGCGCGTCTCCGGAGCGGCCGGGGACGGACGGGCGCGGCGAGTGCGTGTGGGAGTACCGGTTGACACGCGGGACGGGCGGGGAGCGCGCGGGGGAGCAACGGATGGAGACGGTGGGGGCGTGAGGGCGGATTTCATCTCAAATTTAAAATTTGAGCTTTGAAAGTTCAGATTTGAAATTCGAGATTTGAGATTTCAATTTTGAATTTGAATGCTCACCTCGGATTTGAAATGAAATGTGCAACCCGGGGTGGCGTTTCCGAGTCGGCAAACTTCCAATCTCAAATTTCAGATTTGAACTTTGAGATTGTGCCGATCGGAATCTCTCTGTGACTGAACGCCTAAAAAGAAGGAAAGATTCCTCGCCTGCTCGTCCGGCAGGCGGGCTTCGCTCGGAATGATAAAAAATTCGGGACGGACCGATTTGTAAATGGCTGTTGCAAAAGCCGGACGGGCCGCGTCGCCGCGGCGCGCGAAGGCATCTGACGCGCACGACGCTGCGAGGCCGTTCGGAATTGCCGTCTCGCTGAATCGCGGCTCTCCGCAACAGCGTTGAGTCTGTTGCTGGGAACGGAGGTGAAGTATGCCGAAGCGGGTGCTCGATTTCGACGCCATGTGGGGATCGGACAAGCTGGCCTCGTGCGCGGCGTGGGCGCAGGCCGAGTACGCGTGGCTGTACGGGCTGGCCGACGCTTCGGGCTGCTTCGAGATCACCAACTTGCGAGTAATCTGGGGGCGGGTGGCGGCGATTCGCAGCGACTTCACGATCGAGCGGCTGGAGCAGGTGTTCGCGGAATTTCAGGACAAGGGCCTGCTGTTTGTGTGGGGGCACGAGGGCAAGCGCTACGCGCACTGGACCGGCAGCGATGTGCCGGGGCGCCTGCCGCCTCCTTCCTGGCGCATGCGGCTGGAGCGGTTTGCGCCGCCGGTGCCGAAGCAGCAGCTGGCGCAGTACATGGCGCGGTTTGCGCGCGGGCGCGCGGCGCTGGCGGGCGTGGGATTTCGCGGTGTGGAGCAGGAGGGCGCTTGGCCGCAAGGGAATCTCAAATTTGAAATTTCAGATTTGAGAGCAGAGCCGGGCCGCGATTCCGGTTTGAGAGACGCGGCGAGCCGTGACCGCGTTTTGAGAGACGACCCGAGATGTGACGCTGGATTGAAGAAAGAGTCGAGGCGCGACTCTGCGACCGGAGAAGGGCAGGGGCCGAACTTCGCGGAGCGTAGCGGGCTCAAGGGGCGGCTTGAGGAAGGTCAAGGACAGGATTTGGGTTTGGATTGGAATAGGGATGAGGAGCGGGGATTGAATCGGGTTGGAAGCAGCGCGAGGGCGGGCGATCTGGACCGTGACGCGGGCAATCGCAGGGAATCTCCCCCGCCCGCACACTCCAGTGAAAAAGTCTTCTCTTCTTCTTCGGAATTAAATCGAAGTTCCAATTCCAACCCTGTGGTGCAGCGGCTTGCTCCGGGCTATGCGGATCGGAAGTCTGCGCGCGAGCTCGCGGCCGAAAAGGAATTGCGCGTGGGGCAGGGCCCGGTGTGCGGTCCGGGGCCAGTGAAGGCGGAGGTGATCGAACGGGACCGGCGGAGGCTGGCGGCCTGGGCGGGGTCAAAGGCGCGGTGAGAAACGGGAGGGGCTGAGCCGCCGGGGGATGGGCGGTTGCCAAGAAATTGTGGAAACCGACAGGCTAGCCCTTCCTTACGTCAGGGTAAAAAGCCTGTCCTACTTTTGGTTGACAAGTCGGATGTGCACGTCCGGTAGTGTGGAGGAGGGACCACGATGCTGGCGACGTTTGCATTTGATGTTTGTCATGACGTGTACTGCGCGGCGCGGGAGGCCATCGACGCCAAGATCCCCACGATCAACGCAGAGGCTTCCGGAAAATATCTGTGGCGGCCGGACCGATTGCCGCGGCTGGCGGAGTACGTCTGCGATTTTGCGCGGGCGGGGGAGCGGGCGCTGGGTAGCACGGACTTCAGTCGGTGGGGTTCCACCAATGCTGCCCGGCTGGCAGATAGGGGCGCACGGGTTCACGCGGCTGCGCGAGGCGCGTTGCCAAGCACTGCTGGAACCCAACAGACTAAAGTCTGCTCCACTGGGGCGCTCAGGGCAAGCCGGCTGGCGATGTTTCGCGTGTACTACCTGGGCGGGGCGGAGTATCAGGCGGCGCGGCGGCACCTGGGGATTAGCGAGTTGACATGGGCGGACTGGGCGGAGGAGATTCGCCGGCGCGTGGGGCAGGAATTGACTCGCGCGCGAATTTTTCCGCCGTCCAAGTATTTTCGCGAAGCGGCGGAGAAGGTGTCGTGAATGCCTGCCGGGAAACTTCCCATTTCAAATTTCAGATTTGAAATTTGAGATTGGGCCGATCGTTCGCCCGCACGGGCCGGATCGCGCGGGTTGGCGCCAGGTAGCACAGGCTTAAGCCTGTGGGGTTCCATCAGAGCTTGGCAGACGCGCAAAATTCGTCGCCGCGGAAACTTTAGCTTTCCCTCGTGGAAGCCTGGCGCTTTGACGGAACCCCACAGACTGAAGTCTGTGATACCAGCGCCTTCGCGCTTTGCGCCGGGTCCGACTGCCAGACGTGGAAGAAGACTCTATTTCTCCTGCAAGGATGCTAGGTAGTCGCACAGATTTTTGACGCGCTTTTGCACCGCGGCTTGGTTGTAGTTGTCCATGTACTGGAAGATGCCGCCCCAGGTGGGCATGTCCGAAGAGCCGTGCGCGGCAACGCCCGGGCCGAAGCGCAGGACGTTGGTGACGTAGTCGTAGGGAAATTCGCCGCCGTGGCGCTTGCTGAGCGTGGTGAGATCGGCGGCGGGCACTTTGAGCCCGGCGCGCGCCGGGCCGTGCCCCTTGGCGTCCAGGCCGTGGCAGGCGGCGCAATACTGCTTGAACATTTCCTTGCCGGTGGGGACGAAGTTGGGCGGAATGTGTTCCTGCGCGGCCTGGGTGTTGGATTGAGCGGTGGCGGATTGCGACTGCGCGGCGGCGGGGACCGCAACCAGCGGCGCCAGAGGGCATCCGAGCAGGATGGCTGCGAATATCACGGTGTTGCGCATGAGGATCCTCCTGGTGAATGGCGATTCGTTCTTTCGCATGGCTGCCGCGAGTTGGCGCCAGGTAGCACAGGCTTCAGCCTGTGGGGTTCCATCAGGGCTTGGCTGGCGTGCAAAATTCGTCGTCGCGGAAACTTTCGCTTTCCCTGGTGCAGGCCTGGGCGCTTTGACGGAACCCCACAGACTGAAGTCTGTGCTACTCGAGACGGAACCCCACAGACTGCCCTTCTCTCCTCAGGGTAAAAAGTCTGTGCTACCCGAGAGGATCGGCCGGGCTGGGTCTCCACTTTACCGTCGAGGGCGCACTTATAAAATACTTGACAAATTAACTCCATCTTTGGTATATTCGCTCTCGCAGAATTATACCTTCACTCTAATCGCTTACGTCTACTCCGTTACCTTCCTTTACGGCGCGCGGCTTTCGCTTTTACCCGTCCGCCCTGTGAGCCTGCGGGGCGAGACCAACCTCACGGGCTAAAGAGGCTGTGTTGACGACGCCGAATTCCAACAGGTCAGCGGCTAAAGCCGGACTGATTTCAGGCGACGTGCGGCACGGCTGAAGCCGTGCCCTACAAAGAGTCTCAAGCCCGCGCCACTCGGTTTCCAGGAGGCATCATGCCTGCTTACAGCAACTCCACTCCGCCGCTGTCCCTGTTTCCCGGCGACGTCGGCTTCAGCTTCAATGCCGAGGCGTTTCCGGCGAACGGCACGGCGGGCTCGCAGTTCGCGATCCCTGAACCTGCCGGCCTGGCCGATCAGACCCACGCCGTGCGCTGGCAGACGATTTTCGGGACCGCGCCTTCGGCCATTAGCATCAGCTTGCAGGGCGCGACGGCCGATGTAGCCTCGGAGTACTCCACCATTGATACGTCCACGGCCACCGCGGGCGAGGCGCGCACGGTCACCGGCGTTCGCGCGCGGTTCCTGCGCATCCTGGTGACTTCCTCGACGGGCGGATCCTCGCTGACGGCGAAGATGCTGCCGTAAGGAGGCCGTGATTCGTGAATCGTGATTCGTAATTCGTGAAAAGCCGACAATGGCGGTTTCGGGCGTGCATGCCATGTGTCGACGCGCCGTTCACGAATCACGGGTTTCCATTACCGCTGGCCGCGGAAGCCGCGCGGCGGGTGCTTGCGCACTTCGCGCTTCTTGTGAAAGAACTCGGTGTGCAACTGGCCGAGCTTTTTGCCGCCGCGATGCTCCAGCTGGCGGATCTCGCGATTGAATGCCAGTGTGCTTTTCATCGCCAGTCCACCTCCAGCGCTACGCTAACCAAATCGCGCGGCGCCTGTATGTGACGCGCGTCACCGGACCTCCCGGCCGTAGGAAGACCGTGATTCGCTCGCCCTGAACCGCGGTGAAGGGTGAGTCGTGAAGAGCCGGGTGCCGCACCCTTGTGGCTTTTCAAGGGTGCGGGTTTTCTCTTCGTTCTCTGTGATTTCCAGATCACGCTGGTCCGGACGGAAACCCGCACCCTTCACCAAAAGCGTGAAGGGTGCGGCACCCGCCCATGTGACTTCGCGCGGTTCACGAGTCACGAATCACCCTTCACTGGCGTTCAGGGCAAGCGAATCACGCCGCACATGGCCTCCAATCCCAACTACGTCAAAAAGCAGATCACCGTGGACACGGTTTCCTGGACCGCGGTCGTGGCGCCGGTGGATTGCATGGCGGTGTCCATCAAAAATTCCGTGCTGGTGGACCTGCGCATCCGCACCGACTCCGCCGACTCCACAACTCAGGACACCATTTCCGCGGGCAGCATCGAGACCATTTTTTCGCCGCGCCACTCCGGGGGCGTGCAGGACGGCGGCTCCGGCTCGCGCTTTTACGCCGGCGACACCATCGCGTACTTGCAGGCGGCCGGCGGCACGGGGCCGGTGGTGGTCACGTTCGTGCGCTGAGAAGAGCAAAACCTTGAATCCACAGATGAACACAGATTCACACAGATAAAAACAAACCCATAGAATTTTCGGAGAGCGGTGGCGCAGCAATTGCGTTTCTCCGGGATTTGGTTCGCTCTCTGGTTTTTCTTTATCTGTGTGAATCTGTGTTCATCTGTGGATTCGTCTTTCCTGTTTTCTAAGTTCCCGCGAAACACTCATGCGAATCAAGATTATCGGCGACAACGACTGCGCGCGCGCTACGCGGCACTTGCTGCGGCTGGCGGGCTTTGCGGTCACGGATTTTCTTCCCGGTGATGCGCGGCCCGGCAGTCTCCTTGCCGGCTACGCCATCACCATCGAGCTTGCCCCGGCCCACCACACCCCTGACGGCCGCCGAGTTCCCGATTCCGCGGGAGACGGCGCGCATTCCCGCCTCGGGCCGGACTCGTCCGCGCAGCAACCCCATGCCTCAGCCAAAGAGGAAGCGTCCCACGCACATTCCCGGCTGCACCGGGACGCTTCCTCTCCCTCCTTCGTTCCGCTTTGCGGAACTACGGCGGGCGGGCCCGCTTCCTTGCCGGACCGCGAGACTTCGCTGGCAAGCACGGCTTCTTTGGCGGACCGCGCGGCTGCGGCGGGCGGGGCCGCTTCCGACGACGCGGGGGCGGACAAGTCCGTCGAAGCTCCGGTGAATTTCCGGAGCGAAACGCGGATCCATTTTGATTCGGCGGAGAGCGAGCTGGAAGCCGCGGTGTTGCGGCACGTGACGCAACTGGCGGCGCCGGTGATTTTGGACCGGCCCGGCGGCGTGGTGCACTCCGATCGCGAATTGCGAATCGTCGCGCCCAACACGGGCGATGCGCGCGTGGACGAAGCCGCCGCAGTGGCCATTGAGTTCGGCGTGCTGCGCGGGCTGCTCGATTTGACCGGCACTTCCGCGGCCGCCAAAAAAGAGCCTGCGCCAGGAAAGCTAACCGCGTTTTGGCGGCGCGTGACGGCCACAGGCAAGAACTCAAACTCTTCAGCGAAATCCGGCAGTGTAGGCGCGAAAAAGTGGAGGCCGCTCGGGATCGTGTTGTTCGCGGTCCTTTGTAGCGCTGGCGTCTCGCTTGCCCTGAGGAACGAAGGGTTTACCCCGAGAACCGAGGGGCCGGCGCGTTGGGAAGATGCAGCGAAAGCGAGATTCACCCTTTCGAGCCAGCACACACCCAGTCCTTCCTCGCTCGCAGCCGGCCTTTCCGTTTTGAGGGCCGGTCCTTCGTTCCTCAGGGCAAGCGAGACGCCGGCGCTACGTTTGCATGCGGCGCTTGCGCCCGCCGGGCTACGTTTGTTGTCTGCCGCGCTTGCGCCGTTGACGCTGCGGCTGGCTGCGGCCGATCCTCCGCAGGGCCAGTTCGCCACCGGGCAGGGAATCAAGATCACCGACGGCACCAATTTTCTGGCGGTGGATCCCTGCGCGGCGCAGCCGAAGTCCTACGCCAGCATCAATCAGACGGCAGACACTCAGCTGGTCGCCGGCACCGCATCCAAAAAAGTTAACGTGTGCTCGATTCACGTGGTGGCGGCTGCGGCTACCAACATCGCCGTGGTCGAAGGCACGGGCACGGTATGCGGCACCGGGACGGCGGGCGTGAGCGGCTTCGGCGGCGCAACCGCGGCGACGGGCTGGAATTTCGCGGCCAACGGCGGCATCGCGCTCGGCAGCGGCGAATCTTCGGTGGGCGCGGAAGGGACTAGCGGGGACAATTTGTGCATTTTCAATTCCGGGTCGGGGCAAGTGTCGGGCGGGATCAGCTATGTGGCGCAGTGAGCGATTTCGTGGCGCAGGCTTCAGCCTGTGGGGTTTGGTTGCGGCTGGATCGATCCTGCTCTAACAAAACCCCACAGGCTGAAGCCTGCGCCACTGGGGGCTATGTGGTGCGACTTCTGCGGACAGCGTTAATCCTCGTATGGGTCGCGGCTCCGGCCTTCGCGACCACCTACTACGTCGCCGCCGTTGGCAACGACTCCAACTCCGGCACCGACACGGCGCATGCCTGGCAAAGCGTCGCCAAGGTCAACGCGTCCACGTTCAATCCGGGTGATTCGATTCTGTTTAACCGCGGCGACGCCTGGTACGGCACCGCGCTCACCGCGCCCTCAAGCGGATCGAGCGGCTCGCCAATCACGTTTAGCGCGTACGGCACGGGCGCGAATCCGATTCTCAAGGGATCGACGCTGCTCGGCACGTCCGGCTTTTCGCTCGCGGCGACCACCACCATCGCGATTTTTCACCGCCCAGACACAAGCATGAACATTTCCGACGGGGCCACGCGCAACATCCGCAACCTGATCGGCCACCAGGACATCGCGCTCTCGGCCGGCGCAATTTCCATCACCATCACGGCGTCGCCCACCGCGGCGATGAACGTCACCGGCTCGGGCATCGGCCCGGCCACGACGGCGCCCAACGCCAGCTCCATCACGCGCATCACCTGGGGCGGCGGAAATAATTCCGCGACGATTGCCGCGGGCACTTCGCTCACCTCCGACACCATCACCTACAGCCTCACCCACACCGCCGACCAGATCGTCACGGTGTACACCACCAACCGCAACGTCGAAACCTACGGCAACAATTTCGAGAACATCTGGGAAAACTTCTCCGGGCCGGATCAATCGCAGCTGGCCACGGTGAGCGGCTACTCCGAAGGCGGCGACATCATCATTGCCGCCATCAACGCGACCATTACTCCAGTC
>Ga0210398_10001343_pt1 | contig 25622 bp, 23 predicted proteins | sample IncBWC4OmetaG_FD_161047 | JGI IMG/M metagenome (GOLD analysis project Ga0210398, IMG submission 161047) | Forest soil microbial communities from Barre Woods Harvard Forest LTER site, Petersham, Massachusetts, United States - Inc-BW-C-4-O | ecosystem: Environmental > Terrestrial > Soil >... | reverse complement strand
AAAAACGCCGACAGAATGAACACAAACAGACTCGAGATAAAATCCGCGGGCATCCATGCCTCCTTAAGATTTCGCAGCCAGCGCCGGCAGCTTGTAAATCTCGCGAAGCCGGACGCTTACAATTTCTCCACCCTGGGTCAGCAATGTTTCGCGCACGATTTCATCTTGCGGATTTATCTGGAGCTTCGCTTCTTTCATCATGTACAGGAGAAACGTGGCGACGTTTTTGGCGTACATTTGGCTGGCGTGATAGGGAACCGTGCTGGCCAGATTGATGGATCCGATGATGGTTACGCCGTGCTCTTCTATTTTTTCACCGGCGCGGGTCAGTTCGCAATTTCCACCGCGCTCGGCTGCGAGATCGACGACCACCGATCCGGGCGCCATTCCGTCGACCATCTCTTTGGTTACCAGAATCGGAGATTTTTTGCCGGGGATTACCGCGGCGGTCACCACGACGTCGCTTTCCGCGACTACTTTCCCGAGTAGTTCGCGTTGCTTCTTGTAAAACTCTTCGCCCTGGGCCGTGGCATAGCCGCGCGCGTCCTGCGCGTCCTTGGCTTCCACGGCGATCTCGACAAAGCGTCCGCCGAGGCTCTGGACTTGCTCTTTGACAGCGGGGCGCAGGTCGTAGGCGGAGACCACCGCGCCTAGCCTGCGGGCTGTGGCGATGGCCTGGAGGCCGGCCACGCCGCAGCCGATAATAAAAACGCGGGCGGGAGTGATTGTTCCCGCTGCGGTGGTGAGCATCGGAAAAAGCTTGGGGAGGGTGTCTGCGGCGATCAACACGGCTTTGTAGCCGCTGATGGTAGCCATCGAGGAAAGCGCGTCCATGCTTTGCGCGCGCGTGGTGCGCGGCATCAACTCGATCGAAAAAGCCGTCACGCGTTTTGAGGCGATTTCCTGAATCGTTTCGAGAGAGCCGAGGGGGCGCAAGAAGCCGATTAGCACTTGATTGGGCCGATAGAGGGGGACGTCGGCTTTGCCGGTCTGATCGTTCGAACCGTAGCACAGCACTTGAACGACGATATCGGCTGCGGCGAAGACGTCGGCGCGCGTGGGGAGAATTTTTCCGCCCTTGGCGGCGTACTCGGTATCCAGATAGCCGGCTTCTTTTCCTGCGCCCGCTTCGACGACAACTTCCAGGCCCGCTTTTGTGAGGCTCGGAATTACCGCTGGCACCATCGCTACGCGGCGCTCTCCAGGAAAACTTTCTCGTGGCACTCCGACAATCATGAAACTTCCTCCGGTACTCCGTCCGTTACTTCAGAACTTACCAGACGATTCCAGTTTTTCCACGTCGCGCGGCATTCTACATCGGAATCGCACGCCGCGGGACCGAAACAAATTGCCAGCGGAATCGGCCCGGTTTTAATCGGCTCCAACCTCTTTGCCAGGGATGAAATAGACTTCTTCGAATAGGGAACCCTTTTGCCAGCCGGCGCGGCTGAGAATGCCTTGGCCGTTTTCGCACATGCTGGGGTGGCCGCAGAGATAGCCCGTGGTGGTTCCCGGGCAGAGGTTCCACTCGTCGACGTACAGCCGAACGAGGTCATCGACGCGGCCGGTTTGCCCCTTCCACGAAGGGTCCTCCCACGGACGGCTGATGGTGGCGACGAATTTGAACCACGGAACTTCCCGAGCGATGCGCTCGAGTTCGTCGCGATAACCGAACTCCCAAGAACGGCTTCCGCCTTGCAAGCAAAAGAATTTGTGTTCGCCGGGCATGGGGCTGTCGCCGGCCTTCCAATCCTTGTACAGAGTGCGCACATAACTCACAAAAGGGGCGATGCCGGTGACGGTGGCGAGGAGAAGGTGATTGGTGCGGCCACTTTTCAAATCGAGAGTGAAACGGCCCTTGGAGATTTTGCGGCACAGCAGCGTGTCGCCCACTTGGAGTTTATACAGATGCGGCGTGAGCGCGCCCTCGGGGACGAGCTCAATGAAAAACTCAAGCCCCTCTTCGTACGGGGAAGAGACAATGGAGTAAGCGCGCTCGATGCGCTTGTCTTCGTGATCCACGCCGAGGGTAGCATACTGTCCGGCCTTAAAAGCAAAGGGGCCGCCGGGATCGACGCGGATCAACCACAAGTCTTCCGACAGATCCTTTCGCTCGATAATGCGGGCGGTGAAATGCTTGTCGGTCGGCACAGCCATCCCCATAATCCTCCATTGCCAAGTTTCTCAGTGGGTCTACTCAAAGAACGACCGGGTGGAGCAGTTGTCTGCTTCGCCCGGTGCTGTGGAATCGATACGTTACCCCCGGAGGATGAGTTGCGCAAGTCGATCGAAGCCATCCTGGTATTGGGCTTCGTTTCTGTCTGTTTGATTGGGGAGGCTCACGGCGGCCGTAGGAGACAAGGCGGCTGCCAGCACCCCAACGGGCGGCATTGTACACCGGGTTGGGCATTTTGCGAGGCGGAATCGCTGGCTGATCGAACCTAGTCGGACTTGTAGGCCAGCAAATCGGAAGAACTGACATGTGCTTTTTCGAGCCCGCTGGCGTGGTGAAGCGAGCTTTGCGTGACGATATGGGTCATTTCATGGACCACGATGCGCGAAACCGCGCGCGCAAGGAGGCGCCGGCGCTCGGTGGTGGTTTTATCTCGAAGATCTCGATGGAGCATCTCGGCAACCCGATCGCAGTCCACATAGACGAAGGGCTGGATCTGATCATTAACCAATAACACCCAACCGAGCGGGCCCCGAGGTTCCTTCTGGCCGGTGTTCGGCGCGGCCATTGTGCAATCCCCATGGAGCAGGATTTCGTAGCCGCGCCGAGACTCCATGCCTTTCCGGAATTCATCTCGCGTGATCCATGCGACCGAACCTTTCAGCAGTTTCGGCGTTTCGGAGCGCTCCAGCTCGGATTTTAGAGCTGGCCAGAATGCGCTGCATGAAGGAGAGGGGAAGTACACGATCACCAGAGTATCGTAGGCCACGCCGGTTTGTTCCTCTGCAAAAACGGGGAGCACGAGAAATAAGCATAGGAGCGGAGCAAGCACCGCTCGGCGGCGCGCCACGCCTTGAAGGAATGTGCCATGCCCAAACAGAACTCGCATGACGCGAGTGTGAGGAACGCTCTTGTATCAGTCCAATAGATTGTTATGATTAAGGTCATTCTTACGGGAGATGATGGGCATGGAGATCCGGCAACTCGAGATTTTTCAAGCGCTCGCAGAAGAGCTGCACTTCACCAGAGCGGCAGCGCGCGTGCATTGCGTGCAATCCAATGTAACCACCCAGATCCGCTCTCTCGAACAGGAATTGGGCACGCCGCTCTTCGACCGCTTGGCGAAACGCGTCGTTCTGACGGATGCCGGACGGCGCTTCCTGCCGTATGCGGACAAGGTTCTCGCGACGCTCGACGAGGCCCATTGCGCTATGACCCAGGATTCTGTCCCTGCGGGGCCGCTGTCGGTTGGCGCTCCCGAATCCGTGCTCACCTATCGTCTGCCGGGAATTCTCAGCGAGTTCAGAAGGCTCTATCCAAAGGTGGCGCTGACGTTTCGGCCTTACAACGACGAGAAGCTGGTCCATTCGCTGGAGGTCGGTAAGTTTGATTTGGCGGTGTGGATGGTGGACAAGGTCGAGGGAGACCGATTGAAATCTGTGCGTCTTCGTAACGAAGAGATTCTCCTGTTTGCTTCCCCGGAACATCCGTTTGCGGCGATGAAAAAAGTGGAACCCCAGGACTTGAGCCTGCAGACTTTGCTGCTCACTGAAGCGGGATGCGGTTACCGTAAGAAACTGGACCAAATACTCGCGCTCGAAGGAATTCGTCCGGGGAATATCACGGAATTCTCGAGCGTGGAGGCCATCAGAGAGTGCGTTTCCATGGGCATGGGCTTGGGATTGTTGCCAGAGGTGGTGATAGCGGGAGAAATCGCTCGCAAACGAGTGGTGGCGCTCCCGTGGGCAGGCCCGGATATGGTTATCACCACCCACGTGGTGTGGCACAAAGATAAGTGGGTTTCCCCGGCGATGAGCGCATTTGTTTCGCTTCTGGAGAAGAGGATCCGAGGCGGGGCCCATGCGCCATCACGCTCGAGGCGAGGAATGGCTGTCTCGTAACCATTAGGACAGAGCTGGCACGGAAGTTTCTTGAAACATTTTGGGGTCTCCGATACGTCTAACCTGTGACGCAAAGGCTATGGCGCGTCTGCCGCATTACCCTCCCCGGTCGAGGTTTGCAGGTCGCGTTAGATTCGAGGAGTCATCGATGGAATTGCGTGGGAAAGGGCGCGTAAGGCGCTTGAGTTTGCTTGTTGTATTTGCTTCGATGGCCCTTGGCGCTGCGCGCGGGGTGGACGCGCGACCGGCCGGACGTCCGCCGCAAGGGGCGCCACAGGGAGCGCCGGCGTCGAATCCTGCGACGCGTCCAGTGGGCACGATCAAAACCATTAATGGAAGAACGATAGTGTTGACCACGGATGCGAAGGCGGATGTCACGATTCAGGTGCAAGATGATGCCAGGTTGGTGCGCATAGCGCCTGGGCAAACAGATTTGAAAGATGCGGCTCCTATCCAACTGCAGGACTTGCTGCCAGGGGACCGAATTTTGGTTCGCGGGAAGATGGCCGAAGATGGGAAGACTGTGATAGCGGCTTCCGTCATCGCCATGAAACAGACCGATATTGCCACCAGGCAAGCGCATGATCGCGACGAGTGGCAGAGGCACGGCGTTGGCGGGTTAGTGAAAGAGATTGATGCGGCAGGCGGAACGATCAAGATTTCGACGAACGCCCAGGGCGCAGCCAAGGAAGTGACCGTCCAAATTTCAAAGCAGACCATCCTTCGCCGCTATGCGCCGAACTCGGTGAAATTCGATGATGCAAAGCCTGGCCCAATCGACCAAATCAAGGTAGGAGACCAACTTCGCGCGCGGGGAACGCGCAATGCCGACAGCACGGAATTGGCCGCGGATGAGGTGGTCTCCGGAACATTTCTGAACATAGCGGGAACGATTAACGCCATTGATGCGTCGGCGGGTACGCTAACCGTCATGGATCTCGTGGCGAAGAAATCGGTCACTGTAAAAGTCACGTCGGATACGCAGCTTCGCAAGCTGCAGCCCATGATGGCGCAGATGATTGCCATGCGGCTCAAGGGCGCGCCCGCGGATGCGGCGACCGGAGCGGCGGGAAGCGCCGCGACCCCTAGTGCGACGCCGAAGCCCGCGGATGCGGCGGCAGGCGGCCAACCCGGCGGTCAAGGTGGTTCAGCGGGTGGTCCAGGAGGCGCGGCACGTTCGGGCGGTGCAGGTGGAGCGCGAGGCGGCGACCTGGGACAGATGCTTAGCCGGATGCCCGCGGCCACGCTGGCGGATTTGCAAAAGGGCGATGCGGTCATGATCGTGACTACGGAAGGGACCGAGGCCGGCGGCGCGACGGTGATAACGCTGCTTGCCGGAGTAGAACCGATCCTGCAAGCTTCGCCAGCGGGTGGTGCGTCTAGCATTCTGACGCCCTGGAGTTTGAGCGGGGCGCCAGCGGGGGATGCGGCACCTTGAAACGCGCCGGCTGCATCCAAAATAATTTCGGGTCACAGGAGAAGGAATGAGATTTGGGTGGATTTATAGATGTATTTTTCCCCTAGCCGTGCTCCTGCTCGCGGTGATGTGCGGAAACGGATTGAAAGCGCAGACCACTACGGGAACTTTGCGCGGGCAGGTGACGGATCCGTCTGGCGCAGCGGTGACAGGCGCGACGGTGCTGGTCAGCACGGCAAGCGGTGTAGCCACGGCGGTGACCAACCGCGAAGGCATTTTTGAAGTGACCGGGCTCGCTGCCGGCAAATACGAAGTAAAAGTGGTCGCGAACGGCTTTTCGACGTTTGACCAGCCAGAGATCGTAATCAGCGCCGGCCAAGCACAGAAACTGAACGTGGCGCTCAACATCGCAGTGCAGGAACAGCAGGTCGAGGTCACCGACACGACAACGAAAATAGATGTGAACCCGGCGAATAACGCGGGCGCGATTGTGATGTCGGGAAAAGATCTCGAGGCCCTCTCGGACGATCCGGATGAGCTGCAGGCCGAGCTGGAAGCTCTAGCTGGACCTTCGGCAGGTCCCAACGGCGGCCAGATGTATATTGATGGCTTTACGGCGGGGCAACTCCCTCCTAAGGCATCGATCCGCGAGATTCGCATCAATCAAAACCCATTCTCCGCTGAGTACGACAAGCTAGGCTATGGAAGAATCGAGATTTTTACGAAACCAGGCACCGATCAGTTTCACGGGCAGTTCTTTCTCACTGGAAATACGGCAGGATTCAATTCCCGGAACCCGTTCGAAGACTTGCCCGCGGGCACGCAGCCGCCGGGGTACTATACGACGCAATTCAGCGCCAACGTGGGAGGCCCGCTAAGCAAGAAAGCCTCGTTCTTTTTCAACATCGAGCGGCGCGATATCAACGATTTGTCGGTTGTCAACGCCCAGACTATTAATCCGACGACCTTCGCGGTCGAGCCTTTCAGCCAGGCCGTGCTGAATCCGAAGACGCGGCTGAATTTGAGCCCGCGGCTAGACTATCAAGTAACGGCGGCGAACACGTTGAGCGTTCGCTATCAGTATTGGCGAAATAACGAAATGAGCGATCTGCCGGGCAGCGGTGGCTTCTACCTCCCGACTCAGGCTTATAATTCACTCAGCACGGAAAACACGCTGCAAGCCACGGACACCCAGACCATCAGCCCAACGCTCATCGACGAGACGCGATTTCAGTATATTCACGAGAGCGCAACGGGAGCTCCCGCAAGCACCCTCCCCGCGATTAACGTGCCGGGAGCATTCATCGGAGGCGGCGCCACCAGCGGTACGAGCACCGACACGCAAAACCGCTACGAACTGCAGAACATTCTTTACCTCACGCGTGGCAAGCACTCTTGGAAATTCGGAGGTCGCGGTCGGGATACAACCGATATGAGTGCCGCCAACGCCAGCTTTAACGGGCAGTACTTGTTTGGATCCCGCGTCAATCCGACCATTGCGGGCTGCGACGCGCCGAATCCGCCAGCCAGTTGCCCCACGATCTCCGGCATCGACGCGTACCAGATTACGCTTATGGGGCTGGCGCAGAACATGAGCATCCCCGCGATTCAGGCGGAGGGCGGCGGCGCGAGCTTTTATTCGCTGAATTACAACACCGTGGGAACGGCAGCGACGCGCGTCAACTTTTTTGACGGGGCACTGTTCGCGCAGGACGATTATAAGTGGCGCCCGAATGTGACCCTCAGCTATGGCCTCCGCTACGAGACGCAAAACAATCTCGGCGACCATGCCGATTTTGCTCCGCGGCTGGGACTCGCCTGGGGAATTGACGGAAATGGAAAGAACAAATCGGCGAAGACCATTTTGCGTCTGGGATACGGAATTTTCTACGATCGCTTTTCGGAAAACCTCGTTCTACAGCAGCAGCTTGCGAACGGCTTCACCCAACAGCAATTTCTGATACCGAATCCGGGATTTTACAACCCCAATGCGGTCGTTGCGCCGGGAAGCCCGGACTTTCCCACAGGCGTAACCTCACCACAGACCATCTACGTATTGAATCCCAATCTGCGCTCACCGTACACCATGCAGACCGGAGTTACGTTGGAGCGGCAACTCTCGAAATTCGCGAACGTTTCCCTTACCTACCTGAATTCGCGCGGCAATCACCAGTTGTATTCGAACTTCATCAATGCGAACCCGATTCCGGCCGGCCAAACCGTGGCAACACCGCCGAACACGAATGAGTATCAGTTCGAGTCCGAAGGAGTATTCAAAGAGAACCAACTGATTTTGAACACCAGAGTGCAAATCCCAACGCCACACGGACCCATCCACGACCTTATGCTCTGGGGCTACTACACGCTGACTTATTATGACAGCGACACATCGGGGGCAAACTACTTCCCCTCAATTCCAGGCGATCCAAGCGCGGATTACGGGCGTGCAGCCCAAGATATACGGGACCGCGCTTTTCTAGGCGGGACCATTGGCGTGCCCTACGGAATTCGATTGAGTCCATTTGTGATTGTGAGCTCAGGGATCCCCTTCAATATAACCACGGGACAAGATGTCTTCGGGGATGCGCAGTACAATGCGCGGCCAGCCTTTGCTACTTGTTCCGGAGCAACAACGGCAAACATCATCCAAACGGCCTACGGCTGCTTTAACACTATCCCGCAACCCGGGGAAACCCCCATTCCCGTCAACTATGCCACGGGTCCCGGACGATTTGTAGCCAACCTGCGGTTGAGCAAAACGTTCGGTTTCGGGCAGAAAAAAGAAGCGGTTGCCGGAGGCCAGGGCGGCTCTGGTGGAGGCGGCGGGGGTATGCGGGGCCTTGGCGGTGGTGGTGGCGGGCAAAGAGGAGGGGGGGGCGGGGGCGGAGGCCCCATGTTCGGAGGAGGTGCTCCTTCGAACTACCGCTATAACCTGACGTTCAGCGTGAACGCCCGCAATATTTTTAATAACGTGAACGTATTATCTCCGATCGGCAACTTGAGTTCGCCGCTGTTTGGGCAGGCGAATGCGCTGGCCGGGCAGCCGTATGCTTCCGCTACAGCGAATCGCCGGATAGATTTGCAGGTACAGTTCACATTTTAATCGCGAGCTTTTGTGGGGTTGCGGAAGTGGGCCGATGCGAATAGCGCTTGGAAGAAGCGGTGAAGAGACGTAGAAAAAAGATTTTGGATGTGGGCGTGGAGGCGCGGCGAGCGGCTCGCAATTCCGGGATTGCGCCCGGAGCCACCCAGGTTATCGCTGATAAGCGCACTCGTCCTGCGAAGCACAAGAAAAAGTGGCTGGAAAAAGAATCTGAGTAGAACCGGAATCCGTGGTTCGCTTTTCTGCCGATTAGGTCCGGACCGGACCTAGTTTTTGGAGCCTCATCCGGGTTTATGGGCCGGGATGGATTCGTCCGGTCGGAAAAGCGGGGCTGGCGCTATCTTCTTGCGCTCGGTGAGTTCCCCGGCGATCGATTCCAAGTCCTTTTTGTCAAAGCCCGTACAACTGATCTTGACCGTGCCGTCGCTCTCGATGAGAAAGATCGTCGGGACACTGGTGAGGCCGTAGGCATTTGAAGCCGGATAGCCTTTTTGCTCTTCATCGAGAAGCATCGGGAAAGTGACGCCGAATTCCTTGGCAAAGTCTTTCGTTGCGCCCGCGTCGTCTTGCGAGATACCTAGGAATGTCACGTTGTCGCCGCCGTAACGCCTGTAGATGCGTTCGAGAAAAGGGAAAGTAAATTGGCAGACGGGGCAGGAGACTTTGAAGAATGCAGCTACCACGGGCCCTCGTTGCATGAGTTGGTCGAGCGAATGCTCTTTTCCATCCAGCGCCTTGAGGGAAAATCCCGGCGCCATATTTCCTGTCACGATGTGAGTCATCTTTTTGTTTGCTCCCAGCCAACGCAAAGTGCGATAGAAAATCGTCATTCGAGAATTGTAGCGCAGTCTCGAGACACGCAGGCAATGATACGCCTCGGAATTAATGCACCTGCCTCGTGGCGTAGTCCAGACCGGCTTGTGCGCGTTTGTCCTTCGGATTTTGCGCCAGGATGCTTCTGTAAGTTGTCTGAGCGTCGGCGTAATGCCCCGCTTCGAGCTGGGCCTGACCGAGAGAAAAGGCTGCGCCGTTCATTCTTGGATCGAGCGCAAGCGCCTGCCGGAACTCAGGAATTGCGGAGTCGTACTGTTGCTTGGCGAGGAAAACCTCGCCGAGCCCAAAATGCGCGAATGCTTCGTTTGGGTTGCGCTCCTTCAGATGCTGGAAAAATGCCGTGGCTTGACCGACCATTCCGAGCTCGAGAAAAAGTGTTCCAAGTTCTTTCTGGTACGTGATGTTGTCTGGATTCGTGTCGTAAGCCTTTTGTAGCGCGGCGATGGCTTCGGGATACCGCCCTTTGCTGAAGTACACCTTGGCGAGCAGTTCGTGCCCGGGAGCAAACTCGGGCTCGCGCAGAGTTAGCTGCTGCAATTGCGTCAGGGCCTCGTCGGTTTTTTTCTCGGCGATCAAGTGCTCGGCGGTTCGAAGCTCGCTCGCACCTTTGGCGAGTCTTTTGGCTGCCATGGCGGAGCCGACAAGCGCGATCGCAGAGAAAATAGCAACCAGAGACACCCGTGTGCGGCGCGCAGCCTCGCTAGCTCCGGCAGCGGGCAGCACCGCTCCAACGACGAGGCCCATCACCAGGCCGCCGATGTGCGCGGCGTTACTGATCCCCGGAAGCGCTCCAAACGCCAGGTTGTAGGCAATGAATGTGCCCAGGCTCCCCAGCATTTTGCTGTTGATTGTTATGTGGGACGGAGTCTTCTTCAAATAAACGTAGGAAACCAGCACGCCAGCCATTCCAAAAATCGCGCCCGAGGCTCCTGCGCTCGCTCCCATCGGGTGCCAATACACGCTCGTGATGCTGGAGAAAATTCCGCTCACAAAATAGGCGAGCAAATAGGAGGCGCGCCCCATCAATTGCTCGGCAGCGCGGCCCAGATTCCAGAGGCACCACATGTTGAGGCCGATGTGAACAATACCGAAGTGCAGAAACATGCTGGTGACCAGGCGCCACCATTGCCCGTTCAGCGTGAGGGGGCCAAAGTCCGCGCCGAAGGCAATCATCTGCTGCGACGATGGAGCGAAAGGCGATACTCCTCGCAGCACCATGATGAGGAACACCATTACGTTCAATGCAATTAGCCCTGCTGTGATAAGGAAAGAAGGAGTAACGGGAGCTTGTCCAGAAGTTGGAATCCCGGCGAGCGAACTTTGCCCCCTCCGCTTGTCGCATTCCGGACAGGTCAGCGAAACCGGCGAATCGCCGAAATTGCGTTCAAACTCTCGTCCGCACTGTGGGCAGCGTTCGATGGGCATAAAAAATAATAACAGTTTCTAACAAACTGGCCGCGTGCTCCAAAGAATAGGGATCGAAATTATGCTCAGTGGATTTGCTTCGTTTTGCGCTGCATATAATCCATGAGCAAGTACTGGCCGAGGGTGTAGGGCGTGGTGAAGTAGGCTTTGCCACGGCACATCTCGGTGATTTTCTGGACGAAGTGGACAAGACTGTAGTCGCTGGCGAGCATGAAGGTGTTGATCATGATGCCGGCGCGCTTGCATTTGTTGACTTCCTCGAGAGTCTGGCCGACGACGAAAGGATCCAGGCCGAAGGCATTTTTGTAGATGCGGCCGTCCTCGAGCGTGAGGGCGGAGGGCTTTCCGTCGGTGATCATGATGATTTGGCGCATGTCTTTCTTTTGGCGGAGGAGGATACGCTGCGCCAGGCGGAGGCCTTCGCGCGTGTTGGTATAGTACGGGCCAACCTGGACGCGGGCGAGTTCGCCAAGGGGAACTTCTTCGGCGCTGTCGTGGAACAGCACTAAGCTGAGCGTATCGCCGGGATATTGCGTGCGGATGAGATGCGAAAGGGCCATGGCGACGCGCTTTGCAGGAGTGAAGCGGTCCTCGCCGTAGAGAATCATACTGTGGCTGCAATCGAGAAGAACGACGGTGGCGCAAGAGCTGTGATATTCGCACTGATGGACCATGAGGTCCGAATAGGCCATGTCGATAGGAACTTTCGCGCCTTGGCGGCGGACCGCGTTGAAGAGCGTTTCGCTGACGTCCAGATTCATGGTGTCGCCAAATTCGTAGGGGCGGGAGACGCCGCCGGACTCGATGCCCGTGGAGAGGTCGCGGGTGTCGTGACGTCCAAAGCTGCTGCGGCCTAGGGAGCCGAGCAGGTCCTGGAGAGTCTTGAAGCCCAGGAAATCGATGGTCTTGTCGGTGATCTCGAAGCGTGCTTCGGGTGGCTTTTCATGGGCCTGGCCGAGTTGGCCACGGGCGGAGGTTTGGGGAGGTGGCGTGACTTGGGGCGGTTGCCCGGGATTGATGAACCCTTCCTGAGCGAGGCGTTCCATTAGTTTGTCGAGGAGATTTTTAACGGCCTGATTGTTTTGCGCGTCGGGATTTTGCAGCATCTGGCGAAGCTCTTCGCTCATGGCGTCTTCGGGGAGAAGGTCGCCTTCCTGGAGGGCGCGGAGGATGGCTTCGCGCAGGGCTTCCATGGAGCGGCCGGGATCCATTTGGGAAACGCCGTAGAATTGCGATTCAAAGCCGCTCTGCAGGAAAAAGTCGCCCATGCGTTTGACAAGTTCTTCTAGATCGACGGCATCGGCGGGTTCGCCGACGTATTTTCCGTAGCGGATGAATTTCATGCCGAGAACCTCGGAATGCTGACAGCCGACAGCCGGCAGCTTACAGCTACCAAAAGCCGAAAGAGTGCCGCTCGGCAGCGAACGTCGGATAGGAGCGCTGTGAACATCTCAGTTGAATTGGCGGCGTGGCGCACGGCCTGGATTTTCGCGCTGCTCCGGCTGCTGCTTGGGCTTGTCGGCGTAGAAACCGCGTTCTTCGCTGCGGCCGATTCGGCGGTGGGACCACAAGCCTTCTAGGATCATTTCGGCGGCGGACGCGGCAGCGGCTGCGTCTTTGCGCTCTTGGACGCCAAGACGGCCGATATGCTCCATCAGGCCCTGAATTTTCGAAAGCTGCTGGTAACGGTCGGAAGTTGTGGCCAGCTCCGGGAGTTTGAGTTCGCCGCCGATTTCAAACCACTGGATGACAGGTTGGAAGCTGACTTCGGCGAAATGTTTGCTGAAGACGCGGCCGACGGCGGTGCGAATCAGTTCGCGGGCAATGGTGTCGGCGCCTTTTAGCTCGCCTTCGTATTCGAGTTCGAGCTTGCCGGTGATGGCGGGGAGTGAGGAGTAGACATCGGCGATACGCGCGACAACGGATTTTTCTCCGGTACGAGCGGCGCGCTGTTCGGCGCTGCTGACCAAGCTTTCGAGAGTGGTGATGGGGAGGCGCTGGCTGACCCCGGAACGGCGGTCGACGCGTTTGTCCTCCCGGGCCTGAAAGGCAATTTCTTCCACTACGTTGCGGAGATAAGCGGGAACTTCGACTTTGCGTCCGAGGTCGCGAACGACCCAGGCCTCTTGCGCGGTGATGGCCATGCCTTCTTCGAGACTGGACGGATAGTGGGTGCGAATTTCGGCGCCGATGCGGTCCTTGAGCGGAGTGATGATTTTGCCGCGTGCCGTATAGTCCTCGGGATTCGCCGTGAAGACCAGAAGCACGTCGAGCGGCAGACGCAGAGGGTAGCCCTTAATCTGGATGTCGCCTTCTTGCATGATGTTGAACAAACCGACTTGGATTTTGCCGGCCAGGTCAGGAAGCTCATTGATGGCGAAGATGCCGCGATTGGCGCGAGGCAGAAGGCCGTAGTGGATGGTCAGCTCATCAGAAAGATCTCGGCCACCGCGAGCGGCACGGATGGGATCGACGTCGCCGATGATGTCAGCCATGGTCACGTCCGGAGTAGCGAGCTTTTCCACATAGCGATGATCGCGGGGCATCCAGGCGATGGGCGTATTGTCGCCTTCAGCGGCGACTTTTTCGCGGCAGGCGCGGCAGATAGGGCGCAGGGGATCGTCGTTAATTTCGCATCCGACGACGACGGGGATTGCTGAATCGAGCAACTGGGCCAGGCCGCGGAGGATGCGGCTTTTGGCTTGGCCGCGAAGGCCCAAGAGGATGAAATTGTGGCGGGAGAGCAGGGCGTTGATGATTTGCGGGATGACCGTGTCTTCGTAGCCGTGGACGCCGGGGAAGAGTGGCTCGTTCTTTTCGATCATGCGCAGTAGGTTTTGGCGGATTTCGGCCTTCACGGAACGCGAGACGGTCCGAGCGTCGAAGTCCGGGATGCGTTTGAGCTCACCGAGAGTGCCAGCTCGCGGATGTCCTGCGGATTCGAAAGATGTAGTTGCCGTCATGAGGTCCCGATTCCGCGTCCCAAGCAAATTGGAACGCAAGCAAGCTAATTCAACCCGTGCTAATTCAATCCGTGTCCGTTGCCTCCGGCGCGCTGGCGCATCACGCCTGTCTTCTGTAGATGCGGCGCCCAGGCGCGAAGATACCCGACCAGGCGTTCCTGCCGGTCCGATTCCGAGCGTAGTTCGAGGATTTGCTGCTTCCAGAGCAGATCCATCGGCAGACTGCCTGCGATAACGAAAGAGATTTGAGCCGACTGATCGGTATCGGTGTTCTTGGGATAGTCCTCGAAGACCAGGGTGTGGCAAGTTTCGTAGAGCTCGACAAGTTCGCGGCGCATGGATGGGTTGGCCGGCGTCTCCCGGTCTTCGAGGTAATCCACATGGCCTTCCGCCAGCGGATTCTCCTCGAAGAATTTGATGACGCGGAAAGGTTCACGGCCGACAGTCAAGATGTCCACGGTTTCGTCGTCATAGCGCTTGACGACTTCGATGATTTCAGCGGTGCAGCCCACCCGGGCGACGCCCTTCGGAAGTGCCAGGAGAACGCCGAAGACGGATTTTTCCTTCAGGCAACGGTTGACCATATCAAGATAACGAGGCTCGAAGATGTGCAGGGGAAGGTCTGCGCCGGGGAGAAGGACGACGTTTAGTGGAAAGAGCGGGATACGATCAGGCCGCATAGTGCCAGGTCAAATCATACCAGAGCGCGGGCCAATTGCATGTGCATGCCCCACGAGCCTCGGGAAATAGCGCGTGTCAGGCGAGTTCGGCGAGGAAGGATTCCATCTCAGAGCGGGCATGGTCGTCGCCTTTTTGAGCGGCGGCGGCGATGCCCTTCGATAGAATCTGCTTGGCTTCCTCGCTGCGCGACTCGCGCGCCAGGAACTGGCCGTACATCAGGTATGCCGGGATGTAGTCGGAATGGCGCTCGATTAAGGCGCGGAAGTGGATGTCGGCGGCGCCGGGGTCGCCACTGTTCATACACTCCATGGCGAGGCCGTAGCGGGAGAAGGCATCGTCGGGTTTTTTGGCGACGAAGTCTTCGAGCATTTGGCGGCGGGTTTTCTTTTGGTCTGGCATAGTTGGCTCTCGTATTATACGGGGAAACGGACGGCTTCTCGAAAGCCGGGAATAGGCGGGGACGCGGACGGCTCAAGGAGACAGCGCCAGGGCTAGAGAAAGCACATCACACAGGCAGGAGTGCCTGTGCTACGAGGGAGAGCGCATGAAGCGTAAGCAACTGGTCGAGAGTGAGATGAGCGGGCAATATCGGTTGAAGGGGAAGCCGGTGAGCGCTTCGCGCTCGGAGATGACGGAGATTGTGTTGCCGGCGCAGACCAACCCTTTGGGGAAGTTGCTCGGGGGGCAGGTGATGCATCTGGTGGATATGGTGGCGGCGATGGCGGCGCACCGCCATTCGAACAGTTATGTGGTTACGGCGTCGGTGGACTACATTGATTTCCGCAATCCGATTAACCTGGGGGAGATCGTCAATCTGAAATCGCAGGTGAATCGAGTGTTCCGGACGTCGATGGAAGTGGGGGTCGAGGTATATTCAGAAAATGCCATGACCGAGGAGCGGAAGCACACCACGTCGGCTTATGTGACGTTTGTGGCGATAGATGAGCACACCAGGTTTCCGAAGCCTGTGGCGCCACTGATCTTGAAGACGGCGGAGGAGAGGCGGCGGTTTCGAGAGGCTCTGAAACGACGCGAGGTTCGCCTCGCTCTGCGTTACGGGACGAGACACATCGTTAGCTGACGCCGCCGGAATAGCGGGGCGGGTTGGTGGGCCAGGGGCTGCCGCCTTCGGGTTCTTCGCTGATGGCGAGAGCTTTGGTGGCGTCCATGGATTCCGGCGGATTCGAGATCAGCAGGACGAATTTCCCATTTGCATCGGGGCGCACCATCATCGAGGGCATGGGCATTTTTCCGGGGGCCTTAGGAATGAACCACAGTTGCAAGACATGATGGGGAGACGGCATGGGAATGTTTTCACCCATGACCACGACACCCCATTGGGAATGCCACTTAGCTTCCAGTTGCGGTCCTTGAGCGTCGCTGCCTTTGAGAGCAATTTTAATGGAACTCGGATCCATCAGAATCATAGACTCACGCTTGGCAAGCAGGAGTTCCTGCTCAATCTTTTGGCGTTCCCCAACGAGCGCGGCGGCGCGATTGTTTGCCTCGCGGATTTCGCCTTCGAGGCGGCGCGTGTTCCAAGCAGAGTAAATCGAGAAGGCGAGCAGCGCGGCCACGCCTGCCAACAGCCAGAGCGGGATGGCGCTCCTCGAGGGCATCGCATGCGGCTTTACCTGCGATTGCGCCTCGGCGCGAACCGTCTGCATCAGACGACCCTTGAGCATGTCCGACGGAGCAGCTTCCGGGGCCGTGTAGGCGAGTTGGCTGACGAGCCAGCGGGCTTCTTCGACGGCCTTGGTGCAGTCCGCGCAGCCGCTCGCCAGGTGGACTTCGAGCGCGACGCGTTCTTCGGGATCGAGCGCCCCGAGCGCGTAGGCTTCCGTCCGCTCACGGAATTGGTCGCAGTTTTTCACGATGTTGCCTGCAATCCTTCTTTCAGGCGAAGCAAACCGTTTCTTATCCAGCTTTTAACCGTGCCCAGCGGCTCTTTCATTGTTGCCGCAATTTCGGAATGACTTAGACCTTCAAAATAGGCAAGTTCGATGGCTTTTTTCTGCTGCGGACTCAGTGAAGCCATCAGGGCGCGGACGCGTTCGGCACGGCGTTTGTCGTCCAGGACCTTTTCATATTCGGGCGCGACGACAAGGCTCGGTAACTCGTCGGGTTGATCCTCGCGGCGGCGCTGGCGTTCGCTCTTCAGACGAAGCCGGTCGAGCGCGCGGTTCCGCGCCACGGTGCACAGCCAGGGAACAAAAGGGCCGCGAGAGGCGTCGTATTGGTCGGCGTTGCGCCAGAGTTGGAGAAAGACATCCTGGACGACCTCCTCGGACATCGAGGCCTGCTGGAGAATGCGCAGCACCAGGCCGTAGACGAGGCGCGAGTGGCGATCGTAGAGCTGTTCGAAAGCGCTCACGTCTTTTTGAAGAAGGCGCGGCAGGAGCGTCGCGTCGGGCGACACTTCGCGGGGGCCAGTGGATGTGAAAGCCGCCAGGAACACGAGTGTCGGCTTCTTCCTCTCCTCTAATAATATACGGCGGAAGCGGCAATTCGGATGACCAGATGGTCAGCCCGAACCTGGGTGTGAAGCCGCAATTCGCATCTCATCCGCCACCGCAAGGGCTTGTTCGATGCAGGCGCCGATGGCGGGTCCGCGGAGATAGTTTCCCACAAGCTTGAGGTTTAGGAAAAACGAAGATTCTCGCGCGAGACTGCCCAGACGCGTGGTGTGGCCAATGTTGTATTGGGGCAGAGCTCGCGGATAGATCTGTACGCTGGAAAAGACGGGAGCGCCGCGGATAGAGAGGATTGGTCGAATCTCCCGATGAACGAGGGTGCTTATCTCTTCGGCGGAAAGCGCCACAGCCTGGGGATCTGTCGCGCCGCCGATAAAGCTTGTCAGTAAGACAGAACCTTGCGGTGCGCGGCCGGGAAAGAGTGACGAATTCCAGACTGTTCCAAGCGTGCGGAGACCCTCGGAACGTGGGACGAGAAACCCAAAGCCCCCGAGAGAGCGATTCACATCCTGCTGGCGATATCCGAGCGAAACGACTGCCATAGGCGCGTATTCGATGTCTCCGAGCGACGACTCAATTCCCGGGTGCAGAAGGCTCGCTGCAACATAGGTCGGCACTGCGAGAACGAGTCCGTCGGCAACAATGCTCAGGGCGCCCGCTTCTGTTTTAGCGCCCACAACAAATCCTTCTCCAGGCGACGGGAGCCCCGTCCCTCCTCTTTGAATCGCTGTCACTTCTATTCCGCAGCGCAAGGCAGGGCCCAGATCGATAGCAAGCGCCCTGATAAGAGTTTCATTTCCATCGCGAAAGGTTTCGAGAGTTGGACGTTGCTTTGGGCCTTTCTTGGATTTTGCAGCGCGCATCATTCCGCGGACGATGCTGCCGGCGGTTCGTTCGGCTTCGAAGAGTTGGGGAAAAGCCGCCCGGAGGCTTAGCTTTTCCGGGTCGCCGGCGTAGATGCCGGAGACGAAAGGAGCGACGAGTTTGTCGAGGAGTTCCGGCGAAAACTTGCGCCGCGTAAATGCAGCGACGGATTCGCCTGCTTCGGGCGGGGTGCTGTGGCCGAGCGCGTCGCGGACCAGGCTCCATTTCGTGCGAGCACTGAAAAGGGGAGAGGCGAAAAACGCCGGTGGGCTTAAAGGTGCTTGTCTTAGTTGTCCATCGAGGACCAGGAATCTGGGCGCGTGCGGGGGGGCTTCGATCAATTCGTTTTCGATGGCGAGGTCCCGGCAGAGGTCGAGGAGTTGACCAGTGCCGCTGAAACTTTGCGGGCCAAGTTCAAGGAGGAAGCCGTCACGGCGCTCGGACCGGATTACGCCGCCCGGACGCCCGGAGGCTTCGACGATTTGCGCGTCAATGCCGGACTTGCGCAAGGAATGCGCGCAGACCAGCCCGGAGATTCCGGCGCCAACGACTAGGACTGGAACGCGGGCGATCACAACCGGCGCTCGTCGCCAGGCCAGGGCCCAGCATTCGCTCGTGGGGATTCGGTACAAAGCTGCGCCCCTACAACCGAGAGCAAGGGCCGGTAGAAAGGCGGGCTAGAGGGTTTTGGAGAAGAGAGGCTTGGCATTGAGGTGCTGCTTTTCGAGGTAGGGATCGAAGATCATGGCTAGATTGCGAATGAAAATGCGGCCTAGCCAGGTGGTGCGGATTTCGCCAGGATTGAGGACCACTAGGCCGTCTTCGCGAAAGGGTTCGAGGCGGGCGAGCTCGTCGGCGAAATAGCTGTCGAAGTCGATGCCGAATTCCTGCGAGATCTCTGGTTTTACGACGATCGTGTGACAGAGGAGACGGCTGATGACGGCGCGGCGGAGACGATCGTCATCGGAAAGATGGTAGCCGCGCATGGTGGCGATGCCGCGTTCGGCGACGGCCTTTTCCCAGGAGGGGATGTCGCGTTGATTTTGCGCGTAGGCGTTTTGGATGCCACTGATGGCGGTGATGCCCATGCCGTAGAGGTCGGCGCCGGCTTTGGTGGTGTAGCCCTGAAAATTTCGATGGAGCGTGCGATTTTGCTGGGAGACAGCGAGCTCGTCACCGGGCTTCGCGAAGTGGTCCATGCCGATGTACAGATAGCCGGATTCGAGGAATTTCAGGAGGCCGGTGCGGAAGATTTCGAATTTTTCGAGGCCTTCGGGGAGATGGCCTTCGAAAGAGTTTTGCTGCTTTTTGAGCCAGGGGACGTGGGCGTAGCTGAACAGGGCCACGCGATCGGGAGTGAGTTCGAGGATCTGATCGACGGTGTGGGCGAAGGTTTCGGCGGTCTGGTAGGGAAGGCCGTAGATCAGGTCGACGTTTACACTTAGGAAGCCGAGCTCCCTGGCGGACTGAATGAGGCCAGCGGTAAGTTCGAATGGTTGGACGCGATTGATTGTTTTTTGAACCAGTGGATGGAAATCCTGGATGCCCATGCTTAGGCGATTGAAACCGAGCTTGCGCAAGGTTTGAAGGTGTTCGCGGGAAGTGACACGCGGATCGACTTCGATGCCGATTTCGGCGTCAGGCGCAAAAGTGAAATGTTCACGTGTGAAGCCGAAGAGTTCTTCAATTTGCGGCGGAGTGAGATAGGTGGGAGTGCCGCCTCCCCAGTGAAACTGCACGACGGGGCGATCACTCGAAACGCTGCGACTGATGTGCCGGACCTCGCGCTTTAATATGTCCAGGTACGGGGGCGAGACACGCTTGTCTTTTTGGATGATCACATTGCAGGCGCAGAAGAGGCAGAGACTCTCGCAAAAAGGGATGTGCATGTAGAGCGACACGGGCGATTTGGCGCGCTCGGCTTCCTCGTGAACCTTTTCGAGGTCAGCGGGGCCGAAGGAATCGTTCCAGACGGGCGCGGTGGGGTAGCTGGTGTACCGGGGACCGGGACGGTTGTAGCGTGCGAGGAACGCTTCGCTGACGCGAAGCTCGTCGCGCATGTTTTCGAAGCTTGGACTTGCCAACGTCACGATACGCGTCCCCTAACGCCAATTTGCTGCTGGTTTGGCTTCCTGCAGCAGCGATTGCTGGCCGGTTTCGATAAAAAGCTGAGCGTACTCGACTGGCGTGTGCTGGAGGATGCCGTGGCCGAGGTTTAGGATGTGGCCTGTTCCGCCGAGCGCTGACATGGCTTCCTGCGTTGCGCGTCGAATCTCCTCGGGCGGGCCGAAAAGAACCGCAGGGTCGACATTTCCTTGCAAGGCGATGTGCGGTCCCAGCTTTTCGCGAAGTGCGTGCATATCCACACGCCAGTCCACGCTCAAGACGTTGGCGCCGGATCGGGCGACAGCCGGCAGAAGGTGATGAGACGCTTTGGTGTAATAAATGACGGGCGTCGAACCGTCCAGGCCGGAGATGATTTCCTGCGTGGCGGGGAGAGCGAACTCTTGGTAATCGCCGAGGGACAGTTCGCCGCACCAAGTGTCAAAGAGTTGAACGGCGGCGGCGCCTGCGGCGATCTGAGCCTTCAAGTAAGGAATAGTCGCCTGCGCGATGCGATGCAATAGCTCACGAAAAGTGGCTGGTTCGTGGAGCAGGAAGCTCTTCGCCGTGGCGAAGCCTTCGCGTGTGCGGCCTTCGACCATGTAGCAGGCCAGAGTCCAGGGAGCGGCGGCAAAACCCAGGACCGGGACTTCCGGGCCGACTTCGCGGACGACGCGGCGAAGGGCTTCCGGGAGAAAGGCGGTGTCGATTTCGGGGTCGAAGAGTTTCAGCCGCTCGACATCGCGTTTTGAGCGAACGGGCTCCGGCAAGTTGGGGCCAGCGTCGCCCAGTTCGAGTTTAAGGCCCATGGCTTCGGCGGGGATCAGGATGTCTGAGAAGATGATGACAGCATCTACGCCGAGCAGACGAAAGGGTTGAAGAGAGACTTCGACGGCCAGATCCGGAGTTTTGCAAACCTCTAGAAACGCGTGGTTTCGGCGAATCGCGCGGTATTCCGGGAGGTAGCGTCCGGCTTGACGCATCATCCAGACGGGAAGGCGCGAGAGAGTTTCACCCCGGCAGGCGCGGAGGAATAAGTCTCGTCGATCTAGAGGAGCAGAAGTTGTGGTCATCTTGCGCCTGAGGAAGAGAATAGCAAATCCGCGAGATGGTTGCAGAACCAGGCAAGCTTTCTAAGGCCTGTGCGGCGCACCTCAGGGCTGGGCTATACTCTCAAGTCATGTTGATCTCCAGGGGTTCGCTGGCCGGACGGGCGCGGTTGCCGCGCGCGCGGCCGCGGGAAAAGTAGGCTAGTAGAGGCCATGAAAGACCTGTTTCTCATTTTGACGATCGTCGCCTACGGCGGTAGTTTGGCCCTCTATCTTCGGTTTCTCGGCACGGGGAGAGATGTGATCGGGCGGCTCGGAACACTGCTGCTTGGGCTCGGGCTTATCGCCCACTATTTTGCACTGCTCGAACGGTCGCGGGGGTTGCACACCGTTCCCTATCATGATCTTTATGGATCGATGTCGCTGTTTGGGTGGCTTCTGGCGTTGACCTATCTGGGTCTGGAGCTTTTTCATCGCCAGCGTTCGGTGGGAGCGTTTGTCTTGCCGTTTATCATCGTGTTTTTCGTCGCGGCACACTTGGCGCCTGCGGATCGATTGTCTCCCGCCCCAGCGCGTGGGGTAATCTTTGCTTTCCACGTCACGCTCAGCATTCTCGCTTATGCGGCCTTCGCGCTTTCGTTCGTTTTTAGCTTGATTTTCCTGGGAGAGGAGCGGCTTTTGCGCAGCCGCAAGCTCGGCAGTGTCGTATGGCGGCTTCCGGCACTTGAACTTCTCGAACGCATGAGCCGATCGAGCGTTCTCGTGGGGCTGGTGTCTATCGCCATCGGCACAGCGCTTGGATTCGTGTGGGTCGACCGGTTGCGAGGACAAATGGGGTACTACGATCCCAAGTACGTCATCACCCTGCTGGTGCTGCTGCTTTACGCGCTTTATTTTCAGTTGGCGCGGACGGCTTCGTGGCGGGGATCACGAGCCTCCAAGCTCTGTATCTTTAATTTTTTTGTCGTGGTGATGAGTTTTACTGTGGTGAACCTTTATTTGTCTCAGAATCATCGTTACTTCTAGGAGCGCGGGCTGGGCATGGAGATCGTTCTCGTCGGATTGAACCATCGCACGGCGCCTGTCGAGGTGCGCGAACGGGTGTCCTTCACGACGGAACAATCGCGGAAGGCCGCAGAAGAATTGCGCTCACGAGGAATCCTCGAAGAAACGCTCGTGCTTTCGACCTGTAACCGAAGCGAAATCTATGGCGTGCCGCCGGAGAGTTCGCATGAATGCGCGCCGGGACTTTCTTCGTTTCTAAGCGAGTTTCATTCCGTGCGGGCGGATGTGCTTGGCCTGTCTCTCTACCATCACTATGACCGCGAAGCGGTGCGGCACCTCTTCCGTGTTTCTGCGGGGCTGGATTCGATGCTTCTCGGCGAGGCGGAGATCCTGGGGCAAGTGCGCGAAGCGTATCGCTATGCGCACGAGTACGGTGCCACCGGCCCCGTGCTGAACCGATTGTTTCAAGGAGCGCTCGAAGTCGGCAAGCGCGTGCGGTCGGAAACGGAGCTGGGAACTCGCCCGATGTCTGTGGCTTCGGCTGGAGTGAAACTCGCGGAGCGAATCTTTGGAAAAATGAATGAGCGAAGCGCGCTGGTGCTCGGCGCGGGAACGATCAGCGAGCAGGTAGTCAATCAACTGAGAGACCGGGGCATCGCGCGGCTATTGATTATGAATCGATCGCGCGAACGTGCCAATGAGCTGGCGATTCGATTTGGCGGGAAAGTTGTTGGCTGGGGCGAATGGGAAACGGCTTTGAAGGCGGCGGATGTGGTGGTCTCCTCGGTGGCTTCCGAGGAACCCGTGCTACCACGAGAAATTCTCCAGGCGGCCATGTCAGCGCGCGGCAACCGCGCGCTCTTCCTGATGGACTTGGGACTGCCCCGCAACATCGAAGCCTCTGCCGCGGAGCTCTACAACATCTACATGTACAACATCGACGACCTCACCGAAATCGTGGAACAAAACCGGCAGGCGCGCGAGGGCGAAGTACCGCGCGCCGAAACGATCGTGGACGAGCATGTCGGGAAGTTTCTTTCCTGGCAGGCGAGCGTGGAACTGGTAGGGTTGGTGGATGCGCTGCGCGCGCGATTGCGGGAGGAAAGGGCGGCTTTCATTCATGCGCGCATGGACTCCATGAACCATTTGAGCGCGGTGGAGCGGGAGCGCATGGAATCGCTGATGGACGAATTGCTGGAGAAGCTGTTGCTGCAACCGGCGGAGCGTCTGCGCGGGGAGAAGGAGCTTCGCCGCAAGATCCAAAATGTGGAAGCGCTGCGGGATCTCTTCCTGTCGAACCGGGAGAAGCCTTGAGACATCTGCGCATCGGCACGCGCGGGAGCCTGCTGGCGAAGTGGCAGGCGGAGTACGTGCGCAAACAGCTTTTTGCCGGCGCGGGTGTGGAAACCGAAATCGTCATTGTCAAAACGTCGGGCGACAAGCAGCAGATGGCGCCCTTGTCCGAAATCGGCGGAAAGGGAATCTTCATCAAGGAGCTGGAAGAAGCGCTGCTTGAGGAAACGATTGACCTGGCCGTGCACAGTGTCAAGGACGTTCCGACGGACACACCCTCGCGGCTAATGTTTCCGGCGGTGTGCCGGCGCGAAGACGTTCGGGATTGTCTGGTTGCGGCGAACGGGGCGACGATCGCTAGCTTGCGCCAGGGCGCACGCGTCGGCACAGGAAGCCTACGGCGGCAGGCGCAGCTTCGGCATATCAGGCCTGATTTGGACGTGCGCGATCTGCGGGGAAATGTGGATACGCGTTTGCGCAAGGTGGAGAGCGGGGAGTATGAAGCGGTCATGCTCGCAAAAGCGGGGCTTGACCGTTTAGGCTGGAGCGGACGCATTACAGAGACCCTGTCTCCGGAAGTTTTTCTGCCAGCCGTGGGGCAGGGAGCGATCGCCGTGGAGTGCCGCCTAAAAGATACCGAAGCCGCGGAAGTGGTCGCGGGACTTGACGACGCCGAGTCGCGCATCGCAATTATTGCGGAGCGGGCGTTGCTTGCCGCGCTTCAGGGTGGATGCCAGGTGCCGCTTGGGGCTTGGGCGCGGCTGGAGCGCGGCGAATTAGTGATGGAAGCATGTGTTTGTTCCGTGGACGGAGTGCAGTATATAAAACAGCGGGCGACCTCGAGTCCTGAGCAGGCCGCAGAACTCGGCGGGCGCATGGCAACTCTTCTGATGGAAGCTGGCGCGCAGAGCATCCTGGAAGAAGTGAGTCGGCACCGTGACTAGCATAAGCGAGTCTCCACTTCGAGAAAAAATAGTCATTGTAACCCGAGCTGCTGCGCAGAGCGGCGAGCTGTGTGAGGAACTCAACGCTCGAGGTGCCCGCGTCAGACTTCTGCCGCTAGTTTCATTTGCATCGCCCGAGAATTGTGATGCGCTGGACAGGGCGTTGGCCGGTATCGAGACATTTGATTGGATTCTCTTCACGAGTGTAAACGCGGTTCAGGCGGTGGAGCGGCGCGGAAATGAACTCCAGCGCAGTCTCGATAGCGTTCGGAAGCTGCCGCGCGCCGCTGCCGTGGGACCGATCACTGCCGATGCCGCAGAAGCTGCCGGATTTTCTGTGGAGTATGTCGCGGCTGACCATAGCGGAGCGGGGCTTGCCCGGGAACTTGGAGAAGAGTTGAGGGGCAAAAATGTTTTTCTGCCGCGAAGCGACCGGGCGAACCCGGAGTTGCCCGCGGCCCTTCGAAGATGTGGGGCACTTGTCACCGAAGTGGTGGCCTATAGAAACTTGCCTCCCGGCACGACGGATCAGGAAAAATTACAGGAAAGTCTTCGGGATGGAGTTGATAGTATTTTGTTTTACAGTCCTAGCGCTGTAGAAAACTTTCTGGTGTTGCTCGGGCGGGAGCGGTTGGACAGGTTGCAGGGGAGAGTATTGATGGTGGCCATCGGACCTACGACCGCAAATGCATTGAGCGCGGCGGGGATCCAAAGAATCGCACGGGCAGCGGAGACTACGACGAAAGCAATCGTCGAGGCTCTAGAGGGACATTTGGCGCGCACGAAAAAAAGGTCGGCGGTGGGGATAAAAGAGGAATGAGCTTTCCCACCGATCGGCCACGGCGTTTGCGGCGAAGCGAAGCGCTGCGCAGCTTGGTGCGCGAGACGCGGCTGAGTGTTTCCGGATTGGTTTATCCGATGTTCGTGTGCCCCGGAACCAAGGTTCAGAAGGCAGTCAGCTCGATGCCCGGGGTGTATCAACAATCCGTCGACCAGATTCTCGAAGAATCGAAGGAAGTGGAAGCGCTGGGACTTTCAGCAGTAATTCTTTTTGGCTTGCCGGAGTCCAAAGATGCACGCGGCACGATCTCAACTTCCGGGCAAGGCGTGGTCCAAAGAGCGATTGAAGCCATCCGAAAAGCGAATCTGAAACTGCTGGTCATCACCGATGTGTGCTTGTGCGAATATACGGATCACGGGCATTGCGGCGTGATTGAGGATGGAGAGGTTGCCAATGACGCGACGCTGCCGATTCTTGCAGCGCAAGCGTTGTCGCATGCGCGGGCCGGTGCGGATATCGTCGCGCCTTCGGACATGATGGATGGGCGTGTGGCTGCCATTCGGGAAACGCTCGATGAGCACAAATTCCATGACATCGCGATTCTTGCCTATG
>Ga0210398_10001342_pt1 | contig 25629 bp, 15 predicted proteins | sample IncBWC4OmetaG_FD_161047 | JGI IMG/M metagenome (GOLD analysis project Ga0210398, IMG submission 161047) | Forest soil microbial communities from Barre Woods Harvard Forest LTER site, Petersham, Massachusetts, United States - Inc-BW-C-4-O | ecosystem: Environmental > Terrestrial > Soil >... | reverse complement strand
GATCGTGAAGGTGATTGAGCCTGAAGAATTCATTAAAAAGACGGGCTACACCTCGCCGCACACCATTCACTGTGGCCCCGACGGCATCTATGGCAGCGCGCTCGGTTCGGCCAGCGGCGATGGCCCTGGGGGCATCTTCCTGATGGATGCCAATACGTTTGAACTGAAGGGCCAGTGGGAGAAGGAACACGGCCCACAGAACCTGGCCTACGACTTCTGGTGGCACCTCGGGCACGACACCATGATCACTTCAGAATGGGGCACTCCGAATATGGTGAAAAACGGCCTGATCCCTGAGTTGCTGCTGGGCGGAAAGTACGGCCATAAGCTGCACATCTGGGACCTGGATAAGGGCCGCCATCTGCAGGAAATTGACCTGGGTGCGGAGCAACAGATGGTGCTCGAGCTTCGCCCCTCCCACGATCCCAAGAAGACCTTCGGGTTCGTCGGCGTGGTTATCTCGCTAAAAGACCTTTCGTCCTCCATCTGGATGTGGTATCGCGAGGACGGCGGTAAGAACAGCAAATGGGCCGTCCGCAAGGTGATTGAAATTCCCGCCGAGCCAGCCGATCCGGACACCCTCCCACCCCTGTTGAAGGGCTTCAAGGCCGTGCCGCCGTTGGTATCCGACATCAACCTCTCACTCGACGACCGCTTCCTTTATGTGTCGTGCTGGGGGACAGGTGAGTTCATTCAGTACGACGTCTCCGATCCCGCCAACCCGAAGAAGACCGGCTCGATCCACCTCGGTGGCATCGTCCGCCGGGCAGCTCACCCGAAGAAGCTCAAGCAAGCGCTAAATGGCGGCCCGCAGATGGTTGAGATCAGCCGCGACGGCAGGCGCGTCTATTTCACCAACTCGCTCTATTCCCCGTGGGACGAGCAGTTCTATCCCGATGGTGTAAAGAGTTGGATGGTGAAAATCAATACCAACCCAAAGGGCGGTATGAAACTCGATGAAAAGTTCTTTGTCGAGTTCGACGGGTTGCGCGCACACCAGCTTCGGCTGGAAGGGGGCGACGCTTCGTCAGACTCCTATTGCTACTCAGACGCGAAATGACTCATACGGGCCTGACTTCGACGACATTGTGGCTGATGCTGCTGCTTGGCGCCTACCACGGACTCAACCCTGCGATGGGCTGGCTCTTCGCGGTAGCTCTGGGGATGCAGGAACAAAGCGGGAGCGCAGTAGCAAGATCGCTCGTCCCCATTGCGCTCGGCCACGCCCTGGCCATCGGCAGCGTGGTGCTGGCGGCCGCGTTTCTCGGCATGACGTTGCCGCTTGTAGCCCTCCGCTACTTTGTCGCCGCGGTCCTGGTCGGCCTAGGAATCTTCTGCCTCGTGCGACATCAGCACCCGAGGTGGGTCCGTATGCAGGTGGGCTTCCGCGACTTGAGCGTCTGGTCGTTTCTGATGGCCTCCGCGCACGGCGCTGGTTTGATGGTAGTGCCGGTGCTGCTGGGCAGCACTACTGTCGAAGCACAGGGCCGAATGGCAGGCCACAATCACATGTCTGCGGCCGCCAGCCCGCTAACCGGGATGCTCGCCACTGGCGTCCATACGATTGGCTATCTTGCAGTCACAGGGCTGATCGCCTGGGTGGTCTATCGAAAGCTCGGCCTCGCACTTCTCCGTAAGGCATGGTTCAACTTCGACTTGCTCTGGGCATTTGCGCTCGTGGTTACGGGTCTTGTCACGCTCCTGATATAGCCTGTCGTGTCTTCTTCTGCTCGTGTCTCCGCGATCCGGATCGATCACCGGTTTCTGTTCGCATAGAACGGGGAAAGCGTTCGTGTGACAACTGAGATTTCCCTTTTACTTAGCCACCATGAAGGCGACGATTCCATTAGCATGAGCGGGAAAATGATGAAACCCTGCGTGAAACTTCAGGAGCGATCCAGACCATTACGCCAGCAACCCTGCGGATCGAAGCCCGGAGCCGAATTAATCGGGACTGTCATTGGAGATCTGTAACAAAAAGTATAAGCGTCGAGTCAAAATTCCCCATGCTCCTTCCGCAATCTGCCGCCGTTTGGCTTCTGTTAGCTGCTCGCGTACCATGGATACGCCCAGCCAATCACAATCATGAAATCAGCTTTCGCCGGATTTTTCTTCCTCCTTCTCACGCTTACCGCAGTTGTAGCGCAGCGAGCGGCGCCTGTTTTGCCCGCTCCTCAGACGAAAGACGCCGCGCCGGCCGCACCCGGTCAGAACCCTAGCCAACTGCCCTCGGGCAAAGACATGGCGCAGGCCGGGCCGGCCCATGCTCCCACGCCTCCCGATTATTCGCAGGAAGCTTATGTGGTTCAGCACTTCCGGCAGTCCATGCGTTTCGAGAACGATGGCACCGGACGGGACGAGAGCGAGGCGGAAATCAAAATCGTGAGCGATAGCGGAGTACAGGCGCTGGGTCAGCTCAAGATTGGCTATAGCGCACTGAGCGACAAGTTGGAAATCGCCTACGTCCGCGTCCATAAGCCCGACGGCACGGTGATTACCGCGCAGGAGTCGGCGATACAGGACCTCACTTTTCCCGACGCCCCGGTTTATACCGACTACCACGAAAAGCACATCAGCGTGCCCTCGTTGCGACCCGGCGATGTGCTGGAATACAAATTCATCCGGACCACCGCAACTCCGCTCACTCCCGGCCAGTTCTGGACCAGCTACAACTTCGCGGAAAAGGGAATTGTGCTGGACGAGGAACTGGAGATCAATGTTCCTAAAGATCGCCAGATCAAGCTGAAGACTAAGCCGGGATACGATGCGAAGATTACCGAAGATGGCGACCGGCGCATCTATCACTGGACGCATTCCCGCCTGACCGACGACGACGAAGCCAAGAAAAAGAAGAAGGCCCCGAAGCCGGAGGACCAGATTCCTTCCGTCGAGCTGACCACCTACAAAAGCTGGGAGGAGTTAGGCGCCTGGTACGCCGGGCTTGAGCACGACCGGCGAATCCCGGATGACTCGGTGAAAGCCGAGGCGGCTGCGCTGGTCAAAGGCAAGACCGACGATATGGCCAAGGTGAAGGCGCTTTACGACTACGTCTCGCGCAACATTCGCTATGTCAGCCTGTCGTTCGGGTTGGGAAGGATGCAGCCGCACGCCGCCAGCGAAGTGCTGGCCAACGGTTACGGTGATTGCAAAGACAAGAACACGTTGCTGGCCGCCTTACTCGACGCCGAAGGATTTCACTCGACCTCTGTGCTCATCGGATCGAAGCTCAAGCTGGATCCTGAGATTCCGTCGCCATCGCAATTCGATCATGTGATCACGCGGGTTCCGGTGAACGGCAAGGAGATCTGGCTCGACAGCACGCCGGGCGTTGCGCCGTTTCGCATGCTAAGCCTGCCTTTGCGCCACAAGCAGGCCCTCGCCATTCCTCCCACGGGCAATGCCACGCTGGTGTGGACTCCCTCCGACCTTCCGTTCGAAGCTTTTGATCGCACCAGCGTCGTGGGCGGCGTAGATGAAACCGGCAAACTCACCGCGCATGTCAGCACGGCCGCCCGTGGCGATACGGAGATGATTCTGCGCTATACCATGCGCCAGATGCCAAGCAATCACTGGAAAGACATTTTCGAATACATGCTAAAACGCGCCAGTTTGCCGGGAGCGGAGATCTCGAACCTGAAAGCCGGAGACCCCAGTGCAACCGACGATCCGTTGACCGTCGACTTCGATATTACGATCAACAACTACTTCGACTGGTCGGCCGCCGAGTCCAAGTTCGCCTTGCCGCTGGCATCCATCCGGGCACCTAAAGATGAAGAGGACGACGATGATGACAGTGCTTCCATCGAGGCCATCAAGTTGGGAGCGTTGCAGAACGATCAGGCCGACGTAAAGCTGAGCTTCCCCGCAAAGTACAAGCTGCGCTTGCCGCTGCCCGTTGACGTGAAACGCGATTACGCCGAGTACCACGCGGCCTACGCTTTCGACGCCGGACAGTTCACCAGCAAGCGAACCCTGAAGATACTCGCGCTGGAGATTCCCCACGACCGCAGCGAAGACTACGCCGCCTTCCGGAGGGTCATCAAAGCCGACGAAGCGCAGGAGATTTCGCTCGACAACCAGTCGCCCGGAGCGGGAAGTGTTGGCGCCACGGATAAACGGTCGGCGGATGAATTGTTTGAGGCTGGGCTGCAGGCACTTCAGAACCAGCATTATGAATCGGCTGCCGACTTGCTGCAGCAGGTGGTAAAGCTGGAACCCAAGTATAAGGATGCCTGGAACGATCTGGGCAACGCCTATATGGGATTGGGCAAGTACGATGCCGCCGTCGCGGCGTTTAAGACGCAGATTGCCAACAACGCCTATGACGGCTATGCCTATAACAATCTGGGCCGGGCTTATCAGCGGCAACAGCATTACGACGAGGCCATCAAGCAGTTCCAGAAGCAGATCGAAATCAATCCCCTCGATCAGTATGCGCACGCCAACCTGGGGGCGCTGTATGTGAGTCAGAAGAATTTTGCCGAAGCTGTTCCGGAGCTGGAAAAGGCGGTCGACATCCAGCCCAAGAATCCGTTGCTGGAAATCGATCTGGGGCAGGCCTACATCGCCACTAACCAGACGGAGAAGGGAATGGCGGCCTATGAGAAGGCCATCGCTCTGGCGCCTACTCCGCTGATCTGGAATAACATCGCCTACTCGCTCACCCAGCAGAAGGTTCAGCTTGATCGGGCCACGCAATATGCCGACACCGCCATCAATGCGCTGGAAACCCAATTGCGCGATGTGAGTCTGGATAATTTGCGCATGCAGGATCTGGGAGCCACGCAGTTGCTGTTCGCGGTGTGGGATACGAAAGGCTGGGTCGAGTTCACCCGCGGCAATCCGGATCTGGCCGAGCAGTACATCCAGCCGGCATGGCAAGCCGGCGGTACGGGCGATGAGGCAGAACATCTGGGAGAAATCTCTGAGAAGCGGGGAAAGCGCGATCAGGCCATTCACTACTATGTTCTCGCGCTGGCCGCTGAAGATGCCAGTCCGGAAGCGCGCGCGCGCCTGACCGCGCTGGGTGTGACAGACATCGATCACCGGGTTAGCGACGCCCGTACTGAGCTGCAGAAACAGCGAGCCATTTCGCTTAACAAACAGGACAAAGGCACGGCGGAGTTTTACCTGCTGGTATCGCCGGGCAAGCTTGAGCAGGTGAAATTCATCAAGGGCGACGACACCCTCAAGAGCTTTGGGGAAGTTCTGCAGAAGACCGACCTGGGCATGAAGTTTCCGCCCGGAGCCCAGGCGCATGTGGTGCGGCGGGCCGTGGTCCACTGCGGTACGACCAGTCCGGGACCATGCACCGTGGAGTTGCTGCCGTCGTCCTTGGTGCGGTCACTGGAATAATCAGGAGACGCATTACGAGTCTAATCTTCACGCACATTTCACTAACCGTTGTGAGCTCCGCGATGCTGCTGGTCTCGACTGCGGCCGCGCAAAATTCCACCACCAGCACACCATCGACGATGAATATTCCCAAGCCTCCCGCCACCCGGCAGCAGCCCGTCACCGACGACTACTTCGGCCACAAGATTGTCGACCCGTATCGCTGGCTGGAAGATGGCAGCACGCCCGAGACGCAGCAGTGGGTCGCCGAACAACTGGGCTTCACGCGAGCCATTCTCGACAGGCTTCCTGGCCGCGAGCAACTGCACGCTCGCATGGAGCAATTGCTCGAGATCGGCAATCTGGGCGACACCCAGGTCGGCGGCGACTATGTCTTCCACACTCGCCGCGACGGCAAGCAGAATCAGCCAGTGCTGTACGTCCGCAAAGGGGTTGACGGCCGCGACGAAGTTCTGGTCGATGCCAATCAGCTCTCCAAAGATGGCACCGTCGCGCTCGACTGGTGGTATGCGTCGCATGACGGTAAGTACGTCGCTTACGGCACGTCGGAAAGCGGCTCGGAGATGAGCACGCTCCACGTGATCGAGACCGCGACTCGCAAGTTGCTGCCCGATACGATTGCTCGCACCCGTGCGGCCAGCCTGGCGTGGAAGCCCGACGACAGCGGCTTTTACTACACTCGCTATCCCAAGCCCGGCGACGTCGCGGCCGGTCAGGAAATGTATAACCGGCACGTCTTTTATCACTCGCTGGGCAGCGACCCGGTGAACGATCCGCTGATCTTCGGCCAGGGCCGAGATCCGCAGGACTGGCCGAACGTGGCGCTATCGAATGATGGTCATTGGCTCAGCATCATGGTCGAGCAGGGCTGGACCAAGAATGAGGTCTACCTCAAGGAAGTGACGACCAATTCGGCACCGTTGCGCATCACCACAGGCAAGGAGTTTCTCTACTACGCCCAGCCTTACAACGGCGAACTCTACATCCTGACCAACGAAGACGGACCGCGCTATCGCGTCTTCAAGACTCCGGCAAACACGCCTACCCATGAACACTGGCGCGAAATCATTCCGCAATCCGACGCCGTTCTGTCCTCCTTGCAAATTATCGGCGGACAGCTTTTCGCCCGCTACGAGTTGAATGCGCACTCCCTACTCAAGCGCTTCACGCTCGACGGCATGCCTCTGCGCGAAGTGGAGCTGCCGACCCTAGGCACCCTCTCCTCAATCGGCGGCGAATACGACAGCAGCAGCGCGTTCTATCTCTTCTCGTCGTTCACCGTACCGACCACCATCTACCGCTTCGACATAGGCTCGGCGAAGAGCACAGTATGGGCTTCGGTCGAGACCGGCATCGACACCAGCAAGTATGAGACGAAGCAGGTCTGGTACAAGTCGAAAGACGGCACGCGCGTTCCCATGTTCCTGGTCATGCGCAAAGGCCTCAGGCTCACCGGACACAGCCCGACTCTGCTGACTGCTTACGGCGGCTTCAACGTCAGCCTGACGCCCGAGTTCAACAAGACACTGTTTCCCTGGCTCGATCGCGATGGCATCTTTGCAATGGCAAACCTGCGCGGCGGCAGCGAGTTCGGCGAAGACTGGCATCGCGCCGGCATGATGGACAAGAAGCAGAACGTCTTCGACGACTTCTTCGCTGCGGCCGAGTACCTGGAGAAGGAAGGCTATACCAACAAGGACCACCTCGCCATTCGCGGCGGCAGCAACGGAGGCTTGCTGATGGGAGCGGCTCTGACCCAGCGGCCTGACCTGTTTCGGGCCGTCGTCTGCCAGGTTCCGCTGCTCGACATGCTGCGCTACCAGAACTTCCAGATCGCCAAGCTGTGGATTCCGGAATATGGCTCGTCCGCCGATCCCAAGCAGTTCGAGTGGCTGTACGCCTACTCGCCCTATCACCACGTGAAAGCTGGGACCGCATATCCCGCCGTTCTCTTTATGACCGCCGACACCGACACCCGCGTCGATCCCATGCACGCCAAGAAGATGACAGCCGAGTTGCAGGCCGCCAACGGTGGCCCGAATCCGATCCTGCTGCGCATCGAACCCAAAGCCGGACACGGAGCCGGCAAGCCGATCTCGAAGCTAGTGGAAGAATGGACTGACATCTATTCGTTCCTCTTCTGGCAACTGGGAATGGAGTAAAAGCGGGCAGCGAGCAACCAGCAACCATAAGCCACTTAGCTCTATTGACATCTCGACGATGCCGAAAAACTCGGCGTAAGGCGATTTTGAAGGGGCGTAGCTTTAGCTGCGCCGTGGCAACCCGTTTATTTTTGTCATCCCCAAGCGGCTTCAGCCGGTGAGGGAACTGTTGTTTCGCGTTTTTCAGCAGCCGGTTCGGTCGCGCCGACCGGGTAGCCAAAAGATTTGCAAGTGGAATAGGGCGACTGAAAATCACGCCGGCAAGGGCGACTTGGTCCAGCCCAGGAACGCAGTCGCATCCAGAGCGCCTGTGAAGTGGGAAATTGATCTGAGTCCCACAGGGATGGCGGACAATCTTTAGAGGCACGCGTCCCACGGAGAGCCAACGGCCTATAGGTCGTCTTTGAGATCAAACCTATAAGTCGAGTTCTATCGCCAACCCGGTTCAAGATGGCATCTTTAAGCAGTAAGCCGATTTATGCATTTTTCGGGCCATTAGGTGAGATAATAGGGCCATGACTTACTACCAGGTTGAGTTTCCGGCGGAAGCTCCCGATCGTCAGCCCAAGCGCTTCCGTACCGAAGAGAAGGCGAAGAAACACGCCATGAAGGTGTTGGGCATAGCCGACGATAGCGGACTTCAGTCGCGAGCGGTTATTCTTCCGGTGAGCAGCAGCAGCCGGAACCCTCTTCCATGACATGTCCTAACTGCAAGGGTGAACTGTCTCGAGTTTGGCAACCTCAGCGCGCCGCCAATGCGCTCTCCATAGCGCACGTTCAATGGAACTGCAGCACCTGCGGTGACTCCTTTAGCAGCAAACAGTTGCGGCCCGAATCCCGGCGGCAAGCCAAGGCCGCGCCGCTGCAGTCCGAGATCGTCTAACTTGTAGGAAATCTGTTGAAATCCCAAAAGGGATGCGTCCGCCCCGCTTATGCTGGCCTGCATGAGGGATCTGCCGTTTGAGTTTTCCCGCAGCGTGTTAAAGCCGCGTCCTCAACCAGTTCTTGCGGACATTTCTTTGGCAGCAATCAATAATTGCCTTTCCGAATCGCCCCCAGCCCAAAATTCAGCACAAAAATCCAACTCCACGGCTCGCCGCCTACTTGATTGCCGACCCTACATTGGCAATGACCGCCTGCATTTGCGGCGTTAGCTGTACGACCAGCTCGGCGTTGTAAGCATGCGAAGTCGTATCCGCGATGATTTCAGGCGTCGCCCCAAAGATCCGAAATGCGCCCAGCGCATAGCCTCGACTTGGCTGCCGGCGAGCCCGGACTCACTGCTGGGTCGACGTTGGTGATGATGATGGAAATCGTATTGTCGCTATTGCGCCGGATATCCCAAGTGCGGAACTGCTGCGGGTGATCGCGGAGCGATGCGGTCTCGACCTCCCAGAAGCCGAGCGTGGGATCGCTGACCGGACCGGGTTGCAGGGTAACCACGTTGACGTGACGGTGTCCGGCCATCCACAGGATGAGATTGGGATACTGGTGCAGCATGATGAGCATGGAGTCGTCGGTATATCCCGGCCCCGGCCACATCGGATACGGCGTGGTGTCGGTCAGGCTGTTCTGGGGGTTCACCGGAACGTGCGCCGCGATAATCATCAACTGGTTGGCGTTCTGGCCGTCCTGCAGTTCGCCGGTAAGCCAGTCGTACCGCTGTTGATCGAGACCGCCGGCAGCATAGTTTTCCTGGTCCGGGCCGGTGACAGTATCGTCGAGAACGATGATCTTAATAGGAATGTCAGACTTCGGTACGAAGCTGTAGCAGGCGAAGTCCTGGCTGATATTGTTCCGACTGAAGCCGTGACCAACGGGCTTCGAAGTGGTGGAAAAGAATTCGTTCATCCAATTCTGCCGGCAGGACAGCGGAGTGGTCAGGGAATGGCGATTCGAGTCGGCAACCACCGTTGGGGGAGTCGGAAAATTCGCCTCCGGCCCGGCCTCGATCAGCTCGCCGTAAACCGTCGTGCCGTCGAGCACGCCCATATAGGCCCCGGTCTGATCCACCGCATCGGCCGACGGATCCGTCGTGTCTTCCATGTTCAGGATCGTGTTCGACACATGGGCATTTCTGGTTTTCGTGTCCTCGCAGGCCGAGCCCATCCAGGATTGATCGTGATTACCGATTACCTGATACCAGGGAATCTCCGGGTTGATTCCGGCGGCCTGGAACGGCCTCTGGTAATCGATGGTGTAAGCCCCCACATGAGCGCCCGAACTGGGCGTAATGATCTTACCGTCCATGACGTCGATAAACCAGCGCAGCTCATTGTACTGGGTGTTGTTGGCGGCATCGCCCAGCGACATACCGAACTCGAACGGGGTAATTTTGTGCAACGCGTTGATGGTCTGCACCGCGGCATCCAGAACGTGCGGCGTTGAAAGCAGAATAGGCGAATAAGCTGACGACAAGCCCGCCGAGCTTGGCCCATACGGCGCCATCCATCCGATATAGAGCGGCTGGGCCGGCGACTCCTTGTCGGCCATGTGAATGTCGGAGATGGAAAAGAATGACAGCAGCCGCGCCACGCCGGGCGCGCCTTTGTAGGCGGGCGCAAGTTCGGTCCGCATCGTGTGCGGTAAGGGACCGCCTATGGTCCAGGCGCTATAACCATATTGCTTGTATTGGGCCACGTCCCCTGGACCGATCTGCGGTGCAGACGGGGCGACTGCAACCGGCAGAATCTGTTGCTGAGCCGTGGTGTAAACGTTCTTGGCGATTGGCCATGACACCACTTGCGGAGCCGGCGGGACCGGCGGGTTGGGCTGCGGGCCCGCGCCTGCTCCACACGCGGACAGTTGTATGGTGCCAATCCCAATTCCTACGCTCTTTACGAAGTCTCGTCTGGTTAGTCCTGATTTCTTCCCTTGATCTGGCATAGTCTCCGCTTTCTAGAAAACGGTAATCTGAATGGAATCGTGCGATCCAGGTGAACTTCGTGGGCGCTGCACCAGGAACAAGTTGGCTACTACAGGTTGGCTGCCAAGACTATTAGCGGCTTCTAACTTCTCGCTTGCCCGGTGAACGTTTTTCCGCCTAGCCAAGGGCAACGCTTGTCGTGCCCGTCAACCAAAAGTAGTGCCCTGATTTGACGCGTGGGCGCTCTTGTTGCATAAAGGAGAACAAGCAGAGGAGAGCTTCATGGGCGCAAAAGAAAAAATGAGCTCAATTGGCCAGCCAGTGCCGGAGTTGCCGGTCGCCGACGTCGAACGCGCACAACGGCATTACAGAGACGTACTTGGCTTTGAGATCGGATGGCTTTACCCTGGCAAAGAGATTGGCGCCGTGTCGCGCGGTCATGTGGCGATATTCTTTCGGAAGCGGAAGCCACCCTTCGAACCTGCCGTTCACTGGGTGTTTGCCGAAGATATCGATGCGTCGTACCAGGAACTGAAGTTCCTGGGTGCGAACATCGTGGACCCTCTGGAAAAAAAGCCTTGGGGATTACGGCAATTCACCGTACAGGATCTGGACGGAAACCTCTTCTATTTCCACCATGACTAACCACGTCGCCTGCCAAGCCAAGACTCTACCCGAACCAACGTGTCATTGACCCTGCTTGCCCGAAAGTGTTATAAAAACTCGCCCTTTGTGCTGCGCCAATCGTGTGCCCAATATGCACATAAAATGGTGCAAGTGTTCCCGACGCGGCCAAGCCTCATGCACTTCTGTCTGAAGTGGAAGCGCGTTTCCGGGATTCCAGCAGGTCTATGCACGGTGCTCGTTTAGCGGTCTGCCAATCCGCAGGCCGGAACTTCGTGCGCGCCCGGCTTGTTGGGTGGTCAAGGATCTCTAGGAAACGATGTCCGCAAAACACCGCGTGCTGAGTGAAAAAACAGTACTGTCATTTCGTGGGTGCTGCTCGTCTGCCAATGGCGCGCTCCCACTGGAGGAATCATATGCACACCTGGCTCGCCGTAATGCGGCGGCTGTCGTTCATACCACGCAATAACCCGGCGAAGTTCTTAAGCGCCGCGCTCACAATTCTCATGCTGCGTGCTTCTGCGGCTTTCGCTCAGCCGAGCGAGGTTGCCAGCGGCGAAGCCAACTTGCAGCTTCCCGATCTCTCGTCCGTCAGCTTCCTCGGTATGGACGGCCACAGGCTGCTGACTATCGGCCTTATCTTCTGCGCCTTCGGTTTGTTATTCGGCCTGGCAATCTGTCTCCAGCTCAAGAAAATGCCGGTCCATAAATCCATGGGCGACATTTCCGACCTGATCTACGAAACCTGCAAAACCTATCTGGTCACCCAGGGCAAGTTCCTGATGATCTTGTGGGCCTTCATCGCCGTCGTCATTCTGGCCTATTTCGGATGGCTGGCCCCGGTGCCCGGCAAGCCGGTCGCGGTCACGTTGCCGGTTATTCTTTTGTTCAGTGTCATCGGCATCATTGGCAGTTACGGCGTGGCCTGGTTCGGCATCCGCGTAAACACCTACGCCAACTCGCGCACCGCATTTGCCGGACTGCGCGGCAAGCCTTATCCCATTTACGCCATCCCGCTGAAAGCCGGCATGAGCATCGGCATGATGTTGATCTCGGTCGAACTGCTGATTATGCTTTGCATTCTGCTGTTCATTCCGGCTGACTATGCTGGCCAGTGCTTCATCGGCTTCGCCATTGGCGAGTCGCTGGGCGCGGCTGCGCTGCGTATTGCTGGTGGCATCTTCACCAAGATTGCCGACATCGGCGCCGATCTGATGAAAATTGTCTTCAAGATCAAGGAAGACGACGCGCGCAACCCGGGCGTTATTGCCGACTGCACCGGCGACAATGCGGGCGACTCGGTTGGCCCTTCGGCCGACGGCTTTGAAACCTACGGCGTCACTGGCGTGGCCCTGATCACCTTCATCCTGTTGGGTGTGAAAGATCCCAAAGTCCAGGTCCAGCTGCTGGTCTGGATCTTCGTCATGCGCATCATGATGCTGGTATCCAGCACCGTGGCTTACTTCCTGAACGAAGCCGTAGCCAAGGCGCGCTTCGGCAACGCCGACCAGATGAATTTCGAAACTCCGCTCACCTCGCTGGTCTGGCTGACTTCGATTATCTCCATCATTCTCACCTACATCGTGTCAGCCGTGATCGTGCCGATCCTCGGCGGCGACAGTACGCAATGGTGGAAGCTGGCGACCATCATTTCCTGCGGAACTCTGGCGGGCGCCATCATTCCTGAGCTGGTCAAGGTCTTCACCTCGACCGAGTCGCGTCACGTTCGCGAAGTAGTGACCTCGGCCGATGAGGGCGGTGCGTCGCTCGGCATTCTGTCGGGCTTCGTGGCCGGCAACTTCTCCTGCTACTACCTCGGCTTCACCATGGTCGCGCTGATGTCCATCGGCTACTACGTCAGCACTTTCGGCCTCGGCGCGCTAATGCTGGCGCCGGCAGTATTTGCTTTCGGGCTGGTGGCGTTTGGCTTCCTCGGCATGGGCCCGGTAACTATCGCCGTCGATTCCTACGGTCCAGTGACCGACAACGCGCAGTCCGTCTACGAACTCTCGCTGATTGAGCAGGTACCGAACATCGAGAGCGAATTGAAGCGCGACTATAACTACGACGTAAACTTCGAGCGCGCCAAGCATCTGCTGGAAGAAAACGACGGCGCGGGCAACACCTTCAAAGCCACCGCGAAACCGGTGTTGATCGGCACAGCCGTTGTCGGCGCTACCACCATGATTTTCTCCATCATCATGGCGCTCACTCACGGCCTGACGGAGAACGTCGGCGATCTCTCGCTGCTGCACGCGCCGTTCGTGCTCGGCCTGATCAGCGGCGGCGCCATCATCTACTGGTTCACTGGCGCATCCACCCAGGCGGTCACGACGGGCGCTTATCGTGCAGTCGAGTTCATCAAAGCCAACATCAAGCTGGACGGTGTGGTGAAGGCATCGGTCAGCGACAGCAAGAAGGTCGTCGAAATCTGCACCAAGTACGCACAGAAGGGCATGTTCAACATCTTCCTTGCTGTCTTCTTCGTGACTCTGTCGTTCGCGTTCATCGAGCCGTTCTTCTTTATCGGCTATCTGATCTCGATCGCAGCGTTCGGCTTATATCAGGCAATGTTCATGGCTAACGCCGGCGGCGCCTGGGACAACGCCAAGAAGATTGTCGAGGTCGACCTGAAGCAGAAGGGAACTCCGCTGCACGACGCAACCGTCATTGGCGACACCGTGGGCGATCCCTTCAAAGACACCTCATCGGTGGCCATGAATCCGATCATCAAGTTCACCACGCTGTTCGGACTGCTGGCTGTGGAGTTGGCAGTGCAGTTGACGGCCTCGCAAGGATCGGGCTTCGCTCACATCCTGGCGGTCATCTTCTTCGCGATTTCGTTCGTCTTCGTGTACCGCTCGTTCTACGGTATGCGGATCGTGAAGGCCGCGGCGTAGTAGTTAGATAGGTCGGAGCATTCCAGGCAGGCGCCCTTGTCGCACCATATGGCAGGGGCGTTCGCTTGTCTGGCTGGGATCTCTACCGATGCGGTTTGTGCCCCGGGTTCGCCCCTCAGTTGGGCTAACCTGGGAACCGCGTGACCTCGCGGGCCTTTTTTTCTGACAACCGGCAACTGACCGCTGACAACTGATCTTTGTCATCCCGACGGGAGTGGAGGGATCTGCGGTTCGACCTTCACGTTATCGAAATGCAAAGTCCATTTTTTCGAACCCGAAACTTCATCTGAAGCCGTGTGTTTAGTTCAGTACAACCCTGAGAATGGCCGTGTAACAACGGCTACCCCTCCGATGTGCAACTCGCCCCTGTCCATCGGAGGGGCTCTTTTTTGTCGACGGGGACGAAGCAGATTCACAATTCCTGTATCCGGGTGGAGCACGCCTTCAGGTGTGCAGGATAGCCGATTACTTGAACAGTGGTCTTTAATGCACGGCTGAATAGGCTGCTGAAAAACTTGGTTTGCGTCGTCGTTCGGGTAGTGCGGCGCTTCAGCGCCGCGGGTAGGCCTCTCTTTTTGTCATCCCGAACCGGCTTCAGGCGGTGAGGGATCTGCGGTTCCGACTTTTCCGCAGCCTCTTCAAGGCGTGCTCCACCCAGCGCGGATACGGCAATCCTGACTCCAGTGGATCATCAAACATCCGGCTCGACCGTGATCGGCAAACACCGTGATCGCCCAAATCGGACTAAGTCCAAACCGGTCGTTAATTTGCCCGGAACCAGCCTTGCCACGGTCAAATCCCCGCTGAAGTGTGATAAGTAATCAGTTACAGGCGGTAAACAGGTTACCTTCGGCCACAGAGCTTAAGGAATCGGCTGGCTCTGTGGGTATTGTTATTTGAAAATGAAATGCTAGGGCAGTTGCGGTTTCTTAGGCCGAACCTCTTGCTGTTAAGCGGTGGGGCCTTTAACACCGCAGTAGTAGGAAGCCGCTGATAAAAAAAGCAGCCCGCAACTAAGTTGGAATTTTGAACATCAACTTTACTGGGCGCCGGAGAGTTTGTTGCTGGCAGGGCGGTTTCGGGTTGAATTTGGACCCTGAACTCCCTAGTATAAATTTCACGTTCCTGATTCAGGGAACGTCGGCAAAAACTCGGAGGGGCAAGAGTTCTCCGGCAGACAAGATTCGACAGGTTCAGAGAATTCCAGGATCCTCAATGTTAAGACGCTCCTCCGTTGCCGCAATGATTTCGTTAGTGGCGCTACTTACTTGTCTCAGCGCCTCTGCCGCCACCATCGCTAGCCGTCCGACAGCGACGCACAAGGCGCACAAGACGTCTCATCACATTACGGAGACGGCCGCCACGCAAAAGAAGATGGCGCGTATGCGGCACAGCAGCGCGACCGTCGCCAGCCGCAATCGCTCTACGCACGTAGTTGGAGCTTCCGTAACCTCGGTCAACTACACGGTTCCATCCAAGCGGCACCACTATTACGGCGAGCGTTTTTACGCCAGCTCGTTTGCCAACGATCAGGTTGAAGGCGATATCACGGCTGGTGAAGATCCCGTGGTCCGCGCCGCAGCCGTGGAAGCGCTCGGCGGCATGAACGGTACCATCGTCGCCATTGATCCCGACAGTGGACGCATCCTGGCGATGGTGAATCAAAAGCTGGCGCTGTCGGCCGGCGCACAGCCCTGCTCGACCACCAAGGTTGCGGTGGCATTGGCCGCGCTGAGCGAAAACATCATTACCAAAGATACCCAGGTGCCGCTGGGCAAGTACTGGAAGGTTGATCTGACCACCGCGCTGGCCAAGTCGAACAACGCCTACTTTGAAGCTGTGGGTCGCAAGCTGGGTTTCGAGAAGCTCAGCTATTACGAGCGCCAGTTTGGACTGGGTGAATTGGCGGGAGTGAATATCCCTGGCGAGTCTCCGGGAATCTATCCCTCGACCGAGTTGGACGAGCGGCTCGGCGGAGTGGGCAAGATGTGTTCCTTTGGCGAGAGCATCTCCATGACGCCCCTTCAGCTGGGAGCTTTAATGGCGGCGATCGCCAATGGCGGCGATCTGTATTACCTCCAGCATCCCACCACACCCGAGCAAGTGACCAGCTTCACTCCCAAACTCAAGCGCAAGCTCGACATCGGTCCGCTCATTCCAGAAATTTCTGACGGCATGTCTGGCGCAGTCGAATACGGCACCGCGCGCCTATTGCGAACCAACTTCATCGAGGAGCCGATCCTGGGCAAAACCGGGACCTGCTCCAAAGATGGCACCCGCTTCGGCTGGTTTGGTTCCTACGCCAACACGCAGTACGGCCGGATTGTGACGGTTGTTTTCCTCGAGGGCGGTCGTCCCACGTTCGGTCCTAAGGCCGCGGAGCTGGCAGGCGTGATGTATCGCAACCTCTACGACCACAATTTCTTCGCGGTAAAGACGCCGGCCACTTCGGCAGAGAAGGTTGGAATGACCCCGGTCGGCGTTCAGCAATAGCAGCCAGCGCAGCAGCTAAATTAAAAGCCTCCGAATCGGGAAGCTTTTTTCGCGTTCTCAGGGCGCGGACCCGCTCCACGTTAGCTGGTAGCTTACTTTGCAAATGGTGACGCCGATTGCGCCTGCAACTGCTCCAGAGCGCTTTGGTAACGAGCCTTGACGGCCTCGTTCTGCGTGGTACTGATCTTGTCATTCAGCCACTTCAACATCACCGCCCGTGAGGGATGGGGAAACGTATTGTCGGCGTCTGCGACCCGCCACTCCGTATTCTCGGTAGTAACCACGAACGACACATCCTGCATAGTGCCCTCCGGTTCAGGTACGTAGCCAGTCGCCAGATCGTAAACTCCCAGCAAGCGATAGTGCACGGCGACGATGTACTTGCCTTTACTCAACTCCGGTTCATTTTCGACGGTATAGCGCGAGACAACGTCGATCTGAGTATATTCAGGGGTGTTTCTCCACCAGACCAGTGGTTGAATCTTCGACCACGACTGCGAATCCAGCTTCGTCCCTTCATAGTCCAGGCGGCAATACTTCGAGACGAGCTCGCGAATCTGCGGCGCCAGAGCATCTTCGGCGTGATTCAGGTTCACAGGGAATTGCGCCTGGACGAAAACTGGATTGATAAGGAAGGCGGCTGCTAGCAGAAGGCGGCGGAACGGCGACACAGCATTGGTCCTCTAAACAAGATAACCACTCATGTTCAGGGTACACCTGCTTCGCCGTCAAGAGTCGGGGTGTGGCCGCTTGCGGTTCACGACAAATTCGCAAGTACTGGAACCTGTCAGCTTGATCCTATTAAGAATCGTCGTAGTTCAGGTTTGTATCAGGGCACGACTTTCACAGGCTGCTGAAAAACTCAGACCAGCTGATCTGGAAGGGCGTAGCTTCAGCTACGCCGTAGGATGTCCTTTTTGTTGGTCATCACGAGTCGGCGAACCGGGGCCCCGACAAGCGCCGCTTTTGCGCTTGCTGGGGTGAAGTTCAGCGAGGGATCTGCTTTTCGACTTTCCAGCAAACTGTGAACCCAAATACAAATCGTTCTTACGCCCGTGCCGTCTTCTGATCGCTGAACACCTGTCCATCGCGAATATGGATGACGCGGTGCGCGTATTCCGCGATGTCGTGCTCGTGTGTGACCAGCACGATGGTATTGCCTTGCTCGTGCAAGTTATCGAACAGCGCCATGATTTCCACGCCCGTCTGCGAGTCTAGATTGCCGGTAGGTTCATCGGCCAGGATGATCGACGGATTATTCACCAGCGCGCGGGCGATGGCCACGCGCTGCCGCTGGCCGCCTGACAACTCGTTAGGCTTGTGATTCATGCGCTTTTCCATGCCGACCGAGGCCAGTGTCTTCTTGGCGCGTTCAATCCGCTCTTCTGCCGGAAGCCCGGCGTAGATCAGCGGCAACTCAACATTGTGCAGCGACGAAGCTCGCGCCAGCAGATTGAAAGTCTGGAAGACAAAGCCAATCTCTTTATTGCGGATGCGTGCCAGTTCATCATCGTCCAGCGAGCTCACCAGCTGTCCATTGAGCCAGTAATTGCCTTTACTGGGCGTATCCAGGCAGCCGATCAGGTTCATCAGCGTCGATTTGCCCGAACCCGATGGACCCATGATGGCGACATACTCGTTACGCTGGATGCGGATGTTTACGCCACGCAACGCCTGCACCTGCTGCTCCGACCCCATGTCGTAGGTCTTCCAAAGATCTTCGGTACAAATGATGCACTCGGGCGCGACTACCGTCGCCGGCTCCGCCAGGCTTGCCACTTCCGTTGCCATCCTCTTCTCCTCAGTTGGTCGCTGGTCCGGGTTACTCATGGATTGGGACTGTCTGCCTTCCTGCCATGCGGCCCTCGCTCGTCCCAAGTACACGTGTCCCCGTAACGGCGAACCATCAGATCCTTTGCCTAGGATTCCTCTTCCTTTGGCTTGGTGACGTTATCCACCTTCACACTGGCGCCGTTGCGCAGCGTGCGCAGCACTTTGTAACTCCCGGTAACAATTTCGTCGCCTTCCTTCAATCCGTCGGTTACTTCAATATCGGTGGGACCGCTGATCCCCGTGGCTACTGGTACGAAGACTGCGTCCTTTTTGTTCTTCAGGATGAACACCCCTTGCAACTCTTCTTTCGAATTTGCGCTGGGAGCCGCCGCCTGCACCGATGAGCTCTTGCCCTTGTTGGCCGGAGTGAGTTCGCCTCTTTCCCGAATCGTCAAAGCCTGAATAGGAATAGCGAGAGCGCTGCTGCGTTTCGCGGTGGTAATGCGCGCCGTTGCCGACAACCCGGGCAGCAAATCAACTGGCGGATCCTGCAGAGCTACGACTACTTTGAAGTCTTTCGCTTCCTGCCCGCTGGAGATGGTTTGCGCGGTTGAAACTCCGGTCGAGCGGAGCAAAGCATTCCTTCCGATCTCGGTTACCACTCCTTTGAACTTCTGCTTGGGTATGGCGTCGATGGTCACTTCGGCAGGTTGTCCCAACTTCACATTCACGATGTCGCTCTCGTCCACCTTCACCTCGGCCGTGATGATTGACGTATCCGCGATTGTCATCAGGGTGCTTCCGGGTGAGTTCTGGATGCCTGGCACCACGGTTTCGCCCTCACGCACCGGAACGTTGGTGATGACTCCGTCGAATGGCGCCTCATACTGCGTCTTGCTCAGCACGTCGGCAGCGTGGCGCAGCATGGCGCTGTTCTGACTGATGTGACCCTGCGCAGAATCCAGTGCAGCTTTGGCCTGCGCTAGTTTGGCCGTCACCATTCCCACCTGCGCGGCCGCCGTATCGTAGGCGGCTTTCTTGGTATCGAAGTCGGACTTGGCGATCAATTGGGCGTCGTACAAAGCCTTGTTGCGATCGTAATCGAGCTTGGCGTGTTCCAACTCCGCCTGCGCCGATTTCAGGTCGGCTGCTTCGGTATTCACCGTGGCCTGTGCGGCAACCGCATCGGTGCGAGAGGCGTTGAGGGCCGAATCGTTGGCCGAAACGTCAGCCGAGGGCTGAACGTTGTCCAACATCGCCAGCATTTGGCCCTTCTTGACCCGATCGCCTTCCTTGACATACAGGTGTGTGATCTTGGCGAATGCGTTGGAGCCGATGTTGACCTGTACCTTCGGCTTGATTTCCCCTGAGGCAGTCACCGTCGCCGCGATATCTTCGCGAACAACTTTTCCAGTCTGCACGGTGACCACTCCCTTGCGACTCTGCTGCAGAGTAAAGCCGACAATGGCCAGCAAGATGACTACGACGCCTGCGATCAGCGCGATTTTTTTCCAGTTCTTCATCCAACCTCAATCCGGTATCGAGTTATTGCGCACTTGAACCCGTCATCTAGTACGAATTGAGACGGCCTAAGGTTCCTTTGGAAAGCAGGATCGTTAGCGTTCCGGTGCAGCCCAATCGACGGGAAACTGGGACGACCGCATGGCTGTGCGATCTGAACCCTGGGGACTCTCCTGATCCTCACAATTATAGCCGCTGGCCGTGCGTTTCTTTGCCGGCAACTTTTGATCGTGCTTGCGATGTGACTACCCGAAATGTGCCTGGCAGCCACAGTACCTTCGCGCGCTTTATCGTGAGCAACTTACAGCCGCGACCCGGGTTGTCACGCTGTGCATCGGAAGATGACCCGGAGGCCTGATTTCCGGCGCGCAATTCTTGCTTTCAAGGTGGCAAAAACTTACAATCTAATAGCACCAGTGTTTCTCCGAGGAGTCCGTTTTTTCAAATGAAGTTACGTCTGTCGGTTTGGTCTATTTTATTTTTTTTGGCATTGAACGTTTCTGCCGTTTCGGCGGCGGCTCAGAATTCCTCTGCTGTACCGACGGACAGCAAGACCACCGGCCAGTCCGGCACAAACGCTAGCGCGGCGCCGGCGCAAACCGGCGACCAGTCCACAGATCCGCTGAAGCGTCCCTTGACAGAACAACAAAAAAAGGCCAACTCCAAAGCTTTGAAGCAGGAGTTGAGTTCCACTTACAAGAAGTGGCTTAAGGAAGACGTAAAGTACATCATCACGCCGGAAGAAGAAGCGGCTTTCAAACAGCTTTCCAACGATGAGGAGCGCGATCAGTTTATCGAGCAGTTCTGGTTGCGTCGTGATCCCACGCCAGACACTCCCGAAAACGAATTCAAGGAAGAGCACTATCGCCGCATCGCTTATGCCAACGAGCATTTTGCTGCCGGCATTCCGGGCTGGAAAACCGATCGCGGCCGCATTTACATTATTTGGGGTCCGCCGGATCAGATTGAGCCTCATCCCACCGGTGGCACTTATGATCGTCCGCAGTCCGAAGGCGGTGGTACAACTTCCACTTATCCCTACGAGGATTGGCGCTATCGTTATCTCGAAGGTGTCGGTCAGAACATCGAGCTGGAATTCGTCGATCCCTGCTCCTGCGGCGATTATCACCTGACCAACGACGTCAACGAAAAGGACGCTTTGCTGCATACTCCTGGTGGCGCGACCATGCAGGAACAGATGGGGCTGGGCTCTAGGACTGATCGCATGGATCCCTTCGCCGCCAATGCCTCGCCCGTGCAGGGGTTGGAAAACAGCAAAGAGTTCGACAAGATGGAGATGCTGGCCAAGGTGCAAGCCCCTCCCCAGGTCAAATTTAAGGATCTGGAAGAGGTGGTGAGCCACAAGATCAACGTAAACCTGATGCCGTTCGAAGTGCGCACCGACTATGTGAAGGTGACCGGCGACACAGTGCTGGTTCCGGTGACTGTGCAGGTGAAGAACAAGGACATCACGTTTGTTTCTAAAGACGGCATTCAGCGCGGCTCAGTCAACATTTTCGGCCGGGTGACCGGAATTACCGGACGCGTAGCACAGACGTTTGAAGACACCGTGCAGGTGGACGTACCCACCGAGCTGCTGGAAAAGACCGTGGAACACTCCTCGCTGTACTGGAAGGCAGTTCCGCTTCGGCCTGGCCGCTACCGCGTCGACATCGTGATCAAGGATGTCAACGGCGACCGCGTGGGAACTTGGAGCCACGGCATCATGGTCCCGGAGTTCAGCGAGGACAAGTTGGCAAACTCATCGCTGATTCTGACCGACTCGATGGAAAGAGTCGCCAGCAAGAGCGTGGGCTCCGGCAGCTTTGTGATTGGGGAAACCAAGCTTACCTATCCCCACTTGGACGGCGCCGACGGCAAGCCTGCCAGCTTCAAACGCGATCAGCGCATGAGTCTGTGGATGCAGGTTTATAATCTTCAGGCGGACGAAAAAACGAAAAAGTCATCGGCCAATATTGAATACGATATCGTCAATCTCGCTAATAATCAGGCGGTTTTGCACTCTTCGGAGTCGACCGACGGCATGGGCAACGTGGGCGATCAAGTGACTCTGGAAAAGAGTTTGGCGCTCAATGCGTTTCCGCCCGGTGTTTACAGACTTACGGTGAAGGTTGACGACAATGTCTCCAAGCAGCAGATCGCGCCCTCGGTGCGGTTTGCCGTGGAGTAGTTGAGTGCATTGGGAAAAACCGCGGGCAGCGTTTGTGGCCGCGGCAATTTTGGTCCCGGGAACCTCTGACAGGGGGTTATGAATATGACCCGAATACTGGCATGGTTTGTGGTGGTTGCCTCGCTGTGCGTTGCCGCGTCAGCTGGGGTCAATCCGGGTTCAATATCAGGATATGTGAGAAATTCGGCGGGCGTGCCCCAGATGGGCGCTACCATCGAGCTGGTGAGTGCCGGGGGACAATCTCAGCAAGCTTACTCGGACGCCAAGGGCTTCTTTAGCCTCAAAGGCCTCATCCCTGGCAACTACGATGTCCACGTCTCCGCGCCTTCGTTCCTGCCCACTTTGCGCGAAGATGTCGTGCTTGCATCGGGCGCCAGCAAAGTGCTCAACATCACCCTGAATACCCTGCTCGAAGCTGTTCGCATGCTTCCGCCGCTCAAAAAGGGCGATGCCGACGATGACAGCTGGAAGTGGACTCTGCGTTCGACGGCCAATCGTCCCGTTCTGCGTTTCGACGGAGATTCGGCAATCGTGGTTGAGACTGAAAATCAGGATCAATCCCTCAAGGGCTCGCTGGCTCTGTTAGCCGGTGGTGGCAGCGAAGGTTATGGCAGCGCAACCGATCTGGGGACTGCCTTCAGCGTCGAGCAGTCGCTCTTTCATACCGGAACCTTGGGGTTCACCGGCGACTTAGGATACGGCAGCGGAACCCCTGACGGTGTCATGCGCGCCTCCTATGTGCGCGACTCCAACGACGGATACAACCAGTCTCTGGCCGTGATTGTGCGCCGTTTCTCCGCTCCTGACACTGCTCCTCACGGCGGGGCATTGCAGGCCATCGGCATGTCGTATGCCAACGGTTTTTCCGTGGGCGACTTGCTCGATATCAAAGTTGGTGGTGACGCCCAGGCCATTCAGTTCCTGGGAAAAGAAGTTAACGCGTTCCGTCCGGGAGCGACCGCCGATTTCCACCTGACCGCTAACACCATTCTGGAATACACTTACGCAACCTCCGAACCCAATACTCGCGCCAGTAAAGGCTTCGATTCGGCTCCTGCCGACCTGAGCGAGAGTGGTCCCCGCATGACCATGGTGGACGGCCAGCCGTTGTTGGAGAACGCTCACCACCATGAAGTCTCGATCTCTCAGCGAATCGGCGCCAACAAACTGCAGGTGGCTTACTTTAACGATCGCATCAAAGATCCTGCATTGCTCGGCGTGGGTGACGTGGAATCCGGCGATGTGCTGCCTGATGTCTATTCAGGTACCTTCAGCTACAACGGCGGCGAGTTGCAGGCACAAGGTGTCCGCTTTGTCTTCCAGCGCAGGCTCTCAAATGATCTGGTCGCCACCATCGATTACGCCTACGGCGGAGTGCTTGAACTGGCGCAGCCGGCGATCGATTGGAGCCAGGTAAGCAACAGCCTTTCGCCCGGTTGGAGACATACCGCGGCGCTGAAGCTCAACGGAGTCATCCCTCGCACCAAGACCCGGTGGATCGCCTCCTATCGCTGGACCAGCGGACAGACCTTGACCCCGGTCGATTTGTTCGACGCATCTGCCGGACAGACCGATCCGTTCTTCAACCTGTTCGTCCGTCAGCCGTTGCCGCATTTCCACGGCATGCCGGGCAACATGGAGGCGCTGATCGATCTCCGCAATCTGCTGGCGCAAGGATATGTGCCGGTCGTCGGACCTGACGGCCAGACGGTTTATCTTGTCCAGTCTGCGCGCACCGTTCGCGGCGGATTGGCATTCACCTTCTAGCGAACAACCAGATTGTTCTAAGCGAGGCCCGCCTACTCGGCGGGCTTTTTGCTGTTGCCAGCACTTGGCAGTTAGCAATTAGCAGTTGGCCACGGCGAAGAAGCGACTACGCATTGAGTTCAGCAGTGCAATGAGTCACCGCTTGCCGCCTATGTTTGTCATCCCGACCGACGCGAAGCGAGCGGAGGGATCTGCGGTTCGTCCGCTTGATTGCGGCAGGATCTTGAAGGGGCGCAGCTTCAGCCATGCTATTGCAAATCTTTTATGTTTGTCATCACGAGCGGGCGCGCCGGGGTCCCCGACAAGCGCCGACTTTGCGCTTGTTGGGGTAAGGTCTAGCCCGACGAGGGATCTGCTCTGACAAACTGCTAACTGCTCACTACCAATTGCCGGCTGCCACTGCCACTGCCGCCTCACTCCCCCATCACCTTAATGATCAATCGCTTCTTCCGTTGCCCATCGAACTCCGCATAGAACACGCGTTGCCACGGCCCCAGATCAAGCTTCCCTCCCGTGACCGGCACGATGACTTCATGATGCACCAGCAGCGACTTCAAGTGCGAGTCGCCATTGGTTTCGCCGGTCTGATGATGTTCGTAGTCGTCGCGATAGGGAGCCATTTCTTCCAACCACTTGTCGATATCGTGGATCAACCCGCTCTCATTGTCGTTCACATACACTCCCGCCGTGATGTGCATGGCCGAGACCAGGATCATCCCTTCCTGGATACTGCTCTTCCGCAGCGCCTCTTCCACCTGCGGCGTGATGTGGATGTACTCCCGATGTTTCCTGGTATTGAAGGTCAGGTATTCGGTATGAAACTTCATTTGCCTCCTCATCTGTATTGTCATCCCGAGCGAGGGTAGTGAGCCGAGGGATCTGCATCTGCATTGCCATCCCGACTGAGCCCTGCGAACCGAGGGATCTGCGGCTTCCCTATTGGCGCCTGCGAAATCTTCGGCAGCTCAGAGGTCCGGGTCTTTGCCTGCGGTTTGACTTTCGCGTATTGTAAGCCCTTACCCACCGATTCCACGTGGCCGATCATTACCATTCCGAAGAACTGCAGCGCCTGCGCGAGCAACTGGCGCAACTCACCGCTCGAGTCTACCGCCTGGAAGGATTGCTGGGCGCTCGTCCCGCTGAAGCAGCTCCTCCGGTGCAGTCTACCGTCGAGTCCCCGCCTGAATCGACCGCCGCAACGTCACTGCCGGCATTTGTTGACCAATCCGCTGTCTCATCCGCGAGAGAAAATCCGCCTGCTTTCCCTGAGCCGGTGTTATCCACACCTTCCGGTCGCCCCAACCTCGATGCTTCACTAGAATCACGCATCGGTGGTCAGTGGCTCAACCGTATCGGCATCGTGGCTGTGCTGGTCGGACTTTCCCATTTTCTCAAGCTGGCTTTCGACAACAACTGGATCGGGCCTGCCACCCAGGTGATGATCGGAATTGTCGCGGGCATCGCGATTCTCTTCTGGAGTGAGAGGTTTCGCCGCAAGGGATTTGCAGGCTTCGCATTTTCGCTGAAGGCGATCGGCATTGGAGCTCTCTACCTGTCGCTGTGGGCTGCTTGCCAGTTTTACCATCTCATTCCTGCTCCCGTTGCGTTCGGCGCGATGGTCATGGTCACCATCACTTCGGCGGTGCTTTCACTGCGGCAGAATGCAGAACTGCTGGCTGCGCTGGCTCTGCTCGGTGGCTTCCTCACACCGGTGTTAATTTCCGACAACCAGAATCACGAAGTCGTGTTGTTTTGTTATCTGGCGCTGCTTGACCTGGGAACCGTCTGGGTCGTGGCAATCAAAGGCTGGAAGCGTTTATTATTCGGCAGCCTTATCGGAACCGCGGTGCTTTTCGGAGCTTGGGCTTCCAGTTACTACACCGAGGCGCAGTTGGTCACGACTCTCGCCTTCGCAACTTTCTTCTTCCTGCTGTATGCCGGAGCACCGTTTCTGGGCCGCCGGTCGACTGACGACAG
>Ga0210398_10001341_pt1 | contig 25637 bp, 27 predicted proteins | sample IncBWC4OmetaG_FD_161047 | JGI IMG/M metagenome (GOLD analysis project Ga0210398, IMG submission 161047) | Forest soil microbial communities from Barre Woods Harvard Forest LTER site, Petersham, Massachusetts, United States - Inc-BW-C-4-O | ecosystem: Environmental > Terrestrial > Soil >... | reverse complement strand
GCAGACCGAGACCATCGAGCGCTGCGCCGAGACCTTTATGACGCTGCCGGTCGAGATCCACATCGGCCCCGAGCAGATCCTGCACAAGTTCGAAGAGGTCAAACTCTCGAAGCTGGGGCCCGTGACCAGCCTGCAGTTGACGCGCCGGCCGCTGACGCGCACCGAGATCGCGCGCAAGCGGCTGTTCGACCTGGTCGTCGCGGCAGTCGCGCTCATCGCGCTCACGCCGCTCTTGATCGTCGTCGCCGCGCTGGTCTGGCTCGACAGTCCCGGCCCGGTGCTGTTCGTGCAGCGCCGCTACGGCTTCAATCAGCAGCCGTTCCGCATCATCAAATTCCGGACCATGCGCACGCTCGACGACGGCCCGGTGATCGCGCAGGCCACCAAGAACGATCCGCGGCTGACCCGCATCGGCCACTTCCTGCGGCGCTGGAACATCGACGAGATTCCGCAGCTCTTCAACGTGCTCACCGGCGACATGTCGCTGGTCGGGCCGCGGCCGCACGCGCTGGCCCACGATCACGAATATGAGCAGCGCATCGCGCTCTACGCGCGGCGCCATAACGTCAAGCCCGGGATTACCGGCTGGGCGCAAATCCACGGCTGCCGCGGCGAGGTCGACACCGAGGAAAAAATGCAAAAGCGCCTCGAGCACGACCTGTTCTATATCGACAACTGGTCGCTGTGGCTCGATCTGCAGATCATGTTGCGCACCGTGCTGTCGCCGGCCGGATATCGCAACGCTTATTGAGGCGTGCCGTAGGGTGGGCAAAATTTCGCGCCGCGTTTGCCGCGTGGGCACCGCGCGCAGGCAATTTTGCCCACGCGAAACACGCTGCGCGGGCGCGGTGCCCACCCTACATCCGAGAATGAATCTTGCTCAGCCCGCGAGCGAAGCGATGGCGACGACCGCGCCGGCGGTGACCAGCGCTGTCGACAGCCAGAGCACGCCGATCAGGAGCCACACCGGGCGCGGCTTGCCCCCGGTACTGGCCGGCGCCTTGGTCCAGGATTCCAGCGCCGGCTCCGCCTTGCGCAATGTGGCAGTGGCGGCTTCGATGTCGGCGACCTCGCGCGCCAGCTGGTCGCGCACGGTTTGCGCCGTGGCACCGGCTTCTTCGGTAATCTCGCTTAGATCGTCCCGCAGCAGCGCCTCGCTGCGCGGCAAGGCGAACGCCGCAAAGTCAGCGTCCGAACCGGCGGACGACGGCGAACTGACATATTGCTTGAGCATGGCGCGTACCTATTTGTCCGCTTTGGATTTACAACGGCCGGACCGGCCGCGCGACGACCATTCGAAGCTAAGCTTAACGACGCCGTTAACCCTCCTCTATGCGTGGCTGCGTGTTTGGCTATGCTGTTGATCGAGGCTGCAAAATCGGCTTTGCCGCCCCAGCGCCCCCAAGGAGCCCACCATGTCTTCGACCATAATCGTGCTTGCGGTGATCGTCGTTGTCGTCCTGTGGGCGATCGCCGTCTACAACGGCCTCGTTTCCATGCGGCAGCGGGTCAACCAGGCCTTTGCCGACATCGACGTGCAGCTCAAGCAGCGCCACGACCTCGTTCCCAACCTGGTCGAGACGGTAAAGGGCTACGCCGCGCACGAACGCGGCACGCTGGACGAGGTCGTCAAGGCGCGCAACGCAGCGGTGTCAGCGCAAGGGCCGGCGCAGCAGGCCGCCGCCGAGAACATGCTCTCGGGCGCGCTGCGGCAATTGTTCGCGCTCTCGGAAGCCTATCCGGACCTCAAGGCCAACGCCAATTTCCAGCAATTGCAGGCGGAGCTTTCGGATCTCGAGAACAAGATCGCGGCGTCGCGGCGTTTCTTCAACAACGCGGTGCAGGAATACAATACCGGCATCCAGCGCTTTCCGGCCGCTCTGTTCGCCGCCTCGTTCGGTTTCTCGCAGAAGGAATATTTCGATCTCGGCGACGACCGCAAAGCCGTCACCGACGCGCCGCAGGTGAAGTTCTAATCCGTCGGGCAGCCGCGGTAATTGGCGATGGCCGCTTACGGGCTCTATAGCCATATCCAGTCGAACCGCCGGCGTTCGATCGCGCTGCTCGTCGGGCTGTTCTTCCTTATCTACCTGATGGTCTATGCCGGCGCGCTGGTGGCGGTAGCGCTTTCGGTCGATGCCGGCAGCGACGTGCTGATGCAGCTGGCGTGGAGAGATTTTCTCCAAGCGGCGCCATGGGCCACCGTCGGCACCGCGCTGTGGGTGGTGATCGCCTATTACTTCCACCAAAACATGATCGACGCGCTGACCGGCGGCCGCGAGGTGACGCGCGCCGAGGAGCCGCGGCTCTACAATATCCTGGAAAACCTGTGCATCTCGCGCGGCATCACCATGCCCAAGCTCAAGGTGATGGAGAGCGACGCGCTCAATGCCTTCGCCACCGGCATGAGCGACAAGCAATATTCGATCACGGTGACGACGGGGCTCCTCAACCGGCTCGACGACGCCGAGATCGAAGGCGTGCTCGGCCATGAGCTCACCCATATCCGCAACGGCGACGTGCGCATGATGGTGATCGCCGTGATCATCGCCGGCGTCGTCTCGTTCTTCGCCGAATTGGTATTTCGCCTGTGGTTCTATAACGGCTTCAGCTTTCGCAGCCGCTCCGAGGATCGCCGCGGCGGCGGCGCCGCCTTCGCCATCCTGATCGCGGTGGCGGTCATTGCAGTGGCGTATTTCCTGTCGTTCGTCATTCGCCTGGCACTGTCGCGCTCGCGGGAATTCCTCGCCGATGCCGGCTCGGTCGAGCTCACCAAGAATCCCGACGCCATGATCTCGGCGCTGCGCAAGATCGAAGGCCGCGGCGAATTGCCGGGCGCGACCTCGGCGGTGATGGAAATGTGCCTCGACAACCCGCGGCAAGGATTTGGCGAGCTGTTCGATACCCATCCGAGCGTCGACAGCCGGGTCGCGGCCCTGGTCAAGTTCGCCGGCGGCCACGATCCCGGCCCGCTGGCGCTGCCGCCGCAGCAAGAAAGCGACGCGGACGAGGATCAATCCGACCAGCCACCGCCGAGCGGGCCGTGGGGCCCGGCGGTGGACGAATCGAGCGAGGGTGAAGGCGCTTCTCCGGGCGCGCCGGACTCATCGGCTGGACCGTGGGGTCCGCACTCCGGCTAGCGCATGATCCCGAAAAGTGGATACCGGTTTTCGGACAGGATCATGCGCCCACTATAAAGGCCATGGTCGCAATCGGGTCACAATTAACCATATCCCTTTGAAAATAGGCGTTACGCAGCGCGTTCGCAGCCGCCTGCCGCATCTGGAGGCTTCCAAACAGAGCCGGCTCTGTGTAAGACTCCGTTAACGGAAAGATTTGCGGGAAGTGTCCGGGTTGGCCGCGGTTTTCCGGTGGATTTGCTGGGCCTAGCGGCGAACGGGGTCAGCGGGGATCAGGACAATGGCTAAGCCAACAGTGGTCGTGGTGGGCGCGGACAAAGGCGGCGTCGGCAAGACGACGGTCGCGCGGACGCTGCTTGATTATTTCACGGCGCATCACGTGCCGACGCGCGCCTTCGATACCGAATCGCCGAAGGGCACCTTGAAGCGCTTTCATCCCGACATCAGCGACATCGTCGACGTCACCTCGGTCCCCGACCAGATGCGCATTTTCGACACGCTGTCGACCACCGACGCCAGCGTGACGGTGATCGACGTGCGGGCCGGGCTGTTGTCGCCGACCTTGCGCTCGCTGCGCGACATCGGCTTCCTCGAAGCGGTGAAGAAGGGCCAGCTTAACTTCGCCGTGTTCCATATCCTCGGTTCCTCGATCGCTTCGCTCAACGAGATCGAGGATACGTCGGCCTTCACCACCGACGCCAAATATTTCCTGGTCAAGAACTACTTCAACAACACCAGCTTCTTCGAATGGGACCAGCCGACGCATTCGGCTTATTTCAAGAGGTTCAAGGACGCCGTCGAGATCACCATCCCGAAACTCAACGAGATGGCCTACGAGCAGGTCGAGCTCGCTTCGGTGCCGTTCCTCACCTTCGTCGCCAACAAGAATCAGAAAGGCGATGCCGCCAACTATTCGTTCGTGCTGCGCGGTTATGTCCGGCACTGGCTCGGCAACGTCTGGGGCGAATACGATCGCATCAAGCTCAACGACTTCGTCGCCAGCGCCGGCGCCGGCGCGGCGCCCGCGGGCGGCGGCCCGCGCGTGCAAGTGGTCCGCACCGCGCAGTAACAGGTGGTTCGCACTGCGCAGTAAGCGGTCTCTTCCCTCACCTGCGCGCAGGTGAGATGATCCAGGCTGGCGTTCGAATCGTCGCAACTGGACCGATTGACGGCATGCCGCAGCAGGCGCCGCTCTACATCGTCGCTTCACCTCGCCCGCGGGTCGGCAAGACGCTGATCGCGCGGCTTTTGACCGAATTCTTCCGCTCCAGCGGCCGCGCGCTGGTCGGCTACGACCTCGACCCGCGCGAGCCTACCTTCGCCGGCTATTTTCCCGATCTCGTCGCCACCATGAACATCGCCGACACGCCTGGGCAGATGGCGCTGTTCGACCGCTTGATCGCCGGCGGGCCGCGCACCACCGTCATCGACCTCGGTTACGGCCTGTTCGAGCAGTTCTTCGACGTGATGACCGAGATCGGCTTCGTGCAGGAAGCGCGGCGGCGCGCGATCGAGCCGGTCGTGCTGTTCGTCACCGACCCGGCCCCGGGGACGGTGCGCGCTTACGCCGATGTGCGCCGGCGCCTCGAGACCACCGCCTTCGTGCCGGTGCACAACGAAGCGATATCGGTGATGTACGAGAAGGCGGATTTTCCGCCGAGCCGCAACGAATACGGCCTCATCCGCATCCCGCGCCTCTCCGCGATCGTGCGTGGCGTCGTCGACCGGCCGAGCTTCTCGTTCGCCAACTATATGACCGAGCGCCCCGGCGGCCCGACCGAAATCCACAGCTGGATCGGCACCATTTTCAGCGAGTTTCGCGAACTCGAATTGCGCCTGCTGATGGGCAAGCTCGGCGCGTCGCTGGGCGGCGGCGCGCTCGGCCGGATCAATGCCCTTTGAAACTGACCAGCGTGCGCAGCGATCGGAGGCGCGGCGGCTGTTTGGCCCCTCGCCGTACGCGCGCGGCGCCCGAGCGCATCCGGCGTATTGGCGTGCCGGCGATCAGACCAATACGAAATACTCACACGTTCAGCACGTGAGCGCGCACTGGCATCCGATGCCGATCAGAAGTATCGGACACGCCATAGTTCTCTTGCGACCTTACAAATGGATCGTCCGCTGTGCAGCGTGCCTGAGAGCCGCGTTGGTCTGACCATTTTGCGACCGATCGGGTCGGCGGCCTTCGCATATGTGCCGATCCTGAACACGCCGCCGTTGCCGCATCGGCCGCGTCCCGCCATCCAAGCCTCACGCCCATGGCTCAGCTGGATAGAGCGCTGCCTCCGAAGGCAGAGGTCAGAGGTTCGAATCCCTTCGGGCGCGCCAAGGGCAAAGCAAACCCAGCAACTCCGTAAAGAACCGCATCCTCAGGCGTTCATCGCCAATAACCCGGTCCCGCCGAATTGGCGGTGTTCAGCCCAGTAGACGTATTTGGACTGCCAAGCACACTGGCAGCTTTGGTGCCCATCGTGCCATAAGCGCCCACCAGGTCTGGTCCAAACCACATGCTCTGGCCGCTTGCCGGATTCGCGTCCCCATAGAATTGAAATGGGTAACATACCTTAAGAGTGGTATTATTGGCTGCGCCGACCAGAGCGGCGCGCTGTTGTGTGAAATACGGATCCGCGCTGACCACCACGGCATCGGCTATTTGCGCAGCACTTGAAAATGCATTTGCAAAATTAATAGCGGAATTATCGCCGGTGCCCACCCCTTGCTCTGGCCACCCTTGGCTCCGCCAGGCGCGCAATTCATCTTGGTCCATCTGGGCATTCTTGTTGTGCAGCAGGCAGACCCTGTTTGCAGGTATTGTCGTCCATTTGGCTATCACGTACCCATTACGGGCGGCGTCGCTCGCGGGAGTATCCAAATTTATGCCACCGCGGAAAGTACCGTGCGGATTGATGTTAAAGTTCGGCGTCGTGCCGACGATTGCGAGAAAAGGCTTGTCCTTCGCGAAATCCGCAGCTGCCTTGGCCGCAATTGAACCGCCTACAGTGACAATTACGTCTGCCGTTGCATTGAGAGACTTCACGGCATTGTTCAATTCCTGATGCGCGCCACCATACGCTCCCAAGGCATCTCTGGCGTCTAAAACCACCCGACCATTTTGTCCTGGCGGCTTGGTGGGGTCGTATTCCCAGCCGCCCGCTCGAAGCGCATTGCAGAACGCCAGCGCCAGGGGTGTGCCCGTAAATGCCGTGCTGCTGACGATGCCCAAGACGGGAGTGGCCAAAGTAGACGCGCGAGACTTTGCAGGGGCCCGACTGTGCTTTTTCGCTCCGGCCCGCTTCTTCGATGCGCGTTGTGAGGCGCTCGATTTTACAGGCCTCTTCTTTGCCGCACTTGGGATTTTCCTGGCCTTGTTCTTCCCGGCTTTCTTCGTTTTCGCCATTTCCCTCTCCTTTAGAATCTAATGTGCCAAGCGCCTACCCGCCCAGCGACAATAACAATTACCGAATTATCCCAATCAAGCGCTGCATCCGCATCCGCATCCGCACGCATGGTCATCTTTGGCCTTCCAGCGCGGATGATCTTTGTTCGGGTAGAGCCGCCAACCAAGCACGAAATGCTGGCCGCTCTTGTCGCTGTTCTTCTTGGCTCTTACGGCCTTCTTAATCATTTGAGCCAGATCGCGATTGGCTTGATAGCCACATTTGTCTGTGGCCTGAACGTGCTTGGCATCGGTCTTGACGCCCCGTAGAGGCACCCGTCCCTTGCCGAGTGACGTTTTGCGTGCGCCGCTTTTCAGCTTTGAACGCGTCATCTTAGGGTAGATTTCAGGCATCGTCGTCTCTCCTATTTCGGTTGAGCCGCAGCAACTTTTGTTTCCTCAAACGTTTCACAATTTGCCACGGAAAACTCACGCACGACCATCGACTTCCATTCGTTTTCAAGATCCGCGAGCGTCATGCAGTAGACGTCAGACCAGCGATCTGATGATCCGGCATTAAGAACCAGCGGCAGAAGCTGGGTTTGTGTGTAGAGCGATCGAAATCTTTCGACACCGAGTGTCTCCAAGAGAAACTGCACAAACGATCCGGCAACGGGATATACAAATGCCTGCCCGCGTTGATCCTCGCCAAATAATTCGGCTCCCACGCGCAGCGTCAGAGGGTTTGGCGTCGGTATCAAATCGAGTTCGGCAAGATGGACCTGTCCGAGACCTAACGGGTCCTCGCCGGAATTACGCGGCGTCATTTCCAGCAAGCGCTCGCATACATTCCTGTGCAGCGGTTTGCCAAAATTCGGAAACGCCGGATTGCCGCCAATAGAGTCCTGCAGGTGCACGGCGAGACCTTCTGCAAGAAAGCGATTGCCGTTTGGGAAGAAAACATGGACCAGTTCGTGCATAACGGCCGCTTTGCGAGAAGCGACCCGCCACGTTGGAAATTCCATATATCCGCGGCGGCCCGACCAGGCCGGCACAAGAGATTTGGATATACTGTATCGGTCGGAAACGATTATTTTTAATTCTGGAACCGGAATCTTAATCCAATCCAGATCGGCTGCCCATTCTTGAAGGCGTATGATTTCCCGACAAACGTCGCCTTCAAACTCAATCCGCTGGGTCTCTGTTAGCGCTGCGGTTCCGTCGCGTGCACGTTCAAATTCAAAATCAATCTTTTCAATTCCGTTGTCGCCGTTGGTTCCTAATTGGATGGACTTTTTGACTGATATTTTTTGGGTGCGCGAACGAGCGGTGGAATCCGAACCACGCGACGCTTTCACATCCGCCGCAATGGCCAATGGACTGATCGAGCGTTTTGGGTTCAAGCTCACGCTGCCCCCCAGCAACCGTACCCCGCACTATGGCAGCTTTTGACGCCGCGGGGAAGATACGGCGACATTGGGCCGCGTCTCGGTTTGAATCTTCGTCGCCTAACAGATACGCGACGGATTTTCAGCGAGTTGGTGGAGCTACTCAATCACCTCGTCGGCCAGCAACGCGTTAGGCAAATCAAGACTGAGCGACATTGCGGTCTTGGCATTGATGACGAGTTTGAAAGTTGTGGGCCGTTGAACCGGCAGCTCGGTAACTTTGGCACCTTTTAGGATCTGGCCAGCATAGATACCAACCTGCCGGAACGCCCAGCCTAGATCGGGCCCATAGCTGAGCAAACCTCCCACCTCGACATATTCCCGCCATGGATAGCATCCCGGCAAAGAGTGTAGTGCGGCAAGCTGCACGATCTGATCGCGTCGACTGGTAAAGAAAGGATCGGCACTGACGGTAAACGCACCGGCTTGCTGCTCGATGGCCGAGCTAAACGCCTGCTCGATTTCACCGTCATTCGTGGCGTCGAAGAGTAGAGCTTTCAGTCCAAGCGATTCTGATGCAGATAGCGCCTCTTCTCGTTCTATTTTCGCGGTGCTTGCGCCAGGATTTCCGAAAAAAGCAACCGAGCGGGCCGACGGTATTACCTTATGAATTAATTCAATGCGCTTCGTTGTCAGTTCGGTCGTAAATACGCTGACACCCGTGGCATTGCCGCCGGGTTTATTGAGACTCTCTACGAGCCCGAGCTGAACGGGATCAAAACCGCTGACGAAGAGAATAGGAATTTGGTCGGTGGCTTTTTTGGCAGCCCGCGCGGCCACTACGCCGCCCGCGGCGGCGATCAAAAGCACCTTCTTTTCCACGAGATCCTTCGCCAATGCCTCCAGCTCGTCATAGTGACCTTCTGCCCAGCGGTAGAGGATCCAAAGGTTGCGGCCTTCGATGTAGCCTTGCTCGCCCAGGCCGTCGCGGAACGCGGTTATGAACCGATCGGAAGCCCGCGGCGAAACGCCGCTGAGCCAACCGATCACCGGCATATTCGGTGCTTGTGCGCGGACGGCCCACGGCCATAAAGCCGCTCCGCCGAGAGCCGCCAGGAATTTCCGACGTCGTATTACGCGGCACAAAGTTCGACCTCCACGAACGCGTTGCCAAGAATAGCACATCGGTTGAACGCAAATTGTCCCATAATCGCAACGCCGCCATATTCATCTAATTGGCTGACTTCCTACTATTGGCCTGAATTTCCGTTAGATTTTGGCCGCGGTCGCGCAATCCAATCAAGCCGCGGCGAAAAAGTTCCTCAATCCACGCGAGGCTATCCTCAACCGAGGTCGCGCCCTCCTCGGATTCCAGTTGAGCCGCGATTTCCAATGCCGTTTGCCTTCCTTCGCTAAGTTGCAAAATTCGTGCCGTCGCGCCGTCGACAAGAAGCGGTTCACTTCGTCGACCTTTGGCCGGCGCGAAGACTAGAACATAACTAGGCAGCCTTGTGACGACGACTGGAAATTCGCCGACGTTGCGCGAAGTCAGATAATGGGAAACGTCGAAATTGAATTTTATAATATTCATTCGCGGATTTTGAATCGGCAGAAGTTGGGCTAAATCGCTCGAATCGATCGCCCACCTTGGAATATTCAACCGAACGAAGCTTTTATTTTTATCGCCATCGCGTAATTCTCCGAGCGTTTGCTCGGCTGTCGCGACGGTTATTTCAATCTCGACGGCTGGGATAAGCGGCTTGAGGCTTGTTTCACCTCTAGCGGTCGCTTTCCTTATGGCAGCTAGAATTGCGTGCGCCTGTGCAATGTCAACCTGCCCTTTCGTCGGCAACCTCTTGCCGGTAATTTTCAGCAGTGCGTCGGCACAGAGTTGCGTCAATTGAAATGAGCCGTCAGAGGAACCAGGTGTGTCGGAATTGCCCGAGAATGTCGCGGGCAAGCGCTTTCGTGCCGCCGCCGCGGTCAAGATTTTGTCCAGTCTGCGAGGAAACTCAGTCTGCCGCTCCAGTCGACGAGCGAAGTCGTGCCCTCGGGCTCCGACCGCGGCGGCAGGTGCAGGATCGTTGGCAATATCGCCGAGTCGCTGTGCTAACTCGCCAACGTCATGGACATTATCGACTGCGACACATCCGTAGCCGCTTGGAAGTCGATCGTACTCGGGCAGCTTGCTTAGCACTTCCCTCGAAGCGACGAGGCAACATCCGCAAAGCAGCGCTTCCCTGGCGACCATGGGAGAATGAATTCTAATCGGAAAGTCCTGTTCAAGGCAGCACACCGCCAGGCAGCCGCGGAGGAACTCGGGCACGCGCCAATGGGGAAGAAATGGAAGCTGCAGAATTCGATCGGTAAGGCCGAGCTCTTGCGCCATCGTCCGAAATTTTCCTTCGACGTCTGGCTTTCCGTGGGCGAGCGCGACGAGACCAACATTCACACCCGCCAGTTTGAGTCGGTGCATGGCCGCAAGAAGGGCAAAGGATCCTTTGGTTTCGCCGAGCTTGCCGTAGACTCCGAAATAATTTCGCTCGCCGGTGAAATCACCCCATAGCGTATCGCCAACCGGATCCGCCGATCCGAGCTCACTAATCAGGGATTTTAAGTTGATCACCGGGCCATCGGGCGTAAACAACGTTTCAGGCAACGAATATCCGCCGCCGAAAGCGATTCGCCTGGAGCTAACACCGCGTTCTATCGCGCGCTGCATGACCGCGCCGCCGGCAATCACGCACTCGGCGGAGCGCAACACGTGATCATAGAGAGTGTCTAATTGCGGGTGATGCCACAACCGTCCGGCATCGCTCCCGGCCATGCGTACGACATGTGGGACACCGGTTATCTCTGAGGCGAGATAGCCGGCCACCCCATAGGGTTCCATGTAATGCGAATGGATGACATCAAACGGCCGCTCCGCATGCACCTTTGCGGCGATTGAGGCCAGCTTGGAGACGAAGGGACTGGCCATTGGAATATACGATTGCGAGCGATCAACAGGATCGGACCAATGAACCGTCAGGGAACCGTCACTGAACTGAGCCTCGCAGCGTATCCAGTCTTCTGGACGCATGTGCATGCGAAACGGCGGGCTCGCCTCCTTGGCATTGGTTATGACGTGGACTTCGTGGCCGTGCTCCGCAAGGCGATAAGCTGTCCAGTAGGTTCGCATGCTGACGCCGCCCTGGATCGGCGGATATTTGCCGATGATACAAATTCTCAACGCCGCTCCTCCAAGAGTCCCGCTTCTCCCAGGTCGGCGATTAGACCTTTCGCATTGGGCAATTCGTCAACTGCGACCCAGGTGTCGAGCGCTGCGAGTAGATCGAAAACCTCCGGCGCGAGCTCGAAAATGCCAATTTCGCCCCCGCGAAAGCAAATCGCGAGCGGGACCACGCGTTCGATCGGGCTAATGTCTCCCCATTTACCCTCGAAGATCGGGCGGACATCAAAGCGCGTATGGAGGAGCGCAATAAGTGGGCTACGGCGAATTTCGGAAGGTCTGTTGCGGGCAGGTCTTTTGTGGGTAGGCCTTTTCGCGACTGCCAATGGGCTGTCGGCACCGATGCGAACTTGCGCAACCGCCAATTCGCACGTGGTCACATCGGGCAAATATCGCAGAGCCGGTGGTCGGTTCTCCCAGCGCGAGATCAGAAAATTATAAAACTGGCGGGCGTTCTCCAACCGGCTGATATCGACAGGTGGGCACGCGTGGACGAATTCTCGCACGATTGCGTCTCGGTCGTCGCCAAATAAAGCGAATGTCTTGGGGAAGACCGCTGCAATCTTTTCCATACGTTTTTCGTGCGAAAAGCGCGCCTCGATATGCAGCAGCGCGCGATCAAACCCTTGCAAGAGCGGGTTGCGAGACCTGCTGCCAACGTCGCCAAAAATAGCCTCGCCGCTGGTCAGGTATTCGAGCAGCCGAGTTTGGCGATCCAACAATCCCTTTGCCTTACACATGTTTCGACCATTGATCGACGCACAAACGAATACGCTCTAGGTCGGCGAGGATTTCGCCCGTGGCATCAAGCCGATCATCGCGTTCGAGTATAATTGTCTGCGGGCTGTAAAGCGACAGTGCGTATTCCAGCAAATCGAGCGTCTCGTCCGGCACGGGGTGGGAATGGGTATCGGCGAGAAAGGACCGTTGCAAACCAGCATCGCTAATGGCAATTCCGCCAGCCATGTGTATTTCCCTCACCGTGTCCGGCGCGAGGCTGTCCAGAAATTCATAAGCGTCGAAGTCGTGATTTTGGGCATTCAGGTACAAATTCTCGACGTCAAGCAACAGGCCAGCCCCACTCTCACGGCAGATCAAGTTGAGAAAATCGGCATCCGACAAGTTCGAGTCTGGCCACTCAAACGCATAGGAAATATTTTCAAGCAGGAATGGAACGCCAATCCGTGATTGGACGGTTCGCACTTTCGCTATAATGGATTCAGCGGCCGCAACGGTCTTCGGAAGTGGCAGTAGATTTGCCAGGTCGCGCCCCGGGACGCGCGTGAAGGCGAGGTGCTCACTATAGGTCGGAGCATGCAGCTGTTCGACGATCGCAGCGACTTGATCGAGATACGCGAGATCAAGCGGCACGTCCGTTCCTATGGAAAGGCCGATCCCATGCGCATTGATCGGGATGCGGCCTACAAAATCGAAGATTTCGGCGCGCTGCGTGGCACTGCCGTAGATGCAATGATCAATCGTGACCTCAAGTAGGTCGAAACACTTCAAATTCGCGCGAGTCCATTCGGCAATAGCGGAACGGTAGCCGATACCTACTGCCGGACGCCGCCGCCTATCAGCTTTCGCCACACTGAACACTGTAATGCACCACTTTTCAGAAGGCGGAAACAGATTATCATCGTTGTTGGATGACGAAAACAGAAGCCTCTCGATGGCTTTTTGTGTGAACGGCTTGAGATGCCAACCGGCGTTCCCGCCATCATCGAGCGTCCGCGAAAAAGCTCGCTGTCTTCCAGCGGCGCAAAATGTCGCCTATTGGCCCATTGCCTCGTTTCGCGGCAACGCGGTATTCAGTCGCTAACCGGGCATAGCGGACGATGTGAATTTATGCGTCACGCCCTAATGCCCCTCGAAGCTCACCAGCGTGCGCACCGGCACGCCGAGCTTCCTGATCTTTTCGGCGCCGCCGAGATCGGGCAGATCGATGATGAAGCAGGCCGCCAGCACATTGGCGCCGATCTGCTTCAACAGCTTGCAGGCGGCTTCCGCGGTGCCGCCGGTGGCGACCAGATCGTCGACCAGGATGACGCGCTCGCCCGCAAGCACCGCGTCCTCGTGCATTTCCATTTCGTCGATGCCGTATTCGAGCGAGTAGCCGATGCTCACCCGCTTGAACGGCAGCTTGCCCTTCTTGCGGATCGGCACGAAGCCGGCCGAGACCTGGTGCGCCACGGCGCCGCCGAGGATGAAACCGCGCGCCTCGATGCCGGCGACCTTGTCGATCTTGCCGCCGGCCCAGGGCTGCACCAATTCGTCGACGGCGCGGCGGAACGCACGTGCGTCGCCCAACAGCGTGGTGATGTCGCGAAACATGATGCCCGGCTTGGGATAATCCGGGATGCTGCGGATCGCGGCTTTAAGATCATTCTCGATTGCGACGGTGGTCATGGTTCGAGCCCCATTCGCGGCAAGCCGATATCAAGCTCGCGGCGCGATTACGTCGTCTCGGGATGATGCACGTCGTGCCAGACTTTCTTCTTGGTGAAGTACAAGAGCCCAGTCAGCACGAGGAGGAAGATCATGACCTGGAAGCCGAGCCGCTTGCGCGCGTCGAGCGTCGGCTCCGCCGCCCACATCAGGAAGGCTGCGACATCGCGGCCGTATTGATCGACCGTGGTGGGCGTGCCGTCGGTGTATTGCACCTGGCCGTCAGAAAGCGGCTTGGGCATGCCGATGGCGCCGCCGGGGAAATATTTGTTGTACTGGCCGCCCGGCGGCAGCGCGAAGCCGGCCGGCGGGTCGGTGTAGCCGTTGAGGAGGGCGTGGATGTAGTCGGGGCCGTCCTCCTGATAATCGATGAAGGCGTCGATGACGAATTGCGGGAAACCCCATTCGTAGCCGCGCGCCTTGGCGATGACCGAGAAGTCGGGCGGCAGCTTGCCGCCGAGCGCGGCGCGGGCGGCCTGGTCGTTGGGGAACGGCGGCGGGAAATGATCGGCTAGCGTGCCGGGGCGCTGAAACATCTGGCCCTGGTCGTTGGGGCCGTCGGTGACCTGGAACTCGGACGCGATCGCGGTCGCCTGCGCCTCGGTGAAGCCGGGACCGCCCGGCTCGGCCAGATTGCGAAACGCCAACAGCTTGATGCTGTGGCAGGTCGAGCAGACTTCCTTGTAGATCTTGAAGCCGCGTTGCAGCTGCGCCTGGTCGTAGATGCCGAACGGCCCGGCGAACGACCATTTTTGCCGCGGCGGCGCGTCCTCGGCCGAAGCCGTCGAAATGGCTGCGGCCGACAGCGAAGCCGCGAGAGCGAGCGCGAGGATGATGCGATGGGATTTCATGACGCGGCACCCGGGCTCAGCACCGATTCCGAGATCGAATTCGGCAGCGGCTTGGTCGTCTCGAGCAATCCGAGCAGCGGCAGGATGACAAGGAAGAAGCCGAAATAGTAGATGGTGAGAATGCGCGCCGCGATCACATAGCCACCCGACGGCTCCTGCGAGCCGAGATAGCCGAGCCCGATGACGGCGGCGAAGAAGATAAAGAGAAATTGCCGGTAAATCGGCCGGTAATTCGCCGACCGCACCCGCGACGTATCGAGCCACGGCAGAAAAGCGAGAATGATGATCGAGCTTGCCAGCGCGGTGACGCCGAGCAGCTTGCTCGGGATGGCGCGCAGGATGGCGTAGAACGGCAGGTAGTACCATTCCGGCACGATATGGGTCGGCGTCTGACCCGGATTGGCCATGATGTAGTTGTCGGAGTGGCCGAGATAGTTCGGCAGGTAGAACACGAACCAGGCGTAGAACAGGCAGAACACGCCGATGAAGAAGCCGTCCTTGACGGTCGCATAGGGCGTGAACGCCACGGTGTCCTTCTCGGTCTTCGGCTCGACGCCGGTCGGATTGTTCTGCCCGACCATGTGCAGCGCCCAGACGTGCAGCACCACCACGCCGGCGATCACGAACGGCAACAGGTAGTGCAGCGAATAGAAGCGATTGAGCGTCGGATTGCCGACCGCGTAGCCGCCCCACAGCCAGGTCACGATCGGCTCGCCGACGCCGGGCAGCGCCGAGAACAGGTTGGTGATGACGGTAGCGGCCCAAAAGCTCATCTGGCCCCAGGGCAGCACGTAGCCCATGAAGCCGGTCGCGACCATCAACAGGAACAGAATGACGCCGAGGATCCAAAGCACCTCGCGCGGCTCCTTGTAGGAGCCGTAATACATGCCGCGGGCGATGTGGGCGTAAACGGCGGCGAAGAAGAACGCGGCGCCGTTGGCGTGCAGGTAGCGCAACAGCCAGCCGTAATTGACGTCGCGCATGATCGATTCGACGGAGATGAAGGCGAAATCGACATGCGGCGTGTAATGCATCGCCAGCACGATGCCGGTGACGATCTGCACGCCCAGCATGAAGGTCAAAATGCCGCCGAACGTCCACCAGTAGTTCAGGTTGCGCGGGGTCGGATAAGCAATGAAGGAGGAGTAGACGAGGCTCACGATCGGCAGCCGCCGCTCGAACCACTGCATGAATGGGCTTTGCGGCTGATAGGTCGAATGTCCGCTCATGATCGAACCTTATGCCTTATCCGTCTTGCCGGTCATCCCATCCGCGCTGCGAACCGCGCCCCTTCCCTGCCCAGGAGGGGTTCAGGAGGCGGACGGACCGGTCGCATCCGGCCTGGGGAAGGTCAGAGGCGACGCATACCGGCGGCGTTTTATTGGCACCCTTGCCGGGAGAGTGCAAGTGTAGGCTTGCCGGCACGCACAGCCCGGTCTTTCCGGCACCGGACCGCCCCGATTTCGGCCATGCGCATCGCCCTCTACCAGCCCGATATCCCGCAGAACACCGGAACCATATTGCGGCTATGCGCGTGCTTGGGGATCGAGGCCCACATCATCGCGCCGGCGGGTTTCCCGACCTCCGACCGCGCCTTTCGCCGCGCCGGCATGGACTATCTCGATGCCGTGACGATCGTGCGGCACGGCTCGTGGCACGATTTCGAGGCTTGGCGGACGGCCGGACACCATCGCCTGGTGCTGTTCACCACCGGGGCAGCGACTGCGTATCTCGATTACCGATTCGCGCCCGAGGACGTGCTGCTGTTTGGCCGCGAATCCGCGGGCGTGCCGGCAGAGGTGCACCAAGCCGCCGACGCCCGCCTCGTCATCCCGATGCGCCCGGGCCTGCGCTCGCTCAACGTCGCAGTCGCCGCCGCCATGGCCGCCGGCGAAGCGCTGCGGCAGACGGGTGGCTTGACCGCTCTACGCAGCGGGGTGGATTGAGTTGTCATTTTTGTATATTATGGTAATATACTGGCATGCTCGACTTTGGCCAACTCGGGTTTGATTGGGATGACGGCAACAGCAGCAAGAGCCTGGCCAAACACGATGTTAGTCAACAGGAGGCTGAACAAGTTTTCGTCGATCCACGCGTCCTTGTGTTGGTCGACGAGAAGCATAGCGGCGAAGAACAGCGCTTTCACGCTTACGGCATGACGCCGCTCGGTCGTCGGTTACAGGTGAGTTTTACACTGCGCCAGAACCGAACGCTTATTCGCGTTATCTCGTCTCGCAACATGAGCCGCAAAGAAAGATCCCGCTATGAACAAGAAGCTTAAGACGGTTCCGAAATTTCATACCGAGGCTGAAGAACGCGCATTTTGGGAGAGCCACGATACGGCGGATTATTTCGATTTGAGCAAGGCGCAACGCGCGCGATTTCCCAATTTGAAGCTTTCGACGACCGCCATTTCGCTTCGCCTACCTCAGGGACTGCTGGATCGTATCAAGGTCGCCGCCAATAAGCGCGATGTGCCGTATCAATCCTTGATCAAGGTTTGGTTGGCCGAAAAAGCAGACGCGGAATAGACGTTCAACGCCAACCTTACGCCTCGACCACACCGGGCCGCCCACTCTCGACCGCGAACGTCTTCAGCGTCGCGATGTCGGCCTTGGGATCGTGCGCGTCTGAGACGACGCGCAGCCGCACGTTCATGCGGGCGCGTTCGAGATCGACGCTGACATAGCCGCGTCGCCGGCTTTCGCAGAACCGGACGTGCGGGTTGTCGGGCGCCGTTTGCGCGAATAGCGCGTAAGGCGCCGGATAAGATGAGATCGACGTGCCGACGAACTCGGTCGCCACCACCGGCGAAGCCGGGTCGTCGAAATCGAGATGCAGATCGTTGGCGAAGAAAGCGTGGATGTCGCCGCCCACCACCACGGGATTGGACACGCGCGTGTCGCCGATGCGCTTGAGGAGCCGCGTGCGATTGGCCGGGTAGCCGTCCCAGTCGTCGGTCCAGTAGGCGTCGGCGCCGCTAAGCTTTTGCCGAAACTGCGCCATCAGCACGTCCTGCGCGATCACATTCCACTGCGCCTTCGAGTGCGCGAGCCCCGAATAGAGCCAGGATTCCTGGGCGAAGCCGATCATGGTACGGCCGGCGTCGAGCCGCTCCGGGCAGCTGGCGTTGCTCTCCAGATGGCCGCCGCCCTTGTTCGGTGGGCCGTAACAGGCTTCGCGCGAGCGATACTGCCGGCCGTCGATCATCGAAATTTCGACGAGATCGCCGAAGCTGAAGCGGTCGTAGACCCGCATCACCGGCACATGCGGCTGCGACAGCATCGGCCGCACCGGCATGTGCTCGTAGAACGCCTGGTAGGCGGCGGCGCGCTGCAACAAAAAGCGCGCCGGCTCGGCGAACCATTGCGACCATTGGTCGGCATAATCGTTCTCGACCTCGTGGTCGTCCCAGGTGACCAGCGCCGGCGCCCGAGCGTGCAGGTTTTGCAGATCCGGGTCGAGCCGGTATTGCGCATAGCGATTGCGATAGAGCGGCAGCGTCGTGGTCGGCACGCCGTCGCTGTGCCGGCGCACGGTCGGTTTGCTCTCCTCGATGGTGTCGTAGATGTAATCGCCGAGGAACAGCACGACGTCGGGATTTTCGTCGGTCAGATGCCGGTACGCCGAGAAATAACCGTGCTCGTAGTTGGAGCACGACACGAAACCGAAGCGCAGCTTGTCGAGGGACGCCCCGGCCGCCGGCAAGGTCACGGCGCGGCCGACGCGGCTCGCCGCATCGCCGCTCATGAAGCGATACCAATAGGGCCGGCCGGGCTCGAGCCCGCTGACATCGAGATGCACCGAATAGGCAAAGGCCCGTTCGGCCGTGGCTTCGCCCTTGCGCACGATGTCGTGCATGGCGGAGTCGGTCGCGATCTCGTAGTCGATGGCGACGTCAGCGCCGCGCATGCCGCCCGGGGTTTCCGGATTGGCCGACATCGGCTCCGGCGCAAGCCGCGTCCACAGCACGAAGCCGTCGGACCGCGGGGCGCCGGACGCGACGCCGAGGCTGAACGGATTGCCGGGCAGCCAGCTCTGCGCCCGCGCCGAGCGCAGCAAAGCGGGCGCCGCGACCAGGGCCACGCCGGTACTCGCCGCCCCCGCGATCAAGCGGCGGCGCGTCAGGCGGTTTGGCAAGGATTTATTCGGCATGATCGATCTCGCTGGCGATGGATCGACATTGTCGCCTGATTTTATGACATTCTAGCATCATGGGTACCGACAAAATCGAGGCGCGAAAAAAGCAGGCAAGAGCATGGTTCGAAGCGCTGCGCGACCAAATCGTAGCGGGGTTCGAAGCCGTGGAAGATGCCCTGCCCGCGGCGGCGCCGCTGGGCGACCGCCCCGCCGGCCGCTTCACGCGCACGCCGTGGAGCCGCACCGATCACCGCGGCGCAGCCGGCGGCGGCGGCGTCATGGCGATGATGACGGGCCGCGTGTTCGAGAAGGTCGGCGTCCACGTCTCTACCGTGTTCGGCGAATTCGCGCCGGAATTCCGCAAGGACATTCCGGGCGCGGCCGACGACCCCCGCTTCTTCGCCTCCGGCATTTCGCTGATCGCGCATCTGCACAATCCCCATGTGCCGGCGGTGCACATGAATACGCGCTACGTGGTGACGACAAAATCGTGGTTCGGCGGCGGCGCCGATCTCACCCCGGTGCTGGAGCGCCGGCGCCGCCAGGACGATCCTGACACGCTGGCCTTTCACGCCGCGATGCGGGCGGCCTGCGACGCCCATGCCGGCGTCGCGCCCTACGACAAATTCAAAACATGGTGCGACGACTATTTCTTTCTCAAGCACCGCAATGAAATGCGCGGCATCGGCGGTATCTTTTACGATTATCTCGAAAGCGAATACGACGCGACATTTGCCTTCACCCAGGATGTCGGCCGCGCTTTCTTGAAAATCTATCCCGAGCTGGTGCGAAAGAATTTCACAAAACCTTGGACCGAGGCCGAGCGCGAGGAACAGCTGGTGCGCCGCGGCCGCTATGTCGAGTTCAACCTGCTCTATGACCGCGGCACCATTTTCGGCCTGCGCACCGGCGGCAATGTCGACTCGATCCTGTCGTCGATGCCGCCGGTGGTGAAGTGGCCGTAGTGGCCGTCATTGCGAGGAGCCAACGGGTCCGGCCCGAAGTGGCCGGCCCGATGACAGGCTCCGCGACGAAGCAATCCAGCGCTGAGCAGCCGCCTGGATTGCTTCGCTTCGCTCGCAATGACGGGGCTACTTCAACGCCCCGTAAATCATCACCGAGCCGCCGACGATCACCACCGCGTCGAGCATCGCGGTGTGCACGTGGACCGGCAGACGCTCGACGATCAGCTTGGCGATGAAGGTGGTGAAGAATCCGATGCCGCCGATCAAGAGGCCGACGGCGAGCACCACCGGCGTGAGCACACCGGCAACGCCGAACACCGACAGCTTGACCACGCCCATGACGATGGACACCGTGGCATCGGTCGCGATCACGGCTGCGCCTTCGAGGCCGGTGGCCATGAGCAGCGACAAGAGAATGACGCCGGCGCCGGTGGTGCCGCCGACCAGCACACCCCAGCCGGCCGAAGCCGCGGCAAAGCCCTTTTCGCCGAGATGGCGGCCGCGGTTCTTCAGTATGCGCCGCAGCGGCACCGTCGCGATCAGGCTCGTGCCGATCACCAGCGCCGCGCCGCGGCCGGTGAGCAGCGTATAGAGCCAGGCGCCGAGCACGCAGGTCGGCGCCGCCGCGACGAGCGCGATCATGGCGCGCCGCAGGTTCAGCGCGCGGCGAAAGGCGACGATGCGGGCCGAATTGGTGAACATTGCCGACACCGCAATGATCGGCACCACCGGCGCGGCGCCCAGGATCGGCACCAGCACCAGCGGCATCAGCGCGCCTGTGCCATAGCCGGCAACGCCGCCGGCAATGCCGGAAAATGCCGCCAGGCCGACGATCAGCACCAGTTCGGTGAGCGATAAGTCGGGCAGGATCGGCACGCGGATTCAGCCGTTGACTTGGGGAGCCTCAGTTACGAGAACAGGGGCCTCGTTTTAGGGTCGTCTAGGGAGCTAAGGCATGGACCTTGGGATTGCGGGCCGCAAGGCGATCGTTTGCGCATCGAGCCGCGGGCTCGGCCGCGGTTGCGCCCACCGCCTTGCCGAAGCCGGCTGCGAGGTGGTGATCAACGGCCTCGACAAGGATCGCCTCGCCGCCACCGCGGACGAATTGCGCAAGGCGACCGGCGCCAAGATCATCCCGGTGGTGGCCGATGTCGCCTCGCCGGAAGGCCAGAAAGCGCTGTTCGCCGCCTGCCCGGAGCCCGATATTCTGGTCAATAACAATGCCGGCCGCCGTTCCGCGATTTCCGCGAGCTCGACCGGCAAAAGATGATCGACGGCGTCGTCGGCAACATGATCGTGGCCATCGAGCTGATCCAGAAGGCGATCGACCCGATGGTGGCGAGAAAATTCGGCCGCATCGTCAACATCACCTCGGGCTCGGTGAAGATGCCGCTGGTCGGTCTCGATCTGTCGTCCGGCGCCCGCGCCGGGCTGACCGCGTTCCTCGCCGGCGTGGCGCGCTCGGTCGCGGCGTCCAATGTCACCATCAATTTCATGCTGCCGGGGATCTTTGACACCGACCGCTTCCGCTCCAATGTGCAGGCGACCTCGCAGAAACGCGGTACCAGCTACGACGCGGCGCTGGCGCAGAACATCGAATCGGTTCCGGCGAAGCGGCTGGGCACGCCCGACGAATTCGGCGCCACCTGCGCCTTCCTGTGCTCGGCGCAGGCGGGCTACATCACCGGACAGAATTTTCTGATCGACGGGGGCCGCTTCCCCGGCGCGTTCTAAGGCACAATCGAACTCCCAAAAATCACCACCCCAAGGAGACCGCCATGAAACTCGTTCGTTACGGCGCAGCCGGCCGCGAAAAGCCCGGCATGATCGACGCCAAAGGCAATATCCGCGATCTGTCGAAAGTCATTCCCGATCTCGCCGGCGAAGCGCTGTCGCCCGGCGGCCTCGCCAAGCTGAAAAAACTCAATCCGGAAAAACTGCCGTTGGTGAAGGGCAAGCCACGCATCGGACCGTGCGTCCCAAAACCCGGCAATTTCATCGCCATCGGGCTGAATTATTCCGACCACGCCGCCGAAGCCGGCATGCCGATCCCGAAAGAGCCGATCATCTTCAACAAGGCGCCGTCGTGCCTGTGCGGCCCGAACGACGACACCATCATCCCGCGGGATTCGACAAAACTCGATTGGGAAATCGAGCTCGGCATCGTCATCGGCACGCGCGCCCGCTACCTGAGCAAGGACAAGGCGCTCGACGTGGTCGCCGGCTATTGCCTGGCCAACGATGTCTCCGAGCGCGTGTTCCAGATCGAGCGCGCCGGGCAATGGACCAAGGGCAAGGGCTGCGAGACGTTTGGCCCGCTCGGCCCGTGGCTCGTCACCAAGGACGAGATCAAGGACCCGCAAAAACTGAACATGTGGCTTAACGTCAACGGCGAGAAACGTCAGCGCGGCAACACCTCGACCATGATCTTCGACTGCCGCCACATCGTCTGGTGCTGCTCGCAATATTTCGTCATGGAGCCCGGCGACGTCATCATCACCGGCACGCCGCCGGGCGTGGGCTTAGGCATGAAGCCGCCGACGTTCCTCAAAGCCGGCGACGTGGTGACGCTCGGCATCGACGGCTTGGGCGAGCAGAAGCAGAAGATCGTGAAGGCGAAGAAGTAGTCGCACCGCCTTCGCAATCGTCACGCCCGCCCGCAGCCGTTCGAAGAACGGCGTCGCTTCGCTCGCCTACGTCGCGGGCATCCACGACTTTTAGCTCGTGCCGTCGTCGGGCGGGAACGCGAAGTTCCACAACCACAATCCACAAGTTCCACAAGTACAATCCAAAGTGCAACCGACCCAATTGTGTGATTTGATAGTGGGCGTGCGTGGACGTTAAAGCCGCCGCATGAGGTCTCGGCCCGTCGAACGCGTCAGGTTTTGCGCTTCAGGTGTCGCCAGGGGCTGCGGGGAACAGAATGGGACTGCAACATGAGCTGTAGACATCCGCTGTCGTCAAGCGTTCTGATCGCGCTGCTTGCGTTGTGGTGCGAAGCTTCTGCGTTTGCCCAAACAACATCGTCTCCCGTACTGCTGCCTCCGATGCCGACCGATATGGGCGATACGAGCCACACGTGTGGAAATGGGAATGCCACACAAACTTATAAGCTGACTTATTCATATGGCGGGTACCGCGTCTACGACAACCCCTTAACCCAGTACGAGGTCATACCCTGTTCCGACAAAGTCGACACTGCGCTGCATATTTTTTCGGATTATCGATATACGGATTGCCTTGTCGACATCGTGACCTATAAAGACGGCCGCGGAAATGATACGCGCGGGGTTAAACGAATTTATGGGTGTGTCGCGCCGGGCTCGGTTCTTCGGAAAGCGGGGAATTCATTTGATGGGACGTGGTCACAGACGCTTGCTCAGCGTTATGCTCCAGCCGTGTACCTCGCAGCAGATGAGAAATGGCTGCCGTCCAGCATCGACTACTATGCGCAATACGTTCACATGGAATGCAATGGGCAAATAACCTTTGAAAATTTGACAAAGATCACGACGCGCGACTTGCCAACCAACGGCGGGGGCCGGCCGAACGGGAGCGATCAGGTTCAATGTTATTTCGTTCCCAAGCAAGGGCTCACAGGACCGTATGATCAACCAAGTTGGCTGAAGGGTCAGGATCCTTCCGCAGTGCCTGTCTATGTCAATATCTATACTGACTCCCGCGACCCGCCGAGCAACTTCAATTTTATTGCTCAATACATGTTATTCTTCCCGTACAACGAGGGAAAGAATGCCTGTATGACTTTTGCGCCCGCCGACAACTGTGGGGATAAGCGGGTGATGATGGATGATCACGTTGCCGATTGGGAGATCGTGAGCATCCGCTTTGTGAATGGCATCCCGCAATCTGTCCATGTCGGTGCCCACCGCAATGATCAGCCGGATATGGCGGCTACATACTTCTGCTGCGCCTGGACGCCTTCGGGCAAGACCGCTTACTCCGAGGCGGCCCTGCAATGGATGGGCCAACATCCGGTTGTCTACGCGGCCGCCGGGTCGCACGGAACTTGGGCCACCGCCGGGAAACACAACTACGCAAGCATTTCAACCGGAGACAAGTTGAACGATTACACCAGCGCCGGGAAGCTGTGGAAGACGTGGGAAAAGATGGTCTGGTTTTCGTGGGACCCGAATGACAGCATTCTGGTCCTCCTCAATGACTACGAGGGCCGGTGGGGCGCCCACCATCTCGGCAAGGATGCATGCACCTTGTCGGGTGGCGTCCTTTGCAGTTATCTCGGCATCCCCGACGACGAATACCAATTGAATGACGGTCCGACGCTGCCCAGTCGCGATCGCGATCGCAATTATCTGATGGCTGCTCCTGCCGCCCCGTAAGTGTCGGCAAATTCAGTTTTGAAGATACCGTCGCAGGGTCCCGAGTTTCCGGGCACTCCCCGGCTGGCGCTTGCGTGCCGCGGCGCCGTCGCCCATCATGCGTCATGCCCGCGCGTAGCCGTTCGAAGAACGGCGTCGCTTCGCACGTCTACGTCGCAGGCATCCACGACTTTTCACTCGCCGCAAAAACCGCAGCAATATGCACGCCGGCTCCGTCGTAATCGGATAATGCCCCATGACCAAGCCCCCGCTGACACTGCAAATGCCGTCGCCACCGGATCCGGTTCCGGTGGTCCTCAACCCTGAAACGACGGCATTGCTCATCTTCGACATCGTCGATCCTATTTGCTCGCGCCAACCGAACTGCACCGGGAAAATGGTGCCGGCGATCGCGTCATTGCTGGCGCGGGCGCGGCAGGCTGGCGTGACCGTCGCGTTTGGGACTCGCGCGCCGACCATGTCGAACTGGCTGCCGGAAGTTTCTCCCGCGCCCGGCGACATCAAAATTGAAAGCCAGGCTCAGGACCGGTTCTACAACACCGATCTCGACAAAACGCTGAAGGCCAAAGGCATCACCACGCTCATCCTGGCCGGCTGGAAGGTGAGCGGATCGGTGACCTACACTTCGGTTGGAGCAACGCTGCGCGGCTACACGGTTGTCGTTCCGGTCGACGCGAGCCTGGACGCCACGGATTACGAAATTGCCATCGGGCAGTTCCAAATTCTGCATCAGCACAGCGCGAATGCCGCGAACGAGGCTCTGAAGGATAGAGCCTCAACGCTGAGCCGGACGGATCTGATCGCCTTCAAATAACTCTTGGGGCCCGGGGAAGACCGTGCGAGGCGCCCTAGAGCCAGTTGAGCGGGCCGAGGAAGTCCCGCTTGCCGATCGGCACGCCGCGATGACGCAGGATGTTGTACGCCGTCGTTACAAAGAAGAAGAAATTCGGCAGGGCGAACTGTTGCAGATAATCGTTGCCCTTCATTTTCCGGTCGTTGCCGCCGCCGGTCCAGGCGATGACCTTGTCCTCCGCGCCGTCGACCTGGGCGCGCGTGAGCGACTTCACGAAGCCCAGCGCGGCTTCGACGCGGCTCTTGGCGGCGGCGAAGCTGGTGTCGTCCACGGCAGGCATGGCGGGGGGCGTAACGCCAGCGAGGCGGCCGCCGGTATTCATGGCGAAATCCGCCGACTGACGGATTTGGCGGGCAAGGCAGAACATGTCGGGATACAAGCGGTCCTGCAGCAGGGCCGATTCCTCGATCTTGTTGGCGGCACAATGCGCGGCGGCCTTGTCGATAATGCCGGCCAGTGCGCCAAGCTGCTGGGCGCAGGGCGTTACAGCCGCGTCATACAAGGAATATGCCATTTGGGTTTCTCCTTCGGGTGGGATTTTGTCGGCGAGACCATAGGGGAAGCCCGGTCCTGTTGCCAACAGGTCCTATCTCTTACCGAATCTCCCATATCTTTTTCGGTGACATCCTCTTGACACGCGTCCCTATTCCAGTTACTTGATAATCCTCGCTCCGTTGAAGGACATGGCGCGGAGGCACACCGCGTCATGGGAGCGAGGGCGGTGCCCGCGGGCGGGTTTGCAGCCTGCTCCCGGGCGGCTTGGGCATCATGTCTCCCGGCATTATGACCGGGGTGGGAGGTGCTTCCCTGGACTGGGACAGGCGAAGGCGGGTAACGCCCGTTCAGACCGCGTCCCAGGAAGCCTGGCCTGAAGCTGAGCCTTTGG
>Ga0210398_10001340_pt1 | contig 25643 bp, 27 predicted proteins | sample IncBWC4OmetaG_FD_161047 | JGI IMG/M metagenome (GOLD analysis project Ga0210398, IMG submission 161047) | Forest soil microbial communities from Barre Woods Harvard Forest LTER site, Petersham, Massachusetts, United States - Inc-BW-C-4-O | ecosystem: Environmental > Terrestrial > Soil >... | reverse complement strand
CTGCCACCGCGTAGCATGCTGGTGGGCGCGCGATTTGACTTCTGACAGCCGACCGCCGCGGGAAAGCCTCTTCCCGGCTTTGCCGGTTGCGTCAGATTTTCAAATCGCAGGAGTGGTGCGCAACGATGCGCGGCGGCTGGTTTCAGAGGTATCCTGTCATGACGTTGACTCGAGGGAGGGGCTCGAGAAGCGCTGCGCGGAGTGCGAATGTGGATCATTGGAAGGGGCGCGGCCGGGTGGCGGGATCTCGTATGAAGCAGCCGAAACTGCACAGTTTCCGCTGGCCTTTCATGCCGGCCTGGCTACCTCCTCGGGCCGGCATTCTTTTTTTGCTGTCGTTTTGCGCGTTCGTGCCCAGGAGTAACCCGCAAGCCATGCAGGATGCCGATGCCCCAATCATCGCGGCCCTGCGCAATCGCGACTTCCAGCAGGCACTGGCACTCAGCCGTTCCGCGCTGGCCGCGAATCCAAATGACTATCGCATCTGGACCCTGTGCGGCATGGCTACCGCGGGCACCCGCGATTTCCCGGGATCGCTGTCGGCGTATCGGCACGCGCTTCAACTGCAGCCAGCCTATCTGCCGGCCCTTGAAGGAGCCGCACAGACAGAATTCCAGCTGGGCCAGGATGCACGCCCGCTGCTGGACAAAATCCTCGCGCAGCGCCCTGGCGATCCTGTGTCGCATCTGCTGCTCGGTATTCTCGATTTCCGCAAAGACGATTGCTCCGGCGCTATGGACCAATTCAGCCACGCTGCGCCCGCAATCGCGCAGCAACCAGAAGCGCTGACCGACGAAGGCTCTTGCCTGGCTGCGCTGAATCGATATGAGGAGGCTGTCAGCGCGTTCGGCGGGGCGCTCGCTCGCGCTCCCGGTAGCGCTCCGGCTCGATACAATATGGCGCTCGCGCAATTCAACGCGCACGATGCGGATGGCGCACTGAGCACGCTGGCGCCGCTGACAACGGGGTCGCCGGCGCATCCGGATGCGCTCGTACTGGCGGCGCAGATTGAGGAATCGCAAAGCAACACGGCGCACGCGGTGACGCTGCTGCGGAGTGCGCTGCTTGCGGATCCGAAGGACCTGGATGCGTACCTGCAGTTCGCAACGCTGTCGTTCGATCACGCGGCGCCGCAGGTGGGAATCGACATTGTGAATGCGGGTATTGGCCAGATACCGGACGAGCCGCAGCTTTATCTGGTGCGCGGCATCCTGCAGTCGCAGATCGGCGAATTTACGCGCGCCGTCGATGATTTCGACAAGGCGAACCGGCTGGATCCGCGGTTGCAGTTCCTGGGAGAGGCACAGGGGCTGGTCCAATCGCAGGAGCACAACCCCGCGGCGGCGCTGGCTAAGTTTCGAGCGGCGGTGAAGGCGCATCCCGGAGAGGCTTATGGCTGGTATCTGCTGGCGGAAGCACTGTCAGGAGAAGGCAAGCCGGAAGGCAGCGCGGAAACTGCCGAGGAGGTGCACGCCGCGGCGATGGCGGTGAAGCTTGATCCGAAACTGGTGGAGGCGCGGGATCTGCTGAGCGCGACGTATTACGCAGAGGGGCATATGCAGGAATCGATCGAACAAAGCCGCGCGGCCCTCGCCCAGAATCCAAAGGACGAGGAGGCAGTGTATCACCTGATGCTGGCACTGCGGCAGACAGGCCACACGGATGAGGCTCGTGCCTTGGTGCAGCGGCTGGTACAGCTGCGCGCAGATTCGAAATTGAATCAGCCGCCCACGCGGCGTTACCGCCTCTACGAACAACAACCACCCGGCGTGGCGCTCAGCGCCCCCGGTGGTGCGCAATGACAAGGCAGAAACAGCAATAGCGGGCCGCTCAGAATAATGCCGATGTACCGGCGCCCACGAACCAAAGAAGGCAGAACCGATGCGGAAGCGGGATGCGAAGATTAATCGCCGCACGTTCCTTGAGGGCTTAGCCGCTGCGGGCATCATGGAGTTCATGCGGCTAACTCCGCTGGCGCGCGCCCTGGCTGGAAAACCAGTGACCGGTACGAACTATGCGCCTGCGAGGATCGAGAACGAATACAGCCTGTTTTTGCCGGGAGAACGGCAGGCTGTTTCCAGCCCTCCTCTGGTGGCCGATTTTTCGCAGAAGGGGGTGGTGCTGGCGGGCGCGGCGCGCGCGATCAAAGTGGGCGAGTCGGAAAATGGCTGGAAGTTGCTTGGCATCTCCGAATTCAACGGGGCCGCGACGGCGATCTTTGAGAAGCACGTGACCCATCGCGGAACCATCGCCTATGTCACCAGGGACGGCGGCGTCATTGCGTGTATCCCGAAAGCTGTAGGACGCCTCGCCAGTATTCGGCCGCGATCGATTTCCGCACCTGATAACGTTCGCCTCCAGCGCGTGCCCCACTATGTGCCGGGTCCTGATATTCAGGGTAACTACATTCTCCAGTCCAATGAGGACCCATGTTACGAGAATGTCGCCGCGCTTGGTCCGGAGTTTACTGGATGGACTCTGGCTGGCAATGAGGAAGCCGGCCCCCTGAAATCGGTGTTCCTGGATGCGGATGGCGCCAGCCGCGAACTGAACACGATCGACGAGAATCTCTGGGACCCGGATATCAACGGCGCGCTGTTCGACCCGACGGATTACCTCCCGGGCGAGGGGCGGCTGGTTTACGAGTACATGCCTGGATACAGCAAGCGCACGTTGCTGGGGGGATACCTTCCGGTTGCCGACGTTGGCGTCTGGAATCCGCACTACAAGGCCGGGTATGAGTGCATCGTGCTGGTCGCGCCTGGTGAGGACGGAAAGGTGATGGGACGCGTGCGATCCACCACATATGCAGGAGAGGATGCGCGGCCTGAAGAGACGGACGAGGAACACGATGGTTATTTCAATTGTTCGTCGTGGGAGTTCTACGCAGCGCTCGCCGGAGTGTGGAACCGTTGGCACGATTTTTATGAGACGTCGATGCCGGTTGAGATTCCGGACCCCTGGCTTCTGGATGCAGCACGCGCCGGGATCACGCTCTCCCGCGTGAGTTATCGTGGGCTTCGCCCCACGTATCAGATCGGGGAAGGGGCTTACACGAAGATTCCGGAACGAAGCCACGCTCTGTTTCCTGTTGCGCATTATGAATTTGTCTGGGCGCACCAGCTCTGGAACCTGACAAAGGAGGTCGATCCTTACTTTCAGTACTATCTGGATCACTACATCCTGCCGGACGGCAATTTTCTCTACAACACGCAGGATCAGGTGGAGGCACCCTTAAATGCCGGCATCTTCCTGGCTAACTCTGCGCGAGCCTACGACTACACCGGCGATGTAGCGGCTTTTTCTGCGCGGCTTCCGATTCTGGAACGCATGCTGGGTTACGTTCTGGCGCGCTATGACTCCAGCAGGCAGCAGTTCTCGGCGGAAGACTCGCATCACGGGTTGATTTGGGGCTCGCCCGAAGCGGACCTGGGTGATCCGCAAAATGATTTTCCGCAGTCCTCCCCGTATTACTACCAAAATGCTGTTTGGACGTGGCGCGGGCTCGCAGAGCATGCGCGTTGCCTGCATCGCGTAGCCCGCGAGCATAATCGCAGCGATTACCAGGCTCTCGCCGAGCACTACGCCGCGATCGGGGAAGAGATGCGGGCGCTGATTCAGCGCTCGCTGGCAACGACTCTCGCACATTGTTCACCCGAGATGAAAGCTGCCGGCATTACGCCGTTTACGCCAGCCGATACCCATCGCGATCCTCGCCAGCTTGAGAGCTATGAGAATCACCGATTCATGATGGACTGGTTCACGGCCGACTGGGGCGATCCGGCGCTGGACCTTGGGCACCTGCGCCATCGCGAGCTGGCCGGCATGCAAATTGTGGGCCTGAGTACCGACGGCGCCGAACAGCGGACCTCAAACTTCATGGAGCATGGCACGCTCGCGGTGCGCATAAGGCAGGAGGATTATCGCCCGTTTCTGCTGACGCTGTACGCGCTTACCTGCTACGCTGCCGATTCCGGCAATCGCTACGCTCCCGAGGACGCATGGATTCCGGGCGGCGCACCCGGACAGGGCAGCCGTTACGGCTGGGCCGCCGTCGTGAACAGCGTTTTGCAGCCGGCGACGGGCCTTCGCTGGCTGCTTTGCTATGAGGAGACTGACGCGGAAGTGTGCCATCTGCAGAAGGCGGCGCCGAAGCACTGGTTCGCCGCAGGGGAGCGGATCCGGGTAGGAAAGTGCCCGACGCGCTTCGGGCCTGTGAGCTGGTCCACAGTGGCACGCCAGAACCATGACTGGGAAATTCAGCTGGATTTCGAACAGCCATTCACCGGAGATTTGTACATCCACCTGCATCCTCCTGACGGACAGCCGTTACAGCGCACTTCGGGCGGCAGCCTTGCCGGAAACGCCATTCATTTCACCGCCGATGAACTGAGCTCAATACAGCATGTGATCCTTCGCGCCAGCTAACGGATTTTTTGCGAATCTTCTCCCGGAGACTCTCTTGATGAAACTTGCGCTACGCAACGCGATTGCCCTGCTCGTGATGGCTTGCTGCCTTGCCCTCGCCTCCCTGGCGCAGCAGCCCGCCCCCCTGCGCGCTCCGGCTACGCCCCTCATCGTCCACGATCCGTATTTCAGCGTCTGGTCGACGTACGACCATCTCACCGATGGCCCGACTCGGCACTGGACGGGGAGCGCGCAACCCATCAACGGAATCATTCGCGTCGACGGTAAGTCATGGCGGTATCTTGGCGATGCCGATAAATCTCTTCCCGCCCTCGAGGAGACGCATCGCGACATCACGCCCACGCGCACGATGGTGACCCTGGAAAACCCGCAGATCGAGCTGCGGCTGTGCGTCCTTACGCCAGCCCTCCCCAACGATCTCGATGTGATGGCGCGTCCCGTGACATATCTCACCGCCATACAGTCTGGTCCCTGTATTCTCTGATCCTGAACAGGCGTGAAATCCACGTTTTGCGCGGCCATCCGCACCTCCAGTTCCGCCAGAGAAATCAAAGCGCCCTCCCACCAGCGCTCGCGTTTGCGCAATTCTCCGGCCCTACGGGCCAAGGTCCGGTTTCGCGATGAAGTTCAGAGAGATTTTTACTGACTCCGTGCAAGGCAATTGGCTTCGGATTCCGACCGTAAGAGTCATGAAGCCAGCTTTCGCCGTGTAGGTCTGGTACTGTGATGAGAACTCTAGGCCTGCAGGCTGTTGACTCGAAGGAACCCAGGGCACTGAGTATCGCGCCACCGCAACAGGCGCTCAGAGCCGACTCACTGGTCAGTGTTTGGCACACTGGAAGTCCGGACCTCAAAACTGGCCTGATTGCGACCGGAATGTTTCGCAACGTAAAGCGCGGCGTCGGCGCGGCGTAGCACCTCTCGGATGCCGTCAGTGTCCGTGCCCGGTCGGAATACCGCGACTCCAAAGCTGCACGTTATGGCTATCTCGTCTTTGTCAACCTTGAAGGGTTGTGACCGAATTGCATCCAGCAGATTGTCGATTCGTGATGGCGAGACCTGAAAGTCCCATAGGGGAAGGACAATCAGGAATTCCTCGCCGCCAAACCGCCCAACAATGTCATAGCCCTGGAGTGCTGCCCTCAGGCGATCAGAGAACTCGCGAAGTATATCGTCTCCGCCCAAGTGCCCATATTTGTCGTTGACCTTCTTGAAATGGTCCAGGTCGGCGATGATAACACCCAGTGGTGTAGCATCCCTCCTGGCGCGACTCGCTTCTCGTTCCAAATGCTCCATGATGGCCGCACGGTTAAAGATGCCAGTGAGCGAATCATGCGTTGCCTGGATGTGCAGTTCCCGTCGCGTGGCCTCCAGCGCGGCCTTCTCCGCTTCCAGTTGCGCCGTTCGCTCCGCGACTACACGGGTCAATTCATCTTGTCGTTGAACTAGGGAGCGTGTGCGAAGCGCAATAACACCCCATCCAGCAACAGGGAAATCACAATCACCATATAACATCCATAAGCCAGCGGGGTCTCCATGAGCGGCTTCCGAGCGATGACGATACCGGCCAGCATGATGAGTGTCATATAGGCTCAGTGTAGCTCAGGCGTATGAAGACGTATCTCACAAGATACTCTCCGCCGTGATAACCAAGCGTATACTTCCGGGCAGCATCAATGGAGACACCATGAAAGCCCTTCTGGGTATGTCCTTTTGCCCGTTCTCTGCCCTGTTCTCAACTCTCAGTCGACTGAAACTAACCCTGCGATCCCCTCGTACAAAAATCCATTTCGAATGCCAGTGCAATGACGACGCGGCTGCACACTTCGCCTCTGCATTTCGGGATATTATCGCCACTAGTCGCCGATACGTTATGGCCGATGCATCATCGGAGTCGGTACCGGGACAGAAATATCCACGATTCAATTGGCAACTCAAAATCCTATCCCTTGACACTACAAGTGACGATTCCGGAGCTGCCACCGCTCTCCCTGCGGTCATCCTGCTTGGGGAAACCTTGTACGTGACGCAATCAACACAGTTTTGTGGACGCGACAAGGCCGCAGAATGTGCTCAAACGGCTCTTGCAACTTTAGACAAACCGTAAACAGCAAGTAGGTTCGCCTTAATGACTAATAAAGCTAAGCCACCGAAGAACAAGCTGACATTTATCGGCCTGTCAGACACCGATTTTAAAGAGTTCTGTTTCGACCTGCTGGAGAAACTAGGGTTCGTCAATCTCGACTGGCGGAAGGGTACCGGGAAAAAGACCAGCCCATCTGACAGCGGCCGTGACATCATCGCCTATTTGCAACGAACCGACATAGACCGCAGTCTGCGGACGGAGAAGTGGTTTGTGGACTGTAAGCATTACGAAAAAGGCGTTCCGGCAAAGGACCTCCAGAACCTGCTTGCATGGGCACAGGCGGAACGCCCCGCCGTTGCGTTGTTCATCGTTTCGAACTTCCTCAGCAATCCTGCCAAGGCATACCTCGAAGCTTACAGGCGTGACAACAACCCGCCATTCGAAATCAAAGTGTGGGAGAGGACGAACCTAGAGACGATGGCACGAGGCAAGAGAGACTTGTTGATGATGCATGGGGTTCTAAAATCCTATGTTCGACCGGAGAGCGAAATAGGGAAAATGGAGAAGGAATTCTTTGAACGGGTTTGGTACTACCGTAAGCTAGTCATGTTTGAGAACATCAAGGCCGGCAAGGAAGCCATCACACCCCGGGCTCTGAGTGGATGCAGAGCGGCGATGAAGCGGGTTCGGGAACAGTACGGACGAGACGTTGGGCGCGGCATGGATGACTGGGACTGGGGTTACGTCAACGGGAAGTTCGCAGCCTTGCGATGGGTTCTCGGTTACGAGTGGGATTGTCTCGATACGTAACAGGGAGGAGGAGAATCTCAGATGTCCAGAAAGAAGACCTCCAAACTCACAAAGAAGCAGCAACGTTTGCTTGCCGAGGTCGTCGACATTGCCGAACTTTGTGTCCTCGATTATGAGAACATCCTTGACTACCCTCGCGAAGACCGAACAACTCAACTTGAGTTAATGATTCGCCGGTTAGCTGTCGGTAAGGTCGTTTGGGAATATACCTAAGTCGATGAGTTGTTGGGCTCGGCCATCTGCCAGTTCTTCTTTGGCAAGAAAAGAGCCTTCCCTAAGCTATGGAAAACACAGAGATTTCAAACATTTAACTACTACATTCTGGAGGTCTTGAGCCTTTCCGAAAAACTCAGGCTCGTTAAAAGCTTCCAGAAACTGCCAAAGCCTGTCGCTGCAAACATTGAAAGCCTCAATGCGCTGCGGAACGGTGTGGCTCATTCATACCTCCCGGAAAACTTACGTTCCTACAAGCCGAGTTGGAGAGGGCTGAACATTTACTCCAGCGAGGGGCTCACACGCTTTGTCGATGATATGAGAAAGACGACACGATAGTTTTGGGTTGTGAATTTCAGGCCAAGCGGCTTTCCCACGGAGGAGCTATTGGCGGCTGCACTGGGGTGTGACGTGCCCCCGAATTCTCATCCATTCATAACTGGAGATTCTCGGTTGAGGTTTGGCTTCGAGATCGTCTCGTCGCCGCCGAGGCTGTGCGAATGTGGGAAGCGTTGTTTGCTTTCCACATTTGCATAGCCTGTTGCCCGCCGGAACTCCTCCGGCGTGCGATAACCCAGCGAGCTATGGGGCCGCTCGCAGTTATACTCCTGGCGCCAGGCGGCCAGTGTAATCCGCACATCGTTCAGCGTGCGGAACCAGTGCGCGTTCAGGCACTCGTCGCGCAGCCTGCCATGGAAGCTCTCCACATGTCCGTTCTGCATCGGCCTCCCCGGCTGGATATGGACCAGAGCGATCTTCCGCTCTTCGGCCCAGCCCAGCATCCGCCGCGAGCAGAACTCCGGCCCGTTGTCCGAGCGCAGGCTCACCGGACGACTATGCTCTGCGATCACTTCCTCGAGCACGCGCGTCACCCGGCCGCTGCCCAGACTCACGTCCGGTTCCAGTGCCAGGCACTCCCGAGTGAACGCGTCGACGACGCTCAGGATGCGCACCATGCGGCCGTTCGCCAGCCCATCCACGATGAAGTCCATCGCCCACTCCTGGTTCGGTCGCGTCAGCCGCGCCGAAGCCAGCGGATCGCGCACCAGACGCTTGCGCCGGCGCCGCCGCACTGCTAATCCCGCTTCGGTGTAGAGCCGATAGATCCGCTTCACGTTCACTGTCTGCCCTCGCCGTTCCAGAATCGCGTGCAGGCGCCGGTAGCCGAACCGCGGCTTCTGTCGCGCCAGCTTCATCAGCTCCTCGCGCAGCTCCGCGTTGCGATCCGGCCGCGGTTCATAGCGGTAACTCGATCGATCTACGCCCAGCAGCTTGCAGGCTGTGCGCTCGCTCTGTCCAAACTCAGTCGACACGAACGCCACCTCTTTCCTCAGCTCGGCAAGCTCCAGCCGTTTTTTCGAATCACCGCCTTCAGCATCTCCTTATCGAGGCTCAGGTCGGCCACCAGCTGCTTCAGCCGCCGGTTCTCGTCTTCCATCTGCCGCAGCCGCGCTGCTTCGCTCACGTCCATGCCGCCGAACTTCGACTTCCACGTGTAGAAGGTCGCTGCGCTGATCCCGTGCTCGCGGCACAGGTCGGCAGTCTTCACTCCCGCCTCGTGCTGCTTCAGAATCCCGATGATCTGCTCTTCCGTATACCGGCTCTTCTTCATGCCCTGTCCTCCCGTTCAATTTACGAGAGAACTCCAGTTTTATCTGGCTGAGTTTTCCGGGAGCACGTCAGCTCGATTTGCCTGACGGGTCCTACACGCTCGTCGTGGAGAGCCGTGTCTACTCAACCGAAAAGCGTAGAGGGTGGTGGGAAATGGTGCATGTCGAGCGGGCGACTGCGTGAGACGGCGCATGACCAGCGTCTGGTGGTGATGCGTGTGGCAGACCGGCGAGGAGCCTCAGGCGGCGTCTTTATGCAGACGAAGCTCAAGCTCCGCGATCATGAGCGCGACCGACCGCTTGAGGTCTCGGAGTGCCGGATCTTGGGGACCAAGCTTTTCCTTCTCCTCGATCCGCACGAGCGTGACACGCAGCGTGAGGTATGAGTCCGCCATATTAATTGGGATGGCCGGTAATCGAAACGGGGATGTCGAAACGTGCACCGAAAACAACGCAACCGATCGCGGTTCGGATTTCGAACACCAGCGGATCAGCCGACCTCTTTTCCGTTAATTTTTACTGTGTTGGCCGATTCGCAACGGTGACCCGTTTCCCAAGCGTTCAGAGACCCATCCGCGAACGACGCGACCCGTCTCGCTCCGCACCTGTTGCACTTCGAAAGGATGATTGCAGCGCCGTGGGTCTTGAACGGCGTGCGCTCGAAGCGCGGCTGCGGCATTCTTATAAGGACGCCCATTGTGCTTCGTTCTCTCCCCCGAAAGTCAGCATTACTGTCGTAATAGGGTAACCATCATTGCACAAGAAAAGCCCCCGATCAAGTGTCAGGGGCATCTGCAGAGGGATTTTCCGATATGGGCCGGCGTCATCATGATCGGCATCAAGCAATAGGGGCAGGTCGTGGCAACGGTCTGGGCGATCTTCAAGTTTTTTTGCGTCGGCCTTACGCCGAAGAGCCGTGCCCAGAAGCCGGGCTTCGTCGTGACAGGTAACGCGCTCATCCGGAAATAGAACTTATCTGGTTCCATCGTCTGATTGCCTGTCTGCTTTAGGACACGACACTCAAACACAAGCGTCGTTTCCCCTCCAGCATTCCCATGAAAATGGCTTTGCCGTGCGACCCGCGCTTCTGGTAGCGGACCTCTTTGTCGACGGCCACCGTTGCCGCTGATCTTCTCTGACGCCTTGCCGCGCATACCAGGCGCGCTCACCAGTCCCTGTCTCTGACCAGCCCGCAAACGACAATCCTAGAAGGCGGCAACATGCAAAATGGGCTTACAATTCTTGCCGGGTAGCCTGTTCTTCGAATCAAGTCGGATTCGCAGCGGACCGCCAAAAGCTGCTATCGGGACGGGACCATTCAAATGGCTGAGCCGAAAAGGGTCGCCTTTGACGCCGTCGATTTTCTGGCGAAAGCCGGACTGGAAGAAGAATCGTTCAGCTGAACCCGAAGGAGACCTTCTTTTCACAAGGCCATCCTGCCAACTCCATATTCTTCAGAAAGGCCGGGCCAAACTTACCGCTGTTTCAACGAACGGGAAAGAGGCCACCATCACGCTTCTCGCTGACGGCGATTTCGTGGGAGAAGAATCCCTCGCCACGGGGCGGACGGCGTCTGGCCACGGCCACTGCCATTACCGCATGCACGGCGCTGAAGATAGAACGGGAGGAGATGGTACGCGTCATGCACGAGGAACATACGTTCACCGTGTTTGTGACGATCTGGCAGTTCACCACTGCGAGTCAGAGCACCGCTCAATGGGGCCGACTCTACACCCTCACCCGGGCCGACTTCTGTCAGAATCTGAGCCGCTGCACTTGTCAGAGTGGCTCGCTTCCCACTCCGCTGGGCTTCCATCTGCGACGGAGACGATTCGGCTTTCCCCGCACCCCATACAAGCGGATCGAATCAGAAGACGCTGCTCCCCGCGACAGCGGGTACGAACGAACCTCTCAGCTTTTGGACGATGAGGCGTCTTCTGGCACGGCGATCTACTTTCGACCGAACCCCAAGATTGTGCCACAGTGTGACGGATACCCGTGTGACGGATAATCACCTCCAGCCCCACGTCCCTTCGGCATACTCACCGCATTTCGTCACCTCAAATCTGTGTTTGGCCCGTTACCCTTGGTGGGGCGGCACGTCGCCAGACTTGGCGGCGGTTTTTTGCCCCACCAAAGAAAAGGGCCCGCTGGCGTCGAGGGTCAGCGGGCGCTAAAGTTCTGATTGTTAACCAAACTATTTGTTGATGGCCCCTAGACTGGCAGGGAGCCAAGTCGAGACGCAAGACGTCTAATCTCCATTTCAGAAGGACATTCGGCCCTGTCACGGCTCCTTCACCGTGTGATGGATTATCATGTTGGGCCGCGCCGTATCGGTGGCATACTCAGACCACGGCTCCCCCAGTGCGAGAAAGGGGGATTCGGCCTTGGCGTTCACAGCGGCGTTCATCGTTCTCGTCGCGTGCGGGTGTGTGCTTCTGGCTGCGTTTATTCCTCATCGCTTGCGCCACAGGATCAGGCGCTTCTTTAGACGGAGAGACCATTAGCAGGGGGCGGACAGACTGTCTTTATCACTGTTGTGAGCAAAACAGCACAGACAGCGCAGACCACCCGCGGGCATTCTTGGTGCGCCCGCGTCTCGCTTGCGCCCAGAGCGTATCGAACGGTTCGCGGGCGGGCCACCAGCCGCCTCGACTCTCCAGCAGAGGAAGGCGGCTTTCTTTTGCAGCCCTGTCACGGTGCCTCCAGTGTCCGGAAAAATGGACTCTCTGTGTCGAGTGCATAATCATCGCCCAAGCGCCCTGTGGCATCCTCGGACCATTCCGTTACTTCAATCTGCGCTGTAAGCGGGCCGCCACTCTTGGGCAGGAGTCTGGTGGCCCTTTTCTTTTGTGCCTGTGCCGTGGCCTAGGCTTTCGGCGGCGTTCTTCCACAATGCGCGTTCGCGATGCGTGGTTTTGATCACCCGACCCATGGCGTTGGTGCAGGGCGCACCGGGCCTGGCAAGGCATAAGGGGCAGGGCGGGTTCCGCGGGTCGGCCTTCACAGAGTCATCAGGTTAGCAACCAATCCGCGGCATCCGCTATGGCTCATTCGGGGAAGCCGAGCCAGCAATTAGCCGTGGTGACGCCGGGGTGCTTTGCGCCGGATCTGTCGCGAAAGGTCCGGGGGAAAATTCCTGGCGTAAACATATTTGGACTGCGATGAACGATGGAGGCCCAGCCGCGTTCAAAGAACGGCCAGCCAGCCCATAGGACCACTGGCGTCGCAAGCACAAACTCCGCCATGCGAGCCACTGTCCCGTCAGGAGATGTTGAAGCGGATGGCCGGGCAGAACATCTGAGACCATGACGGCGAGCAGGGGAACCGTAAGGGCCACGGCAACCCAAAAGCGCCTTGTCATGTTGGCTAGTTCAGGATTCGCGGCGTCGACCGAAACGTCGCGGAGTTCGAGCGCCATGCCGCAGATGGGACAATTGCCCGGCTGATCGCGCACGATCTCCGGATGCATGGGGCAGGTGTACTCGGTACGGTCGCTCACGGAGGAGATCTCAGCCGGTTCGAGAACCATTCCGCACTTAGGACAGGATCCTGGCTTTGCCGCCTGCACTTCAGGATGCATTGGACAGGTGAAGGTCATTCCGGGAGAAGAAACAGAAGTAGTCGCATCGGGCATTGATGACCTCACCGAATTAGGGAAGGCGCTCTGATCAAGCGGCTTTGAGCTTCTCGGTTCTGTCTGCGATACACTGCAACAGTTCCTTCCAGGATTTGACGAACGACGCGGCTCCCTCGTCCTGGAGTCTGAGACCCATGCCCTTGGTGTCAATTCCTGCCCCGGCGAACCTGGCCAAGTCGTCTTCCGCGTGAGGATGCAGCGTCTCACTGACAGTCCCGTGATCGGCGAGCGCTTTCAATGTCGCTTCAGGCATGGTGTTCACAGTGAAGGGTGCGGCGAGGGCCTGCACATAGAGTGTGTCGGCCGCGTTCGGGTCCTTGGTTCCGGTGCTGGCGAAGAGCAGCCGCTGGGCACGAGCGCCCGCATTCAAGATGCGCTGCGAGCGTGGCGAGTCGAGCAAAGTGCAATAGCTCTCATACGTCTCTCTCGCAATGGCGATGCCCAGCTGGTTCCGCAACTCCGAAGGAACTGTGTCCGCTACTGCTACATCCCAGCGGCTGACGAAGAGTGAGGCAACAGAGCCAACATCCGGATTCAGCCCGGCAGCGATGCGGCGCTCGATGCCGCGCAGATACGCCTCGGCAGCCGCGACATACTGCGCGGACGAGAACAGGAGTGTTACGTTGACTGGCACACCCGCGAAGATAGCCTCTTCAATGGCGGGCAGGCCCTCCTTCGTGCCGGGTATCTTGATGAACAGATTAGGCCGTCCGGCACGAGCATGGAGATCCCTGGCTGCGGCGAGTGTGGCGGCACTGTCGTGGGCCAACAAGGGCGACACTTCCAGGGAGACCCAGCCATCTACGTGGTTGGTCTGATCATGGATCGGCCGAAAGAGATCGGCGGCCTGCCGCAGGTCTTCGATCGCCAGTTCGAAGAAGAGGGCCTCACCCGATTTGCCTTCCTGAAGTTTCTGCTGGATAGCGTGATCGTATTCGCGACTGTTCCTGAGCGCGTGATCAAAGATGGTTGGGTTTGAAGTAAGCCCGGTTATCGATAAATCCTGGATGTAGCGGCGCAGCGTGCCCTTCATCAGCAATCCGCGGGTAATGTTGTCGAGCCAAAGGCTTTGGCCCAGATCGTGGAGCTGTTGCGTAGCTTTCATTCTTTTCCTCCCCGGATCGCTCACGGATTATGCGTTTGAGTGTTGGTGTGTTGGACTGCTGTCGACGAGCGCTGCGCGGCTGCAACAGGGTGTTATCGGGATGTCTCCTGGGGGTGGGGATTGTGCCAGCTACCGCCTGGAGCAAGGATCGCATCAGCCTGTTTCGGTCCCCAGCTTCGGCGCTTGTAAGGATGAATCCGGTGGTGATTCTTCAGGACGGGATTAACGACTGCCCAGGCGGCTTCAACCGCGTTCTCACGCGTGAAGAGTGCTCCGTCGCCAATCATGGCGTCGCCCAGGAGCCGCTGATAAGGAGCCTCCTCGCCCGGCTGTTCTTCGCAGAGGTAAAGCTCTCGTTGTTCTCCAATGAAATCCTTCCCCGCGATCTTCACGCGAGCAGCAAGAGCAATGGCCGAGTTTGGCGACAGCCGAAAGCGCAGATAATTGGATGGGCCTGTCGCTGACGATGAATCGGCGAAGAGCCTCTGCGGTGAGGGTTTCAACTCCACCACGACCTCGGTTGCGGTTTCAGACAGATACTTACCGGAACGCAGGTACCAGGGCACTCCCTCCCAGCGCCATGAGTCAATAAAAAGACGCAGGGCGCAGTAGGTCTCGACGTCGGAGTGTTTCGCCACGTCTTTCTCCTGCCTGTAGCCGTCGTACTGACCACGGACCACGTCGTTGGGCTTCAGAGGGCGCATCGCCTGAAAGACCTTCGCTTTTTCGCTGTGCACGGCTCCAAAATCTCTGGTAGTCGGGGGCTCCATCGCAAGCAGCGCGACGATTTGGAAGAGATGGTTCTGGATGACGTCGCGCAGACAGCCGGCGGTTTCGTAAAACGCGCCGCGGCCCTTCACACCGAAGGTTTCCGAGAGGATTATTTGGACGCTGGCCACGTAGTTGCGATTCCAGATCGGCTCCAGAAAGGAGTTGGCGAAGCGAAAATAAAGGATGTTCATAATCGCTTCCTTTCCGAGGAAGTGATCGATGCGGAAGATGGAGTCTTCCGGGAACACGGATTGTGCAACCCTGTTGAGCTCCCGTGCGGAGGCCAGGTCGCGTCCGAATGGTTTTTCGACGATGACGCGGGCGTGCTCAGCCAGGCCTGCTTCGCCCAGTCCCCTGATCACTGTTTCAAAGAGCGAGGGTGGGATAGCGAGATAGTGCGCTGGGTGTCGGGCGCTGGCCAGTTCTTGTTTTATTGCCGTGAAGGTGCCCGGGTTCTTGTAGTCGCCACTCACGTACCTGAACAGCGACAAAAGAGACTGAAAGGCACGCTTGTTATCGATTCCAGCCGATCGCTCAATGCTGTCTGTTACGCGCTTGTGAAGACGATCGAGGCTCCACTTCGGGAAGGCTACGCCGATGACTGGCACCTTGAGAGTGCCTCGTTTCACCATGGCATACAGTGCCGGGAAGATCATCTTGTGCGCCAGATCGCCCGTCACTCCGAAGAGCACCAGCGCGTCTGAATGGGAGGAGGCCATCAGGCGGCAACTTTCGCGGAGTCGGCCTTTTCCTTATGTCCGCCGAATTCGTAGCGCAGCGCAGACAGCAGCTTGTCGGCAAAATCATCGTCACCGCGGGAACTGAATCGCTCGTAGAGCGCGGCACTGAGGACAGGCGCCGGCACGGCCTCGTCGATGGCGGCCCTGATCGTCCAGCGACCTTCCCCGGAGTCGGAGACGCGGCCGGCAAACTTCGCCAGGTCGGGGCTATCGAGCAGCGACGTGGCCGCCAGATCCAGGAGCCACGACGCGATGACACTGCCCCGGCGCCAAACCTCGGCGACGTCGGCAAGGTTCAGGTCGTACTTGTAGTGTTCGGGAGCGCGTAAGGGCGTAGTCTCGGCATCGACGGAGCTCTTCTCTTTGCCCGCGTTGGCGTGGCGCAGAATGTTCAGGCCTTCCGCGTAAGAGGCCATCATGCCGTACTCGATGCCGTTGTGAACCATTTTGACAAAGTGACCTGCGCCGCTGGGGCCACAGTACAGAAAGCCGTGCTCTGCGGTACCACCCACCTTTTCGCGGCCTGGCGTACGTGGAGCCTCCTTGATGCCTGGAGCGAGGGCAGAGAAGATGGGTTCGAGGCCGTGCACGACAGCTTCGTCGCCGCCGATCATCAGGCAGTAGCCACGCTCCGAACCCCAGACCCCGCCGCTGGTTCCCACGTCGACATAGTGAATGCCCTTTGGCTTCAGGTCGGCGGCGCGGCGGATGTCATCGTGATAGTAGGAATTGCCGCCGTCGATGATTACATCATCGCGTTCGAGCAGCGGGACGAGGGTCTTCAGCGTCGGATCGACCACGGCGGCTGGCACCATCATCCAGATGGCGCGAGGCCTTTTCAATTTGTTCGCGAAATCTTCGAGTGAAGTCGTGCCGACTGGGCCTTCCTTACTAAGTGTCTGCACGGCTTCCGGCGTGGTGTCGTAAACAACACAATGGTGGCCGGCGCGTTGAAGACGCAGCACCATATTCGATCCCATCCTGCCCAGTCCGATCATGCCCAGTTCCATCTGATTTTCCTCTCGATCAGTTCGGTTGTTCGACCGCTGTACTTCTGCGTGCTCCGCCAATGGCATTAGGCGGTTGCCGAAGTGAGCCAACGCCGCCGATTCAGGCGTTGACCAGACTTATACCGCTTTAGCGTCCCGCAGAAGCTTAACCCGGTGTTCCTCGTATTCCGCGCTTGTGATCTCACCCGCGGCATACCTCCTTTGCAGGAGTTGCAGAGGCGTTTGGAAGTCCCTGTAGCCAATCCAGCTGCTTCGCCTCACCGGCATCATGAACGAAAAGAACAACATCCACAGGATGACCCAGAAAATCCACCAATAGGCATGCATCCCGAGCCAGTAAAAGTGGTACATGGACACCTCCCGGGTATTGTTACGTAATACTGCGAAACTCGAACTCAACCACCCCGGCCTGAGGTGTCGCACTCTATGTCCGGCTTATCAACCGCATCCCGCTCAACCCAATACAGAGACTGGGCAGCTAGTGCCTCAGGTTCTCGCACTCGATATGTTTGCATTGGCAGATAACTTCAGTGACAGGCGTTGCCTCGGCACAAAAGGTGCTGCAGTACTTCTTCCCGTCCGCCGGGACACAGTTGCATGCAGGAGTTGCGCACTTCGCCGGCAAATTCATCGGAGACTCCTCTTTTGAACCGTTTCTCTTCCTTTACAGGCTCTAGTGTTTCATCTCGCAATTCGACGCGCTGGTCAATCGGATACATTTGACGGCGCATCAGCGGATGGCAAATCATTTGTTACAGTTTGCCGACGCGTAACAACACCTGGCGGCGGCGCTCCACAGCGTCAGCCCGTTGCCCCGTTTAGGAGCAAGAAACTTCGCCACCTGGCACGGGTGTGCATGGTGTGCTCGATTTCTACGGCGCGTGCTCTGGGTCCAAAGGGAACGGAATCGGTAGCTCCCGAACGTGAGTTCTGGCTTGGAGCATTGAGGCGATTTCTCGAATCAGCGTTGCTGGGCCTCCGGCAATTCTGCGGCTCAGTGTGCCCGGAGGCACATAAACGCCAAAATCCGTCAGCAGCAGAATCGGTAACCGGGGCTTGCGTCTACTCAAATGATCACTATATGCAATCGCCTTGTCCGACTGCCCGTGCAGTGCAAGGATGAATGGTCACAATCTCCTTCGTGATCCAGACGCTCTGCTTCTATATAGTCGTTCCTGACATCAACCGAGTATCCGCATTTGTTAAGCAAATGAACCCGTGTTGCGCGCCGGGCATCGACCGCATCGATAAGCAGAAGCCTCTTCTTCGCGTTTTCCATTGAGGGGCCTATAGGAAACTTATGCGGGCGGTATACCGCCAAAAGGGACCACGGAAGGGTCAAAGCGATGCTCCACTCAAAAAAGGTTGAGCGTTAGCCTCACCCCAGTTGAACGATGGTCCGGCGCAGCTTGTCAATAAGGTGGGTAGGATGGAGGGGCCTGGCCAAGATCTCAAACTCATGCCCCTGAGCACTGGCCTGTTCCAGCATTTCAGCGCTGGCCTGTGCCCCGGAAATCAGGACGATCGTGCAGTCGGGCCGGATTGTCTTAATCCGCATTGCAGTTTCGATCCCGCTCTCTTCGTGCAATACGATGTCGCACACCAGAAAGTTTGGAGGGAATTCGCGTGCGTTCTCAACAGCGGGAGTGCCGCTATAGACTGCCGTGGCTCCGAAGCCTTCGTTTCTCAGGATGGTGGCCAGCGTATCAGCGATCACGCGCTCGTCATCTACCACAAGGACTGTCGGCTTAGGGTGTTCTGCAATCAAACGGGGTGCCCGATTAAGTCTGATGCGTTCCACTCGCAGGGATATGCTCCCGACGTGATCCATACGGGATTACCCTCATGCGAGCGCTGGAATGCTTACCGCTGCTGTGAAACTCACGATGGTCTGCTTTAGTTGTGAATCAACTTCGTCCGCGATTGTCATTACGTCGATCAGGAGCAGGCTGAAATCCACAACGCTTAGGTTTGTCTGCAATGTCTGGAATATGCTGACCTGCAACATACGCGATTCCTCGATAATCATCGGAACCGAATAACCCTGAGAACAGCGCACTTTCCCGTGCACGACAGCCGCTTCCGATGCCTGTTTCGTTCCGAGGATGCGCGGCACACGCAATCGCTGGACAAGTTCTCGAATTAGTTGCGGAAGATGTCCGGTGCGCTGCTCATTGCTGAGTGCTATCTGAGTCAGCTCGTCATCGTGCTCAACCCGCGAGAGCCAATCGGCGATAGTGTTGAGGGCGTCACGCTCCAAGATGGAAGCTACCCGCTCCGTATTTGACGCACGGCGCGTCCCACGCTTCTCCAATCTCTCACGGATCAGTGCGACCAGCTCAGGAATCGGCATCGGCTTCACCATGATCTCGTCAGCCTGCAGAAGGATCGCGTCCATCGCCTCTTTCAATGCTGGATATCCGGTAAACAGCAGCGTGATCGCGTCCGGGTGCTTATGCCGCATCGCACTGACCACGGTGAACCCGTCGCCCGCTCCGGGCATATGCAAATCAGAAAGCAGCACATCAAATGGCTCCGTATCGATCTGATGAATGGCCTCAGCGACGTTTGCGGCTGTCGTAACCAAGAACTGATTGGCTTCCAGCACTGCTTTCAGCGTTGTGCGTACCACTTGGTTGTCATCTACTAACAGAATCTTTGGCTGCGTTTTCTTATCGTTATCTACCGACATTCCACTCATCCCATCATCGGGACGCTCATTCCGGCCCCGTAAGTGTAGCCTATCCAGATTCTCTTTAAACGGCTGATCAATAATGCTCACCCATCGTGGATGGGTGACAGCCCGGGGAAGATCGGGCTCAGTTACGGAGAAGGGAAAGATTGGATAGGGGATCGATACGGCAGGCGCGGTGCAGTTGTGCGGGTGCGACAGTACCAGCGGGCCACACACTCAGGCGAGTGAGGACACCTTCTCTGCGACAAAGTTCCACCACTCGCCACGTCTCTTTTCTTTAATCGGTGCGTCCCAATAAAAGGCCTGCATCATGACAGCCATTGCGTAAAGTCCTTCCTGTTCCGGATCCGTGCGTGAAGGGATGAAGTCTGATTGCCGTGGAGTCCGCCCAACCTGCTGTGTGCGTCGCGCGTCCGGTGCCTTCCGCCATACCCTGCGCCAGCGCGAAAGGTTAGCGCTGGGAGACCTCGCAGCAGGAACTATCGTCTATTCTCAGGAGGGAACGCGGTTAGAACGCAGCACGTTCCGTTCGGTACCCACAGGGCCGCTCCAGGTGGGGAGCGCCTCTTCCTTTTCCCTGTCGTCATCGAGGTTGCGCGCTTTTACGTCCCACATGAGTCCGAGTGTTCGTAAGACGACGATCACATACCAGTTCAGATCTACCTCGTACCAGGCCAAACCATGACGAGATGATTGAGGATGGGCGTGATGGTTATTGTGCCACCCTTCGCCAAAGGTCAGCAGAGCGACCCAGAAGCTATTTCTGGAAGTATCGCGGGTCGCAAATCGCCGTGATCCCCACATGTGAGTGGCGGAGTTCACTAACCATGTGGAGTGGAGACCAAGGACGGTCCGAAAGAAGATGCCCCATAATAAGAACTTCCATCCCCCGACAATAAGAAGAATGATGCCTAACACCGTGATCGGCACCCAGTGCCAGCGGCTGATCCATACGTGGAATCTGTCTTTGCGCAGGTCCGGAACATAAGGCAGGAGATTTGCCGCATCGTTGTGCATGGTTTGACCCGTCAGAAGCCAACCAACGTGGGACCAAAAGCCCCCTTCGCGGGGAGAATGAGGGTCGCCTTCCTTGTCTGTGTTCTGGTGATGCTGGCGATGTGTCGCAACCCAGAAAATCGGGCCACCTTCAAGAGCCAGCGTAGCGCATATCGTCAGGAGATATTCCATCCATTTGGGGGTTTTGTAACCACGATGCGTCAAAAGCCGGTGGTATCCGACGCCGATGCCAAGACCTCCGGCGATCCACCACAAAACCATCGCGACCAGAAACGCCTGCCAACTAAAGAAGAACAACGCAGCCGCTGCGCCGATGTGAAACGCAACCATAATGAGCGTAGTGACCCAGACGACGGGTTGTGTAAATGTTTTGTCGTTGGCGAAGATCACCGGTATTTGCATATCCCTCTGGTTGATTTGATGAGATTGCAACGCGTGAAGACTTTGGCGCAGGTAATGGTTGTGTAAGACAATATCGGAACCATTTGCTCACGATCACCACCCTTAATTGTGTGCCTCATTTCCGGCCGCTACTTTTGCTTGATTCCCGTATTCGCCGAGTGCGGGGGCAAGGAAATGCCAAGAGTCAACCTGGTGGATGTTTCGATTGTGCTGCTGATGACCATGTGGCGGCAGCCACGCGACTGCTGCGGTCGGCGTTCGGCGGCAACCGCGATGCCTAGCTGCTGTTGATCCCGTCGCTGCCGGGATACATTCTTGCCACGGTCTGCTGTTGCGGGTGTTCTTCCTCGTCTGATCCAACCTCAGTTGCGGCTTGGCTCCCCAAGCATAACCTTGACTTCAATCGTGGAGAGGATGGTGAGACCGTGTTTCGTGTCGCCGAGCGTGAGGGCGTGCTGCACATTGTTCGGCAGAAGAATCCCCGTTTCTGCTCATCAGGTACGGGGCTGGTATTGAAGAATTGCGTAGCGGATCTTGTGCGGTCTGCTTGACTGTAAGTTCATCAAATGTAACCGTTCCGTCTTTGCGGATAGGCCATTGCCTTCTATTCGAGTGATGCAATTACCGATAGGAAACATTGACGGCGAGTTCTTTACCCCTTTGTCCCACTACCCGACAAAAGGTTCTGTCGCCCTGGCGAAGAAAATCCAGGTCGATCCGACTGTTGCCGACGCGCAGCTCTCGGACCTCGAGAAAGGTGAGGAACTCCGGCAGCCGTGGGTTCACGATTCGGAGTTCTCCATTGGATGCGTCCGGCTCTAACCCCAGCAGCGCTGTCAGAATCAAGATGGGCGTGCCGGAAGCCCAAGCCTGAGGCGAGCAGGAAACTGGATACTGCACTGGCTCATCTCGATGATGTCGCTGGTTGCCACAGAACAGCTCCGGCAGCCGATATTCGCGGAAGTGGAGTGAAGTCTCGAACAGCGCTGAGAAAATGGCTGAAGCCTCCTGCTTATATCCGTACCGGGCCATTCCAAATGCAGTCAGCGAATTGTCATGCGGCCAAACCGAACCGCGATGGTAGCTCATGGGATTGTAGGTCCGCTCTTCCTCGGAAAGGGTACGGATGCCCCAACCGGAGAAGAGACCATGGCCGGTAAGCTTTGTCACCACATGGCGCGTCCGCTGGTCCTGGATCGTATGGGTAAAGAGGAGGTGTCCCGGATTGGAAGAAATGACGGCCAGCGGCCGCTTGTCCCGGTCGAGAGCCATAGCATAATACTGATTCTCTGCCAGCCAGAACGACTGCTCCATCTTCCGCATCAGGTCACTCGAACACTCCGTCAGCCGGTCCGCTTGCTCGGAATCAGCCAGCAGGCGCATGAGCGAGGCCGCCCGCCGGAATGCATCAGCTGCATATCCCTGCTCTTCCACCAACGCAATGGGCGCCTGGGCCAGCGTGCCGTCAGCATGTGCCATCGCATCACCGGAGTCTTTCCACCCCTGATTGAGCAGGCCTTTCTCGGTTTTTCTTCGATATTCGATCAGGCCGTCGCCATCCATGTCACCGTACTCGATCAGCCAGTTAAGCGCGGCGGTGAGCGAGGGCCTCATTTCCTCCAACAGCTCCCGGTCTCCGGTCCATTGGAAGTATTCGCTTAGCAGAATGATAAAGAGTGGCGTCGCATCGACTGAGCCATAGTTCCTCCCGAACGCGACCTCTCCTGTCACCGACATCTCGCCGCAGCGCTGTTCATGCAGGATCTTGCCGGGCTGTTCGTCGTTATCGGCGCACTCTACCTGTCCCTGGCAGGCTGCCAGGGAACGCAGCGTGCCGCGCGCCAACGTGGGATTCAAAGCTAGAGTCTGAAAGGAGGAGATGAGGGAGTCTCTACCGAAGAGTGCGGCAAACCAAGGCACACCCGCGGCAATCGTCTTCTCTGTTCCCTCCGGAATCTGCAACGAATAAAAATCCTGCAATGAGGTGCATAGCATTGCATTGAATATCTCATTATTGGATTTGAATCTGGTGCACGATTGTTCCCATGAAGTCAAACCGAGATGAAGTTTCTCCTCGTGCTCCTCTACCTTTTCACGCTCGCTCATCCAGGGAGGGTTTGCGGAAGAAGTGTTGAAGCTGGATGGAAGCAAATGCTTCCGGAAAGCTTGCGTTACGATCGTAGACGTAATGCGCACTGAACCCCTGGGTTCCAGGTCAAATTCCCATCGCACTGTGCGTCCTGAAATCCTCACCGGCGTCGGATCGAAGGAGAGCGCTGTCGCGCGCACGCGGTCATCTAATCCTTCATAGACAAAGGTCATCTGTGCATCCGCAATCAGCGGTTCAAAATAACGACCACTCTTGCCGCGGATGATACCGCGTACCTGAAAGATATCCATGAAATCAGCGTCATACGTGATCTCGATGACGAGGCGCGCCTTCTCGCTATGGAAATTCTGCAGTTGAAGAATGTCGTACAGACTCTCGCTCTCCAGGATCTGTTCACGATGTACGAAGACAGTATTGACGGGAATATCCAGGCCCGCTCCGTGTACGCTGCCTTTCACTGTCAACTCCACGCGGTTGGCGTAAGCACCTTCCGTCGTTGCGGAGAGAACGACGGGGGGATGGCCGTTCACCAGAAGTTCGACCTGGCTGAGGTAGCGGGTATCTTCTCGAAACAGTCCAATGTGTGGCGCGCTCGGAGGCATAAGGTTCCCGGAGCGATCGGAAACGAAGAACGTTCTTCCCTTGATCAGTGCCAGGCTCTCCACATTCGAAAGGTGCGGTTCTGTGTAGAGAAAACGAGGTTCAGGCGGTGCGGAGATCGGACGCAATCCCATATCTTCCAGCTTGGCTTCCCGAGAAGCATAGGTCATGCCGCGATCGCTTTGGCGAGATCGAACGGGACGTTCGAATCACAGCCTTTCTTGAGAATCCCTTCATAGAGTTCGATGTAGCGTTCCACCATGAGGCCTACCGAAAACTTTTGCTCTACCCACCCGCGCACAGCGTTCGGCGCAAATGTCATGTTTCTCACTGCGTCTGCCATCCCTTCGGCGGTGGAACTGATGGCACCGGAGATACCCGGTCGAACGATTTCCGGAACCGAGCCTCCTGGAAGTGCAAAGACAGGTGTCCCGCATGCCATTGCCTCAAGCATCACCAGGCCGAAGGGTTCGCTCCACTGAATAGGGAAGAGCAGGCCACGAGAGCTCCCAAGCAGTTTGTTTTTCATCTCCAGATCCGCCTCGCCCACATATTCGATGAAGCTCCCATCGATGTGCGGTTTCACCATCGTATCGAAGTATTCGCGAAAGATCGGCTGGATCTCCCCCGCGATCTTCAGCGGAATCCCCGCCCGCTTTGCGACATCGATCGCGATATGTACGCCCTTAATCGGAGCGATGCGGCCCAGGTAGCAGAGATAGTTTTCCTTCTTCGCCTGGAGTCGGTACTTGGTCAGATCGATCCCGTGATGGATCGTTGTAAGTGCAAGCGTGGGATGAACAGAGGCCTGATGCCCACTGATCGCCGCATAATGGATCTGGGGATAGCGTTCGTACATTCGCGTCAAGGCGGCCTCATACGGATGATGCAGGGTGCAGACGAAGGGTGTAGAGACGTATCTTGAGTACGTGATCGCCGGCGAGCTGTTGATATGGATCAAGTCGCATACCTTCGCGGCGTGTTCAATCGACCAGGACACGTGATCCAGTTCCTTCAACATGCCTGACGTTTCCGTGGAAAGAGGCCATTCCGCTCGTGGATAGCACGATTGTCTTTCTGCTTTGACCGTGGATTCGGCGTTGCAGTAGACCACCGCTTCCACACCTCTTCGGTCCAATCCCTCCGCAAGGTGAGCGATGAAGAGTTCTGTGCCACCGTAACGGACCGGTGGGACAGAAATGAAGGGGGACGCAATGATGGCGATACGCACTCAAACTTCCTCCTGGCGGCATGATCTGATTGCAAGGCCCGCATACTTCCGCCTCAAGGGCTTGATTGGACACGGACGTGTGCTCGAAAGACACCACACGTGGAGGAAGTAAACAGGCTATCGAATAGGCCCAAGCTGGGTCCGCGTGGTACTTCGCTCAGCATAGGGCTGAGTGCTTGAGTGTGTGGCGATTGAGTGAGCAAGCGCATCAGGCCGGAAAATCGAAAGTATTCGCCCAGCAATTCAAGACCGACGCTCCTTCTGCTCCATCGCTCTGCATCGGGGAGGATCGATCCGCTTACAGGAGCTTCCCTCATATCAGGAATATTTCATCGTGGCGATCTCTTATCTGGTCAATATTGCTCACCTGTTGCAAATGCACTCGCGGCTGGTCCGCTTCTTCTACGGACGGTCCTGAAACAACCACTCATGACGCTTCCGGGCGGATCATTCGGTCGCGCTCCACGCTGCTTGGCGCTTTCCTGCTTGGCCCTCGCTCCGCTACGAACCGCCACCTTCTTCACCTTTGGTCAAGCCACCGTCCTACTCGGGCTTCTGCAACTCAAACAGTCGGCTCGGATTACGCCCGCCCCGCTCCCAGTGCTCGCGCAGATACGCCCGGTGCTGATCGACCTTCCAGCTCTTCGGCTCGTACTCGCTCGGGGGGCCCGCTTCAGGTACTTGCGCAGCGTATTCCGGTCCACATCCAGTTTCCGCGCGATCTCGTTTACGCTCAACCCGTCGTGATGCAGGTTCTGTAATCTCGATGAAATCCTCCAGTCGCAGCATCCCGACCCTCCCTCGGTCCAAATGCCGCCGCTCGGCACACCTGGGAAACTTTCAAGCGCCGATTCTGAGGATATTCGAGTTCTGATGACAGGCATATGCACGGGACGCGAACCTGCTCATTCTGTCGCTCAAAATGGTCTATTGTGATCAGACAGCCCTCTCGACTACTTCCTATGATGGTCCTCTGTGAAGAGGTTGGACGATTGGTGCTAGGATCCGTCTGACTTCCCCTCAGAGTGAGGTTACGACATGGAAACCGTATTGATTGTTCTCTTGGTGCTGTTCCTGCTCGGTGGCGGAGGCTGGGGATACTCACGCTGGCGTAGATAAATCGCACGATCGCGGGGACCGTCGGATCCCTTTCAGGTCCGCGGGGTCCTGTCTGC
>Ga0210398_10001338_pt1 | contig 25691 bp, 23 predicted proteins | sample IncBWC4OmetaG_FD_161047 | JGI IMG/M metagenome (GOLD analysis project Ga0210398, IMG submission 161047) | Forest soil microbial communities from Barre Woods Harvard Forest LTER site, Petersham, Massachusetts, United States - Inc-BW-C-4-O | ecosystem: Environmental > Terrestrial > Soil >... | reverse complement strand
CTCCGCCATGACTCGGCAAACGGCCGGCGGGAAATTCGCGGCGGCGGCGCAGCACGGGGACTTGAGACGCGGCAGCACGGGGACTTGAGATGGTAAGGGGATTTGTAGTCGGCGTGGTGGTCGCCATCGTGGTAGCGCTCGTCGTCGCCTATCTCGTGGTGACCAACGGCGTCATCCCGGCCAACGCCGACGGCAAGCCGCTTCCGCTCGAAAGCTGGGCGGCCAAGGCCTCGCTGGGGGCGACCCTCGCGCGCGAGGCGCCCAAGGGTGCAAACCCGGTCACGCTGAGCGACGCAAACCTGGTCGTCGGCATCGGCCTTTTCGGCAAGCATTGCGCGATTTGCCACGGCACGGCGAAAGGCGACGCCTCGGCCACCGCGCTCGCCAAGGGGCTCTACCCGCGGCCGCCGCAACTGGCGACAGATGGCGTGGAGGACGACCCCGAGGGATATTCCTTCTGGAAAATCAAGCACGGGATTCGCTGGACCGCGATGCCGTCGTGGGGCGACGCGCTGAGCGACCAGCAGATCTGGACCCTCGCACTTTTTTTGAAGCACATGGACAAATTGCCGCCGGCCGCCGCACAAGCTTGGCAGCAAGTCACGAATTGAGATGCCGGCGCGCCGCCGCCCGCCATCCTTGACCGAACGACCGCGACGCTGTTGTCAGGCACAGGCCGACGCGGTATTAGAGCGCGGCGAGCCAAGGCCGAAGGGGGCGGTTATCATGGCGTTACCCAGCTGCCAGAAACTTGTTTGGCCGACCCGCGATCGGCGCGAGCGTAGCGCGCGCTGGGCGGGCCGGATGGTCTTGTTGATCGCGCTGCCGTTACTGGTCGCCGCCGGGCCGGTGATTGCCGCGCCGACCGGCGACAGCGACCCAAAGGCCGCCGCGTTTATGAACCAGTTGTGGTCGCGCGCGCTGGAGCTCCTCAACAAAAAGGCGCCGGCCGCCGAACGGCAAGCCCGGTTCCGCGAGCTGTTCCACGATGATTTCGACTCGCCAGGCATTGCCCGCTTTGTCCTCGGCCGCTATTGGCGGACCGCCAGCCCCGAGGAGCAAAAGGAATTCCTGAAGCTGTTCGAAGACTACGTCGTTTACGTCTACACCGCGCGCCTTTCCGATTTTCAGGGGGAAGAGTTCAAGATCAACAGCGCGCGCTCGGACGAGGGTTCGGTGATTGTCTCGACGGACGTGCTCACGCCCGGGGCGCCGACGCCGCTCAAGGTGGATTGGCGGCTCGTCAACGACGACGGCGTCTATAAAATCTCCGACGTGATCGTCGAGGGCGTGAGCATGCTGGTGACCCAGCGCTCCGAATTCGCCTCGATCATCCAGCGCCACGGCGGACAGGTCCAGGGTCTGTTGGACCTGATGCGGGAAAAGACCGCGAGCACGACTCAGTAACCCGGCCCGGCTTGGGCGCGGCGCATCGCCCTTGCCTCGCGGCGGTGGGCGGGACCCCTCGCCGCCGCGCACCCGTTTACCCGCGCAGGCTCGGCGCATAGCCCTTGCGCGGGTACTCCTCCCAATACTGGCGAAAGCCGTGCGCGGTTGTCTCCTGGTGGGGGTGGGCGCGCAGTTTGGCGACATCGAGGTCGATGCCGAGCCCGGGGGCGGTCGGCAGCTCGACCCACCCGTCCGCTACCGCCAGCGACTGGGTGGCGATGTCACGGCACAAATCCTGAAAATTGACGAAATACTCGGCGATCCGAAAATTGGGGATCACCGCCGACAGGTGCACGGTCGCCGCAAGCCCGACGAGCGTGCTGTTGTAGTTGTGCGGCGCCATGACGACCGCCTGCGGCTGCGCCATTGCAGCAATGTCGAGCATCGCGGTAATGCCGCCGACGACGCAGATGTCGGGGTTCAGAATATCGGCCGCGCGCTTGGCGAGGCATTCGAAAAACGCTTCCTTCGTGTAGAGCGCCTCGCCGGTGACAATCGGGACCGGCACCGCGCGGCGCACCTCGGCGACGAGGTCGATGTTTTCGGCGAGGCAGGGCTCCTCGTACCAGTCGACGCCGAGCTCGGCGAGGCGGTGGCCGATGCGGATCGCGTGCGCCGGCGCGAAACGGCGGTGCGCCTCGATCAGCAATTCGAAATCGGGGCCGAGCGCCTCACGCATCGCGCGGACATGGTCGATCGCGAAATCCTCGTCGCGGCGGTCGACAAAGGTGCGCCACGGCCCCGGGAACGGGTCGAACTTGGCGGCGCTGAAGCCCATCGCCTTGACCTTCAGCCCGCATTCGACGCGCTCGTCGATCGTGGCGCCGCGCGCCCAACCGTTGGCGTAGACGCGGATGCGCTCGCGCGAGGCGCCGCCGATCAGGTTGTAGACCGGCAGGCCGGCGCGCTTGCCGAGCAGGTCCCACGAGGCGATCTCGATGGCGCTCCACGCCGACAGCAGCTCCGGCGAGCCCCGCTTGATCGCGAAATCCTCAAAGATGATTTGGGCGGTATGGCGGATGTTGAACGCGCTGCGCCCGACGACGTGCGGCGCCATCGTGCGGATGCATTCGGCGACCACGCTCTCCTTGCCGTGCGTGACATAGGCCTCGCCCCAGCCGTGCTGGCCGTCCTCGGTCTCGACCCGGCAGAACAGCAGGTCCTTCGAGCTGCCGGTGCCGAGGATAAAGCTCTCGATGCGGGCGATTTTCATGGCGGGCTCTTTTCCGGTCGGCGAATTTACGGTTGGCGTGAGGCTGCCGCACCGCCAGCGTAGCATCCGCAGCCGCGCCGGCGCCAGCGCGGGTGCCGGTGTCAGGGTCGGCGGCTGGCTGCGACCAAACGGAACGAGCCGGAACAGCCGTTCAGCGGTTATGGTGGACCGATTGTGTTCCGGATCCGCAGTAACGGAAACCATTATGTCCGATGAAGCCCGTTCCTTTCGCGACCAGGTTGGCGCCCCGGGCGGGGAGCACCAGGAGGGCCGCCGCGATTTTCTGATGCTGGTGGCGGGTGCGGTCGGCGCCGTTGCCGTCGTCGCGACCGGCTATGCGGTCGTCGACTCGATGAGCCCCGCCGAGGACGTGCTGGCCGCCGGCGGCCCGGTCGACGTCGACCTGAGCAAGGTGGCGCCTGGGCAGCAGGTCGTCGTCCAGTGGCGCGGTAAGCCGATTTTTGTCGTCGACCGGACCCCGGCGCTGCTCAAGGAGCTGCAGGACCCGAAGCTGGTTGGCCGGCTCAGCGACCCGAACTCCGACAACAACCAGCAGCCGCCCTATGCCGACAACTGGCACCGCTCGATCAACCCCCAATATGCGATCCTGGTCGGGGTGTGCACGCATCTTGGCTGCATCCCGCTGTTCTTTCCCAAACCCGATCCGAGCAATCCCGCGCCCGATTGGCTCGGCGGCTATTTCTGCCCGTGTCACGGGTCGAAATACGATTTGGCAGGCCGGGTCTTCGCGGGTGTGCCGGCCCCTTACAACCTGCCGGTGCCGCCCTACCATTTCCCCGACAAAAAAACGCTCCGGATCGGCGAGAACCCGCCCAACCAGACCTGGGACTTCGGCTCGATCGTACAGATCTGAGCCGCGCGTGGCCGGGACGGTCTACAGAGTTAGCTGCGGCTGCAGGCGCCGCCGCCGAGCACGCAGAACTTGGCGCAGTGCGGGTGGTTGAGCGCCACCGGGCCGCTTGCCGCGGCGAGGCTCGCGCCGAGCTCGAAGCGCTCGTCATAGGGCAGGAGGGTGCAGGCGAGGACGGCGGGGCGTGCCGCCCCCTTGCGTTTCACGACCATGCGCGCCGACCCGCACATGACGCTTTGGGGCGACTTGCCGAGAATACCCCAGCACGCCTCGGTGATCTCCGGCACTTCGGCGGCCTGGTCCATCTCGGGAAACACCATCAGCCGCACCGGGTCGGCGGCGTCGATCGCGACGCCAAGCTCGGCGAAGAGCCGAGCGAAGCCGGCGCGGATTTCGGTTTCCGACTCGCCGGACAGCCGGCGGCTCGCGACGTGCAGCGAGAACCCGTTGCGGGCGAGCCAGCACAGCCCGTCGATCGTCGGCTTCCAGCTGCGCCGGCCCCGCTCCGCCTCGTGGACGGCGGGGCCGTAATGGTCGATCGACACGCGGATCGTCAGCCGCTCCCCGTAGCGCTCGTTGAGCTGCCGCAACGCGGTCCTGCATTTGGCCATCGGCTTCATTGCGTTGGTCAGCACCAGCGCGTCAAAACCCCGCGACAGAGCGTCGTCGAGCATTGCCGGCAGCTCGGCGTTCATGAACGGCTCGCCGCCGGTAAAGCCGATCAGTCTCGTCGGCAGCCCGCCCTCGGCGACCTCGTCGAGGAATCCGCCCACTTCAGAAGCTGACAAATAGGCCAATCGGTCGTTTTTCGGCGACGATTCAATGTAGCAGTGGCCGCAGGTCAGGTTGCACAACGTGCCGGTGTTGAACCACACCGTCTCCAGCGCCTTTAGCGCGACCTGAGCCCGCCGCTCGCCTGTGGCGGTCAAAAACGGGTCCTCGAACTTGCGCAGCTCCACGGCGAGCCTACGACGGACAGTGTCCGATCGCGTCAGCTTAATGCCAAGCCGCCGGCTCGGCGACCCGTTTCTCCGCCCAGATCATCCGGTCAACGGCCGTAATTGGACCCGCCGTCGTAATTGGACCCGCGATGGTCGTAACTGGACCCGTTGCGGTCGTAATTGCTTGAACCCATCTGGTCTTGACGGGTGCGCTCCCGCGCGTGTTTGGCGGCTTCGTGATGACCGATGACGCAGCCGGCACCGGCCCCTAGGAGCCCGTGATGGCCGGCGAAATGTCCCGCGACACCGCCGATGACGGCGCCCTTCAGGCAGCCGGCGGCATGTGCCGGCGCGGCCGCGAGACCGGCCGCAAACAATACGCCTGCGGCAGCCGAGATCAGCGTGCGGTTCATGGGCATTCTCCATTCAGTTTAGCGGTTGGGTCGTCCCCTGCTAAACATCGTGGTCGCGGAAAAGGTTCGAGCAGGACCCGACATCGTTCTACCGTATGGCGCAAGCTGCCCCTTCGGCGCCCCGCAACCCCGCTTCCGGAATTGCGATTGACGGTGGTGCTCACCATGTTTTCTAGTTCCGGCGGTTGCCGGGGAACGAGACAGAACAGGAAATGGAGCACCCGATCCCGCGTCACATCCGGCTCACCTCGCATCCGGCGAGCGCGGGCCACAGCGCGCCCCCATTGCGCTGGGGGGCCGCGACCCCCGCCGAGCGTGGCCCCGTTGTAGCGAGCCCGGCCGAGCCCGGCCGGCGCAACGCCATCGGCTCCTATTGTGGTGCCTACGGGATCTACCGCGCGCTGGCGGTGGCGACCAAGGCCCTGGCGCGGGATCACCGCCCGGACCTCACCGACACCGCGCCCGCCGCCCTGGTCGCGCCCAGCGCGCAATGGGGCGACCCGGCCAAGATCGTCTCGCTCGACCCTTGGGGTCACCTGGTCGGCGATGTTTTTGCCGCGGCGATCGCCACCGGCCTCGATGTCCGCCCGACCATCGCGGTCACCACCGCGCGTATCGCCATGCCCGAAATCCGGGAGCTGATGGCGACCGGAAATCTTGCCCCCGACGGCGAGGTTTTGCTCGGGAACGGTGAGATCCGCGTCACCAAGGCGGCGATCGACCCGGTCTGGCATCTGCCTGGGTTGGCGGCACGCTTTGGCGTGGCCGAGAGCGACTTGCGGCGCAGCCTCTTCGAGGAAACCGGGGGGATGTTCCCCGAGCTCGTCACCCGCCCCGACCTCGAGGTGCTGCTGCCGCCGGCCGGCGGGACGACCGTCTACCTGTTCGGCGAGCCGGAGCGGCTGGCGTCACCCGACGCGATCGTGGCGTGCCGCGTTCATGACGAGTGCAACGGGTCGGACGTGTTCGGCTCCGACATCTGCACCTGCCGACCCTACCTCGTGCACGGCATCGAAGTGTGTGTCGCGACGGCACAGCAGGGCGGGGTCGGCATCATCGTCTACAACCGCAAGGAAGGCAGGGCGCTCGGCGAGGTCACCAAATTCCTCGTCTACAACGCGCGCAAGCGGCAGCCCGGTGGCGACCGCGCCGACACCTATTTCCGCCGCACCGAATGCGTCGCCGGGGTGCAGGACCTGCGCTTTCAGGAATTGATGCCTGATGTCTTGCATTGGCTCGGCGTGCGCCGCATCGACCGCTGGGTGTCGATGTCGAACATGAAGCGGGCGGCGCTCGAAGCCCAAGGGATCGCGATCGTCGAGCAGGTGGCGATCCCGGAACGGCTGGTGCCGGCCGACGCTTCGGTCGAGATCGCGGCCAAAAAGGCGGCCGGGTATTTCGCCCCGGCGGGCATGCCGGACACATCGGCATTGCACGGCGTAAAGGGTCGTGCCCTCGGCGAGTGACGGCGCGGCGGGTGCCGTGGCGCTGCTCCGCGCCGCGGCGGTGCGCGAGCGCTGCGAGATCGTGTTCGCCGCTGCCGAACAGGGGGAGACACCGCATTTCCGGCTTGACCTGGGTCGCCTTGGCGAGGTCGCCGACCGCGTTGCCGCCGTCACGCGCCGCCGCTATCCCAATCTTGCCGTCCCGCCGCACAGCCGCTGGCGCCACTTCTCGGTGGGCGGGATCGAACGCGCCGCGCTCGTTGCCGCCGACGCCGACAAGGACGAGCGGGCGCGGGCGCGGATCGATCTCGCGGTCGTGTCGGTGCTGCTCGACGCCGGGACCGGCCAGGGGTGGCGCTACCATGAGGCCGAAACCGGCCAGCGGTGGGGCCGCTCGGAAGGGCTGGCGGTGGCGAGCCTGCGGGCGATGCAGCGGGGTCTGTTCTCCGCCGACCCGACAAACCCGTGGCGCGCCGACGCGGCGGCGCTGGCGCGGATCACGCCCGAAGGTCTCGCCAGCGCGTTTCAGCATGGCCCCGGCAATGAAATTGTCGGGCTCGAAGGCCGCGCCCGATTGCTGCGCCGGCTGGGCGAGGTTTGCGCCGCCGACCCCGCTCGGTTTGGCGCGCCGGCGCGGCCTGGCGGGCTCTACGATCACTGGCGGGCCGAGGGCGGCGTCACCGCGCCCGAAATCCTCGCCACGTTGCTTCGGGCATTGGGTCCGGTGTGGCCGGCGCGGATCAGCTGGGGCGGCGTCTCGCTCGGCGACTGCGGGCGCCACCGGTCGGTGCCGGGCGACGGTTTCGTGCCGTTTCACAAGCTCTCGCAATGGCTTGCGTATTCTTTGATCGAGCCGCTTGAAGCGGGCGGCGTCCGCGTCACCCGCCGCGACGGGCTGACCGGGCTCGCCGAGTACCGTAACGGCGGGCTCTTTCTCGATTGCGGCGTGATCATGGCTCGCGACCCGGGGCTCCTGTCGCGCCCGCTCGACGGGGCGAGCGAGCCGGTTGTCGAGTGGCGGGCCCTCACGGTCGCGCTGCTCGACCGGCTGGCACCCGAGGTCCGCGCCCGGCTCCGCAAGAGCGCCACGGAGTTCCCGCTCGCATGCATGCTTGAAGGCGGCAGCTGGGCGGCCGGGCGCGAGGTCGCCTTCGACCGCCGGCCCGACGGCCGCGCGCCGATAAACGTCGTCAGCGACGGCACCTTGTTCTAAACGTGCCAACGCCCCGGTCCACGCATGTTCCGCCGCCGCCTGCTGGCGTCTTCCAGATAGCCGGAAAGGGCCGGCCCGAGCGCGGTGCACAGCATGCGCGCGCCGCATGCGAAAGCTTCGCATCGAAGGACGGTGGTCGTCGAACGCCGCACATTTGCCAGCGACCGATCGCTCTGGGGGACGAACTTGAAGCCGCCGAGTTGCCGATTGCGGATTTGGCCCACAACACAGATTCTGCTCGCGTCGGTCGTAAAGCGCAGAATTCTCGCGCGCTCGGTAGCGATAGCGTTCTTTCCGCGCGTGGCTCGGCCCCTCACCCCGGCCGAGAAGTTATCAGCCCTTCGCGACCTGGTGATGGGCGAGGTGCTCGAGGACGCGCACCAGCCCCGAGTGATCCCACCCCTTGCCGCCAAGTGCCGCGGCGGCGTTGAACAATTCCTGCGTCGTCGCGGTGTTGGGCAACGACATGCTCAATGCCCGCGCCCCCTGCAGGGCCAGGCTCAAGTCCTTTTGGTGCAGCTCGATGCGAAAGCCGGGGTCGAAGGCGCGCTTGATCATGCGCTCGCCATGGATTTCGAGGATCCGCGAGGAGGCGAAGCCGCCCATCAGCGCCTGCCTGACCTTGGCCGGGTCGGCCCCGGCCTTGGATGCGAACACCAACGCCTCGCCGACCGCCTCGATCGTCAGCGCGACGATGATCTGGTTGGCGACCTTGGTCGTCTGCCCGGCGCCGACCTCGCCGACCAGGGTGATGTTCTTGCCCATCAGGTCGAACAATGGCTTGACCTTGGCGAAATCGCCCTCGGAGCCGCCGACCATGATCGTCAACGACGCCGCCCGTGCGCCGACCTCGCCGCCGGAGACCGGCGCATCGACGTAGCCGCAGCCTTTTTTGGCGATCTCGGCCGCGAATTCCTTGGTCTCGATCGGTGAGATCGAGCTCATGTCGACGACGGTCTTGCCCGGCGCCAGCCCCTCGGCGACCCCGCCCGAGTCGAACAGCACGCTCTTTACATCGGGCGTGTCCGGCACCATTAGGATCACGACCTCGGCGCGCGCGGCGATCTCCTTCAACGTATCGCACACCGTGGCGCCGGCCTCGCGCACATCCGCCGGCAAGCGGCGTTTGCCAAAGACGAACAATTCGTGGCCGCCCTTGACCAAGTTGAGGGCCATCGGGTGCCCCATGATGCCGAGCCCGACAAAACCGATCTTCATGACCCCTCCTGCCCGAATCGAAGAACCGCGCTCGCCGCACAGTGCCCCAGCTCAGCCCGAGCGCTCAAGCGCCGCGCACGCCTCGACCGCATTCGCTGTGCTAGGATGCGGAAGCCAGGATTGGAGGCGCGGCAATGGCCCGCAACGCCGTCGATTACGAGGAAGATTTCTACGCCTGGACCGTCGACCAGGCGCGGCTGTTGCGCGCCGGCGAGTTGTCCACGATCGACGCCGCCAACCTTGCCGAGGAGATCGAGAGCATGGGGCGCAGCGATCGGCGAGAATTGCAGAGCCGACTCGCCGGGCTGACGATGCACTTGTTGAAATGGCGGTTCCAACCCTCGGCAAGGTCGCGGAGCTGGTCGGCGACGATCGAGGAACAGCGGCTGCAGATCGAGCAGGTTTTCGCCGAGTCGCCCAGCCTGCGGCCGCTCGCCGCCGGCATGTTGCAGCAAGCCTATCCGATCGCCCGCGCACGTGCCATCGCCGAGACCGGTCTTGCCGATGACCTGTTACCCACCCTTTGCCCTTTTGCTGTCGACGAAATGTTGTCGCGCTCGTTTCTGCCGCAGCCGTAGGGGGCCGCTCATCCGGCGAAATGGCGCAAGAGCCAGCTCAGGGTCGCCTCGGGCGCCTCCTCCGGCACGTAATGGCCGCAGGGCAGCGCACCGCCCCAGGCGTCGTTCGCGTAATCGCGCTGCCAGACCGCCAGCACGTCGCCGTGCACGCCCTCGGTGTGGCTCTTCGCCCCCCAGATCACCAAGAGCGGCACGGTGATCTTGTGCCCGGCCGCGAAATCGGCCTTGTCCATCTCGAAGTCGCAGGTTGCGCATGCGCGGTAGTCGGCGCATGACCCCTTGATCGTCTTCCAGTTGAAGCAGCGGACGTACTCGGCGAACGCCTCGGGGTCGAAAAACCCGAGGCCGAGGCCGGGCTTCGACAGTTTCTTTTCCATGAAATACTGCGCCGGGATGCCGGCCAGCATCCGCTCCGGAAAGTCGTAGGGCTGCGCCATCATTGCCCAGTGCCACGAGCGCAACGCCCATTCCCGCGAGGTGTGGGTCCAGATGTGGTGGTTCGGCAAGATGTCGATCAGCGCCGCCCGCTTGACCCGGTCGGGATGGTCGAGGCACATGCGCGCGGTGGTGCGGGCGCCGCGGTCATGCCCGGCGACAAAGAACTCGCGGTAGCCGAGCTTCTCCATGACCTCGACCTGGTCCTGCGCCATCGCCCGGAACGAATAGTTGAGGTTGTTCTCGCCGGCGTCGTCGGGGCCGACGCTGTCGCCATAGCCGCGCAGGTCGGCCGCCACGACGTGAAAGCGCTTCGCCAAATCCGGCGCGATCTTGCCCCACGAGGCGTGGGTCAGCGGGTTGCCGTGCAGCAGCAACAGGGGCGGCCCGTCGCCGCCATGGCGCAGATTGATCCGCGCGCTCGAAGTCTCGATTTCCGTCCGGGTGAATCCTTCAAACATTCATCTCTCCTTTCCGCGCTTCACACATCGTCTTGGCCGGGCTTGACCCGGCCATCCACGCCTTCGTTCGGCTTGACGCGGCCGGTTCCAAGACGTGGATACCCGGCACGAGGTCGGGCAAAGCGACCAAGGGTAGGGCCAACAGAAGATGCGAGAGCACCGCCCGGCCGGCAAAATAGCGGGTTCGATCGGCGGTTGCGAGGAAGGGCTTTCCCCGCGGCTGCAAGGCAGGTAAGACTTCCGGTTGAGTGGCCAGCGGGGCGAGGGTAGGTTGGGGACCGCCGGTTCGTCGTCGAGTTGATCAAGCCGTCGCACTACGACGATGACGGCTATGTGATCCAGTGGTGGAAATCGTGGATCCCGTCGAACTCGCTCGCCTGCCTCTACGGGATCGCGACCGACATCGCCGCGCGCAGGGTGCTCGGGCCCGATGTCGCGGTCGAAATCCACGCCTATGACGAATGCCACACGGTCATCCCGATTCGCAGCATCATCCGGCGGATAAAGGCGGCCGACGCCGGGCTCGTCTGCCTTGTCGGCGTCCAGTCGAACCAGTTCCCGCGGGCGATGGACCTGGCGGCGCGCTTGCGCGAGGCGGGCGTCGCGGTCGCGGTCGGCGGGTTTCACGTCTCGGGCTGCCTGGCAATGCTGCCGGACCTGCCGCCGGATCTCGAACAGGCGCGCGACCGTGGCGTCACCCTGTTCGCCGGCGAGGCCGAGGGCCGGCTCGAAGCGGTGTTCGCCGACGCGCTCGCCGGGCGGTTGCGTCCGGTCTACAATTTCATGGACGAGCTGCCGGGGCTCCAGCAGCAGGTCACCCCGTTTCTGCCGATCGACATCGTGCGCCGCTACGGCGAGACGATCGGCGCCTTCGACGCCGGGCGCGGCTGCCCGTTCCAGTGCAGCTTTTGCACGATCATCAACGTCCAGGGCAGGAAATCGCGCTGGCGCGACGCCGACGACGTCGAGCGCCTGGTGCGCGCCAACCTCGCGCAGGGTGTGTTCCGCTTTTTCATCACCGACGACAATTTCGCGCGCAACCGCAATTGGGAGGCGATCTTCGACCGGCTGATCCAGATGCGCGAGCAGGAAGGGCTGCGCCTGCAATTCATCATCCAGGTCGACACCTTGTGCCACCGCATCCCGAATTTTGTCGAGAAGGCCGCCCGCGCCGGCTGCAAGCGGGTCTTTGTCGGGCTCGAAAACGTCAACCCCGACAACCTGCTTTCGGCCAAGAAAAAGCAGAACCGCGTGCACGAATACCGGGCGATGTTCCTCGCCTGGCGGAGGCACCAGGTCATCACCTACGCCGGCTACATTCTCGGGTTCCCCGGCGACACGCCGGAGCGGATCGCGCGCGACATCGCTACCGTGCAGCGGGAATTGCCGGTCGACCTGTTGGAGTTCTTCATCCTGACACCGTTGCCGGGCTCGGCCGACCACCAGGCGCTCGATGCCGAGCGCGTGTGGATGGACCCCGACATGAACAAGTACGACCTCGAGCACGTCACGACCGGGCACCCGGTCATGTCGGCCGGGGAATGGCAAAGGGTCTACCGCGCGGCCTGGGATCTCTATTATTCAACCGAGCACATCGAAACCATCTTTCGGCGCGCCAAGGCCAGCGGCATCAAGCCGGTGCGATTGTTAAATCACATCCTGCAATTCTATTTCACCTTTCTTCAAGAAAAGGTGCATCCGTTGCAGGGCGGCTATTTCCGCCGCAAGGTCCGACGCAGCCGCCGCGCGGGCCTGCCGCGCGAAAACCCGCTGGTCTTCTACCCGCGTCGGGTCATCGAAGTCGTCGACACCCACGCTCGGCTCGCTTCCTTCTATCTTTACCTGCATCGCATTCGCCGCCGCGTCGAGCGCGACCAGCACCCTTACGCCGACCCGGCGCTCGCCCCGCTCGCCGACCCGGCGCCGATCTCCCGCCGCGACCCCGCCCCCGCAACCCCCGCCGCCGCCTAACCTACGCGTCTTCGCCCGCGCGTCCGGTCGGCACGAGCGAACAGCAAGCGTAGGGCGGAAAAGCGCAGCGCTTTCCGCCATGACGGCTCTGATCGCGCCGTCCGGCGGATTAGGCTCCGCTGATCCGCCCTACCGGTTTCACGTGGACCCGCTTCCTTTATTGCGCGGCGGCGCGCATCGGGACGTACGACTTGAGGAAATTGCGCACGCGGTTGATCGTGCGTTCCTTGAGGTCGGGCGGCTCGCGCCACGGGTAGACCGTGATCTCGGCGTTGGGCGCCAACGAGGCGACATCGATCGAGGTCTGCAGCGGGTGCGCCGGCGTGTCGTCGGGCAGCACCAGCATCGGCGTGCGGCAGTTGCGGATGAAGTCGCGCGGCACACTATAGAGGAAGTCGGGGTTCACCCGGTACAAGTTTTGCAGATACTGATCGACCTGCGCCATGTTGAGGTCGGGCCGCTTTGGCAGCAACTCGGGCGCCCAGACATCCGTGCCGGAGCGGTGCATAACGTCGGGGTCCTCGGGCCGGTGCCCGACCGTCTGGCAGAACACGGCGGCAAGGACGCGGTCGGGCGCACGCTGCATCAGCTTCCCGGCAAAACACCCGCCGATGCAGTAGCCCATGTAAAAGAACTCGCGGATGCCGAGGTGGTCCATCACGCCCAGCTGATCGTCGGCAAAGGCGCCCCACGGGTCGCTCGCCGGGATCGGTCCGGTGCTCTCGCCGCCATTCGCGTTGCGCTGGTCCATCGTGATAACGCGGAAGTCGTTCTTGAACGCCTCCGGCGCGTTGAACACGGCGGTCGGCCAGTTGCTGACCCGCGAGTTCAACCCCCCGCCAGGGGTGACCAGCAACGGGAAGCCGGAGCCGGTCTCCTCGTAGCGGATGCGGACATCGCCCTTTTGATAAAACGGCATGGCAATTTCTCCTTCTGCAGCGTGACGCCGGATTCTATCGCGCAAAGCCCCGCACCGAAATCCACTAAGGGTGCCGGGCGCCTCGCGTCAATGAAAGTAGCGGCCCGAGTCGATGACCACGGTCTGCCCGGTCATGGTTTCGGTGCGGCACATCGTGACCACAATGTCGGCGCAGTCGTCCTTGTCGGCGGGTTTCTTTAGGAGCGACGTGGCGGCCGAGTTCTCGATCTGCTCGCGGCGCAGGTTGGCGGTCGCGCGCGTGCCGTCAAGAAGGCCCGGGGCGACGCAGTTCACCAGCACCTCGGGTGCGAGCGCCACCGCCATGCAGCGCGTCAGGTGGACGAGCCCGGCCTTCGACACCGCATAGGCGATCGACGAGCCGGTCGGCGCGATCCCCGACACCGAGGAGATGTTGACGACGCGGCCACGGCCTTGCGCCTTCATGACCGGTGCGGCCGCCTTTGTCAGCCGCATCGGCCCGGTCAGGTTGACCGCGATGATCTTGTCCCACACCTCGGTCGTCAGGCCGTCGAGGTCGGCGAACGGGATCGCCTTGTTGTAGGCGGCGTCGTTGACGAGGATGTCGAGCCGGCCGAAATGCCGGGTGACCTCGCCGACCACCCGCTCGACCGCGGCGCCATCGGTCACGTCGCAGGCGAACGCGGCGGCGCCGACCTGGTAGCGCGATGCGAGGTCATGGGCCACCCCCTCGGCCGACTCGCGGCTCTGGGCATAGACCACGGCGAGGTGCACGCCCTCCTTCGCCAGCGCGTGGCAGATGCGCTGTCCGAGCCCGCCATTGCCACCCGTCACCAGCGCCACTGCGCCCCGCAATTCCATGAGCTTCCTCCCGCCCTCGGATTGTCGTCGCGGGTTTAGGCGAACGACTCGGTCATCGCCGAGTAAACGAGGGTGCGCAGGTCCCGGCGCAAGGTTAGCCGCGCCTCGCTGCCGATCACCTGGGTCATGAAGACGACGGTCAACTCCTCCGTGGGGTCGACCCAGAACGCGGTCGCGGCCGCACCGCCCCAGAAATATTCGCCGAGCGACCCCGGCAGCCGGGTTTTCGCCACGTCGACGTTGACCCCGCAGCCGAGCGAAAAGCCGACCCCGGCATAGCCCGATTCGCTGAACATCCCAGGCAGCGCCATGTCGGCTACCTCCCGCCCTCCGGGGAGGTAGTTCAGGCTGAACAGGGCGACCGTCTTGGGGCTGAGGATCTGCACGCCGTCGAGCGTGCCGCCGTTCAGCATCATGCGGCAGAAGCGCAGGTAGTCATGCGCCGTCGACACGAGCCCGCCCCCGCCCGATTCGAGAAGCGGCGGGGTGGCGTAGGTGCTCTCTCGCGCGTCGTCCTGCAATTTCAGCCCCGGCCCCCGGCCCTCCGGCTGGTAGCAGCAGGTGAACCGCTCGATCTTGTCGGCCGGCACGTAAAGGCTGGTGTCGTTCATGCCGAGCGGCTCGAACAGCCGGGTGCGCAGGAACTCGCCAAAGCTCATCCCGGACAATGTCTCGACGAGGTAGCCCAACACGTCGATCGACACCGAATAATTCCAGGCCGTTCCCGGCGAGAAGTCGAGCGGGATCTGCGCCAGCTGGTCGACCATGCCTTGCAGCCCGCCCGGGGTCGCGCGGTCGACGACCTTGGCCCTGCGATAGGCGGCGTCGACGGCGGTGCGCATCATAAAGCCGTAGGTCAGGCCGGACGTGTGAGTCGCGAGGTCGATGATTTTCATCGGCCGCAGGACCGGGGTCGTCATAAACGCGGGCTGCGCGCTGGGCAGGAGCGACGGGGTGCCGCTCGCGTAGACGCCGAGGTTTCCCCAGGCGGGGATGTGGCTGTGGACAGCGTCGTCGAGACCGACGAGGCCCTCCTCGACCAGCATCATCAACGCCACCGCGGTGATCGGCTTTGACATCGAATAGACGCGGAAGATCGCGTCCTCGCGCATCGGCTTCCCGCGCTCGAGGTCCATCTGGCCGCACATGCCGGTGTGGGCAAGCTCGCCCTGGCGCCAGACATAGGTCAGCATGCCGGGCAGATAGCCGCTGTCGACATAACGGCGCTTCATCACGTCGTCGAGCCGCGCCAGCCGCGCCGACGACATGCCAAGGGTTTCCGGCTTCATCAGTATCCTCCTCGACCGCGGACCGCTGTCGAGCATAGGGCGGGCGGCCGCCTAAAGCGAGCGACCGCAGCGCGACCCGGTCCGGCCCCGCAATCCACCAATCCCGACGCCTGCTAGGGGTCCGGGTACATGCGGGCCTTTATCGCCCTCAGCTGGGCAACCACTTGCGGGTCGTCGATGCGCGTGAAGCGGGGCACCTGCTTGCCCTTCCATTCGGCAGGCTCGAAAAACATGCCGAGCGGGCGCAGGTCGAACAGCCCGCCGTTCCGGTAGGCATATGCCGCTTCGTATAACGGCCGGTAGACTTGCATGAACACGTCTTCCGGCCGGCAATTTTCCTCGGTGTGATGGCCGACCCCGTAAATATAATAGGCGTAGTTGTTTAGGGGCCCGTCGGGGTCGTGCTTGAAATGGTAATAATATCCGGGCTCGGGAAGTTGCTTGGGAGGCGGTACGTCATACGCCATGTCGCCCCCCTTAGGCGCGCTGCGCGGATGGGCTCAGCCGATGAAACGGCGATGCGGCACCGGAGAAGAGATCGGCCTTTTCCGATGGCGAGGCACCGTGGTCGTCCCAGAGATGATGGTGCGGGTCGACGATCGGCAGCTGGGGCACGAGGACCTCCTCCCGGAGGTTGCCAAGCCACTCGGGGTTCGGCAGCGGCCGTGGATAGGAGCGGGCTTCGACGGGCATGGTTCTCCTCCGGATGGCTGACTGCGGTCAGAACGGATGGGATGGCACCTTCGCTTCTTCGTCGCCCCGCGAAAGCGGGGGGCCAGGGCAAGCGCTCGGTGCTCGCCGCCCTCTGTTGAAGCCAGGGCCTGTCCCTGGCCCGAACAGGGGGCAGGCTCTCTGGGTTCGCGCTTTCGCGGGAACAACGGAAATACGCCGGTACCAAATGTTAAATTCTGACCCCTAGCTCGCGCGCGCCGCCCACCGACGGGCGGCGCTCGGCGCAATCCTCTGGGAAACGATCTGGCCGCGGAACGCTGCGCGCCCGACCGAAGATATCCGGATCAGATGACGCCCTCCTCGGCGAGCCGCTCGACCTCGCTCGGGCTGCGGCCGAGCAGCTCGGTCAACACCCACAAATTGTCCTCGCCGTAGCAGGGCGCGCCCCGGTTGGTCGGGCCGCCGATATAGGCGGGGGTGGCGCTCATCTTCATCGGCAGCTCATAGATCGGCCACGTGCCGATCTTGGTGCCGGTGACGTCGGTCAGCCATTTGAGGTGGCGCAGCTGAGGGTCGCCGTCGACGCGGTCCTCGGCGTTCTGGCACACCCCGGCCGGGACGCCGGCGCGCTGCAACTTCATCATGCAGTCGTGGCGGTCCTGGGTGCGGGTCCATATGCCGACCGCCGCATCGAGGGCGTCCTGATGCGCGAGGCGGCCTTCCAATGTCGTAAAGCGGCGGTCGTCGAGCCAGGCACCTTGCTCCGCGACCTGCGCCAGGGCCTGCCATTCGGCGTCGGTGAAGCAGGCGATCGCGACCCAGCGGTCCGCGCCCTCGCACGGATAGGCGCCGTGCGGTGCGGCCGGCTTATAGGGCGAGCGGTTGCCGTAGCGGCGCCATTCGCGCCCGTTCGCCGACCAGTCGAGGATGGTCGCCCCGGTCAGGAAAATGCCGCTCTCGCATTGCGAGGCGTCGATCCACTGGCCCTCGCCGGTCCGCTCGCGGTGATAGAGCGCGCCGAGCAGCGCCAGGGCGTAGCCGTAGGCGCCCATCCAGTCGAGGTAGGAATAGCCCCAGCCGACCGGCATCGCCGGCTCGGGCAGGCCGGACATGTCGCCCTGCCCGCCAAAGGCGGCGGCGACCGGCCCCACGGTGCGCATGCGGCCATAGGTGCCGTGCGCCCCCATGCCCGATTGCTGGATGTAGATCACGTCGGGCCGGATCGACCTCAGCACGTCGTAGCCGAGGCCGAGGCGCTGCAGCACGCCGGGCGAAAACCCCTCGGCGACGACGTCGCACACCCGCACCAGATCCTTGGCGATCGCCAGGCCCTTAGGATGGCGGATGTTCAGCGAGATGCCGCGCTTGCCGGCGTTCTTGTTGTTGAACTGGCCGCCCATGTCGGGGTCGCGGACGCCGGGCAGCGGCCCGCTCGCGGCGTCGCGCGCGGCGCGCCCGCCGACCGGGGCCATCGCCGCGAGACGGGTGTCGGGGTTGTCCTTCCACTCGACCTTGAAGCTTTCCGCACCCATCGCGGCGAGGAAGCGGGTGCCGCCGGCCGACGCCAGAAACCACGCGAAATCGAGGATCTTGACCCCTTGCAGCGGGAACGGCTTGTCGTGCAAGGCCGAACGCCGCGGGTTTTCGACGCGGCGCGGCTCGGCCGGCACATTCGGGCGTCGCGCCGCCTCGCCCAGAACTGAGGCCGTGTCCTCGCCGAGCAATGGCGCCCGCCGGCCGACCCGCCAGCTCGTCTTGTTGCTGAGCCATTTGCTGGTCGGATAGCGAAAGCTGCGGCCCAGCTCGGGGTGCGCGACATCGGCAAAGGTCCGGCGCGCGAGCCAATGCTCGTCCTGCGCGTTCTCGTGCGGCTTGCGCAACGGCGCCCACAAGAGGCCGGCGTCCTGCGCCTCGCGCCACGGCATGTCGGCATAGGTCCACGCCCGCACAAAGCGCTGCACGACATCGAGCATATGCGCGCGCGTCTCGTCGCTGCCGGCGGTGCCGGGCACCTGGCGCCCCCGCAGATCGGCGTCGGGCGGCGGCGGCTGCAGATCGGCCTGCATGCCGTATCCCGAGAGCAGCGGCACGAGGTTCTTCAAGTCGCGGGCGCCCATCCCGTGGGTGATGAACCAGCGCCCGTCCTTGGTATGGCAGATGCCGGGCGAGTGGTTGGGGGTCTCGGCGGCATGCCGGTTGGTCAGCCGCCACAACGGCACCCGCCGCATGACCCAGTACATGATGTCCTGCTCGGGGTTCTTCGACACCGCCTCGTGGATCGCGACCGAGACGTCCTGGCCCTGCCCGCTCCGGTGGCGGTGGATCAGCGCGGCGATGACGCCGGTCGCCAATTGCTCGCCGGCGATGTGATAGGCGTGCCAGACCTGGGGCGCGATCGGCGGCGTGTCGTATTCGAGGCTGGGGTCGGGGTCGTAGCCGCAATTCATCATGACGCCGCCGAGCGCCAGATGGATCAGGTCCGAGCCCTTGAAGTCCGCCCACGGCCCGTCGTCGCCAAACGGCGTCATCCGCGCCGTCACGAGGCTCGGAAACCGTGCCCCCAGTGCCGCGCGATCGAGGCCCAATGCCGTGTTCAGCGCGCCGCAGCTCGCGTCCAGCAGGATGTCGGCTCCCGCCAGCAAGCGAAGCAGTTGCTCGCATCCCGCCGGCTCGCACAGGTCGAGCACGACCGACTTTTTGTTGCGGTTGTAGTTCCAGAAGAACAGCGAGCGTTCGATGCCGGGCTGGTCGTCGAGAAACGGCCCGATCCGCCGGGTCGCGTTGCCCTCGGGCGGCTCAATCTTGACGACCTCGGCGCCGAGGCCGGCGAGCAGGAGCCCGGCATACTCGGCGCGCTCGTCGGCGACCTCGACCACCCGCACGCCGTCGAGCATGCCGGGGCCGGCGTTGCCCATCATTTCGCCCGGTCCCTGCCCGGTCACGCCCAGGTCCGACACGCTTCCCCCCTTTAATCCGGATGCCCGAGCCCGTCGGGACACACCCGCCGCAGCGGGCGGGCCGCGGCCGATTGTGTCGGACAAAGCGGCTTTGTCAACTTGGCCCAGCCGACCGGACGCCGGATCGCCGCGCGGGCGCCTTGACCTTCCGCGACCGCGGGCGACAGAATTGCTCCGGTCCACAGGCTGGGAGGAAGGCGCGATGGCCGAGATACGCGTGGTCGCGAGCGGATTGCGGTTTCCCGAAGGGCCGGTGGCGATGGCCGACGGCTCGGTGATCTTGGGCGAGATCGCCGGCGCCGCGGTGACCCGGGTCATGGCCAATGGCGCGAAATCGCCGATCGGCAACGCCGGCGGCGGACCAAACGGGGTCGCCACGGGTCCCGACGGCGCGCTCTATGTCTGCAACAACGGCGGCAACGAGTACGCGCAGGGCGGCTTTTTGTCGACCGGCCCGTCCCGCGACTACCGCTGTGGGTATGTCCAGCGGATCGACCCGCGCACCGGCGAGGCGCGCGTTCTCTACAACGAGTGCCAGGGCCACAAATTGTCGGCGCCGAACGACATCGTGTTCGATCGCCAAGGCGGGTTCTATTTCACCGACCTCGGCAAGCGCTACGCGCATCAGCGCGACCATGGCGGGCTCTATTACGCGCTGCCCGACGGCTCGAAGGTGACCGAGCTTGTCTACCCGATGCTGAGCCCGAACGGCGTCGGGCTGTCGCCCGACGAAAAGACGGTCTACGTCGCCGACACCGAGACCTCGCGGCTCTTCGCCTATGACATCGCCTCGCCTGGCGTCTTGCGCAGCGCGCCGTTCCCGGCGCCCTACGGCGGCCGTCTGGTGTGCGGGCTGCCCGGCTTTCAGCGCTTTGACAGCCTTGCGGTCGAGGCGTCGGGCAACATCTGCGTCGCGACCCTGGTCACCGGCCACATCACCGTCGTCGCGCCCGACGGCCGCGTCGTGCGCCAGGTCAAGATGCCGGATGTCTACCCGACCAACATCTGCTTCGGCGGCGCCGACATGAAAACCGCCTACGTCACGCTTTCCGGCACCGGCGAGCTTGCCGCGATGGACTGGCCGGAACCCGGGCTGCGCCTCAATTTCGCGGTTTAATTGGAGCGCGGACAGATGGGTTATCGTCGAGAGCGGAGGTCCTGTTGGCAAAAACGAGCGTATTGATCGTCGGTCTCGAGCCGTCGCTGATCGACTTCTCCGACCCTGCGTATGGCGCCTCGGGGCTGGATGCCGCCGCAATACGCGCCGGGCTCGCGGCGAACCAGGCGCAGCTGAACGCGCTCGGCTATGATGCTGAGCTTTGCCTCACCGACTTTGGCGAGACAGCAGCGGCGGTTCTGCGCGACCGGCTAAAGAATAAGTCCTTCGATTGCATTTTGATTGGCGCGGGCGTGCGTCTGATCGCCCAGAACACGCCGCTCCTCGAAACGCTCGTCAATATCGCGCATGCCGATGCGCCGCGGGCGAAACTCTGCTTCAATACCCGGCCGACCGATACCGCTGCTGCGGTCGAACGATGCCTCCCTGCCACGAGATAGATCTAAGCGGAACGCGAGCTCTGCTTGCCGGGTCGTTTGTTTTTTGGCGCGGCCGCAATAGAGCTTGATTTTCGAGGAGACATGCGATGAAAGCCGCCGTGCTGCATGCCGCAAACCAGCCGCTGACGATCGAGGACGTCTCCCTCGCCAAGCCGGGGCCGCGCGAGGTCTTGCTGCGCACCGCTTTTGCCGGGCTGTGCCACAGCGACCTGCATTTCATCGACGGGCTCTACCCGCACCCGACACCCTGCGTGCTCGGCCATGAATCGGCGGCGGTGGTCGAGGCGGTCGGCGACGCGGTGAGCTACGTCAAGCCCGGCGATCACGTCATCACCTGCCTCTCGGTGTTCTGCGGGGTGTGCCCGCAATGCGTCACCGGGCACCCGAATTTGTGCGAGAACACCGAGGTCAAGTTGCCGCCCGGCGTTTCGCGCCGCCTGTCGTGGAAGGGCGGCGAATTGATGAACCAGTTTCTGAACCTGTCGTCCTTTGCCGAGGAGATGCTGGTTCACGAGAACGCGATCGTTAAGATCGACCCCGACATCCCGCTCGACCGCGCGGCACTCGTCGGCTGCGGCGTCATGACCGGGGTGGGCGCGGTCTTCAACGCCGCCAAGGTCGAGCCGGGCTCGACGGTCGCGGTGATCGGCTGCGGCGGCGTCGGGCTGTCGGCGGTCAACGGCGCGGCACTCGCCGGAGCCGAGCGCATCATCGCGATCGACACGGTTGCGTCAAAGCTCGAGCTCGCGCGCGAGCTCGGCGCCACCGACACGTTGAACGCGAGCAACGCCGACCCGGTGAAGGCGGTGCGGGAAATGACCGGCGGCGGCGTGCACTATTCGTTCGAGGCGCTCGGCACCAAGACCACGGCCGAGCAGGCGTTTCAGATGTTGCGCGGCGGCGGCACCGCGACGATCATCGGCATGGTGCCGTTGGGCGTAAAGATCGAATTGCACGGCTACGACTTCCTGCGCGATCGCAAGCTGCAAGGGACCTCGATGGGCGGCAACCGCTTCCGGGTCGACATGCCGCGGCTCTTGTCGCTGTGGCGCCAGGGCCGGTTGAAGCTCGACCACCTGATCTCGGGCAGGCTCAAGCTCGACCAAATCAACGACGGCTTCGCCGCGCTCAAATCGGGCGCCCCGGTGCGCCAGCTGATCGATTTCGCCGCCACCTGAGCCCGGACAGTCGCACCGAGGCATCCGGCATCTGGCGTTAGGGCCTAATGGGCGTCGTCCCAGCTGCGGGCGAAGCCGGTTTCGACAACGAGCGGCACTGCGAGCTCGCAATGCGGCGCGCAGGCGCCTTCCATGACCTCTTTGACGGTCCCGGCGGTCACCTGAATTTCGGCCTGCGGCACCTCAAACAGCAATTCGTCATGGACCTGCAGCAGCATCCGGGCATGCAGCCCGGAGCCGGTTAGCGCCGCCGGGATGCGGGTCATCGCGCGCTTGATGATGTCGGCCGCCGAGCCCTGCAAGGGTGCGTTGATCGCCTGGCGCTCGGCGCCGGCGCGGCGCGCCGGGTTGGCGTCGCGGATCCCCGAGATCCAGCATTTGCGGCCAAAGATCGTCTCGACATAGCCGGTGCGGCGGCAGTCGGTCTTGATCCGCTCCATATAGGCGCGGATCGCCGGGAAGCGCTCGAAATAGGCGCGGATGTAGGCCGCGGCCTCCGACTGTGGCACGCCGATCTGGGCGCCGAGCCCGAACGCGCTGATGCCGTAGATGATGCCGAAATTGATCGCCTTCGCGCGCCGCCGGGTGGCCCCGTCCATCGTGGCGAGCGGCACCCCGAACACCTCGCTCGCGGTCAGCGCGTGAATGTCGACCCCGTCCTGGAACGCCTGCCGCAGCTCCGGCACGTCGGCGACGTGAGCGGCGAGCCGCAGCTCGATCTGGCTGTAGTCGGCCGACAACAGCACATGACCGGGCTCGGCGATAAAGGCCCGGCGAATGCGCCGGCCTTCCTCGGTGCGGATCGGGATGTTCTGCAGATTGGGGTTGTTCGACGAAAACCGTCCGGTCGCCGCGACGGCGAGCGCATAGGAGGTGTGGACGCGCCCGGTCTCGGCGTCGATTTCCTCGGCGAGCGCGTCGGCATAGGTCGATTTGAGCTTGGTCAGCTGGCGCCACTCGAGAACCTGCGCCGGCACCGGGTGCAATGGCGCGAGCTCTTCGAGGATCGAGGCGTCGGTCCCGTAGGCGCCGGTCTTGCCCTTCTTGCCGCCCGGCAACCCCAGCTTTTCGAACAGCACGTCGCCCAACTGCTTGGTCGAGCCGATGTTGAAGTCGTTGCCGACCGCGGCATAGACCGTCCGCTCGAGTTCGGCGATGCGCTGCGTGAAATCGCGCGACAGCTCGGCGAGCGCCGCGCGGTCGACCTTGATCCCCTCCCGCTCCATCGCGGCGACGACCGGCGCCAGCGGCCGCTCGACCGTCTCGTAGAACGCGGTCATCCGCTCGCGCACGAGGCGCGCCTTGAGCAGGATGTGCGCCCGTAGCGTCGCGTCCGCGCGCTCGGCGGCAAAGTCGCGCGCCTGCTCGCGCGGCACCTCGGCAAAGGCGATCAGGCTCTTGCCGGTGCCGACAACGCCCTTGAGTGGCGTCAGCTCGTGCTCGAAGCAGCGCTTCGTCAGGGTCTCGATCTCATGGTCGAACTGGCCGCCGTCGAGCACGTAGGACATCAGCATCGTGCAGTCGTGCGGCGCCAGTGCTATGCCATGGCGCGACAGCAGGTGCGCCGCGGTCTTTACGTCATGGCCGACCTTGAGGACGCCCGGGTCTTCGAGCAGCGGCCGCAATTTTTCGATCGCCACGTCGAGCGGGATGCCGCCGGTCTCGGCGAGGGCGAGCTCGCCCGTCATCCGATGACCGAGCGGGACGTAGGCCGCCATCCCGGGCGCCAATCCCAACGCGATCCCGGCGAGCGCCGGCCGGCGGCCGGGCACGGTGCTCGCGGCGACCCAGATCGCGACCGAGCCTGCTTCGTGCGCCGCCTCGATCCAATGGTCGAGCCCTTCGACCGTTTCGACGAGGGCGTAGCTGCGCGGTGCCGTAAAGGGCGGGACTTCGGGGGTCGCGGGCTCGCTCGGCCCGCTCGGCAGCGGCGCGGCAATGTCGAGCCGGCGCTCGATGCGCGACTTGAGGGCGCGCAGCTCCATCTCGTCGAGAAACGGGAACAGCTTCTCGGGGTCGTACGGCTTGATCCTGAGCGCCGACAGCGGGCAGGGCAGCGGCACCTTGTCGTCGAGCTTGACCAATTCCTTGGACAACCTCGCCTTGGCCTCGTTCTCGATCAAGGCTTCGCGGCGCTTCGGCTGCTTGATCTCGTGCGCGTGCGCGAGCAGGGTTTCGAGGTCGCCGTAGGTGTTGATCAGCTCGGCCGCGGTCTTGACGCCGATGCCCGGCACACCCGGCACATTGTCGGTGCTGTCGCCGCACAGCGCCTGCACCTCGACAACCTTGTCCGGCCCGACCCCGAACTTCTCGCGCACCTCGGCCTCGGCGATCGGCCGGTCCGACATCGGGTCGCGCATCGTCACGCCGTCGCCGACGAGCTGCATCAGGTCCTTGTCGGAGGACAGGATCGTGACCTTGGCGCCCGCTTCCACCGCGTGGCGGGCGTAGGTGGCGATCAGGTCGTCCGCCTCGAAATCCGCCATCTCGATCTGACAGATGTCGAACGCTCCGGCGGCGCGCCGCACATGCTCCAGCTGCGGGCGCAAGTCATCGGGCATCTCTCGCCGGTTGGCCTTGTAGTCGCTGTAGATCCGGTTGCGAAAGCTGTGACCGGAGGCGTCGAAGATAACCGCCATGTGGTCGGCGTCGGTTTCACGGCGGTACTTATCCAGCATGTTGCTGAATATCATGACCACTTCGGTGGCCATGCCGTCCGATTGTCTTTGAAACCGCTCGGCCTTTGGGTCGCGTGCGCGGGCGAAATAGGCGCGAAAGATAAACCCCGAGCCGTCGATCAAAAACACATGATGAGGCGCGGCCGACGGCGCCGCGGCGGCATCGGTCGGGTTGGGCTTTGCCTCGCCGATCAGGCTGATCAGGTCGTCCACGAGTGGCCTGCTATCCGGAGGTTGCGCTTTTAGGGCGGTCGTGCGGCGGGTCCATCGCCGTCGAGACGGTCGGGCCGGCTGCAGCGCCGGCGCCGGCGGTCGCCCGGTTGACATAGAGGCGGGAGCAATAAGGGCACTCGACCCTGCCGGTGGGCGCAAGGTTGAGATAGACCCTCGGATGGCCGAGCGGGCCGCCGCCGCCATTGCAGGCCGCGACCATGTCTTCGATATAGATGGTTTCTGCGGGTCCCATAAACCAGCCGGAGGCTTTGTGCCGGCGCGGCGCGGCGGCCGGTTGACCGTTTGTCCGGCTCGATGATACGCATTGCCGGCGGACGATCAATGATGCGCTGTTCAAATTCGGGGCCCCGGCTCTCGCGCTATCGGGCGAAAGGTTCGCCGACGGGCCGCTGTCTGCACTCGGTTGCGCCGCCCGATCTGGCTCCTGACTTCCCGGATTTTGCCGTCGCCGGGCTGAAACGGATGGGGCTCGCGCGCAAACCCGCGGGGCCGGCAAGCGCGTGACCGGGCGCCGGCGGCGAGGTCCGCTCCACGGCAATATCGGTCTGGTCCTCTTTTGCCTGGTGCTCGGCGGCTGCGGGCCGACGGTGGATCATGCGCCGCCTCCCGCCGGGAGCGAAACCGCGCACGCGGCGGCCCTGCCCAATTCGCCGCCCCGCTTCTCCGGGGAAGACTTCGTCGCCGCCGACGGCCAGCGTCTGCCGCTGCACGCGTGGCTTCCGCGGGGAGCGGTCAAGGCGGTGATCCTGGCCTTGCACGGCTTCAACGACTACAGCCACGCCTTCGCGATGCCTGCAAAGATTTGGGCCGAGGACGGCATCGCCACCTACGCCTACGACCAGCGCGGGTTTGGCGCCGCCCCCGAGCGCGGGCGGTGGGTGGGGCGCGCCGTGCTCGCCGACGACGCCGCGACCGCTTGCGGCATCTTGCGCCGGCGTTACCCGGGTGTGCCGCTATATCTGCTCGGCGAGAGCATGGGGGGTGCCGTCGCTGTGGTCGCGATGACCGGCGAGAGCGGCACCCCGGTGCCCGATGTCGACGGCGTGATCCTCACCGCACCGGCGGTGTGGGGCCGCTCGACGATGGATCTGGCGCCGCGGGTGGCGCTGTGGGTCGGCGCCCGGCTGATGCCGGGCCTGACCTTGACCGGCCAGAGCCT
>Ga0210398_10001337_pt1 | contig 25702 bp, 27 predicted proteins | sample IncBWC4OmetaG_FD_161047 | JGI IMG/M metagenome (GOLD analysis project Ga0210398, IMG submission 161047) | Forest soil microbial communities from Barre Woods Harvard Forest LTER site, Petersham, Massachusetts, United States - Inc-BW-C-4-O | ecosystem: Environmental > Terrestrial > Soil >... | reverse complement strand
GATGTAGGCAGAAGCGCCGAAATACGCGGCGTGCCCGAAGGACAGCATCTTGGTGAAGCCCAGAAGTAAATTGAACGCGCAGGCGAACATCGCAAAGCACAGCAGCTTCATCAAAAACACCGGATAGAGCCCGAGGAAAGGCGCGATCAATGCCAGCACCGCCAGGACGACGTACAACGCGATTTCGGCGCGCATTTATGGCTCTTTGCCGAACAGGCCGGCAGGCCGCCAGATCAGCACCACCGCCATGATGATGAACACGACGATGTTCGAGGCTTCAGGATAGACAACCTTGGTCAGTCCCTCGATGAGTCCCAGCAGCAGGCCGCTGACGATGGCACCGACGATCGACCCCATGCCGCCGATGACCACCACCGCGAAGACCACGATCACCAGCGATGAACCCATCAGCGGGCTGACCTGAATCACCGGCGCCGCCAGCACGCCGGCGAGTGCCGCGAGGGCAACGCCGGCGCCGTAGGTACACATCACCATCACGGGAACGTTGATGCCGAAGGCCTGCACCAGCCGCGCATTCTCAGTCGCCGCTCGAAGCCTGGCGCCGAGGCGTGTGCGCTCGATCAAGAACCATGTCAGGCCGCACACCGTCACCGACGCCAACACCACCCAGGCGCGATAGATCGGCAACATCATGAAGCCGAGGTTGAAGCCTCCCTGCAGCAGCGCGGGCACCGGATAGGACTTGCCCGAGGCGCCGAACAGGCTGCGCATGACGCCCTCGGCAATGAGCGCAATGCCGAACGTCAAGAGCAGGCCGTATACCGGTTCGACCTGATACAGGTGGCGCAGAAACAGCCGCTCGATGAGGACGCCCAGCAGTCCTACCGTCAGGGGTGCCAGCAGCAGCGCCCACCAATAGTTGATGCCCAGCACTTGCAAGCCGATGTAGGCGGCAAACGCGCCGAGCATGTAGAAGGCCCCATGCGCGAAATTAACGACTCCCAGCAGGCCGAAGATCACCGCCAACCCCAGGCTCAGGAGTGCATAGAACGAGCCATTGACCAGCCCGAGCATGAGCTGACCCAGAATCGCGGGCAGGGGCACGCCGAAGACGGTGGTCACAGATCGCAGACCATCATTCGCGAAACACGGCGCGTATCGGGGCGCAACGTCCTAAGGCTACTTCTTGACCATCGGACAGGACGGGTCGGGCTGCGCGCCGTCAGCCTCCTCGCCCGTCATGACCTTGACCACCTTGTAGTAGTCCCAAGGATATTTGGATTCGGCCGGCGTCTTGACCTTCATGACGTACATGGAGTGAACCATCAGACCGTCTTCGCGAATGTAGCCGTCTTTGGCAAAGAAGTCGTTGATCCTGGTCTTCTTGAGCTGCGCCATCACCTTGTCCGAATCGGTCGAACCCACCGCCTTGACCGCGTTCAGGTACTGGATGGTGGCGGAATAGAAAGCGGCGTGATCCATGGTCGGCATGCGGTTGACCTTGGCGAAGAAGCGTTTGGCGAATGCGCGCGTCTGATCGTTGAGGTCCCAATAGAACGCGGTGGTCAAGTACAAGCCTTGCGCGGTCTGCAGCGTCGCGGCATGGATATCGGTGAGGAAAGCCAGCAGCGCCGCGGGCTTCATGGTCTTGGTAATGCCGAACTCATTGGCCGCCTTGAGCGAATTTGAAAAATCAGTGCCGGCGTTCGCGAGCCCCAGCACCTGCGCGCCCGAGGCTTGAGCCTGCAACAGGAACGAGGAGTAATCGGTCGTGCCCAGCGGCGCACGCACGGCGCCCAGCACCTTGCCGCCATTGGCCAGCACCACCTTGGTCGCCGCGTCTTGCAGCTGTGTGCCGAAGGCGTAGTCGGCGGTAATGAAGAACCAGGTCTTGCCGCCCTCTTTGATGATGGCGCTCGCCGTGCCGTTGCCCATCGCCGTGGTGTCATAGGCGTAGTGCACGGTATAAGGCGTACAGTCAGCGCCGGTCAAGGAGGCGCCGCCCGCGCCGATGGCGATGAAGGGCACCTTTTTCGCGGCGGCCACCTTGGACATGGCAATACTGACGCCCGTGTTGGAGCCGCCGAGCACCATGGTCAAGCCGCTCTGGTCTGCCCACTCGCGGAACTTCGAGGCACCGATGTCCGGCTTGTTCTGGTGATCGACGCTCAGCACGGTGATTTTCTTGCCGAGCACGGTGCCGCCGAAATCGCTGATGGCCATATTGATGACTTCGATCCCGGCCTGACCGAGGACGTCCGCATACACGCCCGACATGTCGTCGATGTCGCCGATGACCACTTGATCGGCGGCGGCGTTTGCTCGAGAGGATACATACAGGCCAAGCAGCGCACCGAGTGCTATGAATTTTGATTTGCGCGTCATGTCGTTATCCTTCTTCATTGTTGATTCAAACGCCCAGGTATTCCTGCAGCAATCCCGTCTGCGAGGCCAGTTCGGACTTCGCAAACTGTTTTACGATCTTGCCATGCTCCATCACATAGAACCGATCCGCCAGCGGTGCGGCGAATCGGAAGTTCTGCTCGACCAGCACCACGGTAAAGCCTTTCTGTCTCAAGGTGCGGATTACCTCACCGAGCTTTTGCACGATCACCGGCGCGAGGCCTTCGGAGATCTCATCCAGCAGCAGCAGCCGTGCACCGGTGCGCAGGATGCGCGCCACCGCCAGCATCTGCTGCTCTCCGCCGGAAAGGCGGGTACCGGGACTGGTGGCGCGCTCCAGCAGATTGGGAAAAATATCGTAAATCTCTTCCAGCTGCATCCCCACGGCGCCTTTGAGGCGCGGCGGCAGCAGCAGGTTTTCCTCGGTCGACAGTGCCGCGAAAATGCCCCGTTCCTCCGGGCAATAGCCTAACCCTAAGCGCGCGATCTGATGCGGCGCCAGCCCCACCGCCTCGACCCCATTGATGAGCACCGAGCCGCGGCGGGATCCGACCAGCCCCAGGATGGCACGCAGCGTGGTGGTTCGTCCGGCGCCGTTGCGGCCCAAGAGGGTCACGACCTCACCCTCATGCACGGCGAATTCCACGCCGTGCAGGATGTGCGATTCGCCGTACCACGCCTCGAGGTTGGTGATCTTCAACATCTCGCGGGCCATCAGCCGGCTCCCGGGAGGCCATCGCTCGAGGTGCCCATGTACGCCTCGATCACCTGCGGATTCTTGGAAACCTCCGAATACGGACCCGCGGCGATGACGCGGCCCCGCTGCAGAACGGAAATGGTGTCGGCGATCGACGCGACGACGCTCATGTTGTGTTCGACCATGAGCACCGTGCGGTTGGCCGAGACCTGTTTGATCAGCTGCGTCACGTGCGACACGTCCTCGTGACCCATGCCCTGCGTGGGTTCATCGAGCAGCATCAATTCCGGCTCGAGCGCCAGCGTGGTGGCCAGCTCCAGAGCACGCTTGCGGCCGTAGGGCAGCTCGGCCGCCTGGGTGCGCGCCCAAGATTCAAGATGAACCTCCGCGAGCAGCTGCATTGCCCGGCCATCGAGGTTTTTGAGGCTCTTCTCCGACCGCCAGAAGTAAAATGACGTGCCGAGCGTGCGCTGCAGAGCCACCCGGACGTTCTCCAGGACCGTCAGATGCGGGAACACCGCGCAGATCTGAAATGATCGAACGATGCCGCGGCGTGCGATGTCCGCCGGCTGCTCCCGGGTGATGTTCCTGCCGCGATAAAAGATGGCGCCCGAGGTCGGTTGCAGGAACTTGGTCAGCAGGTTGAAAAACGTCGTCTTACCGGCGCCATTGGGGCCGATCAGCGCATGGATTTCGCGCTGCCGGACGCGCAACGAGACGCCATCGACCGCAACGAACCCGTTGAACTCCTTGACCAGACCCTGCGTCTCGAGGATCACATCCTCCGCCAACCCCATCGCGCCCTGCCCCCGTTATTGTGTTCTGGGTGCGTCGGGTACTGTGTACGCCCGCTCCAGGTACAAGCATGTGTTCGCACCATCGTGTGTGGCCGGGTCGGCCGTGTCAAGGCACAGGAGCGGCCTCATGGCTGCCGCTGCCGCCGCCCGCCGAAAGCCGCTCGATCAGCTCCCGGTAGTGCAAGAAACCGGACGTGCGAAGGCCTGCCATTTTGCCTTCATCGTCCCAGCGCCGAAGCCGCACGGCATCTTGGTGAAACGGTTCGGCCTGGAACGCGTCGATCTCGGCGCCGCTCATCGGTCCACCCTGCAGCTCGAGTGTCCGGATGGAGGCTGAACTGAGGCGAGCCATGAAGGTCGACTCCGTGGCGCATAGATAGCGCTTGGCGGGGACATGCAAGCGCACCGGCTCGCAGACCGCAGGACCGAAGCAGGTTGCCAGCCATCGGCTGCCGCCGACTTCGTGGCGCCGGTCTGTTTGCCAATCCGCGATGTCTTCCGCCGCGGGCTCGATCAAGTGGCCGATGTCATGCAGCAGCGCCGCGATCACCAGCGCATCCGGCGCGTTCGCCGCCACCGCAAAATGCGCAGCCTGCAGGCTATGTTCCAGCGTGGTCACTGACTCGCCAAAATACGCGCCGGCCCCACGGCCCGAATAAATCGAAAAAAGCCGCTCAGTCAGTGTCATCATGGATACTTTAATACAATATATAACAACATGTTATCGAATATATCTAAAATCATTCATTCAAGTGCTTTCGAACTACGGTGCTCGCCCCCGCCAGGTGGCTCAAACGCTGGTGGCTGAGTGTCGCATGGGGCTCGCTGAGTGTCGCATGAGGCGCATGCGAACTGCGCGGCACGAACGAAGCGGTCGGTAAATACACTCCCCCATGTAGACTATGCCGCACCTAAAAAGGAGGGAGCATGTTCCGACCTACCGCGGCGATAGCGTTTGTCATCGTGTTGGCGGCCACACCGGCACGGGTGCCGGCGGCCGGTGATACCGAGGCGAAGCCGGCAGATCCCATCAAGACTCTCGTCGAGCGCCTCGACCTGGAGCGTTACAAGGCGACCATCAAGGGTCTGACGCAATTCGGCGATCGCCGCCAGGGGACGGATCGCAATCGCGCCGCCGTGGATTGGATCGAGGCGCAGCTCAAGCGCTACGGCTGTTCGAACATCTCCCGCATCAAGTACACCTACTTCCCCACCGAGGCGATGCGCCCGAGCGGTCCGCCCATTGCACAAAACGCGGATGCTTCCGTCGGCGGCGGCCGCTACCGCGGCACACGGACCCATACCGGCGTCAACGTCGATCCGATGCTGCAGCCGGACCCGAAGCTGCGTGCGCTGAACTCCCAGCCCACCGAACCGGGCGCGCGGGAAGAAGTGTACTGCACGAAAATCGGAACCACGCACCCGGATGAAATGTACATCGTCGGCGCCCACATGGATGGGCACGGATGGGGAGAGGCGGCCAACGATGATGGCTCGGGAACGGCACTGGTCATGGAATTGGCGCGCATCCTGTCGGCACCCGACGTCAAGACCGAGCGGTCAATCCGGTTCGCGCTTTGGAACAACGAGGAAACCGGACTCAATGGTGCTCGGGCGTATGTGGATCAGCGCGCCTCGCTCCAGGGCAAAGAAGAGCCGCCCGGTTCGCGGCGCTACCCCGAACCGCGATGGCTGGGCATGATCCAACACGACATGATGCTGTTCGATCATGGCATGCCGCGCGCCGATGGCAGCATCCCTCCGGAGCAGCGGCCGGAAGCGGATGTGAATATCGAATTTCAGTCGCTCGCCAAGGCGGCGGAAGGTGCGCAGAAACTGGCGTGGGCCTTCTATGCCGCCAATGAAGCCTATGCCACGGATTATCCGGCAGCGGTAGGCCCGCACATGACCAACACGGACAGCACGCCTTTCATGGATCTGGTGCCGGCCATCAGCCTGCGCGAGAACGAGCGCGGACGCGAGATTGGCGCCGGATGGGACCCGCAATGGCATCAGCCGACAGATGTCTACGCCACCTACCACGACGCCGACTTTCGTCTCGGCTTGAACGCCGCGCAAACCACGCTCGGAGCCGTCGGCAGGCTGGCCGGCGTCACCGTGGCGCGCTAAGGAGCGCCGATGTCCGGCAGCACGTCGGAGGGCGGGGCTGCCGAATCGGTCTATGCCGCACTGGCGCGCCACGGCCTGCTGCTCACGCAAGACAAGGACGTCCCCAGCGTTGTCGGCATCGTGACCGGCGAGTCTTTGCGCACGTCGTGGTGGGGCCACCCGAAATCGCATTTGATATTCTCGATACTGAAGGCCTTGTCAGCCCATCCGCAGGTCATGTTCACGAAGCTGCTGGCGCGCAAAGATACGCTGGTCCATTCCGAACTTTGGCCGGCGCTATTGGCCGTCGGCCGCGCGCGCGCTGAATGGCAGCTACGCGGCTTATCCGCCGCGGCCGCGGAACTGCTGCAGCGGGTCGACCACGCAAGGTCTGCGGTACAGGCGACCGGCGCGGCCTGCAAGGAACTCCAAGTGCGTCTGCTCGCCCCGGCTCATGAAATTCACGGTGCCGACGGCCATCACGAAACCGTGATCGAACCCTGGATCGCGTGGTCCAGCCGGATGAACTGCACCCCGCTGGCCACGGTGAATGACGCTCGAGACAGGCTGGAGCAGGCGGCGACCAAGCTCGGCGCTCCGCTCAAATGGCTGCCCTGGTGAACACGCGAATGGTGATAGCATCACGGCGTGCGCCAGTTGGCACAACGGGTCCCGCTTTGCTTGAACCCCGTCGCACATCGCTACGGACCGATTCGCTAGGTTAGAACCCCGGGAACACAGAAGAAATTACGATGCCAAGGTTCGGCGCATTCATCTTCGTGGCGAGTGCCGCTATTGGGCTCGTCCGGCCCCTGCAATCGGCCGAAGTTCTGCTCTCCTGCGTTTGGCAGTCCCACGGAACGGGCCACGAGAAGCGGTCCTTCGACATCATGGTCGATCAGCAGATGCAAAGAGTATCGCTTGGCGGTGACGAATCACTGCCTGCCACCATCTCCGGTACTCAGATCTCTTTCTCGATCAACCGCGGCGGCTCGATATTCCAGTACGAGATTGATAGGCCATCCGGATTCGGCACTCTCAGGATCAAGGACCAAATCCTGTACAGCGGCATGTGCAAGATCGGCGACCCGGCGGGCCGCACATAGACTTACCCGCCGGGGGCCTCGAGCTTGACGACCCCAGCGCGCCGGACGATGATCGCGAAGGGGTCACCAGGAAACCGTCATGACGCTTCGCATAGAGCCTTCCGCGATGGGTTGCGGCGCGCTCATCTCGGGCGTCGATCTTTCGCGTCCGCAATCGGCCGCCGAAATAGCTGCCATTCGCCGTGCGTGGCTTGAACACCTGGTCATCGGCATTTGCGGCCAAGATCTGGACATTTCCGATTTGGAGCGATTTGCAGCAGCACTGGGACCGGACGGCGATGATCCTTTCATCGCCTCGATCGCCGGCCATCCGCGCGTGGTCGAAGTGCGCCGTGACGCCGATGAAACCACGGCGGTATTTGCCGAAGCCTGGCACTCCGACTGGAGCTTTCTCGAAGCCCCGCCTGCCGGCACCCTGCTCTACGGCAAGATCATCCCGCCGATTGGCGGCGACACGCTGTTCGCCGACCAGTACGCTGCCTACGCTGCGCTCTCCTCCACGATGAAGGCGAGAATTGCGGACTTGCAAGGCATCCACTCGGCCCGCCGCAGCTATTCCCCTGCCGGAGTGTACGGCGAGCGCGACAAGGGCCGCTCGATGGCCATCCGCTATTCGGAACGCGCCATGGCCACGCAGCGGCATCCGATCGTGAGGCGGCACCCTGAAACCGGGCGCACGGCACTGTTTGTCAACATGGGCTATACCATCGGCATCGAGGGCGTGAGCGAGGCCGACGCGACCGAACTGTTGGCCGAACTGTTCGCACATCAGAGCCGACCCGAGTTCGTGTATCGGCACCGCTGGTCCCCAGGACTCTTGACCCTGTGGGACAACCGCTGCCTATTACATACCGCAACGGGCGGCTATCAAGGCCATCAACGCCTGCTGTGGCGAATTACGATTGGCGAAGCCCACCGCGGCGGAGACCGCCATGCCCAAACGGATTGATTCGAAGGCTTTGCCGGTATTCACCGGTTCGGGATATCCCGCGCCGTTCGACCGGCCCTGTGCCGCGCGAGAGCGCCGGCGCCTGGGAGATGCGGCCGGCCTTACCGACTTCGGCGTGAACCTGTTGCGTCTACCGCCCGGCAGTTGGTCCAGTCAACGGCATTGGCACGCGGCCGAAGACGAGTTCGTGCTGATCATCGAAGGCGAAGTCGTCCTGGTTACGGATTCGGGCGAGGAAATCCTTAAGGCGGGCGACAGCGCGGGCTTCAAGGCGGGCATCAAGGACGGCCATCATCTACAGAATCGCTCTCAGCGTGACGCGGTGATTCTCGAAATCGGAGCACGGAAAACCGCGGACGAGGGAGAGTATTCGGATATCGACATGCGCTTTGGTCCCGCCGGCTTCGTGCACAAGGATGGAAAGGCCTACTAGAAGCGCTAACTGACCGCGCCCCGCGCGGTTTAGAATCGCAGCCGGCGAATTCTTGGCAACTTTTTCTAAGGAGAGGGGAACTTCAATGCGTTTTCAAATTCTGACCCTTGCGCTGGCCGCAACCGGCTTTTGCACCAGCCTATCCGGAGAGGCACAGACGCCCGCGCCGGCGAACCCGCTGGATACCGTCCCGGATGCCATGCCCTTCGATGTCCCTTATGGGGCACCGATCTCGCTCGACCGGGCGGAAAGCGCCATTGCTGCGGCAGTTGCCGAGGCGAAGAAACACCACTGGAAAATGAACATCGCAGTCGTCGACTCGGGCGCGAATCTGGTGGCTTTCCAGCGCATGGACGGTGCCCAGCTCGCATCGATCGCCGTGTCGGAACATAAAGCGCGCACTGCGGCCAGCTTTCGGCGCGAGACGAAGGCCTTCGAGGATGCCATCCAATTGAAACAGAATTACTACGCGCTCACGCTCGACGGTCTGATTGCCTCGCGCGGCGGGATTCCCCTCGTCGAAGGGGGAAAGCTCATCGGTGCGATCGGCTGTTCGGGCGGCACCGGGTCGCAGGACGAAGTGGTGTGCAAGGCGGGAGCCGCCACGATCCGTTGAGTCACGGGTGAATACGCCGCACATCGTGATGCTCGATGCGCTGGAGCTTGCCGACGCCATTCGGGCTCGGCAGGTCTCCTGCGTCGAAGTCATGTGCGCCTATCTCGACCACATCGAGAAGTTGAACCCGGGCGTCAACGCCATCGTCGCGCTACAGGATCGCGCGACGATGCTCGCCCAGTCCGCGGAGCGGGACCGGCTTGTCGCCCGGGGCGAATGGATGGGACCGCTACACGGGTTTCCCCTGGCGGTAAAAGACCTGATGCCCGTCAAAGGCATCCGCATGACCATGGGCTCGCCGATTTACAAAGACTTCGTGCCGGGTGCGGACGGCATCATGGTGGAGCGATTGCGCAAGGCCGGCGGCATCATCATCGGCAAGACGAATACACCGGAGTTCGGCTTGGGCTCGCACACGTATAACTCGGTTTACGGACCCACGCGCAACGCCTACGACACCTCTCGCTCGGCCGGCGGCAGCAGCGGCGGCGCCGCCGTCTCTCTCGCGCTGCGCATGCTCCCCGTGGCGGATGGCAGCGATTTTGGCGGGAGCCTTCGCAACCCGGCCGGCTGGAATAATGTGTTTGGCTTTCGTACCAGCCTGGGACTGGTGCCGGCCGGCGCGGAAGACGGTTGGTTTCCTTCCATGAGTGTCGTCGGTCCCATGGCGCGAAACGTCCCGGATCTGGCCATGCTGCTGTCGGTGCAGGCAGGTTACGACGCGCGCGTGCCGCTGTCCGCGAGCGGTGATGGCAGCGTATTCCAACGGCGTCTGGACTCGGATTTGAAAGGCAAGCGCATTGCCTGGTCGGGAGACTTCCAAGGGTATCTACCCTTTGAAGCGGGCGTGCTGGACGTCTGTACGCGCGCCCTGAAGGTATTCGAGTCGCTGGGCTGCATCGTCGAGGAAGCCCAACCCGACTATCCGATTGAATCGGTATGGCAAGCCTGGTTGACGTTGCGCGCATGGCAATCCGGCTCGAGCCTTCTGCCCTACTACAACGACCCGGTCAGGCGCGCGCTGCTCAAACCCGAAGCCATCTTCGAGGTCGAGCGCGGATTGAAACTCACGGCATTCGATATTTCCGACGCCTCCGCGGTTCGCACGGCCTGGTACCAAGGCGTGCGGCGGCTATTCGAAAAATATGATTATTGGATCGCGCCCACCGCGCAGCTATTCCCCTTCGATGTCAGCCTTTCTTGGCCGCAAGAAATCGCGGGCAGGAAGATGCAGACCTATCACGAATGGATGAAAGTCGTGCTCCCCATCACCATGAGCGGTTGCCCCTCCCTGGCAGCGCCTGCCGGATTCGGACGCGGCGGCTTGCCCATCGGCATCCAGATCGTGGGGCCGCTTCACGCAGAACTGGCTTGCCTGCAGCTGGCGTACGGCTATGACACGGCAACCCGCTGGGCGACGAAGCGCCTGCCCGGGATGCTGGGCTGACCGCGGTTCGCAGCCTTACAGCGGCTTGCCCGGAAAGGTGTTGGGTACGAACTGGCCGCGATCGATGAGCAGGACGCCGCCGACGATGACATATTGCATCCCGGCGCTGTTCTCCATGGGCGCCTTGTAGGTCGCACGGTCAACGACCGTTCGCGGATCGAATACGACCATATCGGCGTCGGCGCCCTCTTGCAGGCGCCCTTTGCGACGCGCGGCGGGCGTGGCCCTTTCCATGCGCTGCGCCGGCATCAGGCTCATTTTTCGGATCGCATCCATCAGCGTCACGCTGCCGCGGTCACGCACGTAGCGGGCAAGTATGCGCGCGTACGTTCCGGCATTGCGCGGATGTCCCGGGGCGCCGTCGCTGGCAATCATCACCAGAGGTTCTGCAATCACGGCGTCGACGATCTCATCGGTATTCGAATAGATCAGCACCAATTGCGGTGCCGCAGAACTGTGCAACGCGTCGAAGCGTTCCCGGGTGAGCCGCTCGCCGGTCTCCGGCAACACCAGGCCGTCGTAGCCGATGCCGAGCTTCTCCTGCCAACCCGGATTGAACAGCGCCGAATTGATGTAGGTCATGCCCGCGGTGTAGGGATAGGCCTCCGCCGTGACATCGAGCCCATGCGCGCGCGCACCGGCGATCATCGCAAGGCACTCCAGCGCGTCCTTCAAACAGCTGCTGTTGACGTGCACGATGTGCAGCGATGCGCCCGAGATCGCCGCGGCGCCGATCACTTCACTGATGGACTCGACACTCGAGCCGGGCTCCAGGCGTCCGGTGCTGCGCACGTGGGTAAAGACCGGAACGCGGCGTTCGGCGGCCAGACGGAAAATCTGGATCACTTCGGAACGCGTGGCACCGGGCGTGTACTGAATCCCCATTCCGATGCCAAGGGCCCCTGCGTTGAGTTCACTGCGCAGACGGTCTTGCATCATCTGGATCTGTGCGCTCGTGGCCGGTTGATTGGTGGCTAAACCGGCGAGCGGGATGATTTCGGTGTCCGCGATCGGGGTACCGAAGGCGCGCGCGCGTGCCGCGACGTGACTGGCCGAGGTACCGTAGTTGATGAAGGCATGGCCCGCCTTTCTCTTGAGGAATGAGGCCACATCCGAGACACCGATTTCCATCTCCAGAGCGGTGGTCACGCCGTCAAACGCCTTTACGCGGCCGCTGTCATTGTCCTGGCCGTGCTGATGCAGATCGATGAAACCCGGCGCCACAACCAGGCCGTTGACGCGGAGTACGCGCCGGCCGAGAAGTTTCTCCGGACTGATGCGCGCGATCTTGCCATTCATAACGCCGACGTTGCGGGTCGCATCCAGGCCCGTTTCAGGGTCGAGAATCCTACCGCCCTCGAGCACCAGGTCATACGTTTGCGCCAGCGTGGGCGCGGCCATCAACAGCGAAAGGACTAGAATTATTTTGCGCATGGAGCAGGATGGTACTCCTGCGGCTGAATAAGGCAGCAATCGAATTGCGAATCAATAGGAGGTCCCGTGAAAGCATCTGCATTCGTCGGCACGAGTCTGGATGGCTTCATCGCCCGCCGCAACGGCGATTTCGACTTCCTCCCGGAGGGCGGCGGCGAGCCGCACGGCTATGATGAGTTCATGGCAAGCGTCGATGTGCTGGTGATTGGGCGCAACACCTTCGACAAGGTGCTGACCCTGGAAAACTGGCCCTATGCCGACAAGCGCGTCGTCGTCTTGAGCACTCGGGCGATCGATTCCTCGTCCGTTCCCGGAGCCGTCATCGAGCGCATGAGCGGTTCGCCCGGGGAGATCGCCGCTCGGCTGTCCGCGCGGGGCGCAAAACACGCCTACATCGATGGCGGGATCACCGTCCAGGCATTCCTCCGCGCAGGACTGATTCAACGAGTGGTCATCACGCGCGTCCCCGTGCTCATCGGGGAAGGCATTCCGCTGTTCGGCGTGCTGCCTCACGACATAACGCTTCGTCACGTCCAGACCCAGAGCTACTCGAGCGGGCTCGTGAAGAGCGAATACGAGGTCTTACCCGGACACGAGGTCTTGACCTGACACGAGATAATCTAACCCGACGCTCACATTAATTCGTTTGACGCCGAAAGCGGCTAATTTCCAGCGAATTCGCCGCTCATTCACACCCGATTGGGTGCCCGTCGCGGGGTTGAACTACCGGCAATTGCACCCATATCGGCTGTTCGGAACTGTAGCCACTCCCCGGCTATGGCATTTTTTTTCAGGTTTACGGGAGATTGAACATGCTTGGACGGATTGCCCGCTGGGGCCACAACGTTTTGATTACCACCATGGCATTGCTGACGATCGCAATGGTCATTTCTCTGATTCGATAGCCACGCGCTTAGGGTTGCTTGCGGGCCTCGACTTCGATTGCCCTCGCGATCTTCACGGCGGTTTCAGCGATGTCTGTGATACGGGTTGCCACCAGCCCGCTGAACTTATCGTAGTGAGCCGCTGCCATTCCACCGGCGATGCTGGCCGCGGCCTGAATAAGCTGTGCGTGTTCCATGTTGATCCTCATTCGGTGGTTGATTGATGCAGCATACTCAATATTCGTTGCCGGCAATTGTAAACCGAGGTCCTGGACCAGCGCGTGTAATCAGCCGTCGCGCAGCCGGTCCAACCCGACCAGCGCGGCATATTGCAAGAGCATGATGGTTTTGCCGTCTTGGATCGCGCCGGTCCCGATCATCTGCAAGGCCGACGCCAGCGTCAACTCGAGTACTTCGATATCTTCGCCCTCGGCGGCATCGCCGCCGCCCGCGGACACACGATCCTGCAACTCGTATTCGGCCACGAAAAAGTGCAACTTCTCGGTAACCGACCCGGGGCTCATGTAGGCCTCCAGGATCTTGCGGGGCGATCTGATCCTGAAACCCGTTTCTTCCTCGGCTTCCCGGCGGATGCATGTATTCGGATCCTCTCCGTCAAGCAATCCCGCGCAGGCCTCGACCAGGAGGCCATCCATGCACCCATTCATGAATGCGGGAAAGCGAAACTGGCGGATCAAGACCACTGTCGAGCGTTCGGCATTGAACAGGAGCAGAACGGCGCCGTTGCCCCGATCGTAGGTCTCTCGGCTTTGCCTTTCCCATCGTCCGTCCCGGCAGCGATAGTCGAACGTGGTCTTCTTGAGCACGTACCAGTCGTCCGACAGCAGACGTTCTTCGACAATGCGCACCCGGCTGCCGGCCGATGCACTCTGATCCGCGCTCACGGAGCTGTCCTGTAGGGACCGGCGATCGGCGCCGGCAGCGGCTTGGACGGGACACACAGCGATCCAATCATTGTAACCTCGTGCATTATCGTGCATTTCCGTGCAATACTATTGGCACGCGACGGCTTTGACAAGCGCGGCGCGCCGGTAAGGAAGCGCTGGGCTGAACTCACCGCCTTGTCTAGAGGAGCGGACAATGCTGACTGCACAACGCAAGAAGATGATCTTGAGTCGCCTCGCCGCAGAAGGCCAAATCGTCGCCAAGGATCTGGCCCAGGAACTCGGGACTTCGGAAGATACCATCCGTCGCGACCTGCGCGAATTGGCGCAAGGCGGCAAATTGCAGCGGGTCCATGGGGGAGCTTTACCCGCGTCGGCGGCGCTCGGCGATCTTAAGGTTCGCGAGCAGGTATCGCCCAGGGACAAAAGTGAGTTGGGTCGTGCCGGGGCCTCCATGATCCGGCCCAATCAGGTTGTCATTTTGGATGGCGGCACCACCGCGCTCCAAGTAGCCCGTCACCTCGCTCCCGATCTGCGGGCCACCATCGTCACGCACAGCCCGACGGTGGCGGTGGAGGCCGCCAAACATCCCTACGTCGACATCATCATGTTGGGAGGTCGATTGTTCCGGCACTCCATGGTCAACATGGGCGCTACGGTGATCGATGCGGCCGCGCGCCTGCGCGCCGACATGTACTTCATGGGTGTGACCGGCGTCCACCCGAAAGCGGGACTGAGTACAGGCGATGCCGAGGAAGCTGCCATAAAGCGCGCGCTCCATGAACGGGCGGCGGAAACTGTCGTGCTGGCCTCTACCGAAAAACTGATGTCGGCGTCACCATTCCTGGTGACGCCACTGAAGGCCATCAGCCTGCTGGTAGTTCCACCCAGCACTGTTGGCCGCATCATCCGTGAATTTCGCGCCGTCGGTATCAAGGTCGAGCGCGCTCGAACCTGACAGGCCTTCGCGGACCCGCGGTTGCACGATGTGGTAACCTCGCCTTGCATGGAAGCTGACGACCCGTTGGAGCGCGCGCGGGCGCTGACCCAGACAGCGGACGACGAAGCCGCGAAACTGGCGTACATCCAGGTCTTGCGCGATGATCCGACCAGTTTTCACGCACTGAATGAACTCGGCAATTTAGCTTTGGCGGGCGGCTTTCGCTCTGCCGCTCGGACTGCATACGCCGAAGCGGTCAGACGCAATCCGGGAAATCCTGTCGCGCGAGTCAATCTTGCCAACGTGCTGCGCGGCGACAATGATGTCGCGGGAGCGAGGTTGCATTATGAGGCCGCGTTAGCCATAGACCCCTGCATGCACCAAGCGCATCAAGGAATGGCGTGGGTGCTCAAGGACATCGACTGCGGCGCCGCCGAAAGGCATCTGCAGCTGGGTTTTTCAGGCCGTTCACTCGTCACCATCCCCTATCGCGGCAAGGCCACGGGCATACCGCTCTTGTTGCTCGTTTCCGCGCGCGGCGGGAATATCCCGACCGATCTTTGGATCAATGATCGGCGCTTCACCATCCATGCGCTCTACATGGAGTTTTACGATCCTGGGGTCGCTTTGCCGCATCACGCCCTGGTGTTCAACGCGATCGGCGATGCCGATCTTTGCGCAACTGCCTTGTCTCGTTGCGAAGAGCTGCTGGCCAATAGTTGCGCGCCGGTCATCAATCGGCCAACTCGGGTGCTGGCCACCGGACGCGCAGAAATCGCCCGCCGCCTTCACACAATTCCCGGGGTCATCACGCCGCGCATCGAATCTTTGCATCCGACAGCCATTCTCGAGGCCGACAATCTCGAGTTTCCGTTGCTGCTGCGAAGACCCGGTTTTCACACCGGCGAACATTTTGTCCATGTCGCGAACCGTAGCGGGCTGTCACAGGCGATCGACTCGCTTTGCGCCGAAGAATTGCTGTTGATTTCATACCTGGATGCCCGCGGTGCCGATGGCATGTCGCGCAAGTATCGCGTCATGTTCGTCGATGGCGCCATTTACCCTCTGCATCTGGCAGCCTCGCTCGATTGGAAAGTGCATTATTTCTCATCCCAGATGGCGCAAAACCCTGTGCTTCGCGAGGAAGAACGGCGCTTTCTCGAGGACATGCCGGGCGCGCTCGGCACAAAGGCGATGGAGGCATTGAAGCAGATCTGTGCGACGTTGGACCTCGAATACGCCGGCATCGATTTCGCCGTTGCCGCGGACGGCTCGATTCTTCTTTTCGAAGCGAACGCGACCATGGTGGTGTTCCCGCCAGGCCGGGATGCGATGTGGGATTACCGCCGTCGCGCGATCAATGACGTGCTCGAGGCTGCGACTCGGATGCTGCATCATCGCCTGCGGTCTTCGGTCTGATTCGCGCCCATGATTTCGAGGCAGAACTCGATGAATGCGCGCACCTTCGCCGCGCGGTGCAGCCGCGAGGGATAAATCGCGTACAGGGGAAAACGTTCGTCCGACCATTCCGGAAACAACTCGACCAAGCGACCCGTGCGCAGAAATTGTGCGCAGCCGATTTCGAGGATCTGGCCGATACCGGCACCGGCCTCGCACGCGCCAATCAAGGTGCCCGAGTCCGACACCAGCAGGCGTCCCTTGACCCGCAGCGGCAATACCTCTTTTTTTCGTCTCATCTCCCACTCGTAGGGCCGCGCGTTAGCCGCGTCGTAGAAGTCGATGCAGTCATGTTCTTCGATCTCTTTGGGATGCCGCGGCTTTCCATGGGCTTTGATATAGGAGGGTGAGGCCACGGTCAGCACGCGCGTCTCGATCAGCTTTCGGGCCACGAACGACCCCTGCGGCGGCTCGCCGAAACGCAAGGCCAGATCGAACCCATCCGCCACCAGATCGCCGACGGAGTCGCGCATGATCAGCTCGACGGCAAGATCCGCGTAGCGGGCCAGGAAGGCCGCGAGATGCCGCGACAGCACAATGCGGGAGAAGAACGGATCGATATTGACGCGCAGTCGCCCCCGCACCTTGCTGGCAGAACCCGCCGCCTCGATGGCGGCCTCTTCGATGCCGGCCAGGTGCGGGCCGACCTGCTCGTAGAAGCGTCGTCCTTCATCCGTCAATGAGAGCGAGCGAGTGGTCCGCGCCAGCAAGCGCGCACCGACTCGCCGTTCCAGACGCGAGAGGGCCCGGCTTACTCCAGAAGGGGATAGCCCGAGTGCTTCGGCTGCCCTCGCGATGGTGCCCGCCTCCACCACTGCGATGAGCACGGTCACTCCCGAGAGAAGCTTGCCGTCGAAAGCCATGTCTATTCCTGCCTTTTTGTCATGACATCATTTACATAAAGGCTATTTAAGCATGAATGCCCCGGTGGGATAGTACACCCCAGGTCGCCGACGGCGATTCACTGAAAAAGGAGCACTTTATGTTCGTAGTAACTGGCATCACCGGACAAGTTGGCGCAGCCGTAGCCCGCGGCCTGCTTTCCGCCGATCAGTCCGTTCGGGCTGTGGTCAGAGATCGCTCTAAGGGTGAGCCGTGGGCCCGGTTGGGTTGCGATATTGCCATCGCTGATCTGTCCGACGCGGAGGCACTCACATCGGCATTCGAGGGCGCGGCCGGGGTATTCGCGATGTTGCCCCCGGTGTTCGACCCGGCGCCCGGCTTTACCGAGGCCACCGCCTTCATCAATTCACTGCGCACGGCTCTGGCGCGCGCCAAACCCGCAAAAGTGGTGGCGTTGTCGACTGTCGGTGCGGACGCGCCGCAACCGAATCTGTTGAATGTGCTGGGCCGAATGGAAGAAGCCCTCGGCACCCTTCCCTTGCCGGTCGCATTCCTGCGCGCTGCCTGGTTCATGGAAAACGCCGCCTGGGACATCGCCTCGGCGAAGAACGGCCTGATCCAGAGCTACCTGCAGCCGCTCAATCGCGCGGTACCGATGGTCTCGACGGACGACGTGGGTCGTGCGGCCGCCGAACTCCTGCAAGAGCGCTGGGAGGGAAAGCGTGTAGTCGAACTGGAGGGCGAGCGCGTGTCGCCGAATGGGTTGGCCGCAGCGTTCACCAAGGTGTTGGGGACAGCGGTGCATGCCGAGGTCGTGCCGCACAGTCAATGGGAATCGATCTTTCGCGCTCAGGGCATGAAGAATCCAACGCCCCGCATGCAGATGATTGACGGTTTCAACGCGGGTTGGATCGACTTCCCGGATCGCGGCGCCCGCGCCCGCAAGGGCTCGATCAGCATCGATCAAGCCATTGCCACCCTCGTCCAGAGAGAACACACATGAACAGCACACCGCTCCGTACCAGCCGTATTGTCGCGTTCGTCCTGGCCGGTGCGGGCGCGGTCATCGGGTTTCACAGTGCCGCCTCAGAAGGATACAAAGTCATGTCGATGAAAGACGATCTCGCGCACCGATCCCCGGACATCCACTGGCCCGCCGGCTTCGCGCCCGTCAAAGCCGACCTGTTCGCCCACAATGAGCAGATCATCAACGCATCCTGTGCGCGGGTCTGGAGCCATCTGATTGACGCCGGCCGGTGGCCGAGTTGGTACCCCAACTCGAAAGACGTTCAGATCCAGGGCGGGGAACAACTGCTCTCGAACGGCACAGTGTTTCGTTGGACTACCTTCGGCCTGAGCATCGAGAGCAAGGTGCAGGAATATGTGCCCAACCAACGCCTGGGTTGGTTCGGCTACGCTCCGGGCACCACCCCGAGTTTCTATCACACCTGGTACCTGGAGCCCAGCGGCGCCAAATGCCGTGTGGTCATGGAAGAAGCGGGGGTCGGCAAGGATGCCGCCGGCCTGCGGCAGAGCGACGAGACCCTGATGCACCGCGGCCACGATCTGTGGTTGGCGACTTTGAAGTGGGTGGCCGAAGCGAAGTAAAGCCGGCACCAATGTGGCCTTGCCCTTCAAGTCAACTTGAACCAGACAAAAGTCACGAGCGATGCGATGAGCGCCGGCGGCATGATGAGGCAGCCGAGTCCGAGAAATTTCCAGGCGCTCACCGTCCGGCCTTCACGGCGCAATGCCACCAGCCACAAAATGGTGGCGAGCGATCCGGTCACCGATAGGTTGGGCCCGAGATCGACTCCGATCAGCAGCGCCCCCGTCACATGCGGCGACAAGCGGGCACCCGTCGCCACGGTGCCCGCAATCAAACCCAAGGGTAGATTGTTGACCGCGTTACAGAGAACGGCGACAACCGACCCCGCAACGAAAGCCGTGGCATTCGGCGCCGACGCCGCGCTCGATGGTAACAACGTGACCAGCGGTCTCAAGAGTCCGGTCTCCTCCACCGCCTCGACCAGCACGAATAACCCCGCGACCAACGCCAGCACGCTCCACGAAATGTGTTTCCCGATCTCCCAGGGCGAGAGTCGATTCAAGGTCAGGATCACTGCCGCCGTTGCACAGCCTGCAAAAAACGTCGGCAGCCCCAGTTGCCGATCGAGACTCGAGGCGACGAGCAGCACGATCGCTGTCAAGGCGATGCCGCCGGCCGCCACACGGCCGCCTCGAGACAGGGCAGGCATTTCAATGTCGCGCGTAATCTCCCCCTTAAGATCGGTGCGCTGCGTCCAGCGCAAGACGATGAACGTAACGAGGATCGATACGATCGAAGCCAACCCGAATTCGGCCAACCAATTCCAAAGCGACGGCAGGTGAGCGCCATACACGACCAAATTCGCAGGGTTTGAAATCGGCAGCACAAAACTTGCGGCATTCGCAATGAATGCGCAGATGAACAAAAAGGGGAACGGTTTGGCCTTCGCCCGTTCAGTGGCGGCGTACACGGCAGGAGTCAGAACGACCGCGGTGGCATCATTTGAGAGAAAAATCGTCACGATCGTCCCGACCAAGTAGACCAGCGCGAACAGCCGACGGGGAGAACCCTTCGATTGTTTCACGGCGAAGGCGGCGAGCCAGTCGAAGAGGCCTTGGTGCCGGGCAAGCTCCGCCAGCACCATCATGCCGATCAAGAACAAATAGACGTCGACTCCCTTCAGTACTGCCTTCCCCGCATCGGGCACCGAAATCAGGCCAAACAGCATCAATGCGAGGGCCGCCAGCACGGCCCAGAGCGCCTCGGGCAGCTTCCGGGGGCGCGTGATCACGCCAAGAACGGCGAGCGCGGCAATACAGCAGACCGCGATGTGCGCGGATGAGGCCGGCATGGGCGGCGTCATAGTGGGCGCAACGCTTCGTCCGCGCTCACTTTCTGTATGACCGTCGTCAGGTCAGCACATTGCACTCAGGTGGCCACAACGAGACCGCCTGCGGCACGAATGACCTCCCCGGTGATCCAGGCGGATTCGCCTGACGCCAGGAACACCGCCAGCGGGGCGATATCACTGACGCGACCAAGCCGGCCGAGCGGCGTCTTCCCAGCCAGAACGCCGCCCGCACCCCCCTCAAAGGTTCCCGCGGCGACATTGCCTTCGGTTTCTGTATGGCCGGGAGCGATGGCGTTGACGCGTATCTTGCGCGGCGCCAGTTCGAGCGCCAATCCCCTGGTCAGCGTTTCGATCGCGCCTTTCGTGGAAGCGTACAGCAGGGCTCCCGCCACCGGATGCGAGCCGACGATTGAGCTCAAGTTGATGATGCTTCCGCCGTCGGCCCCGAATCGCTTGGTCGCCTCCTGCACGGCGAGAATCACCCCGAGGACGTTGATGTCGTAGTGGAGGTGAAAGCTCTCTTCGGTGATCTGCGCGAGGGCACCGAAGCGGAATACCCCGGCATTGTTGACCAACACGTCCAATCTTCCGAATGCGGAATCCACCGCTTTGAATAACCGCGCAACATCTGCGGCCTTGGACACGTCGGCCCCGACCGCGATTGCCTCGCCCCCGTCGGCGATGATGGCCTGAGCGACGCGTTCGGCACCTTCCCGGTCGGAAGAATAGTTCACAGCCACGCGCGCGCCCGCGGCTCCCAAGGCCGCTGCAATCCCGGCGCCTATGCCTTTCGACGCGCCCGTCACTATTGCCACTTTATTAGACAGTCTGCTCACGTTGACCATTTGCTGGGTCCATTTTCCCTGGATGCGATTCGGAATTATAAACATTCTGCAATGGCGTATGAATCCGGTTTGCTGCGGGGCGGAACATCCGTTGCCGAAACGCCGCCGGACAGCAGCGAATCCATCCGTATCCCGCCACACTTGTTACTCCCTGGCCCTGCGATACCTGTATCAGTATTTGTACATGACCACCATGCACTCGGTCATATCGAGATCGCAATGAATTTAGAGGTTCAGAGGAGGGAATTATGTGCCCAGCATGCATCGCAAGCGCAGCAGTCATGGTCGCCGGAGCCGGATCCACGGGTGGAATACTGGCCGTGTGCATCGGCAGGTTCAAAAAATATTTCAGAGCGAATCGATTCGGTCTGTTTCTGAAAACAAAGGAGCAATAACATGGCAACCAGCAAAGACAGAGACAACGATCACGGGAAGGGGCATCTCGCGCTGAACACTTCCCCGATCGTGTCGCAGCCGGAGTGGGAGGCTGCGCGCCAGCAGCTGCTCGTGAAGGAGAAGGCCTTGACCCGCTCCCGTGACGCGCTGGCCGCCGAACGCCGGCGGATGCCTTGGCTGGCTGTGGGCAAGAACTACGAGTTCGACGGACCCACGGGCAAGGTAAGTCTGCTCGATTTGTTCGACGGACGCCGTCAGTTGATCGTCTATCGCGCCTTCTTCGAGCCCGGGGTGTTCGGCTGGCCCGAGCACGCCTGCCGCGGCTGCTCCCTGGGCGCCGATCAGGTCGCCCACCTGGCCCATTTGAACGCCCGCGACACCACCCTCGCCTACGCCTCACGCGCGCCGCAGAAGGATATCGAGCGGCTGAAGGCGCGAATGGGTTGGAAGATGCCGTGGTACACCATCACCGACAGCTTTGACACCGACTTCGGCGTGAACGAGTGGCACGGCCACAATGCATTCATCCGCCAGGGCGACAAGGTGTTCCGCACATACCTGATCACCGAGCGCGGCGACGAGGCGATGGGGACCACTTGGAGCTACCTCGATATCACCGCGCTTGGCCGTCAGGAGACATGGGAGGACTCGCCGAAGGGTTACCCCCAGACCCCGCCGTACAAGTGGTGGAACTGGCACGACAACTACGAGGCCGAGGCCTCGCCTGATCCCAAGTGGGTCGAGGTGTCCGACGCGAAAGAAGCCACATTCTGAAGGCCTAATGCACGAGGAGGGTACCAACAATACGACAGATCTTGACAAAGCTTTGCATCGCCATGGCTTCAATCACACGGATAGGCCAGTAACATCATCTTGAAATGTGGTCTTCCATCAAGAGGTGTCCTGATGATTCGCGTGAAGAAACTGGCTGCCATGATCCCTGCCCTCGCCATTTCGTCCCTGACGTTTGGGATGCTGGGCTTGAACATCGCTGTTGCCGACGACGCGCCGCCGGCGAATTCCGCGCCCCCAAGCCCGAACGGCCGGCATCACAACCCCGCATGGGCCGCCTGCAAGAAACAGGCAGATGATCAGAAGATCGCGGCCGGCGATGCGCACAAGGAATTCATGAAGAACTGCATCAACTCCGCGAAGAGCACCGCACCCGCCGCTTCGTGAACTTCACGCCACGCGGGTGGCAACCACGACGCGCGCTCCTGCTGTGGACCGCGCTTGTGCTGCTCATCGTACTTGCCGCAGTTGCCGTGTGGTGGTGGCGTGGCCGCAATCCGCCATTGCACTACATCACCGCGCGTGTCACTCAGGGTGATATTCAGCGCGCCGTGAACATGACCGGCGCGCTCAATCCAGTCGTGACCGCGCAGGTCGAGTCCTTTGTCTCCGGAAACATCAAATCTTGGTCGTGTGACTACAACACACCGGTCACGGCGGGTCAGATCTGCGCGCTCATCGACCCGCTGCCGTTTCAGGTCATCGTCGATCAGGACACGGCTTCCTTGCATTCTGCGATGGCCCAACTGGCGAAGGATCGGGTAGCCGCCGCCAATCAGGCCGTGGTCTATGCCTACGACCAGAAACTGATCGACCAAGGAATCGTTTCGCAGGTGACCATCAACGCCGACAAAGCAACGTTGGATCAGGACCAGGCACAGGTAAAACTCGACACGGCCAACATCGCCCAGCAACGAGCTTTACTGCATGGCGCGCAAGTCAATCTCGGCTATACAAAGATTCCCTCACCCGTCAACGGCATGGTGATCACGCGCTACATCGATGTCGGCCAGACCGTGGTTTCGAGCCTGTCGGCATCACCGCTGTTTCTGATCGGCAAAGACATGCACTCCATGCAGGTTGACACCAACGTGAGCGAAGCGGACGTCGGCGGAGTGAAACCCGGGCAGCGCGCCTACTTCGCGGTACAGAGCTATCCGAACCGCACGTTCTGGGGTTCGGTCCGTCAGATTCGCGAGGGCCCCATCACCGTCCAAAACGTCGTAACCTACGATGTGGTGATCGACGTCAAAAATGACGATCTGGCGCTCTTTCCCGGCATGACCGCCGACGCACACATCATCACGGCCGAGCGCAGCAACGTGCTGCGAGTCCCCCTGCCGGCGATTCGTTTCAACCCAGAAGGAGTCAGCCGAGCCCCGCGAGCAGGCGGACGCGAAGACTCCCAAGGCCGGGGGAGCGGACAAGGCCGTGAAGGCGGCGCGAGCCGTGAAGGCGGCGCGAGCCGTGCAGCGGCTGAGAGTCGGGGCGCATCCGGCGAAGAGCGCCATGCGCCAGGAGGCGCGGCCGGAAGCCGTGCAGGCAGCGGCCGGCCGGGCGCATCCGGCGGTCGCGCACAGATATGGTTGCTTCGTGACGGCAAGCTGGTTTCAGTACGGGTGCACACCGGTCTCGATGATGGGACATTGATCGAGGTCGCCGGCGAAGACCTGAAGGTTGGCGATGTTGTCGTCGTCAATGCGGTGCGGCCCAACGCGCCGCCGACCGAAGTGTCGGGTGAAAACCGGCCGCCCGGCACGAACGCCAATGTCCGCGGAGGCTTCAGAATGTGAACGATCCCAAGGCCGGCGAACCGATTCTTTGCGTGCGCGACGCGACCAAGGTTTATCGCCTGGGCGACACGGAAGTGCACGCCTTGCGCGGTGTCACGCTTACGATCAACCGAGGCGAGTTCGTCGCGATCATGGGCGCCTCGGGGTCCGGCAAGTCCACGCTGATGAACATCCTAGGGTGCCTGGACCGCCCGAGCAGCGGCGAGTACCTGCTGGAAGGCATCAACGTTGCGCAGCTGGATGAGCCTGCATTGGCCCGCATCCGCGGGCGGCGCATCGGCTTCGTATTCCAGACTTTTAATCTCTTGCCACGTACCAGTGCGATTGAAAATGTGGAATTGCCTTTGTTCTATGCGGCGCAGATTGAAGGCAACGTCGCACGCGCACGCGACATGCTGCACATGCTGGGGCTGGCGGAACGCGAGCGCAATCAACCGAATCAGCTCTCAGGTGGTCAACAGCAGCGCGTGGCCATCGCTCGTGCGTTGGTCAACGATCCGGCCATCGTGCTGGCGGACGAACCCACCGGGAATCTTGATTCCCAGAATGCGCTCGACATCATGGCGACCATTCGTGCCCTGAATCTGGAGCGCGGCGTGACCGTGGTGCTGGTGACGCACGAGCGCGACCTGGCAGAGCTTGCGGATCGAATCATCACGCTGCGCGATGGCCGGATCATTTCCGATTCGCCGACCGCTCACAGCGCCGGGCGCGGCGCAACGCGTACTCTGCCCGCCGTGCAACCGTACCGTGAGCGCCCATTCGTCAGCCGGTTTGACAGCCTGCTTCGCGAAGCCGGCTCAATCGGCTGGATAGCACTGCTCGCGGCGCTGCGGGCGATTGGCAGAAACAAACTGCGCGCCGGGCTGACGATGCTCGGCATGTTCATCGGGGTTGCCGCTCTGATCGCGATGGTCGCGGTGGGCGAAGGGGCGCGCGCCGCGGTCGAAGCCCAGGTTCAGAGCCTCGGTACCGATCTGCTGGTGGTGCTGCCGGGCACCACGCGCGTGAATGGTGTGCGCGCTGGTAACGGCAGCGCTGCGAGTTTGCGAGTCAAGGACGTCGGCGGAATTCTCGAGGAGGACGGTGCGGTAGCGGATGTCAGCTATGTCAATCGCCAGAACACGCAGGCGGTCAACGGCAATCAGAACTGGAGCACCAGCGTTCAGGGCATCTCGCCGAGCTATCTGTCAATTCGTCGCTGGCCCGTAGTGGCGGGCCGCACGCTTGACGATCAGGACGATCACGACGGCGCCGTCGTGTGCCTCTTGGGTCAGACCGTGCTGGCCAATCTGTTTGGCGAATTTGCCGACCCGCTCGGTGCTACCGTGTTGGTGAAAAATGTCCCGATGACGGTGGTTGGGGTCTTGGCTGCGAAGGGTCATTCCGCCAGCGGCCAGGATCAGGACGACGTGATATTCATCCCGTTCACCACCTCGCAGGAGCGCATTCTGGGTGTCGCGACGCCGTCCTCCGCCCAGACACTGTCGAACAATGTGTTCGCCACCATCGGGCCGCCTCCCAATCCCTTCGGCGTCGTGCCGAAGCTCGAAGGCTTCGTCAATACCATTTTCGTTCAGGCACGCAGCCCGGCGCTGGTGAAGACCGCGCTTGATCAAGTGACCAAGACTCTGGAGAAGACGCACCGGATTCTCCCGGGCAAACCGGATGATTTCGTGGTGCGCGACCTGACTGAGATCGCCGAAGTAGCGGAACAGAGTTCGAAAGCCATGGAACTGCTGCTGGCTGCGATCGCCTCGATCTCGCTGGTCGTCGGCGGCATCGGCATCATGAATATCTTGCTGGTCTCCGTGACGGAACGGACGCGCGAGATCGGCATCCGCATGGCCACCGGCGCGCGGCGGCTGCACGTATTGGCGCAGTTTCTCGTCGAGGCGATGCTGCTGGCGCTGATGGGTGGCGTTGCGGGTATCGGGGCCGGAGTGGTCGCTTCGCTGCTGATCTCACACCTCGCGGGTTGGCCGATACTGCTG
>Ga0210398_10001336_pt1 | contig 25703 bp, 20 predicted proteins | sample IncBWC4OmetaG_FD_161047 | JGI IMG/M metagenome (GOLD analysis project Ga0210398, IMG submission 161047) | Forest soil microbial communities from Barre Woods Harvard Forest LTER site, Petersham, Massachusetts, United States - Inc-BW-C-4-O | ecosystem: Environmental > Terrestrial > Soil >... | reverse complement strand
CCAGGCGAGCTGCTCGGCGCCGAGAACACCCATACTGCCGGCCTGGAGGTTCACCACGTTGACGAGAGCGATGAAATGGACGCCGTTGTGGTCGAACGAATACCAGCCCGCGCCCTTGGTGTTCTTGCCGTAGCGCTCGAGGTAGGTCTTGCCCGGCGTCTCGTCGATGAGGTCGTGTTCGCCCGGCACGTAGTGCACGTCGAGCCCGGAGGTGCCGATGACCTGAGCGGCATCGTCGAACTGTTGCGGCGTTGAAAGATGGGTGATATCGCCGGTGTGGATCATGAACGCCGGCTTGGTGGGAAGCGCACCGACCTTGGCAATGGCCTCTTTGAGAGTGCCGAGCGCATCCGGGTTCACCGGCTTGACGTGGAAACCGACGTGACTGTCGGAGATCTGCGCGAATGTGAATGATTGTGTCGCGGCCGTTGCCGCTTCGGCGCTGCCGAGCAGGCTCAGCGACTTAGGCACGCCGCCTGCAACCGTCCATAGAATACCCGTCCCCGCCCAGGTCATGCATTCCAGGACCTTGCGCCGCGTTGAACCTTCGCCATTTTCGTTATGATCGGAAGCCACTGACATTCTCCATGGAAGAGTTCGGTTGTCGAATTTGATCGCCTTCACGCCCTAGACCGAGGACGGCAGCCATTAATTCCCGGCTCGCGAATTTATTTTGAAAGAGGTTCCGCCACGTGTGCGCCCTGCCCGACCGAGCCGTCCAAAGTCGCGACAGCGCTTCCGCGACATGCACCGACTTTGATTTGTAATTTTGAGTCGCACGGTTTCGGCCGGCCCGACAAACCGGACGGCATCGGCGTGGCAGCTGCGGATCAACGCCCTCATCACAAAGTTGTGCAGTGTTCCGCGTTGACTGCTGCGTGAGTCAGGTGGAAACCGTGCTCTGCAATGGCATCGAGAATTTTGCTTGCGATTTTATGCTTCAGCGAGTTCTCGTCCGGCCGCAGCGTCACGCGTCGTTCAAACCGCCAACGTATCTGAGGATAAATCCGCGATGGAAGGACGTGGCCGCTGGGATCGGCGGTGAACGCGTAAAGCCCGCTTTCGCCGCAGCGGAACAAGTAGATCGTCTTTGCCAGCGACATTTCAGTAGCAGGCCCAGGCGTAGCCATCAGGCGTAGGGACGTAACAGCCGCTATCGCCGTAGCCATAGCCGTCGCCATAATAGAACCCGTCGCCGCCGAACCCGTACAGGCGCCCAAAACCTCTGCCGAAATGACGACCGGCAAACCGGCCACCGCCGAAGCCGCCACCAATATGGCCGGCGCCGAAGCCACCAAAATGTCCTCCACCCCCACCGCGCGCGAACGCAAGGGTGGCGGTCGCCATCATCGCCGTGCCCAGCGATAGCGATGCAGCAACGACAATCATCGTTTTGGACGCGGAGCGCCTTGAATCGAATTTTCTCATCGCGATCTCCGTCAAGCCAATGCGGCCTCGCAGGACGAGACCGGCGACCCGTGAGACTTATTCCTGGGTAAGCTTCTCAATCATGTTCATGAAAACGTGATCTGAAATGCGGCGCTGGCATTTGCCCGCCGGGAATAGACCGGGCGTCTGCGCACTCCCGCGGTATGTGGCCGGTCGGCGCAACAAGTCGACGCCGAATTATCCCGGCCGGAGCGGCTGAAGGTGGAAATCCCAATGTTCGGCAAACAAAAAACGCGCTTTTCCTGGAGGTCGACATGAACATGCCAGGCCGTTGGATAGGCGCAGCTTTCAGCATGCCGAATTCATCTACCAAGTCCGTCGGACGGTCCGCCTCATTCGGCCTCCTTATCGCGACGACGGCCGCCACTCTGCTTTGCGGCAGCGCCGCTGCCCACAGCGGGCCATGCACGTCGCAAATCGAAGAGCTTGAGCGACAGATCGGGCACGCGCCATCCAGCGCGAAGATCGGCCCAACCGCTCCCCAGTCCATCGAGGCGCAGCTTCATCATCAACCGACGCCCGAAACCGTGCACAACGCCGAGCGCAAGGCCAATGCGGATGCCGCCGCCGCACTGCAACGCGCGCGGCAAGCCGATACAGACGATAACCCCGCTGCGTGCGCCAAGGCCCTCGACGAAGCAAAGCGCCGCTGGTCCATTCCCGCTTAAACGGTCGTGATCGCAGAGCGAGACATTTGATACCGTACGCGGCGAGCTCGCGCCTGGCGTTGTCAGCTATATGAAGTCGGAAGGCCCATTCGCTGCAAAAGATCCTGGAATCGAGGATCTGACCGAAGCGGATCGAACGCCGGCCGCCGCAGGATGGACGCCTTGAATCGCGCGTCAAAGGCTTTGTTCAGCCGGCTGATCGCCTCGTCTCGATCGTCAAGTCCTACATAGATCAAGGCGATATCGGCGTCGACGGAATAGTTCGTAGGATGCCGTGATTCCAGCTCGTCGACTATTTTTAGTGCTTCTTCTTTTCGTCCTGAAACCGCGTAGGCATAACCGAGATTCGAGTCGAACGCCCCGCTGTGTCCGGAAAGCTCGATTGCTCTTTGAAACTCTGCGATTGCCCGATCGTACATGTGCTTCTGCACTAACGCCTGGCCGAGTTCATAGTGGCCGACGGCAAAATTCGCATCCATCTTCAATGTTTTCTCGCTCTGCTCCACTGCTTCGTCATACCGATGAGCCACACACAATGCGTCCGCGATGTCGGCATTGATGATCAGGGAAAGCGGATCGAGACTCTCCGCTCTTCGCAACTCATTCAGAGCATCGTTATCCCTGCCGACCATGAAGAGATGCCAGGAATACCACTGATGCGCCGTCGCATAACCGGGGTTGAGTTGAATGGCCTGCTTGTATTCCGTCTCGGCGGCGACCCAGTCCCAGCCATAAAGATCCAGCGCGTAGGCCAGTGAGGCGTGAGCCTCGCCGAGGCTGGCGTCCAATACCAACGCCTTGGCCGCAGCTGCCGTGGCCTTCGGGAAAGCATCCAGCGGTGGAAGCACGCCATACTTCCAGTCGCCCGCTACGGCGTAGGAGTCAGCCAAGCCGGCATATGCTTCCGCATAACTCGAATCGATGGTGATCGCGCGCCTGAAATAATCGATTGCCGTTCTGAGACCCTCTCCGGTCCGCTTGTTCCAGAAGTAACGACCTTTTAGATAAGCTTCATAGGCGTCCGGGTCCACCGTCCTCGACTTGGCGAGCGTCAGCTGTTCTTGCGGATTCAAGGTGGCGCGAATCTGCCCGGCGATGGCGCGGGTTACTCTGCTTTGGAGCACGAGCGTATCCCGGATATCTTCGTCGTAGCTCCCGCCCCAGAGTTGTTTGTCGTTACGCGCGTCGATCAACTGGGCGGTGACCCGAATTCGTTCTCCAGCGCGCGAGACGCTGCCTTTGATCACGGCGTCCACATTCAAATCGCGCGCAATCTCGGCCAATGGCTTGTGGACATTTTTGTAGGTCATCACCGATGTGCGGGAGATCACACGTAATGTGCTGATCTGCGCGAGACGCGTAATCAACCCGTCGGTCATGCCATCGGCGAAGTAATCCTGCGAATCATCCCCGGAAACATTTTCCAGTGGCAGCACGGCCAGGGAGCGAATCGCGGGTGAAGAATAAATCTCATGATAGAATATCCAGGATATGGCGCATGCCGCGACGAGCGCCAAGCCGAAAAGCAGTCGAGCAAGACTGCTGGGCCTTGCTTTTTGACGTGTTGTCGGCAGCGCGGGCGAGAAGGCCGGGGAGCCCTCGTACGCAGGATCGTCGGGCACGGTTTTTGCGCGCCCGCCACCGACGACCGCGACATCAGCGAGAAACCGGTAGCCGCGGCGCGCGACGGTCTCGACGAAACGGGGATGCTCGGGTGAATCACCTAACGCTTCTCGGATCTTGCTGATTGCTTTGTTGAGGCCGTGATCGAAATCCACGGTCGTCTGCGGCCAAAGCTTGCCGCGCAACTCATCGCGGGTCACGACTTGGCCCGGCGCTTCCAGCAGCATGACCAGCAATTGAAATGGCTGGTCCTGAAGCCTGATACGCTTGCCCTGCTTCCTCAGTTCGCCGGTTTGAACGTCGGCTTCGAAGGCGCCAAAACGCAAAAGCGTGGCTGCTGGCTGGTTGGCGTGCATGGCATACCGTGTGCCCGATGCTACCTCAAACCTCTCGAACCAGGGGAGGATTCCTGTCAACTCATTGTTTTTATTACGCTTAGCTGGGGACCTTGATTCCAGAAAATCAGGAGTTCCGCTCCATTGAGGCTGTCGGCGAACTGCATCACAAGCCGCCCAAGGGCGCAATGCAGCATCTTTTCGCAGGGGCTTCAAATGCAGCTCGTGGGTGTCCATTCGACAGGCAGTGCACCAAGCTCAGTTCGCGCCCTGCAAGATACCGACACGAAAAGTAGCGCGCGCGAAGACTATGCGCGCTTCACAAGCGTGGTCTTGCCTCATCTGGATGCCGCTTACAATTTGGCGCATTGGCTGACGGGCAATCGCACAGACGCCGAGGACGTGGTGCAGGATGCGTCGCTACGCGCCTTTCGGGCCATTCGTAACTTCGCCGGCGGCAGTGCCCGCGCCTGGGTGCTGAGCATCGTACGCAACACCGCCAATTCCTGGCTCCGCAAGAACCGTCCGACAGCGGTCGTCATGGTTGAGGATCTCGAAGCGGTGGAGGCAGCCTACACCAAGGCGGCCGACCCAGATGGCGAAACGCCGGAGGCAGTACTCATCGCCAAGACCGACGCAGAGTGCCTCCGCGCGGCAATCGCAGCATTGCCAACGCCGTTCCGCGAGACGCTGGTACTGCGCGACATCGAGGGCCTCGATTACCGCGAGATTGCCGAGGCGACCGAAGTGCCGATCGGCACCGTGATGTCGCGGCTGGCTCGTGCGCGCGGCCGGCTGATCGCGACTATCAGATGTAAAGAAGCAGACTGAGCTGACCCTACGCGCTCCTCGCCACACTGGGCACGGCTTGCGTTCCAGCTCGCTATTCCGCCATAAGCAATGATGCACCTGCTAGCCGCGCCACGCGCCGCCTAGCCGAGAAGTGTCGCCATATTGGGCATTATGCGGATCCTACAAAAAAGCTAGTTTTTCTCGCTACTCAATACCGTAAGCCTACTCGTGCCTGGATTTGAAAAGTACAAGCCGCATGGTCGAGGCCCCGAGCCTGAACGTTGGCGCAACATTGCTCGGAATTTAGGACCTCGCATCCTTGAGCTGCCGACCAGGAAGGCACGCTGGCCGGAATAGGCATCGTCAATCGCCTCCCAACAGGCCTTCGCGATGTCCTACATGGTGAACGGGTGCTCGTAGAACGCCTATCGGCCGAGAACGACGTGAGTGGCATGCTCGGTCGCCTGATGTTCTGTGACGCGATAGCCGAGCGCCGGCAGGTCGATCCCGGCGAACATCACTTCGCCTTGCCCGAGCACGACCGGGGACAAGGCGAAATGCAGCTCATCGACCAGCCCGGCGCGAAGATATTGACGCGCCGTCTCGACGCCACCGCCGATCTTCACGTCGCGGCCATTGGCAGCTTGTTTCGCCTGGTCCAACGCCGCCTCGATACCGTTGGTTACGAAGATGAAGGTGGTGCCGCCTGCCATCTCGATCGGATCGCGCGGATGGTGCGTCAGCACGAAGGTCGGCGCGTGATAGGGCGGATTGTCGCCCCACCAGCCCCTCCAGCTCTCGTCCGGCCACGGACCGCGGATGGGCCCGAACATATTGCGGCCGAGGATGAACGCGCCGAACCCATCCATCGAACGATATGCGTAGTCCTGATCGACGCCGTCCGAGCCCCCGTCCTTACCGATCATTGCCTGGAACATGCGCGTACCGAACATCCACTGGTGCAATTCCAGCCCGCGTTTGCCGAGCGGATTTTCAAGACTTTGCTCAGGCCCTGCTCCGAAACCGTCGAGCGAGATAGAAAAGCCTGCAACGCGCACTTTCGTCATAGCGAACTCCCTTTCATGTCGGCCATTTTTGATTGCAGGGAACGTGTCGGATATGCCGCGAATGTATTTCGGATATTGAAAATTGGCGATTGGAGACCGTGCGCAAAAAGTCGCGAATAAGGGTTGAGTTGGAGCAAATTCCATAGCCTAGAGGCCTCTCACGGGCTAACCTGCGGAAATATCGCAGACATTTCTGACGTACGGAAGTTCGACACAGAGACGGGACTGGCTGGCTGACGACGCAGTCCGTCGCGAACCAGTCTCCGCCCCAAATTCCCTGCTAACAGGGAAAAATACAGGGAAATTCGCGAAACCAAGGCCGTCGCGGCATCCGCATAGCTCTAGATATCTCGGTACCACAGCGTCCTTCGCAGAGTTTCCCTACGGAATCGAACAGGGAATTTTGGAGGAGAAAACAGGGAAGTTGTTGGCCAGAACAGGGAAGTTTATTCGATCCCAAGTGGCCCCTCTCCGCGCACACCGTGACTGCGAGCGGTTCCCGGCTGAGCGTCTACCAGCGCATCGGCCCAGATACCTGATCGGCTATGCCGCACAGGGGACCGGTGCCAATTGGTGGCGGGCGGCAGAGGAGCTTGACGAGGCGCCCGCAGGTTTTGAGCGGTTGCGGTCAGCAACACCTCATCCTTGGCCCCGCTCAAGCCGCGCAGGCGCAGCCGGTCGAGCTTGAAGATGCGCTTCATATGGGCAAACCGCATCTCGACCTTTTTGCGCTCCCGGCGTGATTGTTCGAAAGCCTCGGTTTTGGCCAGGGCGCGGGCGACATCGCGGGGGTCCTCATGAAGATCGTGCGGAATCTGTCGCGCAGGCGTGTGCGGACAGCAGCGCATTTGGATGGGCAGCCATCGCAATCGAGCTTTGAGGCACGATAGCGAAGCGTACTGCCGTCGATGACTGTTCCGGTGGTGTGCAGCAGCTTGCCATTCGGGCAGATGTAGATGTTGCGCGATCGGTCGAAGACGAAGTCGGCCCGGCTGAAGGTGCCATCGGAGCGTGCCGACTTGTCCCAGACCGGGATGTGCGGCGCGATGTGACGGTCCACCAACCACTTGAGCAGCCTCACATGCGGAATGAAAAGCTTCTGGGGCTTTAGCTTAGCGTTTCCGGTGCGAACAGTTCCTCGATGCGGTATTCGCGCTTGAGAATGCCTTGTTCTCGGTGATACCGCAGGCACGTTTCAATCGCGTTTCTATTTTGCGCAATTCCGTATGGCCAGAAATCATCGCCAAAAAGCCCGTGATTCTTCTCCCGCAGCGATACGAACCAGGGGATCATGCTCGGAGCATTGAAGAACATGTCGCCGGCATTGTAGGCCTTCATTGCTAGTCCTTTGGCTTCTTCGAATGCATTCAGTAAGACGCGTGCGATCCAGCGATTACGCTCGTAAACCTCCTTGCGGATTACTACCGTGTGCATAATTGGAAATATTCCGGTGCGCCGAAAGTAATCGCGCTCGACGTTCTCAAAATCCCCAAATAGGCGGCGTACGCGGTCCGGATTCCTGCGTGCGCTCGGCGGTATGTGCGCGGTGAAAAGCGCGTCAATTTCGCCGCTTTCGAGCATGCGGTCCAACCCTTGATCGGGGGCGAGCCGGTTGATGATGACGTCGGCAGGCGGCGCCAGTGGCGCCCAGTCCGGGTGGGCTCCAGTGCGATCCATGCCACCGACGTAATGTATCATGCTGCTGGCAGTGACCCCGAACTCGTCGCTTAGAACCCCCTTGGCCCAAATGCCCGCATCGTGTCCATAGCGGAGCAATTCTCCCACCCGCCGCCCGGAGAGGTCGCGGGGCGAGTGGATGCTCTTATCGGCATTCACGAAAATGGCGGAGTGGCGAAAGAAGCGATTTGGAAAGACCGGGATGGCAATGAAAGGTGCATCCATCAGTTCAAGGCTGCGCAGATAGTAGGTGATGCCAAGCTCGGAGACGTCGAATTGGCGGTCGCGCAGCATTCGCTCCATGATCTCGCCAACATTGCGCGTGCTCCACAGGTCGAGGTCGACGCCAGCCGGCTTGACCCGGCCGTCGAACAACGCCCGGGTGCGATCGTAATCCCAGCACGCCAGCGTGAGTTTTAAGTTCGGCATCAGCTCTCCTTGGCCCATGTCCGCGATGCGGCTAATCTGTTCAGCGGCACGGCACGCACGTGCCGCCAAGCATAGCACGGAGGTCCCAGGTGACACTGTTGCGAGGCGGATTGCCTTGTTTGCGCCGCTTGGCGATTGCCGCAATGACTGCGGCGGCATTGACCTTCCCGCTCCGTCTCGAGGCTCAGGAGCCCACCAAGGTCACCATCGCCCTTCCAGTGCTCGCGTCGGTAGTCATGCCGCTGTTCTACGCGCGTGATGCAGGATTGTTCAAAAAATATGGGCTTGACGTCGATTTGCCGGTGTTTCGCGGCGGCCCACCGGCCAATGCAGCGCTGTTGTCAGGCGACGCCCAATTCCTCGCTGCCGATCCTTATGAGTTCCTCAAGGTCGCAGAGAGCGGACACGAAATTCGCGTCCTGACGCTGGTGCATTCGGTGAGCTTCGATTTCGTGGCATCAAATGCCTTCATCAAGCAACGCGACGTCGATATGACAGCGCCACCGAAAATCCGCCTCGCCAAGCTCAAGGATATGAAGGTTGGCAACAGCGCCGTCGGCGGCACCAACGCGGCGTTCGCTCGCTGGTTCATAAGATACGGCGGGCTCGATCCGGACCGCGATCTCGACAGTGTCAACATCGGTGGAACGGGGCCGCTGATGGGTGCAATGCAGGGCGGCCGGATCGACGGGTTCGTGCAATCGCCGCCGTCCGGCTACACCGTAAAGCGGCTCGGCATCGGACAGGTGCTGATCGATTTCCGCGATGTGCCGGAGTTGCAGGGCGCATTGTTTACCGGTTTGCAAACGCGCCAGAACTTCATCGACTCCCATCCTGCGGTGATTGAGCGGGTAGTAAGGGCACTGATGGAGGCGGGTAACGAGATTGCAGATCGTCCCTTGGTGGCTGCGCAGGTGCTCAAAAATGGCGCCTATGCGCAATTTGAGCTTGCCGATCTCGAGGAGACGCTGAACGTTACTGGCTTTACGTTTCGGCCTCGCCAAGACTCGGCAAAAGATTGGCAGTACGCGCAGGAACTCTTCCGCCAGGCTGTTGGCGAGAATGCCGCGACTAAGGCGAGGCTGATCGAGGGACAGACATGGACTAATCGATTTGTAGAGGAAGTGATGCGGTAAAACATCGCCGACTGCATTGAGATCGTCGCCAGTGCGAACCGTCCGGGCCACACGCTGGTGCGACCACGACCCAAGCTATTCACACTGTGATGACAACCATTGCGGTAATAACGCTAGCCGCTGGCCACGGTTGAGTTTGCACAGCCAATGGCGCCGCTTAAACCGCGTGCGTCTAAACCGTTGTCGATGCCGCCCGCTATCCTGCCCAAGCATCTACGCTAGGCGAAAACCCCGGCTATAATGCCGGCGCGGCGTCAGGATGGCTGGGGATGAAATTGTTCCGCAATCGCTGGTGGGTCGTCTTTGGCTCCGCCATTGGCCTTATGGTCAGTGGTGGCCCCATCAACATTTTTACTTTTGGCGTGTTTTTGCGGGCAGTAACTGAGGATCTTCACATCGGTCGCGGCGCCTTCGCCTCGGCGATGCTGGCGACGAACTGGATTAGTGCCGCATCGGGACCGTTTCTTGGCTGGCTTCTCGATCGCTATGGAGCGCGGCGCGTGCTGCTGCCAGGAGCAGTACTGTTTGCGCTCGCAACTGCAATGCAGGCTTACATCACAGCGTCGCTGCTCGTGATCTATCTTCTGTTTGCTTTCAAGGCACTGATGGGAGCCGGGCTATCGCCAGTTTCCTATGCCTTCGCTGTGTCCAAATGGTTCGATCGGCAGCGTGGCTTGGCGCTGGGCTTGGCTCTGGCGGGCGTGGGGCTCGGTACGTCGGTTATTCCCCTACTAGTCGCGCATTTCATCGCAAAATACGGCTGGCGGTTTGCCTACGTTGGGCTTGGCCTGGTCGTGCTGGTGCTGGGCGGTTTGCCCGCACTGCTTTTCATCCGCGAGCCGGACCAGCATGAGCGGGCCATGCTCCCCCATTTAGCGCAAGCAGCACTTACCGGTTATGACTTCAACGTCGTGCTGAAAGGTTGGCGTTTCTGGGCCCTCGCCTTCGCGTTCTTCCTAGGCGTTGTCGCGCTCAATGGCACATTGACGCAGATCGTCGCCATGCTGATGGACCGCGGCCTGACACTCCAGGCCGCTACCCGAGACCTCGCCGCCTCCGGCATTGCCGCAATCCTCGGGCGCGTTGCATCAGGCTGGTGCGTCGATCGATATCATGGGCCTTATGTTGCGATCGGATTTTTCATCCTGCCGATGATCGGCACCCTTTTCTTTGCGAGCGGCGCGGGCGAGCCCATGCCACTCTTCGGCGCGATTCTTTGTGGCGCCGCTTTGGGCGGTGAGATCGACCTCATGAGCTTCTTAGTCAGCCGCTATTTCGGTCTCAAATCCTACGGCAAGATATTCGGTACGATGTTTGGCATTTTTGCAGGCTCGACTGGTGTCGGACCCTTTATCTCGGGCCTGTCGTTCGACTATTGGCACAGCTACGTACCGGCTTTCGCCCTTTATGAGGTGGCGCTCGTCGTCGCGTGCCTCATCTTTTTGCCGCTCGGGCCTTATCCCTTCCCTGCTCATCATCGCCGCACCTTTGCGGAATCCGCCGAAAAGGTGTCGGCATGAACGACATAAGGGAGACGCCCATCCTCATCGTCGGCGGCGGACCAGTCGGTCTAGCGCTAGCCGCCGATCTCGGACGCCGCGGAATTGAGTGCATTTTGGTCGAGCAGAGCGACGGCACCATCTATCATCCTCGTGCCAACACGGTGAATTCCCGGACAATGGAATTCTGCCGCCGTTGGGGCATCGCCGAGGACGTACGGCAAGCGGGCACGCCACCCGACTTCCCGTTGGACATCGTCTATTGCACCGGTTTGGAGGGTTACATGCTCGCGCGGGTCGACCGGCCGACCTATGGCGGACACAAGCCTCTGCCGACGACACCCGAGCGATCGCAGCGTTGCAATCAGCTCTTCTTCGATCCGCTTATGCGCGAGCTCGCCGCAAGCTTCTCGAGCGTTCAATTACGGTATCGTTGCCGTTTCGAGTCATTCACCGAGACGCCGGACGGCGTATTGTGCGAGCTGCACGATCTCGCCAACGATCGACGCGAGACCATTAAGGCTCGCTTTCTAGTCGCGTGCTGCGCCGGACGGAGTAGTGTGCCGCGGGCACTGGGGGTACGTTGGGAAGGCCAGCCGGTCCTTTCGTACCACCTCAACGCCTTTGTAAAGATCAAGGAGCTTTGGACGCGGCACGATAAGGGCAAGGCCGCGTTTTATTTCTTCATCGACGAGTCAGGCAGTGGCCCAAGCCTTATCGAGCTCGACGGCAGGGAATTATGGCGCCTCGGCATCAACACAGGGCAACACCCAGTTGCACCAGAAAGTATAAATATCCCCGCGATCGTCAAGGAGTTCGTGGGAGCCGAAACCCCCTATGAACTTGTCTCGATCCTTCCTTGGACTTGCCGCAGCATCGTTGCCGACACATGGCGGCGCGGCAATGCTTTTCTTGCAGGCGACGCCGTACACCAGCACAGTCCTTCGGGCGGCTTCGGCATGAATACCGGACTCGGCGACGCCGTCGATCTTGCGTGGAAACTGGCGGCGGTGGTCGCAGGTTGGGGAGGACCCGCACTCCTCGATAGCTACGAGATTGAACGCAAACCCGTCGCTAGCCGCATCGTGCGAGAAGCGACGGAGAATCAAGCTCCGCTTGGTGACCCGGCGACTCGGGCGCTCGTCCGCGCCCAAGGCCCAGAAGGCGACCGGGCACGCCGCATTATCGGCGATAACATCCTACGCGAGCGCACGAGAGTTTTTGTTTCGGATGGGCTTGTGTTGGGATATCGCTATGAGCCCTCGCCTATCATCGTGCCGGACGGCACGCCGGCGCCCATGGAAACAGTAAGTCAGTATGCGCCCACCGCGCGACCCGGCTCGCGCGCGCCACACGCGTGGCTCGCCGAAGGTTGCTCAATGCTTGATCTTTTCGGCGACGGCTTTGTACTGCTCGCATTCGATAGTGCGTCGGACGACGGATCACCGATCGTGGAGGCGGCACGTGTGCGCGGCATGCCGCTCAAAATGCTGGCGATTGAAGACGGCGCAATCGCCAACCTTTACGAACGGCGACTTGTGCTAGTGCGGCCAGACGGCCACGTTGCTTGGCGCGATGATGCGCCGCCAAAGGATCCACTAGCGCTCGTCGATCGCGTGCGCGGCGCTACTCACTAAAGCATGACCCACCCGACCATTCTCCAATTCCGCAGCGCCGCGTGACATCGTTCTGTATGCTTAGATTTCGTTGCCGTATTGCTCCTTGAGCAGATCGAGGCGCCGCAATGCGTCGCGATCGGTGACCACGAACAGTGTAGCCGTCTCGTTTGCCTTGTGGGTGATCCAGTTGCCATGTGGCAGACTGAACACGTCGTGGGCATCCCAGCTCACCAATTCCTCGCCAACGCGAGACGTGCCCTGACCCTCGCAAACAAGGCACACTGCATTGCCTGTTGTGCGGAAGCGGATCGTTTCCGTGCCCTTGTCGATCTGCGTCAGATAGCAGTCCATCAGTGGCATGGTCGAACCGCCGGTGATTGGATTGATGTACCGCACGCGTCGTGAGCCATCCTTCCATTTCGGCGCCGCTCTCACTGCTCCACACGCCGCAGCCCACGGATAACGAAAGACCGGCGAGAACTGCGGCAACTTATCACCTAGTTCCGGCACGATATTGGGAAAGGCGAATGCGGCGTCATTGGGCGTGTTCGGCAGATCGTGGACCGGGCCTGGTTCAAATGCGTCGGTCCCGAGATATCGATGCAAGGGCGCGTCGAGTGCGTCGAGCCAAATAATCGGTGCGCTTCCCCGATGGACATGCTCGTGCCAGGTCCAGCCTGGCGTGATCACGAGATCACCTTCCTCCATCGGGCAATCCTTGCCGTCTACGATCGTTGAGGCGCCGTTGCCTTCGATTACAAAACGCAGCGCATTCATGGTGTGCCGGTGCGGGCGCGCTTTTTCGCCAGGAAGAAGGATTTGAAGTGCGGTTACAAGATTGGTTGTTGTGCCACCGTCGGCATCCTTATCTGTCAAAGTCAAAACCCGACGTTCAACCGCGGCAGGTGATGCAACTTTCATCGCATCGTCAATCAAGGGACGGATACGCTTCCATTGCCAATGGCTCGGCGCTGGGCCGCCGTCGCGCAATTTGTGTGCGACCACACTTTCCCACAGCGGGTGGAGCTTGGCGGCCTGCCAAGCTTTACGGATCTCAGCATAAGAACGATCGCCAGCAAACGTTGCCATCGGCATCTCAGTTTTATTCATGGTGTTCCTCCAGACGCTTCTTCCATTCAATTTTCCGAGCCGATTGCCTTACCGAGGCGTTCAGTGGTTTCGGGGGACGCCGAGGTGATCAGCGATATAACCTTGTCGACCGCTTCACCTGAGATTGGCGCCACCTCGAGCCGCGTATTTTGAGCGTCGGCAATAAACCCCTTGTCTTTTGCCAACGCGATGAACCCGGCGCGTAGCGCCGCCATTCGCTCGAACGGAATTCCAGGCGGCGCTATTACCGGTCGCGCCACTGTTTTCTGGGTAAGATATAGCTCCATCACTTTCCGGTCGGCCTCGTTCTTGACGAAGTCGAGTGCGGATGGAAGGTCTGGGAGTTCAGGATCCTTTTGCAGCGCAGCCTGCATTAACAATGTAATTTTTCCGTCACGCAGCCAATCGGGACGCGCCGTCTTCATACTCGACCACGACCAGTCGCCAATGCCCTGAACCTCGCCTCTTTCCATCGCCAAAATGATTTCGGTGGTGCCTGGATAGCCGTTAACAATCTTGAACTTTGTGCCCAAGAGGGCGTTGAACAATCGCGGCGTTGTTTCCGGATCGACGCCTGTGGTGCCGCCGACAATTAGCTCCTTATCGAATAAATCCTTGACGGTCTTGTGAGGTGCCGTGTGCCAAGCGGCCGTAACCGCTACTTCGCTATTGATGCTGCCTATCCAGTTGATCTGGCTAAGTTCGAAACGCACCGTAGCCGGGCTCCAATTCTTGATCAGCAGCATACTTCGCATCACCAGGGCGAGTACCAAACCGTCCTTGGCGGCTCCGTTTTGAATATAGTTGGTAGCAGTGAGGCTCCCCGCTCCCGGCATATTTTGCACGATAATGGTCGGATTACCCGGAACGTGTTTGCCGAGATGCCGCGCTACCAAGCGAGCCTGGGTGTCGTAACCACCGCCGGCGCTAGCTCCGACGATTAAGGTGATCTGCTTGCCGGAATAAAACTGCGCAACCGATTGTGCATATGTGGGAGTGGCGGCCCAAGTCGCGGCAACGACAACAAAAGCGTGAGCAGCGCGCCACATCGAGGTTCTCGACATAGGAGTTTCGATTATCCAGCTTCCCTGAGCCCGGTCAATTCCGCGGTCATGGTGGAGCGCCTTTGGATGACGTATAATTTTGGGGTTACGTGCGTAATCGCGGCGATACTCGCTGTAAGCTCGCCGGAGTGCCGATATGCAAGGGGTTGCCAGCGCATTGCCGTCCAGGGTCGTCATCGTCGGCGGCGGCATCGGCGGGCTTACCGCCGCGCTGGCGCTGCTCAAACGTGGTGTCGATGTCGAGGTCTATGAGCAATCGGCCGTGCTCAAGGAGGTCGGGGCTGGCGTTCAGCTCGGCTCAAACGGCACCCGCGTCCTCTATGCTCTCGGCCTAAAGGACGCCTTGGCCAGGGTTCAGGTTATCCCTTCCGCGCGCGAGATACGTCACTGGCGCACTGGCGAAACCTGGAACTGGTTCGATCTCGGCGCGACGTCGGCAAAGCGGTACGGGACACCGCACGTCATGCTTCATCGTGGCGATCTACTGGGCATCTTGGCAGAAGCAGTTCAGGAGCTAAAGCCAAACGCGATTACACTCGGCAAGAGGTGCGTTGCGGTCGGCCAAACGGCTGGGCACGTGGAGGTGAAGTTCGCTGACGGCCATGTGGCAACGTCGGCATTCGTTATCGGTGCAGATGGCATCCACTCACAGGTGCGTGCCTGTCTATTTGGCGCTGGAAATGCCGAGTTCACGGGTTGCGTAGCCTGGCGTGGCCTGGTGCCGATGGAGCGGTTGCCAGCGCACCTTGCGCGAATGGTCGGAACGAATTGGCTCGGACCCCGTGGGCATGTACTGCACTACCCGGTACGGCGCGGCAAACTCATGAACTTCATCAGCATTGTCGAGCGCGATGACTGGAAAGTGGAATCCTGGACCGTCGAAGGTACCAAAGGTGAACTCGCCAATGATTTCCTCGGTTGGCACCAGGACGTTCACACGCTTATTGACGGTATCGATACCCCGTACAAATGGGCCCTGATGGTGCGCGGCCCCATGGAGCGTTGGACGCAGGGGCGCATCACTTTGCTCGGCGATGCTTGCCATCCGACCCTGCCATTCCTGGGTCAAGGCGCGGTCATGGCGATCGAAGATGCATACGTAGCCGCGGCCTGCGTATCGAAATATGCCAAAGAGCCGATGACGGCACTCGACCGTTACCAGGACATCAGGCGCGAACGCACTGCGGCCGTTGTGCGTAAGGCCCACGAGAACCGGAAGCAGGCGTTCAGTCCTGAGCTTGCGGACGAGGATGCTGTGGCCGCTTCCGTGGCGCGTGAGTGGCAGCAGGTGCGCCTTCGTGAGCGCATGGATTGGCTATACGCCTATGATGCTACCGCAGTCGAAATCTAAAGTGGTGGAACCTAATGTTTGAATCGGGAGAATCCTGTTCAGACGAACGCTATTGTTGGACATTGTGCGGATCGATAACTGTGAGTTATCCCGCCGGACGGCCAACTTCAAGATGGAGTAAATTACCGATTGCCATATGTCCTACAGCGCGCACGGCGTCTCCGTAGCGGCAAGTACTGCCATAGCGAGGATTGACACATCTGGCGGCATTTGGAACGGTTCGGCACTGACCGGTTGATCTGGGCGTGACTTTCGGGATGATTGATGGATGGAGCACGAACTCGAAATCGACACGGTCATCAACGGCAAGCAACTGCGCCGACTGGTCAATCCCCGCCAACATCTGGCTGATTTCCTCCGCGAGGAGGTTGAACTCACTGGGACCCATCTTGGATGCGAGCATGGCGTTTGCGGCGCATGTTCGGTGTTGATCGATGGCAAAATCACGCGCGGCTGCTTGATGTTTGCGATACAGGCCGACGGCAAGCGGATCGATACAATCGAGGGAATGTCGGACAGCGGCGCGCTTGCAGAGTTGCAGTCTGCCTTTGCCCAACGCAATGCAGCACAGTGCGGCTTCTGCTCGTCTGGCATGTTGCTCACGGCGTACGAATTGCTCTGTACGGGAGATGCACTCACCCGCGCCGACATTCGCGAATCTATTTCTGGAAATCTCTGCCGATGTACCGGTTATGAGTCCATTGTAGATGCAATCGAGACCGTGCTTCGCAGGCGCAGCCAGCTCGGCGAACATCAATCGCGCGGAGCTGAGCCTTCACTGGAATCCGAAAAATCTGGAGGGCTGATCGGAAAGCGCATTCCGCGTCGAGAATCGATGCGCCTCCTCCGTGGACGTGGTCGCTACGTTGGCGATATAAAATTGCCGAGGATGCTGCACCTCGCTTTTGCCAGGGGGCCGCACGCGCATGCGCGAATTGTCTCTATCGACGTCGAGAGCGCAAAGCGGTCCCCCGGCGTCGCGTTCGTTTTCACTGGGCAGGATATTCTCGCCCACGCAAAAGGATTTGAAGCCGACGGGGTCGCGCACAATCGACCGGGTCATAAGGTACCTCCCCAAGAACTGATGGCCATCGACGTCGCGCACTTTCAGGGGCAGCCGGTCATCGCTGTGGTTGCAGAATCTCGCGCCGGGGCCGAAGACGCCGTCGAACTTCTCGATATCAAATGGGAGGAATTGCCGGCTTTGCTCGATGGAGAGACCGCGCTCCAATCCAGCCCAATCCACAAGTCGCTGAACGATAACCTCGCCTATGAGCACAATATCAAGGCTGGCGACCCCGACGGCGCCTTTGCAACCGCCGATCACGTCGTCGAGAAGACCTTCAATTTTCACCGCCAAACTGGGCTTTCGCTCGAACCACGCGGCCTGATCGCGGATTTCGACCCCGGCGGCGAGACGCTCACGGTTTACCACTCACACCAGTCACCCTATCAGATGCAGGGTGTTTTCAGCCGACAGCTGGGAATCCCCGAGCACAAAGTCCGCGTGATTGCGCCAGACGTTGGCGGTGGATTCGGCATCAAAATCAATGTGTATGCCGAGGAAGTTGCCGTCGCTGTCATCAGCATGATGATCGGCCGGCCCGTCAAATATTGCGCTGATCGTTTGGAATCATTCGTGTCCGACAACCACGTGCGCGATCACATCATCAAGGCTCGTATGTCGTTTAAGGCCGACGGCAAGATCACAGCAATGAGCGTCGACGACGTTTCCGCAATCGGCGCCTACGGCATGCCGATGCGGTTCAACATTACCGAAAGCATGATGTTAGTGACCAACGCCGGTGCGGCGTACGACTTTCCGAATTACCGGGCGCGCACGCGCAACGCCTTCGTTAACAAGCCGCTGATCGGAATGTTTCGCGGCGTCGGCATTCCTCTATCGACCGTTGTCAGCGAAGTGCTGACCGATATGGCCGCAGCCAAGGTGGCGATGGATCCGGTTGCTTTCAGACGCCTCAACTATCGGAAAACGGACGCGATGCCGTGCGTGACGGCTGCTGGTAGCAAGCTCGACAATATTTCATTCGATGCGTGCATGGATCGGCTCGTTCAGGTCATGGACTACGACCGGCTGCGGCAAGAGCAAGCTGAACTGCGCAAGGCGGGCATCCACCGCGGCATCGGCATCGCGACCTTCGTCGAGCCGACGGCGTATGGACCGGTCTTCTACGGGCCCACAGGTGCTTCGATCTCGGTGCAGGACGGGTGCACAATCCGGCTTGAGCCGACTGGGTTGCTACGATGCGTGACGAGTATCACCGACCAGGGCCAAGGGACGATCCATTCATTGGCACAAATCATTGCCGATACCCTTGGTGTCGATATTGACGACGTCGCCATGATCGGCGGTGATAGCGCGATCTCGACTTATGGCGGCGGTGTCTGGGCCTCTCGCGGCATTGCCATCGGTGGCGAAGCTGCACTCAAGGCGGCGCGCGACCTCGCGCAAAACATTCTACTCGTTGCGGCGGCTATTACCCAGACCAAGCCCGAGAATCTGCGGATCGTCCGAGGACAAATTTATAACAAATATTCCGACGCGCCGGTAATCTCGGTAGCTGAGGTCGCGAAGATCGGATATTTTCGCCAAGATACGCTGCCACCCGATCTCGACGTTCAGTTCACTGTGACGCGAAGCCACGTAGCCAATAACGCAAGCTACTATATGGGACATGGTGCACACGGGGCTTATCTGGATGTCGACCCCAGTACCGGCCTCATCAAGCTCCTTAATTACTGGGCAATTACGGACTGCGGGCGCGTAATCAATCCATTGATTGTCGACGATCAGGTACGCGGGGCGATCGTACAGGGCATCGGCTCCGTACTCTACGAAGAGTGCATCTACGACGAGCACGGCTCGCTTATTAATGGCACTTTGGTGGATTACCTTGCCCCCATGGCTTATGAGATGCCCGACATTTACGTAGAGCAAATCGAGACGCCGGAACGTTCGACCGAACTTGGCGCCAAAGGCGTCGGAGAGCTTGGCCTCACCGGCGCCATGGGGGCGCTTTGGGTTGCGACCAATGACGCTTTGAGAGGCCTGGGCGCGACAATCGCAGACCAACCTTTCACCCCCGAGCGCGTTCGTAAAGCCATCGTGTCAGCGAGAACTGGGGTAATCTGAACTTACCACCGCATAGGAGTCCGCCATGAATTTCAATGCTTTCAGAACCCTGACCAGCGAGTCATACGCGAGCGGACTGTTGTTGGCGCTAGCGCTGACGATGACGATCGGCACGGCGCGGGCGCAAGACAAGACCTACGTGATGAAGATAACCGCGCCCACACAAAACGCCTCCCCAGACACCTATGCGAGGAATTACGCGGCCGCCGTCGAAAAGGCGTCCGGGGGCCGCATCAAAGCTGAGGTCTACCCGGCAAGCCAACTCGGCTCTATCCCGCGGCAGATCGAAGGAACGCAGTTTGGCGCCATTCAATGCGCGGTCATTCCGCCGGAATTTTTCGTCGGGGTTGATGAGCGCTTTGAGGTGCTGGCCGCTCCCGGCCTCGTCAGCTCCGTGGTGCAAGCGCAACGTATGGCGACCGACCCGCAGGTGCAGAAGCTTATGCTCGGGCTTGGCGCCGACAAAGGGCTCCGCGGTGTCGGACTATTAATGGGCGAACCAAACCAAATCATCGGCAAAACTGCGATCCGCCACCTTGACGACATCAAGGGCAAGAAGATCCGAATCTTTGCCTCAGATTTTCAGTCCACAACCTTTAAGCGGCTTGGAGCTACACCAGTGGCGATGTCGCTTGGCGATGTGTTACCGGCGATCCAGCAAGGCGCAATTGACGGTGCGACGGGCGGCATTGAGGCCTTCAGCGGTCTACATTTCTACGATACAGCCAAATACATCACGACGACCCACCACGCGGCGATCTTTCTGGTCGTCGAAGTCAGCCGGAAGTGGTACGATTCGCTGCCGGCGGATTTGCAGGAAATCGTCGACCGAACCGCCGCCAGTGTAGCAACCGCGATCAATCCGCAATTGGATGAGCTGGAAAAACAAGCAATTAAAACCTGGTCGAATAACGGCGGCGAACTCATTGACCTGCCCGCCGATGAGCAAACGGAGATGTTTAAAATTCTTGCAAGCGTTGGCGCTGACGTAGCGAGGACAAAACCCAATGTCCAGGCAGCCTATGAGCTAGTGACCGCCGCGGCGCAACGAGCGCAGTAGCCTATCTCGTCGAGAGCGCACTCAATGGAGCGCGCAGCCGCCGATTCAGCGACAGGCCCGGGCAGAGCCGTTCCAATAGCGATAGCCAAGCGGCTTTCTTCCGCCGTGCTCTCTCCCGAGGCGTGCGTCTGGGCCCAATCGTTTGTCGGCAGAATGGGCCGACCATAGTGTCGTTCTGCATCAATCTCGTCCGATGGAGCCAACCGCCGCCATGAAATTCGGCTACTTCACACTGAGCGACAACCGCTACCCCAACAATCCGCGCTCGCCCGAGCAATTCCTGGTAGAGATACGCGACCAAGCGGTGTTGGCGGAGAAGCTTGGACTAAACTCGGCTTGGATCGGCGAGCACCACTTCAATCGGCGTGGCTGCGTGTCGGTGCCTGCGGTCGTGCTCGCCAATATCGCCGCTGCCACGACGCGCCTGCGGTTGGGACCGGCCGTCGTCGTGCTGCCGATCCACCACCCGATCCACGTCGCGGAGGAATGGGCGACACTTGACCAACTGTCCGGTGGCCGCGTCGATTTTGCGGCTGGGCGCGGCTACGACAGTCACGAGTTCACACCGTTCAATGCCGATTTCCAGTCTTCAGCTGAGCAGTTTAGCGAGGGCATCGAACTGCTGATGCGCTGCTGGAACGAAATCCAGCCCTTCGACTTCAAGGGGCGTTTCTACGATTTCCAGGACGTCGATGTCTTCCCCAAGCCTTTGCAGAAGGACTTCAGGCCCTACATGGGCTCGTTCTCGCGCTTCTCGATGGAGCTGGCCGCGAAGTGGGACTGGAACCTGTTGCTGGCGCCGTTCGCGGCCACCATCCTATTCGGCAGCCTGGACAATGCAGTGACCGCCTATCGCGAAATCTGCGAGAAGTCGGAAAAACCGGCGCGGAAAGTCAAGTGCAGCTACTTCATCCACATCGGCGAAGGTGAGGACGAGCGCCAACAGGCACGGGAGCGGATGGTCGGCTACATAACGATGGCGGGCTTGCGCAAGACGATGAGCCAGGGCGGCAAGGGCGGGCTGCCACCAACCATGGAGTACTTCAAGAAGATCGGCGAGCGGCTCAATGATGCAAAAGCTTCCGACTTCGACGACAACTCGCTGCTTTATGGCTCGCCCCAGCAGATCATTGACACCTTGAAGCGAGTTGAGGCGATCGGCATCGACGAGGTCATCCTCTACTTTAACTTCGGCAACCGCCCCGACGCCTTCGTGCGCGAGCAGATGCACCGCTTCATGGACGACATCGCGCCTGCCTTCGGCCGCGCCCCTCGATGAAAGCGAGATCGAGGATAATCACGTCGTCGGTATAGTGCATGCCGACAAACGACGGCGTGTGGAGAAAGCGCGCGGCTCGCACTCATGAAAGATGTCAACACCCGCCTCCCCCGCACACTGCCGAGGCGTCGTTCACACCCGAGCAGAATCCTAAGATCTTTGTCTGTGGACCTACCCCTTTGGTGGAGAATGTCTCAAGTCTTCTGGTTCAACTTGGGCATGATCCTCCAACCATCAAGACAGAACGCTTCGGACCTACAGGAGGATAAGCACCATGATAAAGAACGGGTCGCAGACCATGCTGGATGGCAATCCTGCCGCCGAATTCCTTCAGGAACTTTTTGTTCCGGAAATAACAATTGCCAGATTCGGTGTGGCGCATGCGACTCCCTGACCGCTATAGGGGCTTTACATCTGTATGCAGCCCCCATGGGCTTAGTTTTGAGGTGCACTCATTGCGAAAGCATTGTCGTGAGGTCGGTCCATATTCCGCACGGTCGCTGGCTTGAAATGGCAGGCGCACGCTCTATAAAGTTCTAGTTTCGAGCAACCAGCCCTTTTAATTTAGCTATTGTAAGCAGGATAAATCGCATCTGATCCGTCGCGTCACCGCTAGTGCCGAGGTACCGGCCATGGTTGCCGCCGGCATGCTCGGCGTATCGGCGCTACCCCACCGGCCCGGCCACCGGGTCAGCTCCCAATATGAGCAAAGTGAAACGGCTAGGCTGAGTAGAATAAGACCCATATTCTGACCTTACGCGAATGCCACTGAGATTTTTCTCTCAACTTGGCAAAACTCAATTGGAAATGACGATTTTCTTGCAAGTTCGTATCGCGAAGCAGAGACCGATAATGAACTAACCCAAGGTATGGAAATGAGCTCGCGTCATTGATGGGAACCCTATTCGGGTAGAGCGGGTTACATTGACGTGCTGTCGGGGGACTTGGTTCAGCACGCAAGCTTGAGCGTTGCGGAGTTCACAATGCCGCCCTCTCATCCCCTTGTTATCCTTATTGATGTTGACAACACTTTGCTCGACAACGACGGGATCCAAAACGACCTGAAGGATCATCTTGAGCAAACCTACGGCCGCGCCGCCCGTGAACGCTACTGGAGAATCCTGGAGGACCTGTTCGCAGAGCTTGGTTATCGCGACTATCTTGGAGCATTGCAGCGCTATCGGGCGGAACATCCCCTCGAGGTGGAACTGCTGGCCATGTCATCCTTCCTCATCAACTACCCTTTTGCCGACCGCCTGTTCCCGGGAGCCCTTAAGGTATTGAAACGGCTGGGTCGACTCGGCCCGACGGTCATTTTCTCGGACGGTGACGTCGTTTTTCAACCACATAAAGTCGAGTGCGCGGGTCTCGCTGACGCGGTCGACGGCCGTGTACTGATCTATATTCATAAGGAAGAAGCCCTCGATGACGTCGAGCGGCGATACTCAGCTGAGCATTACGTTCTTGTCGACGATAAGCTGCGCATATTGGCAGCGGTCAAACAATTCTGGGGCCAGCGCGTAACGACAGTCTTTGTGAGGCAGGGAGCTTATGCACACGATCCAAAGGTCATCGGCGCCTTTTCGGGGGCCGACTTGACGATCGAGCGTATCGCCGACCTGGTCGACTATGACCTGCCCCGACCGTGGCTGGCATCGCCGTTGTTGTCATCCGGTGTGGGGTCGACGCCATGAATTCCACGAAGGCGCTACACGATCTTGGGCAGAGTCGCTTGCTCGACAACAGCACTCGAAATCTCGTGAACAGCGGAACATTGCGACGGCATGTCGATTACGCCGCGGGCTGGACCGGTCCGGCCGCGGCGGATGAACTACTGGCACACGATGATCGCGCCTAGCGGCCGCTCGGTTGAACGGTGTCGGAGAGGCCAATGGCAGAGAAGAAAAAGATTTCACTCGTGTTGGCGGACGTCGACGGCACACTCGTCACCGAGGAGAAGGTTTTGACCAAGCGAGCGCAGAATGCCGTCAGCGCATTGCGCGACGTGGGCATTCGTTTTGCCATCACCAGCGGTCGACCACCGCGCGGCATGGCCATGCTGTTCGATGCGCTCAAGCTGGACACGCCGATTGCCGGTTTCAACGGCGGGCTTTTTGTCGAACGCGATCTTACGATTTTGCAGCAAAAGACGGTGCCCCACGATATTGCGCGTCAAGCGATCGATGTCATGCGCGAGCATGGCCTCGATACTTGGGTGTACAGCGGCAACGACTGGCTAATCACCAAAATCGGTGCTCCCCATGTTGCCCGCGAAGCATGGACCGTCAAGTTCGAACCGAAGGTCGTGGCAGATGTGGCTGATTACTTGCAACAAGCCGCCAAGATCGTCGGCGTAAGCGATGACCTCGATCGCGTACACCGCTGTGAAGCGGCTGCCCAGGCGGCATTCGGACAACACGCGACCGCCACCCGGTCGCAGCCCTATTACCTCGACGTCACCAACAAAGACGCAAACAAGGGTGCTGTCGTGGAATATCTCTCGACGCATCTCGGCGTGCCGACAAAGGAGATTGCGGCCATCGGGGACCAACCAAACGATGTGCTGATGTTCAAACGGTCCGGCTTTAGCATCGCCATGGGCAACGCTTCCGACGAAGTCAAGGCGCAAGCCGTCGCCGTTACAGAGTCCTACAATGACGAAGGTTTCGCCAAGGCAATGGAAGCTTTCATACTCGATTCGACAAAGTTGGCAGGTGCGCTGTGAGCCAGGTCCTCGGGCACATCGAGATCCTGCCGGATCCGCTAGCGTTGGCGTACCACGTGGCGAAGTGGATGACAGAAGCGGCGACAGCCGGGCAAAGTTCGTTCCGAGTCTCGCTCTCGGGCGGATCGACCCCAAAGACACTTTATGGACTTCTGGCTTCGGACGAATTCAGGGATCGTTTCCCTTGGCAGCGGGTGTCTTGGTATTGGGGGGATGAGCGTTTCGTCCCGTACGATCATCCCGAAAGCAATTTTCGGATGACCCGCGAAGCGATGCTCGCCAAAGCCCCGGTGCCGCGAGAGAACATTTATCCCATACCGACCGACGGCACCCCCGAAGACGCGGCACGCCGCTACGAACGGACGCTGCAGCACACCTACGGCGCGGCAACCCTCGATCCGCGCCGGCCGCTCTTCGATGTGACGCTGCTCGGCCTGGGTCCCGATGGCCATACAGCCTCACTGCTTCCGGGAGAGCCTGCGCTCGATGAGCGCGGGCACTGGGTGGCGGCTGTCGCCCACGGGCGCCCCGAGGTTCGCATCACCTTGACCTACCCCGCGCTGGAGAGTAGCCGGCGTGTCGCGTTTTTGGTGGCCGGCGAGGAAAAAACGGCGATTTTCGGTGCAATCCGGAAGGGCGGCAGTCGAGTACCGGCTGCGCGGATTCGGCCTGTCGGCGAACTCTGGTGGTTCGTCGATCAAGTTGCGGCTGGCGAAGGACGAGGAGTTGGCCGGACTGGCGCGCGGTCCCCATGACATCTCAATTAGGATCTGTGCCTGAGGCCGATAATGCTCAAACGCGGGCGAAAGCGCCGTCGATCGTCATCGCGCGGCGAATGAGGCTGCGGCGGGGGAAGTTCTTGTCGGTCCGGCGGGAGCGCTCGACATGAGTGCCGATCCGAAACGCAATCCTCATCAAGGAGAACATGATCGCACCAAGCGCCCTAGAGGGATTCGAACTCGGAGATGTCGAATCCGAACTCTGTCTCCGACGCAAAAACCTGGAAATCGCATCGAAAAATTAGGAAATGGGTCCCGTCTCGTCGGCTCTACGCCCAAAAGCTGACACCGGCGCATTGCGGCCTGATGTCCGAAATGTGCCAATTGGAGACCAACGGCATCGCAACAAAATAAGGTTATAGTGGCATCGGTACGAGGGACCGATAAGAATCTCATCGGTTGGCGGCACCCCGCTTAAACCGCCGGAGCTGTGACCATGGTATTTGCCCGTCGCGACTTCCTGCATCTTACCCTCGGGGCCGCCGCGTGTGCGTCAGTCTTATCCGCAGCACTGGCTCTCGATTATCCGACGCGTCCGGTCACCATCATCGTTCCGTTTGCGGCCGGCGGGCCCGCTGACATCACCGGCCGAATCGTCGGCGAGCAGCTCGCCAAACGGCTCGGCCAACAGTTCATAATTGAGAACGTGAACGGCGCTGGCGGCACGATCGGAGCGACGCGTGCCGCGCGCGCGACGCCTGATGGTTACACGCTGATCATCGGCCACATGGGCACGCATGCAGCAGCGCCAGCGCTTTATCCCGACCTCGCCTACGATCCCGCCGAAGACTTCGCGCCGATCGGCCTTATCGCCGAGTTTCCCGAAGTGCTGGTGACGCGCAAGGACTTTCCAGCCCGGACGCTGAAGGATTTCGTCGCCTATGCGA
>Ga0210398_10001335_pt1 | contig 25704 bp, 23 predicted proteins | sample IncBWC4OmetaG_FD_161047 | JGI IMG/M metagenome (GOLD analysis project Ga0210398, IMG submission 161047) | Forest soil microbial communities from Barre Woods Harvard Forest LTER site, Petersham, Massachusetts, United States - Inc-BW-C-4-O | ecosystem: Environmental > Terrestrial > Soil >... | reverse complement strand
TGTGGATAGTTACATAGCGGTCCCGGAATTCGACGCAGACTGGCGCGAACCCTGGTCTTGACTCTCACAAGCAACGAACAGAATATTCCGCGGCAGGTTTTTGAAAACTTCTCGAACGCGCTTGTCGCGCAGCGACTCGGACACCCGCTTAAACTCATTTCACGGGTTTTAGTTCCCTCAGAGCGGGAGCTTAAGTTTCACGCATAGCTTGTATTAGCCGAAACGATCGAATTCCAACATTCCGCATGGCTGTATTTCGCCCTCAACATTAACAACCATCCTGTGTAGCAATCCCTGACTAAAGAGTGTCATGCACCAGCTATCGCGCCAGATGGTACGCAGCGCCCAAATGCGGGAGGAACGTGCGGTCTAAATAGAGAGCTTGGCTTTCGTCCAGCAATGCCGTCTCTTTCGCTCGCCTTCCTCGTTAAGTTCCAGACCACGAGCGGGCTAATTTTATTCCCGACAGCCATTACGCCTCGATCACGGGAATTTTCTCTCCGCGGCCGAGTCTACTCGGTGAATGCGCTCACTAGCGCGAGGTGACTTGAGGGAACTCCGAGTTGGGCCAAAGGACGAAACGATTAACACAACGCGCCAGCTAAGGGACTTGTGCCGATGCGCTTACTGCGTGGTCGAGCCCAACAGACCGATCACCGGCAGATGATCCCGCGGCTCGCGCTTCAAGAGGAAGGAAACACCCAATGACCAGGAAAAAGAGGATCGTAGCATTCGTGACGTTAGCCGCAACGGTGTCAGTGGCGCCTGCGGGAGCGGCTTTGGCGTTCGGAGGCGGTATAGGCGGAGGCGGTTTTAGAGGTTCCATGGGTGGGTTCGCAGCCAACCCATCAGGCTCTATCGGGACAGGCTCCATCGGGTCGGACGCCATTGGATCAGACGGCACCGGTTTGAATGCGGTATCGATCGGTCCTGACAGCGAGCTTACTATCGCCGGCCGAGTTGCCACCGAATCAATACTGCCGCGGGGAGCGACCCTGGTTCGGCTCCGGCTGAACGGCAGGATCATACCGATGGCTTTGGATACCGAGGTGGCAAACGCGGAGCTCGGCGCGAATCCGTCCAATGACTACGGCAAGGCGCTATACAACTCAGTTCTGAAAAAACAGATGGTGGTAATTGGCAATGCCGAGTTGTGCAATCAGATAGCGGCCGCAGCCGACTCCTCGAAGCCTTTGGTCCTGCAGGGCTACGTGTTCGATCACACCAATCCGTACTTTGTGGTGCGTTCGGCGAGCGATACCGACTAGCGGGGCGGTTCGGGTTCGACGGAGCCGGCGGTGGCGCGGACGTATGCCTGGTGAGCTGCCGCCGCGTTCCGTCCAGTCCTAAATGCGGGGATTCAAAAATGGAAGGTGAAAGCGCAGGTCTGCGACATTCGGGCAGAGGTGATTTGGTGAAGAGTAAGATAGATGGTTGTGCGTTTCTATGGTTATCCAGCAGCGGCGCGATCGGTTTGCGGTGTCAGTTGCTGACCACTTCTCTTTGGAAGAACTGGAAATATTATCGAAACGATTTACTCGCGACATATTCTCTTTCCGCATTCGTCAGCGCGATCATCATCCTGTGTATGAGTTTCCCGTCCGCAGACACTTACGCACAACAGGCAGCTCCCGCCGCTCAGCCACCGTCAGTTTCCCCTTCACCTTTCTTTGTTCTTGCGTGGTCGCCCGCGACGCCGCTTGGGTTCCTGCGCGCTCCCCAAGAAAGAACCACCGCGAATAGCCAAACATATCAATTAGAGATCCCAGTCGCCGGGGGTCGGCGCGGGTGTACAAGAGCTGTCGGCGTTCTGAGAATAACTTCAGCAAAAGATGGAACTATCGCGGCGCCGGCACCCAGTGGGGCCCCCCGGCCGGAGCCAGCCGCCTGATCGTCTCGTCTGTACTCATTACGTCGCCGAAGAACATCATAAATGTGTTGAGGGCGCCCGCGTGCTCCTCGTCGGTCAACGCCGCGGTGCCGTCGGACAGCATGATGACCTTGTAGTCAAGCAGCATCGCGTCGCGGGCCGTTGACTCGCAGCACACATTCGTCATAGTCCCCGTGATGAATACTGTGTCAATGCCACGGGCCTTGAGCTGCGCGTCGATGTCCGACGAACTCGGCATGAAGGCGCTGTATTTGATCTTTTTGATCCTCGTGTCACCCGGCCGCAGTTCGAGCTCCGGGAACAACTTGAAACCTTCCGATGCCTCGTTGAGCCCGGCCAGCCGCTTCGTCTGGCGATCCGGAGTCAGCATACGCATCTGGAAGTTCGGCCAGTGCTCGATCGCGCCGGCTGCTGTCGTCACGATCCACACCACCGCGCCGCCAACTTCCCGTACAACTCTTGCCAAGCGATTGATGTTCGGTACGATCTCTCTCGCCACCGGCACTTCCTGCGGAAAGCCCGGTGCGCAGAAGTAGTTCTGCATGTCGATAACGAGCAGCGCAGTTCGGCCAGCCTCAATGGTATCGTGGGCCAGCAACTTGCCCATCCGCCTCACGACGCGCTCCTTCACCGATGCGGGCACATCATACTTGTGCATGATAAATCCTCTCGGGATTAAGCCAGCATCGAGGCGATGCTGCAACTGGTAGAACGTCAATTGCTTACCGGTTCACCCTGGGTGAGATGGTTCTCGTTTGCACAGAAAGAACTCTCGGCGTGTACTCAAGTGCATCATTCGGTCAGGTCTCGAATCGCATCACGAAGAGTCGCGAGCGCGTAGCCACTCGGCATCGTAGCCTCATCGTCTGGATTCCATTTCCTTAGCTCGATTTCCCAGTCAGCCAGACGTTTGCGCCCGGAATGTTCAAGAGCGGCCACATATTTGCAGCGATAGGACCAGTCGACAGCTGCTAGCCCAACAAGCTTGCTCATGGTTGCCTTCCCACCGGTCTGCCGAAAGCTCCCCAGGACCGAACCTTCTTGGTCGTGCAGAGCCCTCGAAAAGGCGACTCAGCTGGAGAGGGCCGTCGATCAGCCGGCTCGTTCCGACGCCGATTTCATCGCCTAACCTTATCGGTCGCAGAAAGCATGCCGCCGGAAAAAACGCGGAACAAATGGATTTCTTCTTGGCCGACACTTTCAACCTTGCTCTTTGCAATAACCAACACTTCATTCTGAAAAGTCCTTGGCCGCATCCGAAGGGCCCACCTGAGTGGCCTGCCTCTAGAACTTCAGTGTTAGTGAGCTCTCCAGCGTGTCCTGGCCGGAGTAGCTATGCGCCGTGGAGATGCATCGCCCGGCCGGGCATACGAAGCTGACGAAGGGTCCGGAATTGGGGAAAGGATGCTCGCTCGAGATGTCGTGCCGATACTCGAGTCTCGCCGTAAGGTTGTTGAAGAAGGGCACGGAGTAGCTAACCGTTTCGGTGATCTCTCCCAGGTTTTGCTCGATACCGCTGCGAGCGCCGGACGAATCGCCAAACCATTCGCCGCGGGTAGCGAACTGCAGAATATCGATCGGATTGTACGCCGCCCACAAACCGACACCGGACCACCATACGCTATGCCGGATGGGTTGCGCGTCACGGGCGAGCAATGGATTTTGATAGGCGGGACTTTCAGTCAATGGTGAAAATATTACTGGTGCTGATTGATCGGCAAATAGAAATTCGAAGCCGAGTTGGAGCGGCTTGTAGGGTGTCTTCCATGCGATTGTAGTATTGGCCAGTGCCCGCTTGCTACCAGACTGCGTCCCCGTCGACGGACCATATATACCTTGAAGATTCCAGGTCACGCTGTCGGTTGGTGTCAATGAAAGCTGCGCCTCAAGAGTCTGGAAGAGATTATTGTTGGCGATTGTGTCCCATCCGTTGTTCACGCCCACGGTCGCAGACAAGTATTCATTGAAGGGATAGGTGCCGCGTATCCCTGTCACCGTGAATGGCTCGCCAAGGCTAAACATGAGATCGATTGATTGATTGAAGTTAATGTTGTTCCACGATGGGATATACTCGAATCCGATGAGACTCACCTGGCGGCCCGCTGACACATTGATCCCTTTTCCGACCGGAATTGTGTAGGTGAAGTAAACCTGGGTTGGATCCATCCATCCGGTAGGGTTATGAGCGCCGGGTTGGTCGCCATAATAGCTGGTGAGCCCATGCATAACTTCGGCGGTATTGAGGAAGTTGAGGTCCACGACAAAGCCCGGCTGATCAGGTATCGAGCGGCTAAGGTAAAGCTCGGCCTGATTGGGTTCGAAACTGCTAGCCCCGAAATAATCGAACACCCGGTAAAGATTATTTCCAGTCGCTGGTTGGTTGAAGTTGTAGTTTGTTCCGATGCTCAATAGGCCGTGAACATTGATGCCAGTCTCATCGACCAGCCATTTCTGCCCCGACGAGATGCGATCGCCAAATTGTTTCGCCGAGGCCTCGACCAGCGGCAACGACGGAGTCGCTTCCGTTCGCGTTGGAACTATCGCTGTCGTCGCCGGAATGGATCGGCCGTTTGCAACTTTCACCATAGCTAACGCTCTCCCGGAGGAGGAGGTTCGGCTGAGCGCTTTTCCAGCACTTTCCGGATGAGTGGTGGAGGCAGGTTTAGTTCCCGTCGATCGGCCGCTCGACGCACCGCTGCGTCGTCGTCGGGCGTTTGCCTCAACGTGCTTGGGATAATGGCCTGCAACCGCCGCTGCTGGAACGGCTGGTTCGCGTGAAGGAGTCGATTCGGAAGTGTGGGCAACCATCGTCGGTCGAGCCGAGGTTGATGACATCGAAGCTTGGAGCAATCGCCTGCTGAGGATACTAAGAACCAGCGCGGCGACGGAAGCCGACCAAAGGATTAATATTAGGCGCCAGAACCGATCGTCGATAGCCATCTACTTGAGAGATAACTCGATCCTAGCCTCAGTGCGAGGCTGGGGCTGGCTAATTTCGGACGTAATGCGAACAGTTAGGGCCGTCAACTGTTCCCTTCGCCTCCAGATGTCGGCAGACTCGGTGTGTGACCGAAGCGACCAAACCCGCAGTACGGGAGAAGAGCCGAGCGACTGCCATCGGCACCGGCACCGAGAAGGCGCTGATGAGTATCGAGTCGACCGCGAGACCCTCCAGCGATGACTCCTCGTCGCTGATGCGTGGTGGCGAGCGGTCCGGGCTCGAGGAGGTATTGCGATCCGCGGCCGGCGTGCTGGTGGTGGCCGCGCTGCTAGGGAGTGCCGCGCTCCTGCTCTACGATGCCACCCCGCAACTTATCGCATTCGGCAAGCTGGTAGTCGCGATCGCGCCGCGTGTATCAATTTTGTTGGGTCACGCGCCCCTATCCGCGATGCCCCTGCTATTGGTCGGTGGCTCCTACATCGCGTTGCAGGGTGTCCTTCGACCGGCGCCGATTGAATTGGTGAAACGGCTGCTACTCGGGTCAGCTTTCGTGTTGTGGGGAATAGTTCAACTTATGCCGCCTGCCCCCATTGCAACCGATCTGGGGGATCTCGTGATAGCTCTCTATGTGCTAGACCTAGGGTTTATCATCCAGGCTGAGTTAGACCAGAAGTGATGCCTTCCGTATGCGCAATCCATTGGTACATCGCGGCGTATGCGCTCCTACCATCGCTGACAGCGAAGCTGTTCTGCTCACCGAGAGTGCGCAACGCGAGATATCGTGAAATGTCCTCGTCCAGCCGCAGCTGCGGCAGGATCCTCGTGAGCGCTTTGCCATCACGATAGCCGGTGGCGAGCATATGAATCTTTTCCGCGGTCTCCGAATTGATACCGATGCTGGCGAGGTCGTCCTGCGCCAATGTTTCGGGCAGGGGAAACAGATGGGTGAGTCCGGGCCTGGAGGTTTCAATCGGCCGACCGAAAGCGCGTACCAGCCGGGCTGCCGACGCGCCGGCACGGGTCCCCAGCCTTTGCCCGAGGACGGCCAACACCACAGTTTCGAAAACGTCCCATGCTCCGGGCACTCTCAGTCCCGGGCGTGCTCCGAATATCGAGTGCGGTCGGCGAGTGCGCACCAGCTGACGCGACATTTGCTTCGGATCCGCATCGAGGTCGAAGAGTGTGCGTGCCCGTTGCGCTACCAGAATCAGGGAGTCGAGTGTGCTTAGTTTTATTCTCAACTGCAGGCGTGGTCGGTTGGGGTCGCAGGCTACTTCTATGAATCCCTTAGCGTCACCGAGCTGGATAGTCCTTCGATAGCAATGATCGTCTACCGTCTCGATGCCGGGGATGGCGTGCTCGCTGAAAAAGCGCAAAAGAGCAGACCAATCCATCGGCGGGTGAAAGGGAAGATAGAGAGATATTTCCTCGCCCGTATAAGCGGGATCGATTCGGCTTTCCGCTTTGCGCAATTTCGACGGTGACTGTTCGAAGGAGGACCTTATCGCATGATTGAATTGGCGAATGCTTTGAAAGCCTGCCGATGCTGCCACCTGATTAATCGACAGGCTGGTTTCCTTCAGCAGTTGGCGAGCCATGCGTAAGCGCCTTGCGTTGGCGATCTGGTTCGGCGCGATTCCCAGGTGTTCGACGAACAGGCGGCGCAAATGGCGCGCGCCGATTCCAACATGCTCCGCCAGCTCTTCCACGTTGCCATGATCCATCGCTCCCGCTTCAATCAGGCGCAGGGCGCGCGCTACTACGGCTGAGGTGCCATGCCATGCCGGAGTACCCGGAGAGGTATGAGGTCTGCATCTGCGGCACGGGCGGAAGCCGCGCGCCTCGGCCGCCGATGCGGTCGAGAACCAGGTGACGTTTTCCGGTTTTCTTAGAGGAATTGGACAGATTGGCCGGCAGTAGACCTTGGTGGTAACTACGGCAGCAAAAAATCGTCCGTCGAAGCGGCGATCTCGCACAGACATCGCCTGCCAACAGGTAGCAGGATCTAACTCGTTCTCCAGGTTCGGATTCACTCACCAACCATCGCCTTTGGAGGCAGCATAAAGTATACCTCGATAGGGAAACGAGTCTTACAATGATTTCCGGCGGAAATCGATTGACCCTCGTGCGGCGATCACTTCAAAATGCAATGCCGCACTTCAAGTTGAACTACGATGGCTCCGCGAGCAGAGTTTATGGTTGGATAGAACCCCCGAACTATGAAGACCCTGCGATTCGCCGCACCCGCACTCGTCGGATGGCTCCTGCTGACTCCGCCTTACGTGAAGGACGGAGAATTCGATTCCAAGGCGCCGCTTTCCAAGTGGACCGACGCTGCTGAGTTTGGATCGCAAGCGGAATGCGAAAACTACCGGCATCATGTCTCCCCCAAGGACCTCGTCAGGAACGGACAGAAGGGCGCCATCGATGAGGATGCGGAGGCCCGACTCAGGCTGCGCGGGCAATGCGTCTCGGCGGACGACCCGCGGCTGGAAAAGAACTAGGGTCTCTCCGATAGAACTCTTCGGTGGGACTCTTCGATAGAGCTCTTCAGCAGGACCGTCACAGGCGCGATTATTCAAGCTTCCTGAAACGCGGGCAGCTGGACCACGAAGCGGGTGCCGCTGCCGTTGTTGCTTTCGATTGAGATGCGGCCGCCATGCGCCTCGACGATGTCTTTAACAATCGCGAGCCCCAGCCCGGCCGCGCCAACCTCGTGGCCCGGCGTGCTGAATTGTGCGAAGCGCTCGAAAACCTGATCGCGAATTTCCGGCGGGATTCCGGGACCGGTATCGGTGACTTCCAGGCGAACCAGCCGGTTTTCTCCAACGCGAGCGGTAACCAGGATCTTTCCGGCTCGGGGGGTATAGCGCAGCGCATTTCCCACCAGGTTGGATATCACCCATGAGAGCTTGAGCCGGTCCGCGCTAACCACCGGTGTTCCTTCGAGGCGCGTTTCCAGAATGACCTGCTTTTCCTGAGCCTGGATGGCAAACCGCTTGGTTACCTCGGGGAGTAGCCTGGCCAATTCGATTTTCTGGCGCTCGCTCGAAATCGATGGAAGGTTGCCGCGCGCCAGATTCAACAGATTGTCGGTCAGCTGATTCATACGGGCGGTCTCTTCGACCGTCATTTCCACTAACTCCTGCATCGACGGCGACAGCGCCGCCTTTTGACGCCCCATGGTTTGGGTAGCAATCACCATCGAGGTAAGCGGGGTGCGCAACTCATGTGACAGCGTGGCGAACAGGTTGGTGCGGACCCGCTCTTGATCGCGTAAGTAGGTGACATCCTGCAGGTTCACCAGCGTTCCGATTGGCTTGCCCTGCTGGATCAGCTCGATCGGCTTCAACAGGTATGAATGCGTTCGCCCACGGATATGCAGCTCGACTTCGACTCGGCCGCTCTTGGTTGCCGGGTCGAGCCGCCGGAGCGCATCGCGAACCCTGACGTAGTGGGGATGATTGCCGGTCAAAGCATCAAATTTTTTACCCAGCGCATCATTGCGCTCGATTCCGATGATGATCGAGGCCACTTCATTGATGTGCGCCACCAGTCCCTCGGCATCGATCAGGATTATTCCATCCTCCAGGCTTTCAATGATCGCTTCGGTCTTGCGCTTTTCAAAGACCAGGCGCTCGACGTTCATCTGATCGTAGTACTCGAGACGCTCCGCCATCTGGTTGAACTCGCTTGCGACCGCATCCAGCTCATCCAGCTTCTGTGGACCCAGCCGCAGTTGGGCTCTACCCTCGCCTACTCCGCGCAGGCGTTCAGCCAGCTCACTTAAGGGCCGCGCGATCGCTCCTCCGAGCGTCCACGAAAGAGCGACCCCAAGAACAGATGCGATCAGCAAGCCGGCCCCGAAGGTGACCATCAGTCGGAAGGCGAGCCGCTGCGCGCGCGCATCGTCACGATACATGGCGTTCTGATTCATCTCGACCAGGTCGGTCAGATGACGCTGGAGATACTCGAACTGCGCATCATGATGAGTGCCCGGGGGAGACGTCGCGATCCTGGCGAAGAGCCGTTTCGCGTGGTTCTGGAGGTCATGCGCGAGTTCGGACTCTCCGACCTCGGTAAGCGACTGATTCTCGACGTCCATCCAGTACATGAATTCGTCGCGGGCATCCGCCAGCAACGGCTGTGGATCGCTCTGCAGCTCCGCCACCTGAAGGCGATGCAGCGACATCTGCATGTGGCGTCCAGCGAGAATGCTGATGTAGTTGCGCTCCAGCACCGCACGCACCGCGCCGCCCAGCTCCGAAATCCGCGGCACCTCGTAGACGCCGAGCAAAAGGACCATCCCCAGCACCAGCAGGGTGGCATTGCGGACCCGACTGCGCAGCGAAGGACTCTTACGCCTGCCTCGAGCAGGGGCGTCAGTTCCCGATGCGGCGAGGATCCTCAGAAGAGACACACTGGGAGTATTGGTATAGTTCGACACTTGCTCGCCAACTCGAAGGCTCCTCGCGAAGCCGTTGCTCGTATTGTTTTATGGTGCCGGCGCGGTAGCGTTGACAGTCGGCGAGCGACTCGAAATCGAGAGCCTCATACCATTTGACCAGTGGCGCTTTGGCATCGAACTTCTGCACCCCGACATATGGGGGGATAAGCAAATACCAGACGAGCGCCACGATCGTTAAGCTATGACGACCACTCATAGTTTCGATGACCAGCTCCAACTATGCCATCTAGCATAGCTCGCTGCGCAAGGCTATCACATAACAGCTTGCGGTGAGATCGAGTCATGGTCTCGAAGACCTTTTCAATCTGAAATAGCAGCGTCCGCTTGCCTCACGAAAGTGAGATCTATGCCATTTTCAATAGCTGGAGTCAGTCACCTAACGCTTCATAGTGAAAGGTGTTCATTTCTTTGTGAAAGATCGCGTCTCCCCAAGCACCTATAAGCCCAGCTTCGACCAACATTTAAGCCTCGGCACAGTTGATGCTCAACAACCGAATTCCGCTCGCTCCCTTTCGGACGCGAGCCTTTCGAAGTGTGACTGTGGGAGGACAACGTGAAGAGAATCAGTGCAATTTGCAGAGCTAAGAAACTTGCGATGCCAGTGCTGATTACGGTGCTGGCGTCGCTCGGAGGCCGATGCTGGGCGGACGCCGAGGTGACCGCCGCGCCGTTTGAGCAGGCCATCCAACAACTGAATTCATCCGGGACGGGTTCCTCAACGACGGTGGCCTCCAACGGCTACCAGACCGGCGTGCTTCAGGCGCCACCGGTGGTTATCGAGGAGGCCGCGCCGGCCGAGGACCCATCTGGGCCCGCGGACGGCTGCGCCCCGACACTGGCAAACGAGGGGTTCTTTTCGCGCTTCTCGGACACCTACAAGGACATGTTGCTCAACTACTGGAAAGATCCCTCTAACTACCCCGCCTATCAGAGGAATGCGGGCACCCCGGTTCCGGTTCCGTCCGACCAGCCGCCGGCATATCGCGGCGCGCCGCCGCCGTTGGACGAGCCGCCGTTCGCGTATTCAACTTTTCCCATTGGCGCTACTCAAACGATCGGTTACCAGGGCGCGTATAACTCAACCTATCCAACTCCCCTGATGAATACGATCTATTGCGGTCCTTATGGCAGAATTATCAAGGACAGCAGGATTCAGGTCTTTGGCTGGCTGAATCCCGGCTTCAACGCCAGTACCTCTAACAGCGAGTTCCGCGTCGGCCATCCCAGCGGCGGCAACAATCTCATTGGTGTTGGCGGCAACGGTTTCGTCGCTTACGACGTCTATCCGAACACCATTCAACTCGATCAGCTCACCTTCTATATCCAGCGCGAGCCGGATGAAGTGCAAACCGATCACTTCGACTGGGGCTTCCGCATCGCGAACCTCTTCGGATCGGATTACAAGTACACCTTCACTCACGACTACTTGAGCGACCAGTACATCACGGCCCACAACAAATACGGCTACGACCCGGTTATGGCCTACACCGATCTGTATTTCCCCTGGGTCGCAGAAGGAATGAACCTCAGGATAGGTCGGTACATTTCCATCCCGGATATCGAAGCCCAGCTGGCCCCTGACAACCTGATGGCCAGTCACTCCGATACTTATGCAGTAGATCCGTACACCCAGACCGGCATCGTCGACACCATAAGATGGACCAAGAACTGGACCACTCAGATCGAGATTTCGGGCGGTAACGACGTTGCGTTTTGGGATACCAGGAACGTCAAGCCGACCCCCGCGGTTTGTGTGCAATGGACCTCCGACAGCGGGAACGACATTATCTATCCCTGCGCCAACGGCTTCAACGACGGCAAATACGCCTACAACAATCTCCAACACGACGTTGTTACCTGGTACCACAAATTCGCGGGCACACAATGGAATATGGCGACTGAGAGCTACTACGAGTGGATGCGGCATGTGCCGAACGTGGCCAATCCGAAAGCCGCTCCTTTGTTGATACCCAACTCGAACGGCGCCCAATGTTCAGGCGGAGCAGAAGGGCCTCTTACCTGTACCGCGTCCGCGTTCGGAATCGTGAACTATCTCAATTACCAGTTTCGCCCGAATGCGTTCCTGAGTATCCGAAACGAATTCTACGACGACTACAAAGGACAGCGTTCCGGTTACGCAACTCCCTACTCTGAACAAACGGTCGGTGTGACGTGGTGGGTTGGCAGTGTCATCGAAATCAGGCCGGAAGTGAGGTTCGACTATTCATACGAGCAGCCGGCCTTTGATGGCGGGAGAAAATGGGGCCAGTTCACCTTTGATACAGACGCGCTATTTTTCTACTAGGGTATCGCGAACAACGGCACCAGAACGAGTGACTAACGACACAAGCGAACGGGAGAGTCAGATGTTAACTACCAGATGGAACCGAACGAGATCGTTACGAGGATTATTGTTAGCTGGTCTGCTCATAAGTGTTTCGGGCTGTTGGAATGCGCCGGATGCGCAAACCTCCGCCATGTACGGAGCGGCGCAGGGTGCATTGATGGGTTCGGTGATTGGCTGTGCTTCCGCTTACAACTTTTCCAGTGCGCATCATGAAGCAACTGCTTTCTCGATCGGCTGTCCGGTCGGACTTGCCGCCGGTGCCTTGGTTGGAGGCATCGCCGGCTATGCTTTTTACGGCCCCCCGCCGAAGCAGTGGGAGCCGCCTGTAAAGGATAAGCCGGCTACCTCGAGTCTCAATCCTAACCCGGCCAACGAGCAGTCCCTGGATGCGAAGGCTGATGATCCGAACGTCCTGAATGGACCTCAGCAGCCCTCAGTGGAACGCCGTATAGAGGACCTTTCACAACTATAGTCTGCACTCACAGACGCGGCCGATGTTCAATTCCTACTGATCGCTTGAGAGCCTGGCCTCGCAGCTCCCCGCGGGGGTCAGGCTTCCTCCTCCTGCTTGTGATTTGTGCCGAATCGAGCGGACTCGTGATGTCGATTGGAGAGCGGCAGATGCCTCGATTCTAAAGGAGCGGCGAAGCGCCTCCTTTCAGGGTGAAATGCCATACCTTTCAAAACGATAGCTTGCAGCCCATGAACCAGGAAGTAGAGCCCTCGATGCCGAATGAAATCACCATTTTTTCGCACACCAACATGCTTGGCATTGCGCTTGCCTAAGAACACGAGAAAGAAGTGATTTCAATGAAACGACGGTTGGAGGCCATCCGGTCATTTGCCGCGCACTTCGCGATGCGTCAGGTGACCGGCCTTGTCGTAGTACTCGATGACGCTGATCGCGCCGCTCTCGGCAGGATCGCGCTCGATGATCGCGAGCGTGCCATCGGGACGAAAGGTCTTGACGGTTTCCGGCCGGCCATCGTAGTCGTCATCGCGAACTTCACGCACCAGAATCCCGTGCAGGTATTGCTGAACCAGGTCGGCCTGGCCATCGGAGTTGCGATCGCTTTCGATCTCGACGATGGCGTCGCCTTTGATGGTTTTGACGACGTCCGGTTTCCCATTGCCGTTGGTATCGATCGATATTTGGTATTCGTCTTCGCTGATCCGCAGCACCCACTGATCGGGTCGGCCGTTGGCTCCGCGATGAGTGACGACGCCATACGAGCCGCGATCGCAGGACACCAGCATGAGAGCTAGCGCGACGGACAGGGCTGCTCGGCGCATGTTTCGTTATACACAGCGGCGAACGATGCAACAACTTTGCTATGTCATAGTGGCGTTAGCGCTGGTTTCAATTCCCTTGAGCGGTATGGCCACGCCTCGAGCATCGAGTGTTATCCCGCTGAGAACCACCTTCGTACCCTTTGACGCGAGTCTTGAGCCTCTCAATCCGCCGGTGGCTCAGTTCAACGTCGCCGCGCCATCCTGTAAGCGTACCGTTCTGGCCTGGAATGGCACAGCATTTCCGATGCCCCCAAATCGCCGTCGCGAGTCGTACTGGACGTTCGATAGCCACAGTCATTCAAGGCCAACAGCCCTCCCAAGCGGCCGCTCTCCGCCAGTCTGATTTGAGCATCGCAATCGTGCGGTCGCTGCCAACGCAGCTAACGACTAGGTCTCCTCCGGCTAGTAGAGACAGACTGAAATGTCTGCCGCGAGACGGAAAGGATCGCAGGTCGGCGCGGAAATCTTCAACGGCCGGTAACAGGCATCGAGGATCTTGATGCAGGTGCTAGAGAAAGTGCGGATAGAATTCGTAGCAGCTATCACGGCAGTCGCCGTGTCGCTGGGCACCGGGGTGTCGGTTCGCGGCGAAACCGGGCTGAATGCCAGTCAGTTGGTGGAACTGGCGATCGAGATGAATCCCCAAATTCACTCGATGCGAGCGCAGTGGGACGCCGCGCAACATCAGATCCTGCAAAACTATGCGCCGGCGGATCCGATTTTCAACTATTCCAACATCGACGCCTCCCATGGCTTGTTCAACCACGCTGCTACCCATGCGCATGCGTTGAGCGAGAGCTTTCAGTTCCCGGGCAAGGCCGAGCTGCAGGCCGATCAGGCCAGGGAAACTGCGAACATCGCGCGCTTCGCCTATGAGGCTGCAATCCGCGATCTGCGCGCGGGGGTGGAAACCGGGTACTACCAGGTGCTGCTCGATCACGCGCTGATCGACGTCAACGCCCGTAACATCGAAAGTCTCAAGCAGGTTCTAAAGGTCACCGAGACGGCCTACTCGGGAGGGCAGGCGGCGCAAACCGATTTCATTACCTCCGAGGTCAACCTGGTCCAGGCGCAGCTCCAGCAGCGCCAGTACACAATCAACAAGAACAACGACGAGACCACGCTGAACCAGTTGCTCTATCGCGATCCTGACAGCCCGCTGAACCTCGATCGCACCATTCACCTTGCTCGCCTGAAACTCGAGCTGCAGACCGCGGTCGATATGGCCTTCCGGTCGCGTCAGGAGATTCTGGAAGCCGCGCTGGCGGAACGCAATCAGAACACGGCGCTGGAGCTTGCCCGGTTCGAGTACATTCCCGACTACCAGGTTGGGCTGGAATACGATCATTTCCTGCAGAGCGGTGCGCAACCGCTACCCAATGTCACGAACGGAGTGACGTTCTCGGTGGGGTTTAATCTGCCGGTGTTTTTCTGGATCCATCAGCGCGAAGACGTGAAATCCGCGGAGTTTTCGCTGCAGGCTGCGCGCGCGAATCTCAAGTTGATTCGTAGTCAGACCGCGGCGAATGTTACCCAGCTCTATCGCTCGGCCAGGTTTGCTTATGACTCGGCGCAACTTTATCAGGAGTCGTTAATTCCGCTCGCCAACCAGGATTTTCAAGTCGCGCTGATTGCCTACCAGTCTCAGAAGATTGATTTCCTGACCCTGTCGGCTGCCCTCCAGTCCAGCTACACGAACCAGATCGGCTACCTGCAAGCCAGCAACCAGTTTTTCGCAGGTCAAGTGGCATTAGAACAGGCGGTTGGAGCGCCTCTATCACAATGAAACCTATCAACCTTACTTTGTTAGGGGTGGCTTTGCTGGCGGCGCTCACCGCTTTCGGATGCCACGGTGAACCGGGAGCTAGCGCCGACACCTCGGTTGCAACCCAGACCTTTCCCCAGCTTACGCAGAAAGATGGCCAGGAATATCTTTCGCTTAAACCCACCGATGTTCCAGGGATTACCTTTGCCCAGGTCCAGGAAATAGCTTTACCCGGCATTCTCGAGACTACCGGGCAAGTGACCTTCGACGATCGCCGAGTATCCACGATAGTATCGCGCGTTCAAGGCCGCATCGAAAACGTTCGCGTCTCGCTATGGGACACGGTGCATAAGGGCGAACCCATTGTACAGTTGTACAGCCCCGACTTCATGCTCGGCGAAGCCGAGTACTTGCAGGCAGAAAACACCCAGACAGTGAGCCTGAATGCTTCAGTGGAAGGATCCGCCGATTTGGCCAAGTCGATGGTGATAGCGGCAAAGCGCAAGCTCGAACTGCTGGGCATGTCAGATGCCGACATCGAGGCGATCAAAAGCCCCGCCCCCACCATCTGGATGCGCGCGCCGATTACCGGGACCGTGGTCCAAAATCAGGCGGTCATAGGCTCCGCGATCAATTCAGGCGACGTCTTATACCAGCTCGGCACGCTAGATCACGTCTGGCTGACTGCCGATGTATACGAAGTCGACCTCGCTCGGGTGAGCGCCGGCCAGCAGCTCAGCGCGGTGACAACGGCATTTCCGGACCAGGTGTTCAAGGGCGAAATCGCGCGCGTCAGTCCCGACATCGATCCGAACGCCCACACCGCGCAAATCCGCTGCGAGATTGAAAATCCAGGCTTGAAATTGAAGCCGCAGATGCTGGCGCGGGTAAAGATAGTCACCAATCCGGGCGCCGCGCTGGTGGTTCCGCAGCAGGCGCTGGTCTTCGATGGCGATTCCTACATTGCGTTCGTCCAAGTGACGCCCGGTTCGGTCGAGCGCCGCACGGTGGAAATCGGCTCATGGAACGAGGATGGGTACGCCCGCATCCTGTCGGGAATCAAGGCCGGCGATCGGGTGATCGTGAAGCAGGCGATCCAGGTCAATGCTTTGTGGCACCAAGCGCACGGGGAAAGCTCGTAACTGATCGCGAGGAATAATCGGAGTAAGCAAGATGATCCGCGTGTTAATGGACCTCGCGTTAGCGGAACGTGCGATTGTGCTCGGCCTGGCGTTGCTGTTGGTGCTCGCCGGCGTCTACTCATTCGCCGAGCTCGACATCGAGGCTTATCCGGATCCAGTGCAGCCACGGGTCGAAATCATCACGCAGCCTATCGGTCTAAGTGCCGAAGAAGTGGAAAAACTGACCACGGTGCCACTCGAAGTAGGGCTGGCTGGAATGCGTAATCTGCAGGCGATCCGCTCGATCTCCATTTTCGGGCTATCCGACGTAAAATGTTACTTTTCATGGGATAGCGATTACTACTGGGACCGCGTCGAGACCATCAATCGCCTGGGATTCGTGAACTTGCCCAATGGCCTCACGCCGTCGATTTCACCGGACAACCCGATCGGAGAAATCTATCGTTACACCGTCAGTGGCCCAGGCAACAATCTGATTGAAGAAAAAGAGCTTCAGGATTGGGTACTGGAGAAACAGCTAAAGACCGTACCTGGCGTGGAAGATGTTGCCGGTTTCGGAGGTTTGACCAAAGAATATCACGTTGACGTCGATGCCGAGAAGCTCGCTCACTACCAGATTTCCCTCAACACTCTTACCAGCGCGATCGGCAACGGGAACATTAATGTCGGTGGCAACTACCTCGAAGTAGGTGATCAGGCATTCAACGTTCGCGGTATCGGATTCATCCATACCCTCGACGATATCGGCGACATTACCCTCAACACCACCAACTCAACGCCCATCCGCGTGCGCGACCTCGCCACCGTGAATGTGGGCTATGCGCCTCGCCTGGGTATCGTGGGGATGGACCATCAGGATGAGGTGGTGCAGGGGATTGTTCTCATGCGTAAGTACGGAGATACGCTGAGGACCCTCAAAGGAATTGAAACGAAAGTTGACGAAATCAACACCTCGGGAATGTTACCTGTAGGTTACAAGGTAACTCCTTACTACGATCGGACCGGCCTGGTTCACACCACCCTGCATACGGTGTTCGAGAACCTGGCGATGGGAATGCTGCTGGTCTTCCTGGTCCTGATCTTTTTTCTCGGTAATTTTCGAACCGCCATCATTGCGGCAATCAACATACCGCTGGCGATGGCCGGCGCCTTCGTGTTGCTCTACCTCTTCGGGATTCCCGCCAACCTGCTTTCGCTGGGGGCGGTGGACTTCGGTATCATTATCGATTCCACTATCATTGTAATCGAGAACATTTATCGGCATCTGACCATGAATGCCATGGCGAGCGAGGACGAGATTCGCACCATCCGGCGCGCCTCAGTGGAAGTCGGCGGACCTATGCTTTACTCGACCCTTATCTTCGTAGTCGCCTTTCTGCCGTTGTTCACGATGAAAGGCGTCGAAGGTGTGATTTTTTCGCCGATGTCTCACACCTATGCGTTCGCGCTCACGACTGCGATCATCCTTGCTGCCACGGTAACGCCAGTCCTCAGCTCTTTCTTGCTTAAGAAAGGGATGAAGGAAACGCACAATCCGGTCTGGCAGGCGTTTCACCGTGCCTACCATAAGCTGTTCGTGCGGATTCTGCGTTGGCCACGCCTGACCCTGGTGATAATTCTTTTGATCCTCGGCGCCGGGCTTTCCTTTTTTCCGTACCTGGGGGGTGAATTCCTGCCCAAGCTTGAAGAAGGAAATATCTGGACGCGTGCTACCATGCCGCTAACGTCGTCGCTGGCCCATGGTAGTGAGGTAACTCGCGGTGTCCGGCAGGTATTTTTGTCCTTTCCGCAGGTCGCGCAGGTGGTCTCCCAACTGGGCCGGCCCGACGACGGCACCGACACCACCGGATTCTTCAATGCCGAGTTCTTCGTAAATCTGAAGCCGGAGGATAGCTGGCCGAAAGGTCTGACCAAGAAAGCGCTGGTGACGAAGATCGACGATAAGCTCAAGGCCCAGTTTCCAGGTGTGAGCTTCGGATATTCGCAGAACATCGAAGACAATATCGACGAAGCAATGTCAGGAGTTAAGGGCGCCAACGCGGTCAAGGTCTACGGTCCTGATCTGGCGCAGGATGAGCGGATCGCCAATGGAGTCAACGAAGTGATGGCGGGCATACCCGGCATCGTCGATACCGCCGTCTATCGATCGATGGGTCAGCCGAACCTTCTTATTACGCCCGACCGTAAGGCTTGCGCGCGTTATGGATTGAACGTGGGTGACGTTTCCAATGTGGTGCAAGCAGCTATCGGCGGACAAGCTATAACTCAAGTTCTTGAAGGCGATCGCCGCTTCGACCTCGCGGTTAGATGGCAAGCCAAATATCGCCAGAGCCTCGATGCGATAAAACAGATCCGCGTGCCGATGCCGGGCGGCGGTTACGTTCCATTGTCGCAAGTCGCCAGCATCAAGACCGGCGAAGGCGCGTCCTTCATCTATCATGAGGGGCTGCGGCGCTACGTGCCGATGCGCTTTGGAGTTCGCGGACGCGATCTTCAAACCACCATCGAGGAGGCGAAAGCCACGGTCGCGAAGCAGGTGAAGTTGCCACAGGGCGTCTATCTGGATTGGGTCGGCGAGTACAACGAGCTGCAAGAAGCCAATCGCCGCCTCGAGATCGTAATCCCGCTGGCGCTGCTGATCGTAATGGGCATTCTGTACGCCGCCACGTTGTCCATCATTAATACCTTCATCTTGATGGCGCAGATTCCGGTCGCCTGCCTGGGCGGGGTGCTGGCGCTGGTAGTAACCGGCACTCCGATGAGTGTGTCGGCCGCGGTAGGTTTCATTTCCATCTTCGCGATCGCGATCATGGATGGAATCCTGCTGAATTTTTATATTTTTCAGCTTTGGGAAGAGGGATACACGGTGGTCGACTCCATCGTGATGGGCGCCGACCGGAGATTCCGGGCACTGATGATGACCGCGCTGGTAGACGGACTCGGGCTGCTGCCGGCGGCGCTGTCAACGCGCATCGGCGCGCAGACCCAGCGACCGCTGGCGATCGTGGTAATAGGAGGGGCGATATCGATCGCTTTGCTGACCCGAGTTTTTCAACCCACACTCGTCTACTTGCTCCACAAGCAGTTGGGCTTGAGCGACGAAGGCACGCGGCTCGAAGCGCCGCCGTTCGAGCACGCATAGGCCGAGAGGATTCGCATGAAACACCAGCAGTTGATTCCAGTGGTTTCCGCCGCCGCGCTGCTAATTGCGACCGTGGCCTTCGCCGGCCATGGCAGTGCAGGTCATGGCAGTGCAGGTCATGGCGCTGCGCCCGCGCTCGTATTCCGTGCGGCGCCGCACTCGATGGTGGGGCGGATAGTCGCGGTCCGCCGCGTATCACAGGTGATCACGCTGCAGACGGCGGACGGGCAAACGCACGAGATCAAGGTTCCCTCCACGGCGTTGATCACCACGCATAGTGGAAGCCACTTCAATTCGGTGCGCAGCGGGCAGCAGGTTCATCTCACGGCGGAAAGTAGTGCGGGATCCGGGCTGGTGGCACGCTCGCTATCAGTCGAGTAGCGTCCGTGATAATGGCGGTCGCGGAAACGCAGGTCCAGGTCACGAACACGCTCGGCATCCACCTCAGGCCGGCAGGGATGATCTCGAAAGCGGCAATTAGTTTTCGCTCAAAGATCGCCATCATTCGAGGAGAAGAGGTGGCGAACGCGCGGAGCATCGTGGCATTGACCATGATGGGCGCGGAAGTGGGGACGCGCTTGACAATTCGTGCGGAAGGACCCGACGCGGAGTCGGCAGTGGAAGTTATTGGACAGCTCTTCGCGGGGAAATTCGGGGAAGAATAGCGGGAGCCATCAAATTGACTTATCGAGGCTTTTCAAATGGATGAGTTATCGCTGCGTCCATCGAGAAAAACCTAACAAAAGCACGAGGTTTTAGGCGGCATGGCACATGCATCAGGGATCTCTACGGTCGGCGCACGCGGACCTCGCGGGGTGGCCGAACGGGAAGGAGGTTCACATCGTGAAAAAGCTATCAACCATCGCCACATTGACCGCAGCTGCCACCTTCGCGCTGGTGACGTCATCGTTCTCGGGAGCAGTTCCCAACACTGGAGCGAACACCTCGCGGACCGCTGATACGGCCACCGTCGCGCAGCTGCAGGTAGCGGCCAAACAGGCACTGGCCGACGGCAGGAAAGGAAACAAGAACAACATCGAGTTTCTGAGGAAAAACTACGAAATCAACCTTCTCATAGACCGCCTACAGAGCGGGCAACAGGTTGATCCGGCCGACATCGATAAAGCGATGGAGCCCGTGCATGTGTGGTAACCGGACCTCGAGGTTATCGCGGTGTCGCGAACGCGAGGAACTGGTAGGAGTTCAGGGCGACGCTGCTAGGTGCCTTGGCGTTGCGTTCTTCAAGCTCCTGGCAATGCCGAAGTTGATTCTGCGCCTGGATGAGGCCACCGATCGCAGCCGCGCGATCGCCCCGGGCGAGCGACTGCTTCGCCTTTAGAACGATCGAGTTGTATTGGTCGCCGCAGGTGGTGTCGGAGATAGTCGAGTGTTCGGAAGCATGGGTGATTGGCCGATGAAGGAAAGCTATCGATCCGGCCACTATCACGAAGGCTAGGGACAAGGTGATTTTCTTTGTCATGTCCACTCAACTCAGCAAGGGCTGTGCCCGCAAAATTACTCGATTTGAACGATTATTGCATCGCCACTGTCCGATCATCGAGCAGTTGGCGACACTTCGAGCAAACTCCTTGGATTTAGGGTCTAAACCCTTTCAAATTGAATCGTATCTTATCTGATATTTTGGCGCACGATGGTCGAAACCTCCAAGGTTTACCTTAGGTCTTTGCCCGTGTCCCCAAGTCAATTTCCGAAATACATTTCATTTCAAGATGAAAAACCCTCCTCCTTTCAAAAAGAAAACTGCGCCACTTTGATCAATAAAAACCGCAGTAATTCCGGCCTAAAGCATTAGGCACGCTTGATGCGTTACTGGCGAACCCGGGCGGCAACCAACGTATCCTTCACGAAAGCTATTATCTTCTGGAAAACCGAGGCGATTTGGGCCGACATAGATCGGCGTGCAGCAGGGATCTAGATGGCTAAGCTCCTGATCGTAGACGACGAGAAGAACATTCGTCAGAGCCTCACACACTTTCTAAGTGGTTGTGGCCATGAAGTAACTGCTGCGGATAGCGCCCGCGAAGCCCTTGATCTGCTTGCCGAGGGAGCGGAATTCGACCTCGTTTTAAGTGATTGGCGGATGGCCGAAATGAACGGCCTCGAGCTGCTAAGAGCCATCAAAGAAAAGTATCCCGATGTTGTAGTAGTCTTGATGACGGCTTACGGCACCATCGATAATGCCGTGGCCGCGATGAAGGCCGGCGCCTATGACTTTCTAACCAAACCCTTTTCGGTGGACCAGATCCAGCACGTGGTAGATCGCGTCCTCGAAGTGCGAGACCTGCGCTCGCAAAACCACGCCCTGCTGAGAGTGGTCGAAGGGGTTCCGCTGGTCGAGTCCCGCAGCCCCTTATTCCGCGCACTGATCGAGACGGCTCATCAGGCGGCCTCCAGTGATGCGATCGTCCTGCTGACCGGAGAAAGCGGTACCGGTAAGAATGTGCTCGCCCGCCAGATCCATGAATGGAGCCCGCGCCGTAAATTTCCGATCGTTACGGTTAACTGCACCACTCTTTCCGAGCACCTCCTGGAGAGCGAGTTGTTCGGCCACATGAGGGGGTCGTTTACTGGGGCGATCAAAGATAAGCCCGGCCGTTTGGAAGCGGCGAATGGCGGGACGGTATTTCTCGACGAAATCGCGGAACTTCCCCTGAGCCTGCAAACCAAGTTTCTGCGCTTTCTACAGGAAGAGTTGTTCGAGCGCGTCGGGGGCGACCGCACGATCAAGGCCGATACGCGTATTATCGCGGCCACCAACCGCGATCTTACCAAGGAAGTTGCGACCGGGCAGTTCCGCAGCGATCTCTATTATCGCCTGAATGTCATCAGCCTCCGCATGCCCGCGCTGCGCGAACACATGGAGGACTTGATGCCGCTTGCACAAAAGCTCCTCGCGGAAGCCGCGGCGCGCAATCGACGATCCGGATTGGAACTCTCGGAAGAGGCGAAGCGAGCCTTAACCGCATACACCTGGCCCGGGAATATCCGGGAATTGCGCAACGTAATCGAGCGCGCGGTGGTTCTCAGCCGCGGGACCATCATCAACAATGAGGATTTGCCGGACGCGATCTTCGGACCCGGTGCGGAAAGTCCGAGCGACCTTCCGGCAGGCGCCAAACTTGAACAAATCGAAGAGGAACATATCAGACGCGTGCTCGGGCAGGCGCCCACGCTCGAAGACGCCGCCGATACCCTGGGTATCGGGATCGCTACTCTGTGGCGTAAACGGAAGCGGTATCATATCGACTAGCGTCCGGCCGCAAGTAAGAGTCGGCGAGTTGGAGCTGTAGCGATAGATCCTGGACGGCGCTATCTTAGCGCTGAGTAGACGTACTAACCGGCGGTTCCCGGGCAACCATAAAAGCGTTTGATCAATATGGCTGATGAGACAATCCATCCGGAAAAGATCAGCGGTTTTAGCCGAATGGTGCGTTCCAGAAAACTCATAATTGGGCTCACCATAGCAGTTGCGGTTCCACTGATCTGGTTCTCCAGCTTCCGTTCCGCTGCGCAAGCTCCGGTCGGGTGCGACGTTCAATACGACACGCTGGTTAAGCAGGCGAAACAGCAGCTAATCAACGGCGATAGGACCGCCGCCGTTAACTCTCTGATCGCCGCTCGGACCAAGCTACGTGACTGTGAGACTCCGACCGCCAAAGATGTAGCTCCCATCTGGTCGAATTAGGGGATTGAACCTCGACCTCGATGTTCGGGGCTGGTCCTTTCGAACGCATCGATCTCGACTCAGCACGGATGCCCTTGGCGCTTCGCCTCCATCGAGGTCGGCAGCGCAATCGCCCCGCGGATGCTTTCCTATCCCGCTTCCGCTCTGTTGTATCTGGAACTTTGCGATCCATCCTGAACTCTGCGAAGACTCCTAGCGGCCGATCCTTGAAAATTGCAAGGTGCATTCTACTAAAACGAAACCTTTTCAATGCAGCGTCGATAAAACCCTGGGAGGTTATTGGCTTCTTCACGGGCATGACTCCTGCTGGCAGTCTTCATGAGTCAGGATTCCAGCGGCTTGCACACTCGCTGCGGGCGGACAAACAGGAATAATCCAAATGAAAAGGGTGGAAGTGGTAATCAAGTCTTCGGCTTTGGATACGTTCATTGAAGCGGCTGCAAGTCTCGGTATTTTCGAGTATGACGTGTCCGAGGTACGTCTTTCGCCGAGAGTCGCATCTAAAGAACGCCGCCGCCTCTATCGAGGCCAGGAATATACTCGGGATCTGCTCCCCGGCATCAAGCTCGAATTCGTCGCCGGCGATGAAGATGCTAGACAGGTAGCCGAGAACCTTGTCCACCTCGTCGCTCCGGATCGCGTCGCGATATTCTCGCTCGACGAAATCATCAGCATAACCAGCCCCGCCATCGATGTAGTCCCGCGCTCCTCCAGCGACCGCACAGCTCCCGTAACTAGCGCCACTCACTGAGCTTCTAGGAATTCTGCGCCCCGAATATCAGTCGACTGCGGGAAGCGACGACAACCCCGCCTGAGGGTTACCAACCCACGGGCGGTGTTCGATTTGAAATCTCGAGCGGCGCTTCCGAATGCGTTCAGGCGGGTGGTCTAAACGATGAGACTAATGTCGCGCAGTTGGTGATCGTGTGTTCTTCGACATTGCGAGGTGCTTGAGGAGGTCATCGGCAAGGCCCAAGGTAGCGTTGCCGTTAGCTCCTTTTCGCACCTCGCATCCGTCGGATGGCGAGATTTTGACTTGCGGTCTACCAGTGATGTGGGGGTTCCAGAGCCTGGTCGATGTCCGACGGATCAACCTGCTGCCCACTCTGCAGTCGATCAATGAGCTGATTGATCTGATAGTTCTTCCTCATATATTCGGCGTTGGTCTTACCGCCTTTTCTCGACGCCGCAAGCGACTCCTGGGCCGCGACCTGAAGCTGCGACATGGTGGCAGCATCAACCGGCTGCGAGGAGCTTCCGCCATTGTTGGGAACTGCTCCCGAGAACGACGAGGTTGCGAGAGCTAGGGTCGCGGCGGCGGCCAGTAAGCCAATGGTTGAGAGTTTTTTCATTTTCCGTTGCCTCCTTGCCTTTCGGCCGACCCGGCGGTTGCTTCAGTTGCCGTGTCTGGAGGTGTATAAAGCACGAGGCATGCCGCGCCGAAACCCTGATTTAATTGATGTTTTCTGTCTTTATAGCCGAAAAACGAATCGCTTTGAAAAGCCTCGATACATCATTTTGATGGCCGCGCGGTTGCTCTCGGACTGTGGATGGCGAATTGCTGATTTTAGTTAGAACGAGACGACGACGTGCAGACTTGCTAATGGTCGCGAGCGGGTCAAAGTTCCGCTCCGAACGAAATTGCCGAGGCAGCGGGTTCCCGACTCGAATCGGGAAGAATCTTTCGCTTTAGGGCCGAGCAATACCGTTTATCAGCCGGACCCGCGAAGCGAGCCCTATTCCGGGTAGTGGGTCAGTTTACGTCGAGCGCCAGAATCTCAGCATAAGGATGGGATCAGGCGCTCTACCGATTGACGAATGCGTTCTCAAAAAAGCTGGAAAACCACATCCATGCGCGCTCGATTTACTTCATGCACTACAATTTCGTGCGCATCCATCAGACGCTGCGATGTATTGCCCGCGATGGAAGCGAAGGTAAAGGACAAACTGTGGTCGCTTGAAGATGTGGTCGCGCTCGTGAACGAATGGAAAGAGTCCAAGAATGCTGAAATATGAACCTAGCCCGCATCGACGCCACCAAGCTGGAACTGTACAAAGAATATTTGTTAGCGAAGGACGAACTCAAAATGACGTTGAAGTCGGATCGGGCGCATCGGGCCAAGGCACAAGCATTAAAGAAAGCCGAGGGGAGGCTCAGTCACTGTCACAAAGCGTGGAATCAGCATGTGCGGGAGCATCGCTGTCTTCCCTTTTCAAACTGAACCACAATCCTATTCCAGACAGTTGCAAATTCCGCCGCATTTGTCGTTGCCGATCAGCGCACCGCACTGCTCCTGCAGATAGACCAGGTTGGTCGGGTCGCCGCCGCCATCGTCAGATAGCGGAGTTTCAGTGATTCCGAGTGTAAGCCTCATTTCGATTTCCGGGCCAAGCTCCTGGTTGTGCGTAATGCTGCCGAGCAGATTGCTGGAAGCCACAATCTCGCCGTCGATAACCGATTCGCCGGGAAGACGATTCAGGGCTCGCTATGATCGTCGGGAATCGCTCGCTGAAATTCTTTCCGTTGCGCGAGGTGAGGTGCGGGCGCCCGTTGCTCTTGATTCCGACTCCCCGGTAACCGTCGAGCTTGAGCTCTAACTGCCACTCGGGACCCTCGGGCAACTTGGGGACCGCGAGGCAGAGGACCGGTTCGAGGAATCGGGCGTTCACGGAGTGGCCGAATTTGATTTGAGACTCGGATCATCGGCGGAAACGCACTTCGCCTCATCAATCCAAACCAGCATCCGAGCATCGTTTATCGCAGCTTTTGTCCCTACGCCGTCGCTGTCCGCCCGGTCATACCACTCGCTTAGGTGGGCTATCCTTCCTTGTTCACATGCGGCGACATCGGTGTAGTTGTCGATGATCTTCCACTTGCCTAAAGGCGCCTTAAGGTCGTTATCCGATCCGCTCTTTTCAGGCGGCCCGATCAGGTACCAGACTGCCAGTGCGAGCGCAGCGGCGTGGCGGACATTTGTTGGCACTCCGTCACCATTGCGCATCCGGACG